>Ga0208270_100031_pt1 | contig 115263 bp, 76 predicted proteins | sample LakWasM109_LOW13_2_FD_183925 | JGI IMG/M metagenome (GOLD analysis project Ga0208270, IMG submission 183925) | Freshwater sediment methanotrophic microbial communities from Lake Washington under simulated oxygen tension - Sediment Metagenome... | ecosystem: Environmental > Aquatic > Freshwater >...
AAATAAAAAAGCCTCTTCATTTCTGAAGAGGCTTTTAGTTTAATATCAATTATACGATTATCGTTTAATCACTCTAAGTGTTTTAACTTCACTTCCCTGTGTTACAATTACATTGTAAACTCCAGATGGATAACGGTCTCCTATTTGTAATGTAGATACTTCATCTGCCTTAACCTCTCTCTGATCGATTAATCGGCCTGTCATATCATAAATCACAACCCCTACGCTATCCTCACTTGTGGTTGTTAAACTCAAGTTGAAGTTCTCACTGTATGGATTTGGATAAGCAGCCACTGCAAACGAAGATTTAACTACTGCTTTAATTACAGTACCTCCCTCAGCATTTCCACCAACATTTCCACAGTCATTGTAGTAAACTATTTTAGTAGCTCCTATCACCTCTGTACAGCCATTGCTGAACTTAGCTCTGTAGTAATTAGCGCCTACTACCGGATTAGTGATAGTATAACTTTGCGATGTCTCTCCAGCAATATCATTATACGTAACTCCTAAATCCGTAGAACGTTGCCATTGGATATTACCTGAATAACCTGTGCCAATTGTCAATACTTTAACTATAGAAGAATTTGTACAAATTGCTGAAGTAGCTGCTGCTCCTGTTGGTAAACTCGGACTAGCAGCAATAGTTTTAGCAACTGGTTTGGCTTTAACGCTTACAACCACAACATTCGATGGCGCTGTATCACAATTACCTCCTATGCTGGTTACTGCATAATAAGCTGTAGAAGCCGCAAGGTTTCCTGTGTTAATAGTAGCTGTATGAAGCGTAAGAGCTGTCCACACTGGACTAGCTGAAGTATACGTAGTTGATTTATACCAAGTAATAGTACCAACGCCTCCTGTCAAAGTAACTGAAGTACCGGTTGCTGGACATAAAGCTGTCGTAGTAGCTGCACTAACAATTCCTGCTGTGGCTGACCCAGACAATACAAAGCTTGCCACTGTGGAGTAAGCTGATGAACAGGTTCCGCTTGTAATTCTAGCTCTAAACAATACCGGAACAGTAATATTTGTTACTAAATATTTAGCAGAAGTACTATTCACCGATGTGGTACTGAAACCACTAACGGTACCAGCGGTAGCCGCATTTGGTGCATCAGCATACGTAGCGCCTCCATCTAAAGAATATTCCCATTGAATTTTTCCAACATTACCCGAAACAGCTAAGGTTCCTGATCCACCTGAAGAACATACTGTTCCGCCACCTACTACTGATCCGCCTACTGATGGTGGGTCAACTTTGATAGTTTTAATAGCGGATAGTGCGGTAGCACCGTTACAAGTATTGAACACCTCTACTCTATAGGATTTAGGAGTATCGGCTGAGGCATTGGTAATCGTATAAGTAGTACCTGTAGCTCCCGGAATTAACGTAAATGTTCCGCCGGCTGCTGTTGTATACAATGGACAAGAATACCATTGGAAAGATGAACCGGCATAACCACTTAAAGTTAATGTCATATCATTTCCGGTACAAACGGAGGCTGCTGGCGTTTTAATACTTCCTGCTTTTAAAGTTGATAAAATTAAGATACCGGCGGCATCTGATGTAGCACTACCACAGTCCGCTGTAACAATTACTCTGTATTGTGTCCCTGCTTTTGGAAGAGCGGTAGTTAATCTTGTAATTCCTAAAGAAGCGGTAGTATAATTGCTATACACTGTTCCCGCATTAGTAGCGTCGATAGTAATCCAATCCGGATTCGATAGAGCCGTTGTTACAACTCTATACTGCCATACATAACTGGCATTTAAAGCGGTAGTAGCTACTGAAACACTAGCTGTTGATCCTAAAGCAGAACAGATATAAGTACTTGCCGGTTGTGTAGTAATAACCGTTGAATTGATAGTCAAATGCAACGTAGCGGTACTCGAACATCCTGAACTACTAGTATTTGCAACATATTCTCCACTTTGAGTATAGGTAACGCCATTAACCGGCCAGGTATAAGAATTACATGCTACTTGTGTTTCATTTGTTGGCACTCCATTGTTGATAATCAAGTGAAGCGTATGCCCATCCTGACAACCTGTAGTACCATTGGTGCTATCAAAAGTAAAATCTCCACTTGCTGTATACGTAACACCATTAACTGGCCAAGTATAACTATCACATCGTGTTACAAAATCTTCTGTATTTGCTGAATTATTAATCGTTAATACTAACGTTTTAGTAAGTGGACATCCACTATGATTAGTTCCGGTAAAAGTATATGTACCCGATTCAGTATACATAGCTCCTGTTCCAGAAGTCCAGGTATAACTGTTACAGGCCACTACCGTTTGTGAACTTGTAGTACTACTGTTTATAGTCAAGTTTAAAGTTTTTGTGTCTGTACATCCAAATTCACCTGTAGTAGTATATGTATAAGTACCACTTTGCGTATAGGTTTGTCCGTTTGCTGACCATGTATAACTATCACAAGCAGTTTCTGATTGATTTGAAGTAGTATTAGAACATGGAGAAAGAGTCAATGCTAAAATTTCTGTATGGCATCCTGACACAGAAGTGTAAGTTCCACTTTCAGTATACGTTTGACTATTTACCGACCATGTATAGCTAGAAGCATTAACAGTTAATGTAGTAGTATTAGTAGTACTTGGCGTGATAGTCAAGTTCAATACTTCTGTATGACAGCCTGTAACTACTGAATGAGTTCCACTTTCAGTATACGTTTGTCCGTTTACTGACCATGTATAACTATCGCATACAGATGCTGTAGTCGTATTAGTATCACTTGGCGTAATAGTCAAGTTCAATACTTCTGTATGACAGCCTGTAACTACTGAATGAGTTCCACTTTCAGTATACGTTTGTCCGTTTACTGACCATGTATAACTATCGCATACAGATGCTGTAGTTGTTGTTGTAGTACTTGGCGTAATAGTCAAGTTTAATACTTCTGTATGACAGCCTGTAACTACTGAATGAGTTCCACTTTCAGTATACGTTTGTCCGTTTACGGACCAGGTATAAGTATCACAAGCCGAAGCTGTTTGATTTGATGAAGTACTATTATTGATAGTTAAATGTAACGTAGCTGTATTTACACAACCCGTTTCATTGGTAGAAACATAATTGTAATTACCGCTTGTAGTATAGGTTTGTCCATTCAATGCCCAAGTATAAGTATCACAAGCGGTAGCTGTTTCGCTAGAAGTAGTTGTTTTATTTTCAGTTACTGTAATGCTCGCCATTGCAGTACATCCAAAAGAATTAGTAACGGTTACAGTATATGTTCCTCCGGCTGTAATTGTTAAATCGGCTGAAGTTCCTACTACAGTTGATCCATTTGACCATGAATAACTGTCACCACCCGTAGCTGTAACACTGATCGATGTAGTTGAACAAGTGATTACCGTTGAGCCAGTATTGTTTGTGACACCTGCTGTTGGTAATGGATTAACAGTAACCGTTCTGGTGGCAGTAGCATTTGAACAACCTCCAGTTCCGTTAAGAGTATAAGTAATTGTTGCTGAACCTGCACTTACTCCGGTAACAGCACCTGCTGTACTTACTGAAGCAACTCCTGAAGCCGATGTAGACCATGAACCACCTGTAGTTCCGTTAGTTGAGAAAGCTGTTATTCCACCTACACAAACTTCTTGTGTTCCACTTAATGTTCCTGCATTTGGTGGAGAAGTAACTGTAACAGCTCCAGAGAAATTAGAATACGTTGAACCACATGGATCCGTTACGATACAATAGTAGTAAGCAGTTCCTGCCACTGAATTTTGAGGCGTTAACGTTGCTGTTTGCGCACCAGTTCCCAGATTAGTAGCTCCGGCATAAGTAGTATTTGATGTGCTGCTATACCATTGGTAAGTTTGTCCTGAACCGGTAGCGGCTACAGTAAGGTTTGTTGGTGTAGTACCTGTACAAATATTTTGAGCGCTAATGGATGGTTGCGTTGTTATAACCGGGTTATTGATAGCTAAACTATTAAAGAAAAGGTCATAACCGGATCCTGAACCAGCGCCTGCATTATAGAAACGGATTTGAGCCGGCTTTTGACCTCCAGTCTGAGCGGCAAAAGTTCTTCCAGTATAGGTAACAGTGGCTCCTGCTTTTGTTTTAATAGTAATGGAATAGGTATTTAATGCTGTATAAGTTAAACTAACATCTAAGCCTCCTGTTGTATATCCTATCGAAGTATCAAATCCTACAACATTATCATTTATTTTGTAATATGATTGTCCACCAATAAATAATAATTCAACCAAATTTTGTCCGCCAGTATTTTGAAGTCCAAAACCTACCACTTTCCCAGTATCAATAAAACCATTATCCATAGAAAATGAAAGTGTATTTCCTACGCCCATCGTTACCGGTCTAACCGCGCTGGCCACGTTGTCTCCTCCACTGGCATACATTCCCCAAGAACGGGTACCGCCATTGTTTACATCTGAACTTCCGCTAAAGAATCCGGCAGTAGTTCCATTAGTTGAAAAATTCCAGGCACCGAATCCGATAGTACCATCATTTTGACCATTAGTCCAAGTTGATGTGGCATTACTTTTATTTGTTCCTGAAATCGTTAGATTTAAAGTTTTAGTATCCGAACATCCCGATGCATTGGTTCCAACATTGGTATACGTTCCACTTGTGGTATAAGTTGTACCGTTTACGGACCAGGTATAACTTCCACAAGCAGATACTGTCTGGCTTGATGATGTGCTGTTGTTGATGGTTAAATTTAATGTTTTAACATCTGTACAACCAACCCCATTAGTACTTGTATAAGTATACGTTCCACTTGTCGTATAAGTTTGTCCATTTACTGACCAGGTATAAGTGTTACAAGCAGTCACTGTTTGACTTGACGATGTACTGTTATTGATAGTTAAATTCAATATTTCCGTATGACAACCGGTAACTACTGTGCGTGTACCTGATGTAGTATAGGTAGCTCCGTTTACGGACCAAGTATAAGTATCACAAGCTGTTGCTGTAGTGGTGTTACTGGTATTAGGAGTAATAGTCAATTCTAAGGTCTCGGTATGACAACCTGAAACCGAAGTATAGGTTCCGCTTTGCGAATACGTTTGTCCGTTTACAGACCAGGTGTAACTTCCGCAAGCAGCAGCTGTAGTGCTATTGCTTGAACTTGGAGTTATCGTTAAATTTAATGTCTTAGTATCCGGACATCCGGCACCATTGGTACTTGTGTAAGTATACGTTCCACTTGTGGTATACGTTTGTCCGTTTACTGACCAAGTATAGGCATCGCAAGCTGAAGCCGTTTGGCTTGAAGAAGTACTGTTATTGATTGTTAATACTAATGTTTTAGTATCTGGACATCCGGCACCATTGGTACTTGTATAAATATAAGTTCCACTTGTAGTATACGTTGCTCCGTTTACGGACCAGGTGTAACTATCACAAGCTGTTGCTGTCTGACTTGATGCAGAACTGTTATTGATTGTTAAATAAAGTGTTTGGTTTTGAGGACATCCCGCAGCATTGGTTCCTGCGAAAACATAAGTTCCACTTGTGGTATAGGTTGCTCCGTTCACTGACCAAGTATAGGTATCACATGCTGTTACCGTTTGGCTAGAAGGAGTACTAACATAAATTGTTAAATTTAATGTTTTTGTATCTGTACAACCAGCCGCAGTGGTTCCTACATAAGTATAAGTACCACTTGTAGTATACGTTACTCCGTTTACAGACCAGGTATAGGTATCACATGCTGTTGCCGTTTGGCTGGATGCAGTACTATTATTGATTGTCAAGTTTAATGTTTTGGTATCCGGACAGCCGGCACCATTAGTACTTGTATAACTATAAGTTCCACTTGTAGTATATGTTGTTCCGTTTACTGACCAAGTATAAGTATCACAGGCTGTGACCGTTTGGCTTGATGCAGTACTATTGTTGATTGTTAAGTTTAATGTTTTGGTATCTGTACAACCAGCCGCATTGGTTCCTACATAAGTATAAGTACCACTTGTGGTATAAGTTGCTCCGTTTACAGACCAAGTATAAGTATCACAGGCTGTTACCGTTTGACTTGAAGATGTAGCCGCTGTATCCTGAGTAATCACTATACTAGCAGTAGAACTGCATCCGTTATTCGTTACTGTTACAGTATATGTTCCAGCCGAAGTTACACTCAAATTAGCCGTTGCGCTAACAACTGAAGTACCATCTGACCAAGAATAACCAGTTCCTCCTGTAGCGGTAAGACTAATAGACGGTACAGAACAAGTCACTTTTGTAACACCTGTATTATTAGTTATACCAGCAGTTGGGAGAGCCTTTACAGTCACAGTAAAAGGAGTCCCTGTACTCACTTCATTGGTAGTAGTATTTTTGACGGTTAAAGTTCCATTATAAGTAGCAGCTGCAGCACTTGCCGGAACAGCAATAGCTATTTGAGATGCTGGTAGAGTAGTCAAACTTACATTTGTGAAACCCGCAGTTCCTGCTGCAGTATCAAAAGTAATACTATACTGATTAGGGCTATTCGTTGTTGCTGTATAGGGCAAGTTTGCTGTTGTAGTTCCTCTACAAACTGAAGGACTAGTGCCTAATGTTATCGTTGGTACCGGAGAATTAGCAGTCACTTTTTGTCCGGAACTGTAATAACTCCAGTTTTCAGAATAGAAATAATAATCATAACTGTTTGAGGTAGTTACGGTATTTGTTGTAGATATTCCATTATTAGTCACATAAACCACTGTCCCGGCTCCTATGGCAGCACCGGATCCATAAGAATTTCCGTTTGTAGGAGCTGTTACAGTAGCATCTTTTGGATATCTAACAATCATAACATTGTAGGTATTAGCCCCTCCTGTAAATTTTGTCCATCCTAAAGTAGCCGTTGTCCCTGAAATAGTAGCTGTACATGAAGTTGGATTTCCAAGAGCATTAACGGTATAATACGGACAGGATTTTGTAGAAGTGCTAGCTGTAAGTGAAGTATCATTTGACCATGTTCCCTCATCTCCATAAGTAAAACTATCTCCTGCATTTGCTTTAGCTCTACCTACGGCATACCAAGTTCCGGTTGCGGTAAATTGAAATGAAGTAAGGTTTCTTTGCACTTTTTTATTTGGAGCAGATCCATCTGCATAATAAGTAGCGGCTGCCCAACTCCATCCGGTGTTACCATCGGTATTTTGACCAACACCAACCTCAGAGGTATTCCAAGAGGATTGTCCAATTTCAAATTGAAAATAAGTATTAGCAGGCAATTTATCACCTAGATAATAAGTTGCCATTGGCCTACCTGTTGTTATTGGATTCACATAAATCTGGGCTTGCCCTTTTAAACCAACTAGTACTACAAACAAAAGCAAAACATAATATAGTTTCGCTTGCAAAGAACTAATCTGGAACCCCATAAATTTCGTAATAGTATTTTTTTTCATAAATAAAAAAGAATTAAATCTTTAACAATAATAAAAGTAATGCATTGAAGATTAATGATTAAAATAACTCAAAAACGACTTAGGGGTGAGTAAAATTAACAAATAATTCAACGGACACAAAAAATTATGTTAAAACCGGGAACGCAAACGTTTTCGTGTTGATAAATTATTGATTTATAAGCTTTAAATTATATTTTATAAAATAATTCCTAATCTATTTTACGAAGTTTGCAATAATTAAGTTAATTATTATATTAATGAAGATATTTGTCCCTTATCCAATTTTTTAGGCATTTAGCGGCTTGATTTTACACTAAAAAAACGGATAAAAAAGTTGTCGTTTTAGTTTAAAACGATTTAATTATGTATTAAAAAAACTGTCTTATGCATAGATATAATATCCTTTATTTATAAAAGTAAAATCATGAGTGATTTTTACTTTTTATTTTCTTAAACAAAAACAATTGAAAAATTTTATCCATAAAAAAAGCCTCTTCATTTCTGAAGAGGCTTTTAGTTTAATATCAATTATACGATTATCGTTTAACCACTCTAAGTGTTTTAACTTCACTTCCCTGAGTTACAATTACATTGTAAACTCCAGATGGATAACGGTCTCCTATTTGTAATGTAGATACTTCATCTGCCTTAACCTCTCTCTGATCGATCAATCGGCCTGTCATATCATAAATCACAACTCCTACGCTATCCTCACTTGTGGTTGTTAAACTCAAGTTGAAGTTCTCACTGTATGGATTTGGATAAGCAGCCACTGCAAACGAAGATTTAACTACTGCTTTAATTACAGTACCTCCCTCAGCATTTCCACCAACATTTCCACAGTCATTGTAGTAAACTATTTTAGTAGCTCCTATCACCTCTGTACAGCCATTGCTGAACTTAGCTCTGTAGTAATTAGCGCCTACTACCGGATTAGTGATAGTATAACTTTGCGATGTCTCTCCAGCAATATCATTATACGTAACTCCTAAATCCGTAGAACGTTGCCATTGGATATTACCTGAATAACCTGTGCCAATTGTCAATACTTTAACTATAGAAGAATTTGTACAAATTGCTGAAGTAGCTGCTGCTCCTGTTGGTAAACTCGGACTAGCAGCAATAGTTTTAGCAACTGGTTTGGCTTTAACGCTTACAACCACAACATTCGATGGCGCTGTATCACAATTACCTCCTATGCTGGTTACTGCATAATAAGCTGTAGAAGCCGCAAGGTTTCCTGTGTTAATAGTAGCTGTATGAAGCGTAAGAGCTGTCCACACTGGACTAGCTGAAGTATACGTAGTTGATTTATACCAAGTAATAGTACCAACGCCTCCTGTCAAAGTAACTGAAGTACCGGTTGCTGGACATAAAGCTGTCGTAGTAGCTGCACTAACAATTCCTGCTGTGGCTGACCCAGACAATACAAAGCTTGCCACTGTGGAGTAAGCTGATGAACAGGTTCCGCTTGTAATTCTAGCTCTAAACAATACCGGAACAGTAATATTTGTTACTAAATATTTAGCAGAAGTACTATTCACCGATGTGGTACTGAAACCACTAACGGTACCAGCGGTAGCCGCATTTGGTGCATCAGCATACGTAGCGCCTCCATCTAAAGAATATTCCCATTGAATTTTTCCAACATTACCCGAAACAGCTAAGGTTCCTGATCCACCTGAAGAACATACTGTTCCGCCACCTACTACTGATCCGCCTACTGATGGTGGGTCAACTTTGATAGTTTTAATAGCGGATAGTGCGGTAGCACCGTTACAAGTATTGAACACCTCTACTCTATAGGATTTAGGAGTATCGGCTGAGGCATTGGTAATCGTATAAGTAGTACCTGTAGCTCCCGGAATTAACGTAAATGTTCCGCCGGCTGCTGTTGTATACAATGGACAAGAATACCATTGGAAAGATGAACCGGCATAACCACTTAAAGTTAATGTCATATCATTTCCGGTACAAACGGAGGCTGCTGGCGTTTTAATACTTCCTGCTTTTAAAGTTGATAAAATTAAGATACCGGCGGCATCTGATGTAGCACTACCACAGTCCGCTGTAACAATTACTCTGTATTGTGTCCCTGCTTTTGGAAGAGCGGTAGTTAATCTTGTAATTCCTAAAGAAGCGGTAGTATAATTGCTATACACTGTTCCCGCATTAGTAGCGTCGATAGTAATCCAATCCGGATTCGATAGAGCCGTTGTTACAACTCTATACTGCCATACATAACTGGCATTTAAAGCGGTAGTAGCTACTGAAACACTAGCTGTTGATCCTAAAGCAGAACAGATATAAGTACTTGCCGGTTGTGTAGTAATAACCGTTGAATTGATAGTCAAATGCAACGTAGCGGTACTCGAACATCCTGAACTACTAGTATTTGCAACATATTCTCCACTTTGAGTATAGGTAACGCCATTAACCGGCCAGGTATAAGAATTACATGCTACTTGTGTTTCATTTGTTGGCACTCCATTGTTGATAATCAAGTGAAGCGTATGCCCATCCTGACAACCTGTAGTACCATTGGTGCTATCAAAAGTAAAATCTCCACTTGCTGTATACGTAACACCATTAACTGGCCAAGTATAACTATCACATCGTGTTACAAAATCTTCTGTATTTGCTGAATTATTAATCGTTAATACTAACGTTTTAGTAAGTGGACATCCACTATGATTAGTTCCGGTAAAAGTATATGTACCCGATTCAGTATACATAGCCCCTGTTCCGGCTGTCCAGGTATAACTGTTACAGGCCACTACCGATTGGGAACTTGTAGTACTACTGTTAATCGTTAAGTCTAACTTCTGAGTAACACAATTGGCAGTAGCACCCGTGTACAAGCCTGAAGCTGTATAAGTAGTACCATTCCAAGTATAACTATCACATGCCGATACTGTAGTTGTATTGATTGAACTTGGCGTTATAGTCAAGTTTAATGTTTTAGTATCAGTACAACCTCCCGCTAGATTCGTTACACTAGTGTAAGTTCCTCCTTGTGTATAAGTAGTATTATTAGCTGCCCATGTATAACTGTCACAAGCTGTTGCTGATTGACTTGATGATGTACTAGTACAGTTATTCAACAAGTAAGGAGCATTGGTATATACAAATGCCATGTTAGCACCAACACCATAGGTTGGATTAGTCCCGTCAACATATACAGTGGCTTGTGTAGTAGCATATCCTGCTACAGCTGCACCTTGAAAAGCCAACATGGCATTACTGGCACTTGTCCAATTCACACCTCCTGCATTAGCAAAAGTAAAACGACCAACTTTATAAGCCACTCCATTGGTTAAAACAGGAGCTGCATCTAGTATAGCAGGAGCATTAGTTTGAAATCGTAAGTGATTCTTAGTGGCACTATACTGGTGAAATATACTACCATAAGGATTTAAACCGTTCAAACCAGCTGAACGCGAATTAGCCTCATAAGTATAATTGGTATTACTCGCCGGGTTGGTTGAACCATTTAGAATCCCGGCATTGTAATTAATACCTACAACTAAATTGGCTAACTTGACCTGAGTAGTACCATCATTGGTAATATACACATCATATGACAAAGTATTTGCCGTTGATGTAAAGTTTGTTATAGTATACGTTAAGTGAGTTTGTGAATAAGAACTGACAAACGCAAACAATGCAAAACAAACTAATAACCAAGATTTTTTAAAATTTTTAATTTCTGTAGTCATATTAAAGTTTTTTTTATTATTAAAATTCAGTAAACTTTTATAAGCCACCATGTGCACTAAACAGTAAACACATGGTGGTCTTGTAAATTATTATGGATGAATTGAATATATTAAATTATTGTAGTTAGATAACCAAATAGAATAATCAAATCCATCAACGTTGCCATCTCCATTCAAATCGCTAGCATAATATCCAAATGCTAAATCATTGTAATCGGTTAACCAGATTGAATAATCAAACCCGTCAACATTATCATCCTGATTTAAATCACCGGAATAGATTCCATAAACACCAGACTCTAATTGAATCTGATTATCTCCCATAGCTTTATTAGCTGCGGTAGTGAAATCATAACTAACTGGTGTAGCACCAACAGTTACAGGAACTGCACTCCAAGTCTGAACTGCATTTCTGTATTTAATCGCTAAATAGAAAGATCCGCTAGGCGCTGTTGTAAACGTAGCCTGAGCATTTCCATTAGTTAACAATTTAGCCGTCGCATTAGCAACTAGAGCATTACTCGAAGAATCACGCAACTCAACGGTAATATCATCTACATCAGTACTGCTGGTACCAACTCCTTGATTTAACGATACTGGACGCATAGCATGAGTCGCTGTATCATAATAACCTTGGATATTCAACTTAATATTAACAACAGAAGAACATGAAATAGTTAAATTCAATACTTCTGTATGACAACTGTTTACAACATAAGAGTAAGTGCCCGATGCAGTATAAGTACTACCATTGATTGACCAGGTATAACTGTCACAAGCGGTTACGTTACTTGTAGTTGTAGTGTTAGCATTTGATGCAGCATCACTATCATTACAATCAGTATTATTTACTGAATAGCCCGTAGGCGGTGTAGTAGCATCAACAGCACACACACTTACCAAACTTCCTGTTCCATAACCATCACCATCGGCATCAGTATAGAACGAGTAAGAAGCATGTTTAGTAGCATCAGTTGGCGCACAATCCGTATTATTAACAGAATAGCCGGCTGGTGGTGTAGTAGCATTTACAGCACATAAAGAAACCGCGCTTCCTGCTCCATAACCATCACCATCTGTATCAGCATAGAAAGGATAACTAGCATGCTTAGTAGCATCGGCATCATCACAATCCGTAGAATTAGTTACATAACCAGAAGGTTGCCCTTGACAAGTAATTTGTGTAACAGCACTATTACCGAATCCATCACCGTCAGCATCTGCATAGTAAGTAACCAATGGTTGAACGGCAATAACTACAGTATTATTAGCTGTAATGGCCGTAGAACAACTTGGGGTCAAGTCTGTTCTTGTGATAGAAGTAATCGCTAAAGTTTTACCGTTATTAACTGCTGATAAAGCAACTGTAAACGACCCATTTCCGGAAGCATTAGCAACTACACCTGTAATAGCCGTTTGAGCCACTCCATTAACAGTATAGTTAATGGTAGAAGTACTGCTAGGCAATAAACCTGTCAAATTAAAGGTAGTTTGTGAACCTGAACAAGTAATGCTAGGTTGTGTAACCGAACTTAATGTAGAAGGTGTCATTAGATGTAAACTAACCGAATTTGAATTAGTACATCCTAAACCATTCGCTGTAGTAACTGTATAAACAGTAGAATCAGTCGGTTTAGCATAAACAGTAGTCGCATTACCTCCTCCATAAGCAGTAGTAGCACCAGCATTGGTATACAATCCTGCAGATGGTGACCAAGTTGTGCTAGCGTTAGGTACACTAATCTTAACATTATCTATCAACCAACCATAGTAGTTAGTAGAAGAATCGGTTGTGTAACGGAAACGAATTCTAAACTGACTTGTTAAAGCAGCTGCTGGAATGGTAAAGGTTTCTGCTTTCCATAAAGTATTATTTGGCAGAGAAGTAAGTGACGTGAAGTTAGTAATCCAATCAGGATAACTTTTCGTAGTAAATCTAGCATTTCCACCTGTAAATACTGTTGAAGCAGCAGATCCTGAATAACTGGTTGCTGGGAAAGTAACCCAAGTTGTACCACCATCAGCAGAATATTCAACATAACCATAATCGAATGAAGTAGTCGGGCTTTCCATGATAGCTTGATGACTAAAAGTCAATTGAACATTAGAAATACCGGCCAAATTAACATTGGTATTCATTGAATATGTAGCTACAGATGAAGTTCCTGTAGTATTAAACAATACTGAACCAGTACCTTCTGCTTGATAAGTTGTACTTAAAGTAGCAGAGGTTGTTGTCGTACCAGAAACGGTAGCCGCTGTAAAGCTAGAAGGCAATACATCAAAACTATTTGAATAACTATTAACACTTATATTACCAGCTGTTAAAGTAACAATAGAACCTGGACAGAAGTCAGTAGTACTTGGCGTAATCGTTGGAACAGCTGGTTGACTTACCGTTAAAGTAGCAGCACTTGAAGTAGCAGTTCCACAAGGAGCAGCACCCGATACCACAGCACGATATTTATAACCATTCATTCCTAAAGTAACACCACTTACTGTTAAAGTAGCTGAAGTAGCTCCTGAAACGTCTGTATAAGTAGTACCATTAGTACTCATTTGCCATTGGTAAGTTGGACTTGTTCCCGAAGTAGCAACTGTAAAGATGGCATTAGCCGCATTACAAACAGTAGCCGAAGCCGGTGGTGTAGTAACAGCAACAACAGTATTAGTAGTCAATACAGCTGGGTTAGAGGTAACAGCTCCACAAGGAGAAGCACCACTAATAATCACTCTATATTGATTGCCATTAGTATTAGCCAATAAACTGCTTAACGTTAAAGTAGCCGTAGTAGCACCTGAAACAGCATTCCAAGTAGTACCATTAGTACTCACTTGCCATTGGTAAGTTAATGAAGTTCCGGAAGCCACTACAAAGAAACTAGCACCACCACCTGAACAGGCAGTAGCAGCTGCTGGCTGTGTAGAAATTGCAACAGCAGTGTTCACAGTTAGAGTAGCAGCATTTGAAATAACATTACCACCATTCAATTTAACTCGGAATGACCAAGTAGTATTAGAAACTCCTAAACCGGATAATAATAAGGTAGCCGTATCTGCATTAGCATAAATACCACCATTACTAATATCAGTCCAAGTAGTACCATTGGTACTTACTTGCCATTGGTAAGAAGTAACCGTTCCTGTTGTAGTAACAGAGAAAGAAGCAGTATCAGCACCAAAGCTACAAGCAGTAGCATTAACTGGCTGTACAGAAATTGCGGCAGTATCTACTGTTAAAGTAGCTACTGAACTAGTCACTGGTGCACAAGAACCAGCACCCGAAACAACGACTCTGTATTGGTAGCCATTCATACCGATAGTCACAGCACTCAAGGCTAAGCTAGCTGCAGTTTGTCCTGATAAATCAGCCCATCCTGAACCGTCATTAACTTGCCATTGGTAAGCAATACCGGTACCGGTAGCAGCCGAAGTGAAAGTAACGTTATCACCTGGCAACGCAGAAGCACTGATAGGTTGTGTAGTGATAGCAACCGCAGTAGTAACAGTAACGCTAGCGGTGCTAACACTGTTAGAACATCCGGCAACCACTACAGTATTAGTAACAGTATAAGTACCGGCAGCTGAAGTAGCTAGAGTAATAACTCCGGTAGCAGCATTGATACTTAACCCTGCTGGCGCCGCCGTAAATGTTCCTGCACTACCACTGATGGTAGGAGTAACAGTACCGGCATTCGAACAATAAGTAGCAGCATCATAAGCAAACGTTGAAGTCAGCGCTTGGTTAATCGTTACACTGCTAGTAGCCGTTTGGGCACCACAATTACCAATAGCATTGGTAGTATAAGTAACAGTATATGTACCTGGGGTACTTCCGGCAACATCGATAGCGCCAGTAGTCGAGTCAATCGCTAAACCTGAAGTAGAACTAAAAGTTCCTCCTGTATAAGCATTGGTGCCGTTAAGTGTTACAGATCCAATTCCGGCTGTACTACAGAAAGGCGATCCCGCATAACTGATAGTAGCTGTAGGTTTTGGAGTAACAGTAGCCACAACCGCAGTTCTTGTTGCAGAACAACCCGAAGTGGTTACAACAATATTATGGAAATAATTATAAGAAGCAGTAGTAATACCCGAATCATAACCACTAGTAATGGTTCCGATTGGAGTCAAATTACTGTAAGCCGCTGACGTATAATCAGCACCCGAGCTGATTCTATTTACAGATTGAGTGAATCCGGCCAACAATCGGTAAGTAGTACCGGCAGTTACAGCTAAATTCAAGTTCATAGTATAAAACCCTGCGGTAGTACCTTGTACAATTGGTAAAACCAAAGAAGAACCAACTTGTGTTCCAGTAGCATTATTCACCAATCTAACCGTAACCGTATTGGTTACACTTAAAGTAGGAGAATAATATTGTGCAGATACTATGGTACCATTGGTAGCGACAGTAAACACTATACCTCTTTCAGAAGAAGCTCCTGTAGCGGTAGGGATAGAAGTATTTCCTAAACCACTTACGGTACTTACACCGATATTGGCTTCAGCATAATAAGTAGTAGTAGCCGCGATACTTGGTGTAGTAAAGCTGGTTCCTGTACCTAAGGTAGAACCTCCGGTAGCAGCAGCATACCAACCCACATCAGCACCCGCATTGGCAGTAGCCCCTAAAGTAACGGTACCAGTACCACAACGCCCTGCCGGAGTAGAACCGGTCAATTGAGGATCAAAAGCAGTAACAGTAACCACATTAGATTCTACAGAACCTCCTGCAGAACAAGTAGAAATACATTTAAAGGAAGTACTACCCGTAGCGATAGCTCCAGTGCTCAAAGCAGTGGTAGTAGCGCTAGCGCCTGAGGCATTAGTCCATGTAGACCCTCCATTAGTACTATATTGCCATTGGTAAGTAACCCCAAAAACTCCTGAAGTGCTTCCGGCAAGTGAAACCGTAGTTCCTGTATTACCAGCACATAAAGAAGATAAAGCAGTACTAGCTGTACCGGCTACTAAATCGCCACTGGTACAAGCAGGTGTAGGAAGGATATTAACATTATAGTCTTCGAATTCCCCATAAGTGGATTCTCCTAAACAATAAGCACCCGCACCAACTACTGATGAATATCTACCGGCAACACGCATACGAGTAACTCCGGTTAATACAGTGGCAGAAGCATATGGAATGCTAACAGTTCCTGTAGCAGCAGTAGGGCTAAAAGTAGCCGCTGAAGTAGCAAATACGCTTTCTCCGGCATCAGCAAAACTTCCATTATGATTAAAGTCAATCCATACTCTAAACTGCATAGCATAAGTACTTGAAATACCTCCTGCCGTAATAGAGATTGGATAATTACCTCCCGCAGTCACATTGGCTGTAAGGGCATCATAATAAGTGTAGTCTGTAGCAGTATCGCCTGAAGCATCGTTCGAGATATCAGCAAAAGTGAAATTATTAATATAATCTCCTGAAGCACTAACAGTTGTCATAGCTGGCGTACAGTAGTAATTAACAGTCAATTGACCTCCTTTGGAAGTAGCGGTACAACCACCATTGCTTACTATACAACGGTAGAAATTAGCATTGTCCGTAGCCGTAGTAGCACTGGTAGTAACCGTTAAAGTAGCCGTAGTTGCATCAGAATAAGTATTACCAGTTGGCGTATTATCCACTACATTGCTGTATGTACCATTCAAGGTAGTAGAACGTTGCCATTGGTAAGTTGTTGCTGAAGCAGCTCCAACAGTAAATGTAGCAGCATTTCCTCTTAATACAATAGCTGAAGCTGGTTCAGCAGTAATAGTAGGATTGTTGATATGTAAAGTAGCCACTGTAGTAGTAGCACTAGTACACGCCGCATTACCGTTTACTAACAAACGATATTTAGTACCGTCAGAAGCAATAGCAGGGTTAGTAAGGGTAATAGAAGTAGTATTCGCTCCTGTACCAATGTAACTAGCCCATGAAGCACCACCATTAGTACTAAATTGCCATTGATAAGCTAAATTATCTCCTGTAGCAGCTCCGGTAAACGTCGCAGTTCCGCCCGAGGCACAAACCGTTTGATCTGATGGATTGCCGGTAATAACCACTGGGTTTTTAACCGATAAAGTAGCAGCTTGACTTGGCAAGAAGAAATTCAAGAAGCAAAGGAATTTAACATTGTTGTTAGCCACAGTAATAGTACTTACTTGTAAAGTCGTTGTATCAACGCCTAAGAAAGTAAGACCAGTAGTAGTATCTAAACCATCCGCTATATCTGTGTAAGTAACACCGTTATCAGTACTCATTTGCCATTGGATACCATAAGGATCATCTCCACTGGTAGTAATACTGAAAGAGGCAGTACTAGAAGAACATAAAGTTACATCAGCTGGTTGTTGTGAGATACCTGTACTGCTAACAGTTAAGGTACCTGCAATTGGAGTCAAAGCAGCACACGGAGAAGTTCCCGTTACTATACATTGGTATTGATGAGTATCTAAAGCATCACCAATATTATCAATAGTAAGAGTAGCCGTTTGTGTTCCTAAATAATGTCCGGTACTTGGTGCAACATAATCATCAGAGATGTTAGCCCAACCTGAACCGGAATTTTCTTGCCATTGGTAAGTATAAGTAACACCCGAAGCAGTAGCAACGGTGAAAACAGCTTGTTGTCCTGGAACTACAGTTTGAGCAGTAGTCGTACCAGAAGTTAAGATAGCACCTGGCTCACTAACAGTAACCGTTACCGTATGACTAGACTGACAACCGGTAGTGGTATCAGTAGCCGTAACAGTGTAAGTAGTGGTAGTCGTTGGAGCAGCCGTAACAGTAGCACCGTTAGTACTAATGTTAGACAACCCTGTAGTAGGAGACCATGCATAGTTACTTCCTGTACCGGTTACGGTCAAGGTAGTTGAAGACCCTCTACAGATAATAGCATTCGTTAAACTGAATACCGGTTGAGGATTTGGAGTTACGGTAGTAGTAGTACTGATAGCACAAGTACCATTGCTGGCAGTAGCTGTATAAGTAACAGCACCTCCCGATGGTTTAACATAAACAACTGGTGTAGCACCTCCTGTATAGGCAGTACCCGCATCCGATGTAGTATACAAATCAGTGGAAGGTGACCATGTAAAGGAAGGAATCGTTTGACTAACACCACCAAAAATCATATTAGGTCGGTAAGTGTAATAAGTAGAAGACAACACACTCGCAGCAGTCAAACCACAACTTTGTACGTTATCAGCATAACTACCAAAAACAGAATTAAAGCTAGTAGCAGTATAAGCTACAGTACCACTTGTAGAAAAACAAGAAGAACAAGTAGCATTAATGTCATTATCGTGACAAATATCAATTAAAACATTAGAGGTTCCATCCCAAGTAAATGGTGTCGAGAACGCAAAGGTCTTTAATCCGACAGTTTGAATTGGTAAACTGGCAGTAGTATAAACCGTTGTAAAAGATCCTACTGGAGTACCATAAGCACCCGTTATAGCAGTATCATTCGTTTTAGCCATTTTAATGGTAAAGTTAGATTGTGCATAGTTACTAGCAGCTGTTACAGTAAAGGCAACAGAGGAAATAGGCCCTGCTGACAAACCTAACGCATTAAGTTCAGAAGCTTTAACTAAATATTGCTGTCTTGATCCTTCATAATTTGATCCGAAAGGAGTAACGCCTTGTACTGATGTAGTCGTTATACCTGTTCCTAAAGTAACATTTGCAGAAGCAGAAGAATTACCACCGGAAGCTGTTAATGACATAACACCATTAACACATACCGAACCAGCTCCTTGAGCAATACTCACTGTGGTAGGATTAGACTTAACAGTAACCAATACAGTAGCAGCGGCTGTAGTACAGCCATTAGCATCTACACCTGTAACAGAATAAGTAGTCGTAGCACTTGGCGTAGCGATAACAGAAGCACTTGTTGTACCATTTAAACCTAAAGCTGGTGACCAAGTATAAGTGGCAGCACCACTAGCAGTTAAAGTAGTACTTTGTCCGGCACATACGATAGCCGCAGTAGAAACAGTCAAAGTAGCTGGTGTATTAACAGTAGCTGTGATAGCCGTTCTACCACTTTCACAACCACCTGGACTAAGTACCGAAACATAGAATGTCGTCGTAGCACTAATACTGGTAGTATAAGAAGTAGAAGTACTGCTTTGTAAAGCAGTAGTAGTAGTATTGTCAGCATACCATTTAAAGGTAGGCGTAGTATAACCATTAGAATCAGCAACAGTAGCGGTTGTAACAACACCAGTTCCACATCGGGCACCATTTGTAGCTACTGGAGCCGTTGGTGGAGCATAAACAGTTACTGTACCGGTAGCTGTTCCTGTACAACCTGTAGTTGAATTATAACCCGATACTGTATAAGTAGTAGTCGCACTTGGGGTTACAGTCAATACATTTCCGGTAGTAGCAGCTGGATCATTCCAAGCATAAGCTAAAGTACCAACTCCAAAAGTAGCAACTTGACCCGACAATTTAAATTGTGGTTTTGCCGAATAAGAACCTGTTACAGTATTAGAAGAACAAGCAGTAGCACCGTCAATAGCGGAAGTGTTTCTGAAATAATTAGAAGAAACATAAGATGTATTATCTAAACTCACAACACTAGTATTAGTGGTTGTAGTAGCTGCATTCCCATAACAGAATTCAAGCATAATATTTGAAGTTCCGTCCCAATTGAATGGTGTGGAAAAGGCAAAAGTATTAGTTCCTACTACAGATTGGAAAGAACTGTTTGTATAAACAGTAGTAGTAGCATCAGTTACAAAAGCACTGGCTGAAGTAGCTGTAGTCGAACCTATTTTAACCTTTAAATCAAGTAATGCTGCAGTATTAGCCGTAGTGAAATTCATGCTTAAAGCAGTAATGTTCCCCGCTTTAAGTCCTGAAGCCGTAAGTTCCGAAGCTAATATAATATGTTGAGAATGGATATTACTATATAAACCATAGAATGGATTATGATAAGTAGTCGAAGAGCTTGCGCCTGCACCTATCGTGGCAATACCAGCAGCTATAACACTCGTCTGAGCTGTCAAAGTAGAAGAAGCTCCAACACAAACAGCAGCTGGTGAAGCGGTTACAGCAACAACTGGCAAAGCAACAGGTGTAACGGCTACAGTAGCTGTAGTTGAACAACCACCACCGGTAGCCGTTAAGGTATAAGTAGTAGTAGCCGTTGGGCTAAAAGTCCAACCGGTAGTTTCATTTCCTGAAACAGTGGCGGAATTAGACCAAGAATAGGTATCATAACCTCCATTAGTAGCAATGGTTACCGGAGTTAAACTCGCAAAACCACTACAATTAGTAGCTGTACCCGAAGATAAAGTGAAGGCATAAGGATTAGTAACCGTAGCAATTACAGCCACTCGTGGACTTTCACACAAACCGTCTGCACTTACTTCCGAAACATAGAAAGTAGTAGTAGCGGCTATAGTATATGGAGAAACTAAAGTACTTCCCGTTTGACCGGAGATAGCAGTACCATTAGTAGACACTGTGTACCAGTGGAACGTATTGCCCGATGTACCCGTTCCGGTCACAGAACAAGTAGGCGTTTTAGTACCACATTGAGTACTATCTGCTCCGGTAGGAGTTGGTATAGTAGAATTAATCTTAACTGTACTGGTCGTTAACGAACTGCTACAACCCGCAGCACTAGTGGCTGTGGCTGTAAATGCTTGATTAACGGCTGCTCCACTGGCATTAGTTACCGAAGTAGTAGCCGTAGCACCGGTCACAGCACCTGGACTCCAAGACCAAGTGTAGTTGGAAGTTAAACTGGTTGCTTTATTACCTGTAATAACAAATTTTGGTCTAGACGACCCAGTAGTTGAAGAACCATTCCATCCACTAGGAGTTGTTGATCCTGTATAAGAACAAACTTCACTGGAAGTTCTACTATCAACATATCTTGCATTAGAACTTGTAAATCCAGGGGCATCAACTTTAACTGTTGACACAGTATTAGAGGTATTATTATTACTCCAACAGAAACTTAAAATGATATTTGAAGTACCATTCCAAGCAAAAGGGCTGGCAAAAGTAATGGTATTAACACCTACAGCTGGCACAAACGACCCGCTGTAAACAGTATTAGCTACAGTTTCTATATTGCTTGTTAAAGCAGTTAGAGAGGTATGATCAATACTTAATGCAAAACCAGATAAGGTAGAACCTGCTGTGGTCAAATCTAAGCCTAAACTTGTAATATTACCGGCAGCAAAACCTAAAGCGGTTAACTCCGAAGCTTTGATGATAAATTGAGTTTTTACACCGCCATAACCACCATAAAATGGATTTATACCGGCAAGAGTACTAGTAGAACCACCTGCTCCTAAAGAAGCCGACCCATTTGCGTTTGTTACACTCGTAGCAGCCAAATTAATCGTAGAACCACTACATAGCGCAGTTGGGGTAGCAGTAGCCGTCGTAATAGCTGGCAATGGATTTACCGTTACCGAAGTTGTTCTGGTAAAAGAACAAGTTCCGTTAGTCGTAAACGTGTAAACGTAAGTTCCGGCAGCTGTTGGAGTAACAGTAGCCGTAGCCCCTGAAACAGCAGTTTCTGCCCCACTTCCGGTAGTCACTGACTGCCAAGAAGAAGTTGGACTACCCGGAGCACCAGTAAAAGTAGCGGTAAGCGTCACTGGTGACCCAATACAAATAGAAGCCGAACTCGCAGCAACCGTAACATTAGTTACCGTCAAAGTAGCCACATCTGAAGTAACAGCACCACAAGGAGAAGTACCACTAACAACAACGCGATATTGGTTTCCATTCATACTTGGTGTTGGACTGCTAATAGTATATGTCCCTGAGTTAGTACCCACGTTTGACCAACTAGTACCATTGGTACTCATTTGCCATTGGTAAGCAGCACCACTTCCGGTAGCAGCAGCGGTAAAAGCTACTGAAGTAGCTGTAGAACAAATAGCTTGATTTGTTGGTTGTGTTCCGATAACAATAGCATCATAAACAGTCAACGAAGCCGAATTAGAGTTCAAAGAACCATTCAAGACGCAACGGAAACTGGTTCCGGTGTTAGCTGATGTAGTTCCGCTCAACACTAAAGAAGCAGCGGTTTGTCCAGGTACATCAAACCAATTGGTACCATTAGTAGTATATTGCCATTGGTAAGAAGTAACCGTTCCTGAGGCTGTGATAGTAAACGTAGCATCGGTATTACTACAAACCGTTTGAGAAACAGGTTGTGAGGAGATACTAACATTTCCTACAGTCAAAGTAGCAGCATTAGTAGTTACCGGTGAACAAGGCGACGTACCGGAAACGATACATCTGAATTGATGAGTATTAGATGTAGCAGCGGCTGCCACTACAGTATAACTGGCGCTGGTAGCTCCGGCAAGAGTATTCCATGTACCATCAAATTCTTCCCATTGGTAAGACAATCCTGTGCCGGTAGCGGCAACAGTAAACGTAGCGTCAGTACCTTCTATAACAACTTGATTAGCCGGTTGAGTAGTAATAACAACCGCATTATTAACTGTTACTGTAGCCGTAGCCGTGTTTTGACAAGTATTCGCATCTGTACCGGTTACGGTATAAACCTGAGTCGATCCCGGAGTAGCCGTAACAGAAGCTCCTGTGGCAGCCGATAATCCGGTAGCCGGAGACCAAGCATAAGAAGTTCCGCCAGTAGCTGTTAAGGTTGCTCCTGCACCACCGGTACAAGTAGCAGCATTATTAACACCTATAGTAGGAAGAGGATTAACACCTACAGCAACTGATGAAGTAGTAGAACAACTTCCTATAGTAGCCGTTACAGTATAAGTAGTAGATACCGTAGGAGAAACAGTTCCCGGATTTTGAACCGAAGAAGTAAATCCGCTAGGAGTAGATGTCCAGGCATAAGTTGCCGGAATACTGCCCGAAATAGCGAAATCATCAACTGCAATATAATACTGATTTGCTATTGAATAGCAATTCAACCCAAAATAATAAGTCCCAGTAGTTGACGGAGTAAAAGTTGCAGTAGCTTGGGTATAGGTTGTATTAGTCAACGACGGTTGATTCAACAGTGTAGTCGTTTGAGCGGCTACGGTATTAGTTGTACCTACTGTCAATTTTAAACTTTCTGTATAACCTCCTCCAGTAGTATACCAATATGAAATAGAATAAGTAATACCAGCTACCAAATTTTGCCCAGGCGAAATAGCCCAAGCATTGGCAGCATTGGCAGAAGTATACAGACAATACATAGATTTTGTTCCTGTATGCGCAGTAGTATAAGTAGCCCAAGGATTACCTGTACCGGCATTGATAAACGTCCATCCTGATGGTGGGAAAGTTTCAAATCCTTCCGCAACGTTAGTAGCTAAACTTCCGGAAGAAGTAGACAAACTAGCCGAACCACCAATACAAACGTTGGTTTTCGTAGAAGCCGCAGTAATAACCGCTGGTGTAGTACTAACCGTTACCGTTACCGTATTAGTAGCCGTACAACCAGCAGAACTGGTTCCGGTTACAGTATAAGTAGTGGTCGCCGATGGAGTTGCTGTAACTGTATCGCCTGTAGTACCATTTAATCCTAAAGACGGACTCCAACCATAGGTGGCAGCACCCGTAGCCGTAAGCGTCGTTGGTGTTCCTGCACATACAGTTACACCCGAACTAACACCTACAGTAGGGGTAAGGGCTTGAGCATAAGTAGAACCAGAGGTAGCCGGTCCTCCCGGATTCACTACGGTGATGCTACCATCAACCGCATTAGCCGGAGAGGTTACCGTTAAAGTAGTGGTCGTAGAGCCTGTAATAGTTCCGGCTAAAGTATTAACACCAGAAGGATCTCCTGATCCGTGGAAGTATACTGCAGTAACAGTATCAAAACCAGTTCCCGTGATAGTAACCACCGAACCGCCATTTACACAAAGTAAAACAGGATTAGAGCTATACGCAGTAGAATATCCGCTAATCGTTGGCGCAGCTATAGAACCTTGCGCAAACTCGTATGCTCCCATATCAGGGGCACTGGCATCTCTGGTCGTACCGGCATAATCTGTAGCATAACCCGAAATGACTTGTGCAGTACCACCTGCTAAGTTAATAGCCCCGTTAGCAAAATTCAAATAGGTTGAAAGTGAACCGGTAGCCGTATTAGCAAACGTTGGGTTTTGAGATTTAGAAGCAGTATCTCTAGTGCTTACTCTTGTTTGGTAAGCGCCAAAAGTAGCGTCTGTGTTGGTTCCATCGGTATATATTGTACTTCCAAAAAACATGTTATTGTTAGAAGTAGAAGCATAAGATGTCAAAGTTGTTGATGATCTTCTGTAAGCAACAGCCAAACCAGATCCGGTTGCAACGGTTGCATTATCAAAGATATTATTTCTTAAATCAACAGTTGGCGTAGTGGCAGCATACACCGCACTCGATCCGAAACCTGATCCTGAACTTGTTCCGTTTAAATAAACCGTGTTGTAATAAACATTATCTGTAGTACCACCGCTCAAATAAATACCTGCTACAGCATTTGATCCTGTAGCAGCAGAAGCAGTTAAACCACCTACAATGTTATTATAAAGATTATTAGTAGAACCTGCAGAAATGTAAATACCATTTACAGTAGCTCCAGCAACTGAAGAACTTAATCCGTAGACTTTGTTCTTGAATATATTAGTTACTGAAACAGCGGCCGCACTTGAGCTACCTGTTTGTATACCATATACAGTAGTTCCTCCTGTTAATGTATTAACATTATTTCCGGAAACTTCGTTAGCCGCTCCTAAATAAGCAACTCTTATACCGTAAATAGAACCTGTACTAGTCGATGGAAGAGAAAGGTTTTTAACTGTGTTATTTTGACACGTTTTGTTACCCGATGTCGAAGTTACATTATAAATACCAATTATAGTTTGTGAGCCTGTACTTGAAGAAGTCAAGCCATCAATAGTATTGTTGGTCCAAACCTCATTTGGAGGAGAAGAAACCGAATAAATCCCATAAAACGCACTTGTACTTGAGGTACTTGTAGACGATAAATTGGAAATTGTATTTAAATTAAATGTACCAGTAGTTGGTGAAGTATATATAATACCATAAAAAACACCTCCGGTGTTTCTTGTCATGTTATTTATAGTGTTACTATTACAGTTCAAGGTAGTCGCACTACCAGCTGAAATAGCTTGCATAGCACCCGTTGAACCAATATTAGTTATATTTCTAATTGTATTGCTATTAATATTGATAGTATTACTGCTTGCAGAAGTACTATTATTAATACCCGTAAAAGTACCCGTTGAAGAAGTAAGTGAGATATCAGATATAATATTACTATTTACATTAGAGGTTGTTGCTGCCGTAGACAGTAAAGTAAAACTAATACCTGTAAAAGAACCTGTCCCAGTAAGGGTTAAAGTTCCTGTTCCAGAGTTACTAGCATAACCTATTGTATTACCTGTAATTTGAAGGTTATTTCCAAAGGTAGAATTGGAAAAAACAAAACCACTCATGGTACTAGTCATAGCACGTGAAGCGGTTTGATAAACTTTATTATTAGTAATGTTCCAATCTGTGTTTCCTGAACCAGCGTTGATGGCCATACAACCACCTGCTAGAAAATAATCGTAGAATTCACAGTTATTAAAGGTAACATTGCTATTACATGTTGTTGAAGAAGTGTTAGTCCCATTACCAATAACTAATTGACTTGGATAATTTGTTCCCGCAGGGCCAAATTTACAACTCTGAAAAGAGTTATTGTCATTACCTGTTGTAGTCGCAGTACTTATCCATACGTTAGCCGTATTAGATCCTGTACTAGCAAATCCCGATCCCAAAATGGTAACACCGTTAAAGGTGTTATTAGTAGCATCTGCAACTAATTTTAATGTGGACGTTCCTGATGTCGCAGAAGCTGTGGTATTCGAGAACGTTAAGTTCCCTCCACCATTGACAGTAACATTGTCAGCACCGTTAAACGTAATTAAAGGTGTCCCTGCAGTAGCTGCACCACTGACCGTCCAAGAACCACCACTAGGGGCAATTGTTAAAGACGTCCAAGCACCGGCACCTAAGCTAGCACCACCAACGGCTTCTGTCGTATTACCAGTAATGGTAACCGTGACAACTCCCGTTGCGGTTGTTCCTAATGCCGAAAAGGCTGCGCCTAAAGTAGTGTAAGAGCCGTTACCCGTTCCATTACCTCCGGTACTGGAAACCGTGACCTGCCCTTGAACCCCCAGAACACTAAACAAAACAAAAAACAGCAGCATCGCCGCCTTCTTTTGCCATGTTCGTTTGTGCGTAGTACTAGTACTGTTACACAAAGAATTGTAGTTGTTATTCATAATTAAAAAATTGGGTTAAATAAATTTTTTGTTTTTTGGATTTCCTTTACTCAATAAAGGAAGATATATAGTGATTGTTAAGTAGCTTAGCATCAAAGCAAACTCAAGAGAGTCCCATTGCCGTGGCCACCGCCACCGCCTCCACTGCTTCTGCCCTGAGACGACGCAGTTAATAAATGATAATTTAGGAAAGTAATTTGAGCTTTAAACAAACCATTCGAAGCGTTGTGCGCTATGGCTTTTTGACCGGAAGTTAAAGTGAAAAACAACACAAAAATAACCAACAAGTTCCCTCCTACCGATTTCTTCTGGCACTGACACAGAGAAGCTACGTCATTGATGAAAGAAGTACCGGTAAAACGAAGTAGGTTTGGGGTCATTAGTAAATAGTTGTTCGCCATGTAAAATTTAGGTCAAGTTGTTAAAAGGCTGTTAATATATATATATTTTAAAACAATAGTTAAACAAAAATTAAAAACATCGATAAATAACTATAAAAATCGACAAACACACCGTCAATGTAGTCTGTAGACTATAATTAATGTTAAAACTCTGACTGCTAATCGACAAAACTAAAAGTAAAACCAAGACACTATCTCCTACAAAAAAAAAACGGTAGCATAGACTCAAAAGATACTTTATCAACACTATAGCAGAACAGTGCAACCAAACCAAAAACTAGAATCCAACAGGACAATTAGCCTTTTACAAAAGGAGATTTTATACTACAAAAAAGAGTAAAAAAACAGACGGTAAGTTTGAAATTAGATTTGGGGAAATTAATTTCTTTTAAAAAAAACAAGCACCTCCTTGTGAACTAAAAAATGAAACTGAACAATTTGTTTATAGCACAAGGAGGAGCATTTAAGCTGTTAGTATATAATTTTTTTAGTAACTACTATACCATCCTGAGAAGTAATTTTCACTAAGAGCACTTGCCCAGTATCCGGCAAAGTAGTAAACGTAGTCTCAGAGGAACCAATAGAAGTACGAGAGGCAATCAAACGTCCCGTAACATCATACAATACTACACTTTTCATAGGCACACTACCAGTGTTAATGTGTAGCCCTTCAGCATTTTTGTATACCACTATAGCACCCTCAGTAAAGACAGGCACACCCAAAGCAGCATCCGTAAAACGCAGCACAAAACGATCTTCAAAAGTACCCGCCGAAGTAGCAAAAGTATAAGCAGATTGTTTCAAATCATGAACAATATTGAGAGCCTTATCTTCTAAATAAATAGCCTGATCGGCAAACAAACCATCAAAATCTGACAAGCCAATAGTATAACCGGTATCAAGAGTCGATTTAAAACCTATCGGAATCAAATCACTAGTAGCAAAAGGTAAGCCTTTACCTTGGATGCTTAATTTTTTATCCTCAACCATAGTGTACAAGCCAACAACATTCCCGATATCAACCATTTCACTATCAAATCCTCTATCCATGCCCGGAGTACCTCCTTGAACATAACCTACCAACATCTGTTTGTAAGCACCTTCTGCATTGAAAACCGATAACCAAATTCTATGTTTCTCAAGTGAATCAACACCAACATTAGTAGTAGCGTTAGTCGATCGGAAGAATTGAGTATTTGAGGTCGGAGTCGCCGTTCTCATACTATTGGTAAAGGTAGCAACACCCGTAGACAATCCTTTGATAAAGAACCCTTCCCCCGAACCAATACTGCCATTAGGAGTAGTATTGTTAAGCCCCGGATTAGGAGCCGGATAGGTATTCGTGCCACCCAATATATTCCAAACCGCATAATCCGTACCCGAATATTGATAAGAAGCATTCAGTGCAGTATTGTGGGTCCAAAAATAAATAGTAGCATCTACTATAGCCGAATTGGCAACATCCTGAACAAATAAGGCAGCACTAATAGCACTAGGATAAGGATTTCCAATTAAATTCAATTGATTAGACCCACCATAAATAGGAGTCGTATAGGTACCATTATTAGGAACACCCGTAAAACTCACCGTATGGATAGCGGCAGGCCCTGCAGGCGCTGGGTTAAAGGTATTAGGCACTCTTATGATATACCCTTTACCAATAGACATATTAGAACTCGCAGGAGCTAACTGCCAGGCAGGAATACTCGCATTATATTGGAAGAGCCCATCCCACGAAGTAGCCGGTGAAGCACTGGCTAAGGTAATAGGATTAACCGGAGCAGACCAATAAGTATAGTCGTATTTAAAAGAAGCTTTAGAATTTCGCACATAAGTGATGTTTCCCGAATTAGAAACATTATTGGTCTGAATTAAACTCGACCCCTCATTAAAAGTAACCGTTCCACCCGAAACATTCAATCCGTTTTGTAAAGATAAAGTCTCCCCACTGTTAAAGGCGATAGTCCCTGCCGTAACAGTACAACTACAACCTGATAAACTTCCGAATGACCAGTTACTCGATAAAACAAGATTATCAGTACCCGATGGTGGACCCGCAGGGTTCCACAATCCACCACTCCAAGTTTTAGTTACAACCGTAAAGGTAACCGTAGCAGTATTCGAACAGAAACCATTGCTTCCGGTGAGGGTAATAGTAGCTGTACTAGGTGTTTTTACATATACTGTAGCGGTATTAGTGCCCGGCACATAAGCCGTACTGGCCGTAGCATCCGAGAATAATGTCCCGGCTACGCTTGAAGTCCATGTATTGGTAGTCGCCGTACCGGTAGCGGTAACGGTCTGAATAGAATTAGCACAAACACTGGCACTCGGATTAGAAATACCAACCGTTGGCTTAGGATTAACCGTAACCACCACATCATCACTAGAAGAACAACCTGTAGCATAAGACGTAGTCAAGGTATAAGTAATAGTACTCGTTGGATTAGCAGTAGGATTTAGCACATTAGTAGCACTTAAGGCAGTGGAAGGTGACCATACAAAACCGGCAGTGGTACTACCGGTAACCAAGACATCATCAATACCTATATTAGAACTACCGCCGTCAGAGGTACCCGTAAATTTAAGACGCACCGCCGTGAAACCAGTGCCTGCGTATGCATTAAGAGAGATGGTAATTTGTGTCCAAGCACCATACGTAGCATAAGTACTACCCACCTGCGTATATGCACCATTGTTATTGTTGGCATATACTTTCAAGACATCAGTTCCGGCCGAATTGTAAATCCAAAACGTTAAACTTGAAGCTGTATAAAAAGATAAATCCATTGCTGGGGTAATCATATCACCACTAGTAGCATTGGAAATCAAATAAGAATAAAAATAACTGCAATACCCGGTATGCCCGTTACCAGCCCAAGAATTACCCCCCGAAACAAACTCAGAAGAAGTCCTGAAGTCTCCCGGGCTATACCCTCCATTAAGAGTTCTGGTCCAAGCAGAAGGCCAAGGCCCCGCATTGAAATCTTCACTCAAAACAGTAGAAGTACTGGTAGCTGATGAAGCTCCACTTAATGAGATACTATCCCCATTACAAAGAGGCAAATCACTACCGGCATTCGGAGTCGCTGGGATAGGATTAACACTAAAGACCGTCGTACTGGTTCCGGTAGCTTGTGCATTAGAAACAGTAATATAACCGGTAGTCGCCGATATAGGCAAAGTAGTAGTAATAGAGGTATCCGAATTGACAGTATAAGCAGCTACTACACCATTAAATTTAACAGAAGTAGCACCAGTAAAATTAACTCCGGTAAGCGTAACCGTAGGAGTAGCACCCGAACAAATACCCGTTGGAGTAAAACTACTGATAATAGGAACCGTAACACAAGTGATAATAGCATCCCATCCACTATAGGAAAAAGAAGAATCAGAAGTAAACTTAAAAGTCAACGAACCGTCAGCAGCTGTAGAATAAATAGTTCCCGGTGAGGTGGTGCCATAGTAAGAACCCGCTGGACAAGTTGGTGGATTGGTACCAGCCGGTAACCCGGAAGAAATCAAGGGAGCCGCAGTACTGTTCCCGTTATAGATAGACAAACCATCCCAACCGGACTCCGTTCTGAAAGAATTGAAAACCACTTTTAACTTAGTAGAGGCCGAAGCAGGATAAAAAGTATAAGTATAGGATTCATTATTAGCATAATTAGCAGCCGAACCAGCACTGTCATAAAACTTAACATTACAAGAAGTCAAACTCCCGTTTGTCATATTAACAACATCCTGATTAACCGTAGTGAATGTGGCTGATCCAACCCAAGCACTTGGGGCACCACAATTAGAACGTACCCAAAAATAATAAGGAACTCCTAAAGTCAATCCCGTAAGAGTAACCGAATTAACACCGGTAACAGTACCCGTAGGTGTAGTCCCTACTAAAGGAGCTGTACCAGTCGTATTCACATAATAATCATAAATACTATTTGGGGTCATAGCAGCATCAGTCCAAGAAATAACAGCCCCTGTAGCTGTAATACTACCCGAAGTTAAAGCCGATGGAGTACTGGAAGCACAAGGTGGCACAGCCACTACAACTATAGTGTAATCTTCCATTTCTCCTCTGCCACTGCCGTTAATAGCACAAGAAGTATTCGCCCCTACCCAACTGGTAGAAACACGCATTCTATAAGAACCAGCCGTTTGACCCGAAGGAACACTAAACGCTCCTGTAAAAGGACCCGCCTGATAAGTAGTTGTAGCAACTATAGTTTCTCCGGCATCAGCAAACGAACCATTATTATTCCAATCCACCCAAATATAATAGAAGAAAGTCTGATCCGTAGAATCAGTTCTCAAACTGGTAATTGAATAATTAATAGCCGAACTCGGATATTGTGAACAAGATTGAGCAGTATAATTAGCATAACCTCCCGCCGTAAATCCGGTGCCTAAATTGGAAATATTGGTAATCCCACCCGAAGTGGAAAAATTATTAACAGAAGTAGTAGCCGTTGCCGGCGCTGAAGGCGTACAATAGGTAATCGCATTGGTAGCACAACTAACCGATCCGGAACTACTGCCGGAACAAGTACCATTGTATGCTCTTACGCGATAATAATAAGTAGTACCCGGAGTCAAACCGGTAACACTATAGGTGGTAACATTACCAACAGACAAATTGTTATACCCCGAAACGATAGCCGTAAAACCAACATCCGTAGCAACATCCAAATAATAACCCGTCGCACCACCTACCGAATTCCAGTTGGCACTAAAAGAGGTAGTAGTAATAGCCGAACCGGCCAAAACACTTGGCAAGCCCGGAGCTGCAACTATAGTAACAACAGCCGAACCTTCAGCACTCCAACAACCTGCGGCAGACTGAGCTCTGAAATAATAAGTCCCGGTAGAAGAAACCGACTGACTACTCGAAGGAGTAGCTGTACTGGTACCACCAGTCGTGGTATTTTGCCAATAAATAGTACCACTGCCGCCATTAGCAGCAGTCAAAGTAGTAGAGGTACAATAAGTACCTGCCGTACTAACCGTAACCGCAGTAGGAACAGCATTAACCGTAATAGCTCCCGAAACAGCACTAGTAGCAGAACTGCTACAAGGAGCACCATTGGAAACCACACAATAATAATAGGTAGCAGCCATCGCCGAAGCATTGGATGGTGTATAAGTTGAAGCCGTGGCACCTCCTATAAGAGTTCCGCCACTATTGGAATTGGCAGCATTAGAATACCATTGATAAGACAACCCACCACCAGTGGCCGTAACCGAAAGAGCAGTAATAGCACTGCCAACGCAAACAGTTTGAGCAGAAGAGGAAGGAGATACAGTGATAGCAACCGGACTATTAACCGCAATGGCTCCGGTAAAGGAGCTAGCAAGAGAACAGCCATTTGAATTATTGACTACAACATAATAATATAAGGTTCCCGCAGAACTAGTCAAGGGAGTATAAGAATCGCTGGTAGCAGCACTAACGTTAGTAGCAACCAAAGTGGCGCCCACGGTAGTAGCCGAAGTATTGCTATACCATTGATAGCTGGAGATAGTACCACTACCCGCTGCAGCAGTAACGGTTAAAGCAGTAGCAGCACCATTCAAACAAATGGTTTGCGTACCACTGGAAGGCTGAGCAGAAATGGTTGGTAAAGCATTAACCGTATAGGAAGCAACACTGGTGGCAGAACCCAAGGCTGTAGTAACCGTAACCGTACCCGAAGAACCGGCTGCTGGTATAACAGTCATAACGGTTCCGGTATTGGAACTGATAGAAGAAACAGCAACACCACCAACAGTAACAGCGGTAGGCGTACTCAAATTCGCTCCATTAATAACCAGAGGCGTACCTAAACAACCACTACTAGTACCTAAACTCGTAATGGTAGGAGCACTAACACATTTTACAGTCATATCATAACCGGTATTAGCAGCCACAGGATTTGTGGTTGTATTAGTGGCAAACTTAACCGTCAACCCACTACTGGTAGTAGAGGTCACCGTCAAAGGAGTGGTTACAGTAGCAGTAGTAGCAACTAATTGTGTACCCCCTGTCCCACTACCGTCATAAACAGTAACAAAAGTAGAGGCGTCAACAGCAAAAGCATTAATAGTAATCTGCACTTTACTGGTACCATCTAATGGTGCAAAATGCGTAACCTGTGTTAGGTTTTTGATATAGTTATCACTAGCCCCTCCTTGATCATAAAAAGAATAAATACCCGTAGCCGGAATATTAACTGGATCACAAGTGATTGTTGCAGCAGCAGCTCCTGTCTCAGGCACTACTATAGTATTCAAGGAAGGTGTAGTAGAAATAGAAGAGAAATCATCTACAAACAAACTAGGACTTCCGGATACAACCGAAGTAAAAGTGATTCTAAGTTGAACACTGGCAGCTCCTCCAAATGTGTTTAATACAAAAGGCTGATAAGCAGTTCCGCTTGTTGTCCCCGAAGAAGATCCGGCAACACTAGAAAAACCATCCGTTGACCATTCTACAAGAAAATTACAGTTAGTACTACTGGAACTTCTGTAGAAAAATCGAATCTCGCTTGGATTACTAAAAACTGGTGTTACTAAATTATTTCCAATAGCACCGGGAGCAGCACCAAAAACGACAAAGTTCAATCCTGACCTGGCGCTAGCAGCAGCTCCCCCTACAGTAATAGCAGCCGTACCATTAAAAGACCATCCATCAGGCGTCATCAAACTTGTAAAAGGAGAAAGCGCAGGCCTTTTAAAACTCTCAAAATACTGATAAGGACCAGTAGTACACTGCGCCTGTGTTTGGGAACTAAACCCTAAACAAAAAACCAATAACAAAACATAGAGCAGTCTAGTGGAGTTTTGGGGCAATACGGTAAACAAATTACTCGAGGCAGTAAGTAAATTTTTTTTCATGCTGTTTTTTAGTTGTGGTATTATATATTAAGGAACAAGTATTACTACCATTCCCCCTACTGACTAAGACATAAATGTACATCTTATAATTATTTTCAATAAAATATACTTCACCAAAAAATTAAATTTTCGATGAAATGCAAAACATTTAAGCTAAGCAACTCTTTGTGAGTTCATTAACAAAAATTACGATATAAAAAATAAGTAAATTGTGACGTTTTCAAGGATTAGGGCATTAAAAACAATATAAATTTACAAGTTATTTTACTATTTCGGTTCGCTAAATTAACAATTTCTCAAGAGTTTACAAGAAATGTTAATAAAATGTTACCTTATTTAGAATATTCCTTACGTATTAAATAAAAAAAATAAAATAAGTTAGAACTTATCTTATAATCACCAAACCCAAAACAGCTACATGATTCATTTTTAATCTGTTACAAACAAAAAAAGCCTCTCAAAAATGAGAGGCTTTTTACAACTAATGCTTATTAGTTTATGCTTGTCCGGCGGTACCAAAATTGATAGGAATAGCAGGCTGTTCCGTATCCTTGATTTCACCGTTAGCCAATTCATATCGGTGAATGTTTTCCCCTAATGCTTTCAGAAATCTTTTAGCATGTTGCGGTGTTAACACTATTCTCGATTTCACCTTTGCTTTAGGCACGCCCGGCATAAGAGTTACAAAATCTACCACAAACTCTGAAGCAGAGTGATTGATAATTGCTAAGTTAGAATAAATTCCTTCGGCAACTTTCTCATCCAATTCGATGTTGATTTGTCCTTGTTGATTAGTATCGCTCATGACTAATAGATGTATTCTTCTTTGTTAGCCATAATTTCATTGTAATCTTCTTTCGAACCTACAATAGTGTGATCATAATCTCTCATACCTGTTCCCGCAGGAATTCTGTGACCCACGATAACATTTTCTTTCAAGCCTTCTAAGGTATCTACTTTACCAGCAACTGCGGCTTCGTTTAATACTTTAGTAGTCTCCTGGAACGATGCTGCTGAGATGAATGATTTCGTTTGTAACGATGCTCTTGTGATACCTTGTAGTACCGGAGTAGCAGTAGCCGTAATAACCTCACGAGCCACAACCATATTTTTATCATTACGTTTCAATAATGAATTTTCATCACGCAATTCACGAGGTGATACAATCTGACCTGGTTTCAACACTTCTGAATCACCGGCATCTTCTACCACTTTCATTCCGTATAGCTTATCGTTTTCTTCTAAGAAATCGGCAGTATGGATTAATTGCTCTTCAAGGAACAAAGTATCGCCCGGATCCTGAACTTGTACTTTACGCATCATTTGACGGATAACCACCTCAAAGTGTTTGTCATTGATTTTTACCCCTTGCAAACGATATACTTCCTGAATTTCATTTACCAAATACTGTTGCACAGCAGAAGGTCCTTGAATTCTTAAGATATCATCCGGTGTAATAGCTCCGTCAGATAAAGGCACCCCGGCTTTTACGAAGTCATTCTCTTGTACTAAGATTTGACTTGATAATTTCACTAGGTATTTCTTAACCTCACCAAATTTAGATTCGATAACAATCTCACGGTTACCTCTTTTGATTTTACCAAAAGAAACAACTCCATCAATTTCAGAAACTACCGCTGGGTTCGAAGGATTACGAGCTTCTAACAACTCGGTAATTCTTGGAAGACCTCCGGTGATATCGCCAGCTTTAGAAGAACGACGCGGAATCTTAACCAGGATTTTACCGGCTTTAATTTTCTCGCCATCCTCTACCATAAGGTGAGCTCCAACCGGTAAGTTATAAGAACGGATTAATTCTCCGTCTTTACCATATACCAATAAGGTTGGGATTAATTTTTTATTTCTTCCTTCCGAAATTACTTTCTCCTGGAATCCGGTTTGCTCATCAATTTCAACTTGGAACGATTGTCCTTGTTCTAAATCTTCGTAAGCAATTTTTCCGGTAAACTCAGAAACGATAACTCCGTTATATGGATCCCATTTACAGATAGCAGCCCCTTTTTCAACCGTATCACCATCTTTTACATTGATGATAGATCCATAAGGAATGTTATGTGTACTCAATAAGATACCTGTTTTAACATCTACTAATTTTAACTCTGTGGAACGGGAAACTACGATATCTACTTTGTTTCCTTCGCCATCTTCGCCAACTACAGTTTTTAAATCTTCGATTTCCAGTTTTCCACCAAATCTTGCGATGATGCTTGATTCTTCAGAAACTCCACCCGCAACCCCACCAACGTGGAAGGTACGAAGTGTCAGCTGTGTACCCGGCTCTCCAATAGATTGAGCAGCGATTACTCCAACTGCCTCACCTCTTTGAGTCATTTTTCCGGTAGCTAAGTTTCTTCCGTAACATTTAGCACAAATACCTTTTTTAGCTTCACAAGTCAATGGCGAACGAACGTCTACTCTTTCCAGCGGAGACTCTTCGATAGCTTTAACGATAGCTTCTGTAATTTGAACACCAGAGTGGACTAATATTTCATTGTTCAAAGGATTGATAACATCTTGTAACGCCACACGTCCTAAGATTCTTTCCCCTAAGGTTTCAACGATTTCTTCATTTTTCTTCAAAGCCGAAACTTCAATTCCTCTTAAGGTACCACAGTCAACTGAGTTTACGATTACGTCTTGAGAAACGTCATGTAAACGACGAGTCAAGTAACCCGCATCAGCCGTTTTCAAAGCGGTATCCGCCAAACCTTTACGCGCACCGTGCGTAGAGATAAAGTACTCCAAGATCGAAAGACCTTCTTTAAAGTTAGAAAGAATCGGATTCTCAATAATCTCACCACCACCAGCAGTCGATTTTTTAGGCTTAGCCATCAAACCACGCATACCGGTTAACTGACGAATTTGTTCTTTAGAACCCCTCGCTCCAGAGTCAAGCATCATATACACCGAGTTGAAACCTTGTTGGTCTTCTCTAATGTTTTTCATGGCTAATTCTGTAAGTAAGGCATTCGTTGAAGTCCACACGTCAATAACTTGGTTGTAACGTTCGTTATTGGTGATAAGACCCATGTTATAGTTTACCGAAATAGCATCCACTTGTTCTCTTGCATCTGCAATCAACTCGCCTTTTCTTTCCGGAATAATGATATCTCCTAATGAGAATGACAATCCACCTTTGAAAGCGAATTTGTATCCCATATCTTTCATGTTATCAAGGAAGGCTGCCGTTGTAGGAACATCAGTTACTGCAAGGATTTTTCCAATAATATCACGCAACGATTTTTTAGTCAATACTTCATTGATATAACCAGCTGCCTGAGGTACTACTTCATTAAATAATACTCTACCCGCCGTAGTTTGAATCACTTTATAAACTAATTCTCCGTTCTCATTAAAATCTTTAGCTCTGATTTTAACACGAGCATTCAATTCTACTCTTCCTTCATTCAAAGCGATGTTACACTCTTCAGCCGAATAGAACGTTAACCCTTCCCCTAAAATTTTAAGTTCAGGAGTAGACAATCTTTCTTTGGTCATGTAGTAAAGACCCAAAACCATGTCTTGAGAAGGAACCGTAATCGGAGCACCATTCGCAGGATTCAAGATATTGTGAGAAGCCAACATTAACAATTGTGCTTCCAAAATAGCTTCTGGCCCTAACGGTAAGTGAACCGCCATCTGATCCCCATCAAAATCCGCGTTGAATGCCGTACATACTAACGGGTGTAATTGAATCGCTTTTCCTTCAATCAATTTGGGTTGGAAAGCTTGGATTCCCAAACGGTGTAACGTAGGAGCACGGTTCAGTAATACTGGGTGACCTTTGATTACATTCTCTAAGATATCCCAAACTACAGGCTCTTTTTTGTCAATGATTTTCTTAGCCGACTTAACCGTTTTAACAATCCCTCTTTCGATTAACTTACGAATAACGAATGGTTTGTATAGTTCAGCAGCCATATCTTTTGGCAAACCACATTCAAACAATTTCATTTCCGGTCCAACAACAATTACCGAACGGGCAGAATAATCCACACGTTTACCAAGTAAGTTTTGACGGAAACGACCTTGTTTCCCTTTCAAGGAATCAGAAAGAGATTTTAATGGTCTGTTGGATTCGGTTTTAACCGCAGAAGCTTTACGCGTGTTATCGAACAAGGAGTCTACTGATTCCTGTAACATACGTTTTTCGTTTCTTAAGATTACTTCCGGAGCTTTGATCTCCATCAATCTTTTCAAACGGTTGTTACGGATGATTACTCTTCGGTACAAATCGTTCAAATCGGAAGTGGCAAAACGACCTCCATCAAGCGGCACCAACGGACGCAATTCTGGTGGAATCACCGGAATTACTTTAAGAATCATCCACTCAGGACGGTTTTCTCTGTTTAAGTTCGCTTCACGGAAAGACTCAACAACTTGCAATCTTTTTAACGCTTCTGTTTTTCTTTGTTTCGAAGTTTCATTGTTAGCGCTGTGTCTTAAGTCATAAGACAAGGTATCCAAATCCGTTCTGGCCAATAAGTCCATGATACATTCCGCACCCATTTTGGCGATGAATTTATTTGGATCATTATCATCTAAATATTGATTTTCCATCGGAAGGGTATCTAAAATATTTAGATATTCTTCTTCTGTCAAAAAGTCTAATCTATGCAAAGATTCTCCCTCTGCATTTTGAGCAATACCGGCTTGAATTACTACGTATCTTTCGTAGTAAATAATCATGTCTAATTTCTTAGACGGCAAACCAAGGATATACCCGATTTTGTTTGGCAAAGAACGGAAGTACCAAATGTGAGCAATAGGCACAACAAGATTGATGTGTCCTACTCTATCACGACGTACTTTTTTCTCCGTAACTTCAACACCACAACGGTCACAAACGATTCCTTTGTAACGGATTCTTTTGTATTTTCCACAAGCACATTCGAAGTCTTTTACAGGCCCGAATATACGCTCACAGAATAAACCGTCACGCTCTGGTTTGTGGGTTCTATAGTTGATAGTTTCTGGCTTCAACACCTCACCTCTTGACTCAGCCAAGATGGATTCCGGAGAAGCTAACCCTATCGAAATTCTGTCAAATCTTTTGATAGTATTTTTAGTATCTTTATTTCTATTCATCATAGTCGTAAACTTTTAAAGTTTTCAGTGTTCAGTTTACAGTGCCCGGCTTTACTGCCGAACACTGCTTCTGATTACTATTTTTATTCTTCTAATCTGATGTCTAATCCAAGACCTTTCAATTCATGCATTAATACATTGAATGATTCCGGTAATCCTGGCTCTGGCATAGTTTCTCCCTTAACGATAGCTTCGTAAGTTTTAGCTCTACCAATAACGTCATCCGATTTAACAGTCAAAATTTCTCTAAGCGTGCTTGAGGCTCCATAAGCTTCAAGTGCCCAAACCTCCATTTCTCCAAAACGCTGACCTCCAAATTGAGCTTTACCACCCAATGGTTGTTGTGTGATAAGAGAGTATGGACCAATAGAACGTGCGTGCATTTTATCGTCAACCATATGTCCTAATTTCAACATATAGATAACTCCAACAGTTGCCGGTTGGTGGAAACGCTCTCCGGTTCCTCCATCATACAAATACGTATGACCGAAACGTGGAATGCCTGCCTCATCAGTAAATTCATTGATTTGGTCTAAAGTCGCTCCGTCAAAAATTGGTGTAGCAAATTTTCTACCCAAGTTCATTCCGGCCCAACCTAATACCGTTTCGTAAATCTGTCCGATGTTCATACGAGATGGCACCCCAAGTGGATTCAATACGATATCTACCGGTGTTCCGTCTTCTAAGAACGGCATGTCTTCATGACGAACGATACGAGCCACAATACCTTTGTTTCCGTGACGTCCTGCCATTTTATCCCCTACTTTCAATTTACGTTTCTTAGCGATGTAAACTTTTGCTAATTTCAAAATTCCGGCAGGTAATTCATCTCCAACAGTGATGGTGAATTTCTCTCTTCTTAAGGCACCTTGCAAGTCATTCAACTTGATTTTGTAGTTGTGGATTAAGTCGTTAACCAAGTGGTTCGTTTCTTCATCGGCAACCCATTGTCCTTTGGTTAAGTGAGCGAAATCTTCTACGGCGTGTAACATTTTTTGAGTGTATTTTTTACCTTTTGGCAATACTTCTTCACCCAAATCATTCATTACACCTTGCGATGTTTTTCCATTAACAATAGTGAACAATTTCTCTACTAATTTGTCTTTCAATTCCACAAATTTCGTTTCGAATTCCATTTCCAAAGACGTCAAATCGTCTTTATCTTTGGTACGTTTCTTTTTATCTTTTACCGCTCTCGCGAATAATTTTTTATCTAAAACCACACCGTGTAAAGATGGAGAAGCTTTCAATGAAGCATCTTTTACATCCCCTGCTTTATCCCCGAAGATGGCTCTTAACAACTTCTCTTCCGGAGTAGGATCTGATTCTCCTTTTGGTGTAATTTTTCCGATTAGAATGTCGCCAGGTTTAACCTCGGCTCCAATTCTGATCATTCCGTTTTCATCCAAATCTTTAGTAGCTTCTTCCGAAACGTTCGGGATGTCATTAGTCAACTCTTCGTTACCTAATTTGGTATCTCTAACCTCTAATGAATAATCATCTACGTGGATAGACGTGAAAATATCATCACGAACTACTTTTTCAGAAATCACAATCGCATCCTCGAAGTTATACCCTTTCCAAGGCATAAACGCTACTTTAAGGTTTCTACCTAAAGCCAACTCTCCGTTTTGCGTTGCATATCCTTCACAAAGTACTTGTCCTAATTTCACTCTGTCCCCTTTTCTAACGATTGGTTTCAGGTTGATAGACGTACTTTGATTCGTTTTTCTGAATTTGATCAAGTTATACGATTTCTCATCCGGGTCAAAACTTACCATTCTTTCCTCTTCGGTTCTGTCGTATTTGATAGTAATCATGTTGGCATCAACGTACTCTACAGTTCCGTTTCCTTCCGCATTGATTAATACTCTTGAGTCAGACGCCACTTGACGCTCTAAACCGGTTCCTACGATTGGTGCTTCAGGACGTAACAATGGTACAGCCTGACGCATCATGTTGGAGCCCATCAACGCACGGTTCGCATCATCATGCTCCAAGAAAGGAATCAATGAAGCCGAAATCGAGGCGATTTGGTTAGGCGCTACGTCGGTATAATGAACCTGATTTGGATCAACAACCGGGAAGTCTCCTTCTTCACGGGCAATAACTTTGTCCGCCGTGATTTTTCCTTTAGCATCCATTTCGATGTTTGCCTGCGCAATCATTTTACCTTCTTCTTCTTCTGCACTTAAATAGATTGGTTCAGAAACTAAATCTACCGTTCCGTTAGTTACTTTACGGTAAGGTGTTTCAATGAATCCCATTCCGTTAACTTTGGCGTAAACTCCAAGCGAAGAAATCAAACCAATGTTTGGTCCCTCGGGGGTTTCAATCGGACAAAGTCTACCGTAGTGGGTATAGTGAACGTCACGTACCTCGAAACCGGCTCTCTCTCTCGAAAGTCCACCTGGCCCAAGGGCAGATAATCTTCTTTTGTGTGTAATCTCAGCTAGTGGATTCGTTTGATCCATAAACTGCGATAACTGGTTCGTTCCAAAGAAAGAGTTGATCACCGATGACAATGTTTTGGCATTAATCAAATCGATTGGTGTAAACACCTCGTTATCCCTAACGTTCATTCTCTCACGGATGGTTCTCGCCATACGCGCTAAACCTACACCGAATTGTTGAGACAATTGCTCACCAACGGTTCTCACACGACGATTAGATAAGTGATCAATATCATCAATCTCAGCTTTAGAGTTGATTAATTCAATCAAATATTTCACGATGGTGATGATATCTTCTTTGGTCAAGACTTGCTTTTCCATTGGGATATCCAGGTTCAGTTTTTTGTTCATTCTGTAACGACCAACTTCACCTAAGTTATAACGTTGATCCGAGAAGAATAATTTATCTATAATACCACGAGCGGTTTCTTCATCAGGCGGTTCTGCATTACGCAATTGTCTGTAGATATGCTCAACGGCTTCTTTTTCTGAGTTGGTTGGGTCTTTTTGTAACGTGTTATGGATGATAGCATAATCACCTTGATTCGCATCTTCTTTGTGTAACAAAATAGATTTAACGTTAGAATCAATGATTTCTTCCACATTATCTTTGTCGATAATGGTATCTCTATCAAGGATGATTTCGTTACGTTCGATAGAAACTACCTCACCGGTATCTTCATCAACGAAATCTTCGTGCCAAGTATTCAATACTCTCGCAGCTAATCTTCTTCCAACATATTTCTTAAGACCGGTTTTTGAAACTTTGATTTCTTCTGCAAGGTCAAATATTTCAAGGATGTCCTTATCTCTTTCAAATCCGATAGCACGGAAAAGAGTGGTCACCGGTAATTTTTTCTTTCTATCGATATACGCATACATTACGCTGTTGATATCGGTAGCAAATTCAATCCATGAACCTTTGAAAGGGATAACTCTAGCAGAATACAACTTAGTACCATTAGCATGGAAAGACTGACCAAAGAAAACACCAGGGGAACGGTGCAACTGAGAAACGACCACACGCTCGGCACCATTGATAACGAATGTACCACTTGGTGTCATGTATGGAATTGTTCCAAGATAAACATCTTGTACAATGGTTTCAAAATCTTCGTGTTCCGGGTCAGTACAATATAGTTTTAGTCTGGCTTTTAAAGGCACACTATACGTTAATCCTCTTTCGATACACTCTTGAATCGTGTAACGTGGCGGGTCAACAAAATAATCTAGGAACTCCAATACAAATTGGTTTCTTGTATCAGTAATTGGAAAGTTTTCCATGAAGGTGTTGTATAACCCTTCGTTGCCTCTCTCATCCGATTTCGTTTCCAATTGGAAGAAATCTTTAAAGGATTTTACCTGAACATCCAGAAAATCCGGATACTGAGGGATGTTTTTTGTAGAGGCAAAATTCAATCTTTCAGTCTGATTTGTTATCATCAATGGACAAAATTTTGATTTAAAAAAAGTAATTTTTTGTGAAAAACACTGTTTAATCTATACTTCTTTTTATAGTCAATACATCTTTAAAAAGTTGCTGTGAAAAAAATTCCGCTCCTTTTTTTTCTTCGTATTGATTAAAAACTTTTTCGTATTTTAAACTATTAGGATAATAAAACTGTATATAATTTTATTATACGAAAAATGGTTTAGGCCCTTGGACACTTCGTCCAAGGCCTAAACCTAGTTCTAAAACCGGTGTTGGATTATTTTAACTCAACAACAGCTCCAGCTTCTTCTAAAGATTTCTTCAAACCTTCAGCTTCTGCTTTAGTAACACCTTCTTTGATGTTTGCAGGCGCGCCATCAACCATATCTTTAGCTTCTTTCAAGCCAAGACCAGTTAATTCTTTAACAGCTTTAACAACTGCTAATTTAGAAGCACCAGCATCTTTCAATACTACAGTGAATTCTGTTTGCTCTTCAGCAGCACCAGCATCACCACCACCAGCAGCAACTACTACAGCTGCAGCAGCTGGCTCGATACCATACTCATCTTTTAATATTGTAGCTAAATCATTAACTTCTTTTACTGTTAAGTTAACTAATTGTTCTGCGAATTGTTTCAAATCTGCCATTTTTTCTATCGTTTAAAATGTTCTTTAATTATTATTTTTTTAGTCTGCTCTACTTATTCTGCTGCTTCGCCTTTTTTTTCTGCATTGTTTAATAATGCGGAAATAATACGTTGCGCAGGAGATTGAAGTAATCCGATGATTTCTCCAATAACTTCTTCTTTAGATTTCAATGATGCCAAGCTATCCAAAAGGTTGTCTCCGATGTAAATTTCACCGTTGATGTAAGCTCCTTTGAAAGCTGGTTTATCTGATTTTTTTCTGAAATCTTTAATGATTTTTGCCGGTGAGTTAGCGATATCTGCAATAAAAATAGAAGAGTTTCCTTTTAATACAGATGATAAATCACCATAATCATTAGCTGAAGCTTCCATTGCTTTTCCAAGCAAGGTGTTCTTAACCACTTCTAATTTAATTCCTGCTTTAAAACAAGCTCTTCTTAAGTTTGAAGTCGTTTCTGCATCTAACCCAGAGGTGTCAGCAATATATACAATATTACTTTCAGCCAACTTTGCAGTTAAATCTTCTATCGCGATTGATTTTTCTTCTCTTGTCATAATAAAATGTGTTTAACTACCAATTATACTGCTTTAGGATCTAAAGCGATAGCAGGGCTCATAGTAGAAGAGATGTGAATACTCTTGATGTATGTTCCTTTAGCTGCAGTTGGTTTTAATTTAAGTAATGTTTGAATGATCTCGTGAGCGTTATCTACAATCTTATCAGCCTCGAAAGAAATTCTTCCGATACCAGCGTGAACGATTCCAGTTTTATCCACTTTAAAGTCGATTTTACCCGCTTTTACTTCAGCAACAGCTTTACCAATTTCCATAGTTACTGTTCCTGTTTTTGGGTTTGGCATTAAACCTCTTGGACCTAATACACGTCCTAATGGACCTAATTTACCCATGATAGCCGGCATCGTGATGATTACATCAACATCGGTCCAACCATCTTTAATTTTCTGAAGGTAATCATCCAATCCTACATAGTCAGCACCAGCAGCTTTCGCTTCTGCTTCTTTATCCGGAGTTACTAAAGCTAATACTTTAGTGTCTTTTCCAGTTCCATGAGGAAGGGTTACAACACCTCTTACCATTTGATTTGCTTTTCTTGGATCTACTCCTAAACGAACAGCAATATCAACTGACTCGTCAAATTTTGCAGAAGCAACTACTTTCAATAAAGACGAAGCGTCTTTTAAAGAATATAGTTTGTTTTTCTCAATTTTTGCAGCAGCCTCTTTTTGTTTTTTTGTCAATTTTGCCATGTCTTACGCTTGTTTTAGAGGAGAATCTCCAGTTACAGTTATACCCATAGATCTAGCTGTTCCAGCAACCATGCTCATAGCAGACTCAATTGTAAACGCATTTAAATCAGTCATCTTGTCTTCAGCGATAGCCTTAATCTGATCCCAAGTTACATTACCAACTTTACGACGATTAGGTTCACCTGAACCGGATTTTAATTTAGCAGCATCCAATAACTGAATTGCAGCAGGTGGAGTTTTTACAACAAAATCAAACGATTTGTCTTTGTACACGGTAATTTGTACCGGTAACACTTTGCCAGGTTGATCTTGGGTTCTAGCATTGAACTGCTTACAGAATTCCATGATGTTAACACCAGCAGCTCCCAGAGCAGGTCCAACCGGTGGCGACGGGTTCGCAGCACCTCCCTTAACTTGTAGTTTAACTACTTTACTAATCTCTTTAGCCATTGTTTTTAAAAAATTTGCAGCGGTCTGTGGAAGCAGACGTTTGCGGTTTATAATAGTGTAACGAATTATACTTTTTCAACTTGCATAAAACTCAACTCTAAAGGTGTTTTTCTTCCGAAAATTTTCACCATTACTTCCAGTTTACGCTTTTCTTCATTTATCTTTTCGATAGTTCCGTTGAAACCATTGAAAGGACCATCTACTACTTTAATCGTTTCTCCAAGGTTGAAAGGAATGTTTTGAGTATCGGTATTCACTGCCAACTCATCTACTTTTCCTAACATTCTGTTTACTTCAGACAAGCGTAAAGGCACAGGATCTCCACCTTTAACTTCGCCTAAAAAACCAATTACACCCGTAATAGATTTAATAATATGTGGTATCTCTCCAACCAAATTAGCTTCTATCATTACATACCCAGGAAAGTAAACTTTATCCTTGGCAATCTTTTTACCGTCTCTAACCTGCACCACTTTCTCTGTAGGTACCAGTACTTGAGAAATGTAATCAGACATTCCTAATCGGTTGATTTCAGTTTCGATATAAGCTTTGACTTTATTTTCTTGTCCGCTTACAGCTCTAACCACATACCATTTTTTCACATTATTATCAGCCATCCTTTGTGAAATTATGATTTTATTAAATTAAAAATCCCAGCAATAGCTTTAGCACAAGCTTCATCTACTCCCCATGTTGCTAGAGCACAAACTACTGAAAACACAGCCACGATAATCGTGAACTTTTGAACTTCAGCCCATTCTGGCCAAGTAACATTTGTTTTTAATTCTTCAAATGCCTCTGATATATAATTAACAATTTTTGTCATTGTACTATTGTTTTTGCACGGGCGGGAGGATTCGAACCACCATCAACGGTTTTGGAGACCGCTATTCTACCCTTGAACTACGCCCGTATCATTAAAAACCAGCAGAGCAACCAAAAGGCTCTCTGCTGGAATATTTATTTAAATAGATAATTAGTCTAAAATCTCAGTTACCTGACCAGCACCAACTGTTCTACCACCTTCACGGATAGCGAAACGTAAACCAATGTTTAACGCAATTGAGCTTAACAAAGAAACTTCGATAGTTAAGTTATCACCTGGCATTACCATCTCTACTCCTGTTGGTAAAGTAATAACTCCTGTTACGTCAGTTGTACGTACGTAGAACTGTGGACGGTAGTTATTGTGGAATGGTGTGTGACGACCACCTTCTTCTTTTTTCAAGATATAAACCTCAGCTTTAAATTTAGCGTGTGGTTTTACAGAACCTGGCTTACAAATAACCATTCCTCTTTTGATATCTTCTTTTGCAACACCTCTTAACAAGATACCTGCATTATCTCCAGCCTCACCTCTATCAAGGATTTGACGGAACATCTCAATACCAGTTACTGTAGAAGTTAATTTCTCAGCACCCATACCGATGATCTCAACTGGATCTCCTGTATTACAAATACCTGTTTCGATACGACCTGTAGCAACAGTTCCACGACCTGTAATTGTAAATACATCCTCAACTGGCATCAAAAATGGTTTGTTCACATCTCTTTCTGGCTCTTGAATCCAGTTATCAACAGCTTCCATCAATTCAAGAATTTTTGGAGTCCAAGCTGGATCATTGTTTAATCCACCTAAAGCTGAACCTTGAATAACAGGGCTGTTATCACCATCATAATCATAGAATGATAATAAGTCTCTGATTTCCATTTCAACTAATTCTAATAATTCCGCATCATCAACCATATCCACTTTGTTCATGAATACAACGATTCTTGGAATACCAACTTGACGTCCTAAAAGGATGTGCTCACGAGTTTGTGGCATTGGTCCGTCAGTGGCAGCAACTACTAAAATAGCACCATCCATTTGAGCAGCACCAGTAACCATGTTTTTCACGTAATCCGCGTGACCTGGACAGTCAACGTGCGCGTAGTGACGGTTAGCAGTTTCATACTCAACGTGTGACGTATTAATAGTAATACCTCTTTCTTTTTCTTCAGGAGCGTTATCAATTTGATCAAATGATTTCGCTTGACAGAAACCTGCATCAGACAATACTTTTGTGATTGCTGCAGTTAAAGTTGTTTTTCCGTGATCTACGTGCCCAATTGTTCCTATGTTTAAGTGGGGCTTGTTACGGTTAAAATTTTCCTTTGCCATTTTACTTAATTTTTAATCTTAGTTTATATATTAGTGTTCAAATTTTACAATTTTGAGCCAACTACGGGAATTGAACCCGTGACCTCTTCCTTACCAAGGAAGCACTCTACCCCTGAGCTAAGTCGGCTTATGCCTAGTTCAGAAGTTAGATTTAGAATTCAGAAATTTCCCTAAATTCATATTTCTAAATTCCTTTTTTTGGTGGGGAGAGCAGGATTCGAACCTGCGAAGTTCTCACAGCAGATTTACAGTCTGCCCTCGTTGGCCGCTTGAGTATCTCCCCTACTTTTTTTATCTTTAAACCGTTTAAAAACCTGAGCCGGCGGAGGGACTCGAACCCACGACCTGCTGATTACAAATCAGCTGCTCTAGCCAACTGAGCTACGCTGGCGTACTCAATAAAAAAAGTCCGCTATTTCTAACGGACTGCAAATGTAAAGATTTTATCTTTTAATCAAAACATTTTTTGAAAAAAATTTGTATTAAATATGTGTTCTTATTTTTTCTTTTCTTTTAAGCAATAATCTTTCTAATGATTCTGCTGAATTCTCTATAGCTTCTTCAAAAGTTTTGCATTGTTTTTTGACCATAAAATCATCTCCGGGAACGTGAATTTTAACCTCAACTACTTTGTTTTCTTTCTCACTTGTTTTTTCAACTTTCAAAAAAACGTCAGACGAAACCACTTTATCATAAAATTTTTCAAGTTTTCCTAATCTCTCTTGAATAAAATCCACTAGCTTTCTGTCAACAGTAAAGTTAACTGCATGAACATTTACCTTCATAATTAAATATTTTATTGATTAAACATTTTAGAATTATTTTTTATTCCTAGGATGAGCATTGGCATACACTTTTTTTAGCTCTGCTAAACTGTTATGTGTATAAACTTGCGTCGAAGCTAAACTAGAATGTCCTAATAATTCTTTGACTGAATTTATGTCTGCCCCATTGTTGAGTAGGTGTGTCGCGAATGTATGCCTTAATATATGCGGGCTCTTTTTTACCTTCTCGGAGACATTACTAAAGTAATAATTTATTAGTCGATACACAAACGAATCGTTCAATTTAACGCCATTGGACAACAGAAAAAAATACGCGCTATCAGTAACGCTTTGTAAACGTGCTCTTTCTGATAAATATTTTTTTAATTCTTCAGCAATTATTGGCAAAATCGGAATAATTCGTTCTTTATTCCGTTTCCCTAAAACTTTCATTGTAAGGTTCGACAAATCAACATTATGGATTTTCAAATTGACCAATTCTGCTCTACGAATACCCGTAGTGTAAAACAAATCAATGATCAACTTATCGCGTACTCCTTCATAGTCTTCCGAATAATTCAATTGATTCAAGACCAAATCGAGTTCTTTTTCCGAAAAGGGAATTTGAAGTTTTTTGGGAGCTTTCAACGCCTTGTGTTTTAAAAGCGGACTCGCCTCTATTTGTTTTGTCTTGAGCAAAAACTTGTAGAATGATTTTAAAGAAGAGATTTTTCGATTAATCGAAGTATTGGAAATACCGTCATCCGAAAGCGAAACAATCCAAGCGCGGATTTGATTGTAATTTACCGAAATCAGATTATTATCATCAAATTGACTCGACAAAAAAGATTCGAAAAATGCAATATCATGACTATAAGCGGTCACAGTGTGTTGAGAATAGTTTTTCTCCAACAACAAATAATCCTGAAACTTATTTTTAAAATTTTCCATAAAAAAACCGCTGACATCAAAGTTAGGAAACTTTAATCATCAGCGGTCATATCTTATCAGGAATTTAACTATCCTTCGATATTGTCTCTTAAGTTTTGAATGTAAGCAGCTTTTTGAACTTGTGCTCTCCTAACTACAGATGGCTTAGTAAACGCCTGACGCGCTCTAAGTTGTCTTACAGTTCCGGTTTTATCAAATTTTCTCTTGTAGCGCTTTAATGCTCTATCAATGTTTTCTCCGTCTTTAATTGGTATAATCAACATAATTTAGACACCTCCTCTCATTTAGTGGGTGCAAAAGTAATACTATTTTTGAATTACCAAAGAAAAAACAACAAAGATGAAAGAGAAAAAGGCTTTTCCCTGAAAACAAAAAAGCCAAAACACAATTTCCTGCATCTTGGCTCTTACTTCTTTTATCTTTTAAAAACACTAGTGTTTTTGGTTTTTTACCGCTGGCTGATAGTTTTGCTTGTCAATAATCATTTTAGATAAAATCTCTCTGAGAATTTCTGAAGTTCCACCTCCTATAGGCCCCAAACGACTGTCTCTTAACAAACGCGCCAATGGATATTCTTCCATATAACCGTACCCACCTAGCATTTGCAAGCAACTGTAAATGGTTTCATCGGCAACTTTGGTCGATTTTAATTTAGCCATAGTAGCTTCTTTAACTACATATTCTCCCTGATTTAAGCGGGCAACAGCAGCATAATTAAATAATTTACAGTGCGCAACATCAGTAGCATGATCCACCATGGTATGACGCAAAGCCTGAAACTTATTGATAGTAGTCCCAAAGGCTTCTCGTTGTGACATATAATCAATCGTATATTCGATAGCATACTCGGCTCTTGCATGGGCATTGATTGCCATAATCAATCGCTCTAAAGCAAAATGCTGCATGATATAAGGAAACCCTTTTCCTTCTTCACCCATTAAATTTTCTGCCGGAATTTCAACATTATCAAAGGAAATCTCAGCGGTATCTGAAGCTCTCCAACCTAACTTATCCAACTTGGTAGCTGTGATTCCCTTTAAATTGGTATCCACAAGAAACATACTGATTCCTTTATTGCCAAGATCCGGACTTGTTTTGGCAGCCACTACATAATAATCTGCATAAACGCCGTTGGTTATAAAGGTTTTCGAGCCGTTAATAACATAGTTGTCTCCTTTTTTCACAGCCGTTGTTCGCATTCCTGCCACATCGCTGCCTCCAAAAGGTTCTGTCAGACACAAAGCACCTATTTTATCTCCAGCTATACTGGCCGTCAAATAATCCTGCTTAATTCTTTCGTCACCTTCAGCATTTAAATGCGTCATGGCTAAGTAGGCATGTGCCCACATGGCAGCGGCAAAACCGGAAGATTTTATTTTTTGAAGTTCTTCTAAAAATATCACCGTATAAAACAAATCCAAATTCAATCCGCCATAAGCCTCCGGATAAACCAATCCAAAAAAGCCCATTTCTCCAAATTTTTTCCAAATAAAGCGCTCTATAGTGCCTGTCTTTTCCCATTTTTCAATATGTGGCACTACTTCTTTTTTTAAGAAATCCTGCAAACTTTTTCTAAACAATTCGTGTTCTTCTGTAAAATAGGTTGAATTCATATAATTAAGGCTGTTTTTAAGCTGTTTTTTTAGAATTCCAAATATAAGGCAATTATTTTAATTTTTTCAACGGGAAATCCTTTAATTTTTGACAAATCCTCAATTTTGATATCGCTATGCATGGTCCGATAAATAACGATTTCTTTGGCTAAAGCATATCTGAAAAAAGGAAACTGCGAAAGCTCTTTAACCGAAGCAGTATTGATATTGATTTTATGGAGATTAGGGGTCGATTTTACCACAAAAGAAGTATTTAGTTTTTCAATCACCTCGGGTGACAATCCCCAAACATCCTGCATTTGCTCCATCGAAACGAAACTTCCGAGTTTGGTTCTTTGTTCCAAAATCCTGTCCGAAATTTTATCGCCAATGCCATACACTTTCATCAAGTCTTCTTTGGTAGCTAGATTAATATCGAGAATGACTAGCTTTTCTTTCTTCGGAAATTCAGTTTTGACATAAGTAGAAGTGAACTCTTTTTTGTTGGTAACCCAATCCGGAAATTTAAAATATGGTGAAATCACTTTCAGCAACGAATCGGAAACTTTGGTCACTGCCTGAAATTCGGCAGCCGAGTTGACAAATTTATTTTGTTTTCTATACGCTAATAATCTATCGATTTCTGCTACAGACATCCCTAGTTTGTAGCCTTTGAAATCGGTTATGAAATTCGGATTGAATGGATAAATGGTAGCTTTGAAATTTTTATTCTGAAGTTTTAAACTGTCAATAGCATTTTGATTGGCCAACCAAGTAACTGCTGCTTTATCTTTTTTATCAGAAGACTGAAAGTCACAGAAAAAATAAATGCCCTGCAACACCATTACAATTCCAAAAAACAAAATGATTCCTATTCGCTGACTTTTCGAATAGTTTAAAACCGATTGCCCTATGGAATGCGCTGCGCCCAATTGTTACAAATCAAATACAGAAGTGCGTTTGCCTCGAATCAAATCTTTCAACTTGATCCAAAAGGCCAACGTTAAATAAACACCAAACCACAAACCAGCCGTCACAAAAGTGATATAAATAAAAAACAACCGCACATTCGAAGCGCGCATCCCCAGCTTATCTGCCAATCTTGATGAAACGTGAAAACCATGTTTTTCGAAGAAATATTTTAATTGTATGACTGGTGACATAGGTTATGATTTTAAAAGTTGGATTCCAATAGCACATTGCAAACACTGACTTGGATTACAATAATCATTTTTCAATTGCAAAAGCGATTGTGTTGCAAAAGCATTTTGGGCTCTGACTCCAAAAGTAGCAAACTTTTCAATGATGCTGTTCTTTTCGGGTGCAATAGTTTGCATCAGTTCTAGTAGCGTTTCCGTAATTTCTTTGCCTTGACTTTTCGCGTAAGCAAATTGAAACGGCACTATGGTATTAACAAGCAACAAATCGATAAACGATTTGGAAAGAGACTTTTGTTTCTTCGGGCTTTCTTTGTCAAATTGGTAATGTGTTTGCCAATAAGTTGAAACAGCAACAGCAAACAAATCATAAAAATCCGGAACGGTTTTAGCAGCAATGATTTTGGAAAATAAATGTTGCTGCTGGTGATACAATTGAGCCAATTGAGCCAAACGAACTGTCGGAAAATTATCAGGCCGATGCTTGAAAAACTGAACCGGTTCGATTGCTGCCTTTTGCAATTGGTATTTCTGAGAAAGATAATCAAATCGTTTTTTCAACTCTTTGGCGTATACGTCTTCTGCTTCCAACGGCAATAAATCAGCCTGACCAAACAACAAGGCTTCCAGATTTTCCACTTCAAAACTTTCTTTTCTGATTAAGGAAAACGGAAGGGATTGAGCCACTTTTAAAAAAGTATCCCCATTGGTATTTAAACCAAAATTCTTAGCCATCATAGAAAACAAAACGGCTTCCCAATCATTTTCGGTTTGCTTCAAAAACTGCTCAATAGGAATCGATTTGCGCTCTAAACGCTCAAAAAACAAACGTTCCTGCCAATGCACTAAAACAAACTCATCAATCGTCTTTATTTGATTTTCACAATAAATCCATGATTTTGGAGCCGTTAATTTTTGATAACTCTCTAAAATCTCTTTAGAGACGTACGGTTTCAATTCCAAAACCGGAACCTCTGAATTGTCTTTTCTGAAAACCGGAGCGTCATGTTCCCATACTACATGAAGAATGACATTGTCATAATGGACGTCCAATTCATGATGGTGCAAATACCAATCGGAAGATTTCCCATGGATTTCTACATTGCCTGCCCATTTTTGATTGCCAATGGTAATTTGGGCATTAAAAAAATCAGGTCCGGATTGCTTCAGATAGTCTCCGCTATGGGCAATAGTCAACAACTCTCCTGAAACCGTTGTTAGGTTGGAAAAGTCAAACTTCTTATATTGCCATACATAATGAAGAAACTCCTCTTTCATGATTTTTAATTTCACCACTAAAGTAAGAAAATTACTTTTATATTAAACTATTTGTAATGAAAAAATTACTTATTCCTGTTTTGCTGTTGATTTTCGGAAGTGTTTTTTCCCAAAACTATAAGATCACTTACTTAAAAAGCTCTAATGGAACCTTACTGGAGAATCAAGACGCAGTTTTGATTTTCACCAATAACAATCAAACGCTACTGACCACCGAAAGTATTTTGAATCAAAAAGCAGCCTTCCCTTTTGAGCAAACCAGCGTTAACCGAAGTGACAATTCCTTTAGTCAGTTTGCCGTTTTGAATGCAACAGCAACAATTGCTACCAAAGACAGCACTTCGCTTGGCAAACAAACTTTCGAGTTGCTAAATGACACCAAAAAAATATTGGGTTACGAATGCAAAAAAGCCAAAACGGTAGTCAACTCCAACACCATCGAATTTTGGTACACTGACCAATTAAAAGTCAAAGGCTCACCAGCGGTATTGGGACAAAATTTAGGGTTGGTACTCGAAATGGTGCGCAACGGAAACTTTGTGATTGCCGCTACCAAAGTGGAAAAAGTAAAAGCATTTCCAATAGTCTCAACTGTTAAAAAAATGGTAGATGCCCTAACTTATAAAGATTTGCTATGGAAAAGTCGCTTTACCACCATTCGCGTTTTCAAAGACCAAATCATTAATTTTTCAGGCGAAGCTAAATCAAATGACACTATTCTTCGTTTTGCCAATGGTACGATTGCCGTTCGAAAAATCAGGATTCCCGAAATCAAACCCGGCAGTCAGATATTTGTGGATGTGACGGAGCAATCCAATGGTGATGCTTATGATAGAACCGGTTCCTTTTTTATCATTCCAACAGACAAAGCCAATTCCTTTTTAGACGGATTGCAAAATGGCGTCAAATCGTTACCGATTTACACCAACGGCAATGGCAAAGACTATCAAGGCGTAGTAGCCACCGAAACCTACAATCCGGTGGTGGAATTGATGCGCTTTTACACACCTTTTGGAGTCAAACAATACAACACTCTCCAATTGAAAGATAAGACTTGGGCAGATAATGTACTCTACCGCCAGGATGTTTCTGAGTTAAGAACTATGATTAGCGGTAAAGAAGTTTGGATTGGTATTACCATTGGCAACTATGACAAGGGTGGTCATAAAGTTTCAGCCAATATTACCATTCACGAGGAAGAAGAGTCTAAAGCCTCAGCCACACAAATCATCCCGTTGTTTTGCACCAATAACATTATGGAAATGGCCGGTCAGGAATATGGCACGATGTTCAACAACGACAAAGGTTTGGAAGTAACTTTCCAATTGGATAAACCGATGAAAAACGGCAAACTGCGCTACATCACTACCGGTCACGGCGGCTGGGAAAACGGCGATGAATTTGTACCCAAAAAGAATTCGATTTTCTTAGACGGAAAAGCCACTTTCAGCTTTACGCCCTGGCGACAAGATTGCGGTTCGTATCGCTTGTCCAATCCGGCTTCTGGGAATTTCCCGAATGGCTTATCTTCTTCTGATTACAGCAGGGCCAATTGGTGTCCGGGAACAGTCACGAATCCAATCTTTATTGACTTAGGCGATTTGGAAGTGGGAACGCATTCCATACAAATAAAAATTCCGCAAGGCGCTCCTGAAGGTTCCAGTTTCAGTTCCTGGAATGTTTCGGGTGTTTTGATAGGAGAATAAAAAAAGCCAGCTAATTGCTGGCTTTCGTTTTATTGAATCGAACTGATGATGTCGTGTTTGGTAATGATGTGGAATTTGTTGTTTCCTAAATCGACCAAAACGGCTTGATTGTCTTTAGTAAATAATTTCGAGATTTCTTCAATCGGTGTATTGACTTGTACAATTGGGTAAGGTTTGCCCATAATTTCCCGAATTGGTTTTTCGGCTATGTTTCGGTCTTCTACATAACTTCGGAACAAATCGGTTTCGTCTAAACTACCCACAAAACCAGTAGTATCAATGACCGGGATTTGAGAGATGTTGTATTTTTTCAAACGCTCGATAGCGTGTGACACTAACTCTTCCGTTCTCACGATTACCAATGGTTTGTCTTTGTGATCTTTGATCACGTCTTCGGCTTTGGTAATGTCTTCCTCTAAGAAACCTCTTTCGCGCATCCAGTCGTCATTGAACATTTTACCCACATAACGGCTTCCGCTGTCGTGGAATAACACTACTACTACATCATCCTTTGTGAAGTGTTCTTTTAGTTGGTGCAAGCCTTTAACGCAAGAACCCGCTGAATTCCCAACAAAAATTCCTTCTTCAAGTGCAATCTTTCTGGTGTAAACCGCAGCATCTTTATCGGTTACTTTGGTAAAGCCATCAATGATAGAGAAGTCAACATTCTTTGGCAGGATGTCTTCCCCAATTCCTTCAGTGATATAAGAGTAGATTTCGTTTTCGTCAAAGATGCCGGTTTCGTGGTATTTTTTGAAAACAGAACCATATGTATCAATACCCCAAATTTTGATGTTCGGGTTTTTCTCTTTCAAATATTTTCCAATGCCGGAAATGGTGCCGCCCGTTCCAACTCCAACCACGAAATGCGTAATTTTTCCGTCGGTTTGTTCCCAAATTTCCGGGCCGGTTTGTTCGTAGTGTGCCAGCGCATTACTTGGATTGTCATATTGATTAACATACCAAGAGTTTGGAATTTCAGTTCCTAATCTTTTGGAAACCGAATAATATGAACGTGGGTCGGTTGGTTCTACATCGGTTGGGCAAACAATTACTTTAGCACCCACGGCACGAAGAATGTCCATTTTTTCTTTGGACTGTTTGTCGGTGATTACAAAAATACATTTGTACCCTTTTACGATGGCAGCCAGAGCCAATCCCATTCCGGTGTTTCCTGAGGTTCCTTCGATGATGGTGCCGCCCGGTTTTAATCTTCCGTCAGCTTCCGCATCTTCTACCATTTTGAGTGCCATTCGGTCTTTGGTAGAGTTACCCGGATTGAACGTCTCCACTTTGGCCAATACCAAAGCGTCGATTCCTTCCACGACTTTGTTCAATTTTACTAATGGGGTGTTCCCTATGGTTTCTAATATGTTTTTTGCGTATTTCATTATGAGGACAGCTTATTTTTATAAATTTTGCAACAAAGGTATAGATTATCTGAACGTTTTCAAAAATTCAAATCGATAATCCTGTAACCCCGATGGGAGTGGCTACCGTGTAGCGCGGACAGCGGGAATTGCGCCAACTGACACTGCCCGAACGATTCGTTTTTACTGGAAGAAATTCCATACCAACCCAAAGCGAATCATGAAGTCGCGATACGGATAATTGGGCGCGGTGTAGAAATTGTTACCGGTCATTTTGGAATTGAAATGCTCGGCTTTCAAGAAGATTCTCGTTTGACGGATGCGGGCATTGATAAAGAAATCGACCAACGGGAAGTCGCCGACTTTTTTCTCGTTTTGCACAAATGCTTCTGTCGTTACCGGGTTGTAATCGTTGACATAGAACTTGGTGAAATAGTTCAGCGTGAAACCGGTTTGCAGGAACATGGCTTTTTTGAAAAAATAATTGGTGAAGTACAAGGAGTTTCTGGTCACAATTTTTGGCACGTTGAGAATGGCATCGTTTTGGTCAACCTGCTGATACAGGATGGTGTTGTCTAAAGCCAGTTTCCACCATTTGAATTCGCGCCCCACTTTAACCGACAAATAATTGATGGCTTTGTCGTATTGTTTGGGTGTTATGAGTTGTTGTTGGGAAACGGTCGTAGTGTCATTGCTAAAATACAAATGGTCGTTGAGCGAAGTGACTTGCAACGAAGCTTCGAGCCATTGGGTTTTGGCAGTGGCTTCGAAATTGTTTATTTTTTCGTTTTTGAAATTGTGGTGCCAATTGTAATTTACAAAACTGCTTTGGAACAGATTATAAGTATGATCCGGGATTTTATTCAGCATTTGGTATTGGAACGTAAACTCGTTTTTGTCGTTGAGCTGGTATTTCAGCTTGGCGTCAAAATTGGATAAGGATTGATTGGAAATGGAATTCGAATACATGAAAGTGCCGTTCCATTTGTTTTTTCGATAATCGTATTGACCGCCTACGGTTTGGATTTGATCATTGAGCGAACTTGGCACCACTCCGGTATCGAGAATTAGAACCTTGTTGTAATAATAGTTATAACGGAAATCTTCTGTAAAAAACTGAAACTTCCCCAAAAGTGAGTTTTCATAAATGGCCCCGACTTTGTTGTACATTCGGTTGTAGCGTGTTTGGTCGATTATGTTGGCCAACACATACGAATCGCCGAAGCGGTAAATTTTTCCGCTCTCCAGAGTGGAAGCTACGGTAGCCTGGTTGTATTCGAAAAATTTATTTTCGTAATTGAATTGATGTGTCAGGTACAAATTGTTATTGCCTTTCGTGCCGTTGATTCTGAAGTTGTGATCAAAGAAGATTCTTTTGCCTTTCATAAACGTTTTGGCATCTTTTAAATAGACTTCCAAACGGGCTCTGTTGTCGTAAGCCGGATCTTCGCTTTCAAAATTTTCGATAGTCGTTATTCCTCCGTTTTCGCCGTTTAGGAAATCCTGACCGGTAAAATGAAAATTGAGATAATATCTTTTGTTTTTTGTATTGTAACTCGATGTAAATCGGAAATTCCCGGTACTCGATAGCTGATTAATATATTTCCCGAGCGAGCGCAATCCTTTGAACGCAATAGACATATTAAAGCGTTCTGACGTATTTAAAGTAATCAAAGCGTCTAACGACTGCCCTTGCTCCATTACGGTCTTAAAATACAGCTCTGTGACCGGTGTAGCAACAGAATAATACTTAATATCATTCACGCCCATGTAATTGAATTGTTTTCCGGAGAAGCCTATTTCGGGGAAAGCGTTGAAATGTTTTAAACCATAATCTAGCACCGTGTACGTTTGCCCTTCGTTGGCAAAAGGCAAAAGACCAAAAATGTCTTTTCGCAAGTAATTGTATTCGTATTCTTTTTTGATGGTTAAAGAAGTATCCACATAGGTGGTGTCTCTTTGTAAAGTAATAATTCGGTATTGATTGAAAGCGGCTTTGGGCGCTTTTTTGGGAGCTGCATCTTTGCCTGCGGTTTCTTTAGGTTTCTCAGTTGTTTTACTTTGAGAAAAGCCAAGAGAGAAAGCCAATAAAAGGATACCGATTAATAAGTGTTTCATCTTAAAATATTTCGAAGCAAAAATACACAAAACTATTTGTAATAAAATCATAAAAAAACCACCCGAAGGTGGTTTTTAGAATAGGGTTTCAAGAATTATTCTTTTATGAATTTCTTGGTAATGGTATTTTTATCCGATTTGAAAGTTACAAAATACACTCCCGATGATAAATTTGAAATATCAATTTGTGTAGTAGCTGCTGCATTATCATTTCTAAACACTTCTTTTCCTGAGATGTCATTAATCACTGTCTCAGCAATTACCACATTGTTTTTAACACTGTAGTTTAAAACATTCTTGGCAGGGTTTGGATAAATAAAGATACTATTATCATAAGCGTAATCTCTGGTATTTAAGCTCAATCCATTGGCGGCACTGGCAATCAATGAAAACACTTGAGCTCCACCGGTTAAGTTTCCTTTGTGAGTTACCTGAATGGTGTAAACACCCGGTTCTGCATTTGGTATTTCTACTTTTTCAATATTATCAACATCATTATCAGCAATATTGGTAGCGCCTGCACTTGGATCATCATATGATAATTTCCATGGATAGTATATATTTCCGTCCTTTAAAATTTTTAAGTCTAAATTATTTTTCAATCTGGGCGTTCTATTATCCTCATCGCTTGAAATATTTCCGGCACCTGTTGGATCTGTCCAACAAATGGTAGCCGAAAGCTTTTGAGCGCTGGCAATTGAAATTTGCTTAGTGAAAGTTTGCCCACTGGTTAAATTATTTTCTTCTAAAACAGTCGATACATTTCGGTTTGAAATAATAGTTGCTGCTGCTGCTGCATCAGCCAATCCCCAACCGAATTCATAATCAGGTCCGGGATTATAACCGGCTTCTTTTGCTGAATGACAAATTAAACCACGAACGGTTGAAGCTCTCATAAAGGTAGATGGATTTAAATTGTTGTAATGTTTTTGCAACAACAAAATCATCCCCGTAATAGCCGGCGTAGCCATAGAAGTACCACTCATAGTCTGATAAGCTGTATTGGAAGAACTGGTTGTTGAACTTACATCTACCCCTTTGGCTGAAATATCCGGTTTGATTCTGCCGTCATCTGTCGGGCCGTAATTGCTAAAAGAACTCATGACAACACTATTCTCATCAACATAACTTGGCACCTCTTCAACAGCCGCAACAACGATGTCATTTTTAGAGCAGGCAGAGCCAGTTAACAAATCATATCCTGCTTTATTACCAACCTGTGTTAGGGTAAAATCATCTCTATCATTTCCAGCGGCTTTTACCACTTGGTAATAGGGATAAGCATTAGCAACGTTATCATCCTCTATAGAAGAAATATCATAAGCACCAAACTTAGCTGATGGCAAAGAACTGGCAACATAACCATAGGAATGATTGGAAACAAGATAACCAGCACTCCCGAAATTTAACATTTCATCATAATCAGTATCCCAATCAGAGGTTATGGCAGAAGCATTGTAAGCAATCCCTTTTCTTAAAGCACTGATGCCTTTGGCTATGATAGTACCGGTCACGTGAGTAGAATGGGGGCTCAAAGATGCTGTAGAAGCATCGCCATAAGTCACTTTATTGGTAGCAAATTCAACATGCGTGTTTCTAACTTTTCCGCCATCCCAAACACCAGCCGTCATCCCATCACCACTAACACTTAACCCCAATGAACCACCAGGATACAATTTGTTGGTAGAAATAGTTACTGAAGAACCTTGATTATAGATGGTATAAAATATAGGAAGAGTACCGTTTTCTATCCTTTGTAAAGACAAGGAGTCACTTTCTACATAAGGGTGATTGGCTTTGTAATCAGCAATCAGTTTTTTTTGATTTGCAAAAAATTCTTTAGCTTCAGCTTTTAATTTTAAACTCTGTGTGCTGTCATAACTGTCAGCTATTTTCTTTCTTTCAGCTATGGATTGGCTAAAAACAAATAAAGGGGAGAAAATCAAAAAAAATAAAACTTTCATAAATTAAAGTAATTAAAAAAAACCTTTCACTTAAAGTGAAAGGTTTTTAAATTAGTTAGAACCGTAACCCGGGTTTTGCTGGATATTGCCATTGGCATTTAGCTCAGCTGTTGGTATCGGCATAGTAAATCTATAATCCGTATTAGGGATAGTTACAGGTAAACCTGCAATTTCATCATCGGTTGGATTTCTGTCAATCGATACGTTCAATTCAGCACCAAGTCTTTTCAAATCAGTGTATCGGAATCCTTCGAAGCAAAGTTCTTTTCTTCTCTCTAATAAGATATCTTTTAAAGCTTCTGTAGCATCAGCATAATTTGGTAAAGGTTGTGCTGACAAGAAATTTCTTTTATCTCTAATCAATTTAAGAATAGAGGCAACTGAATTAGAAGCTCCATTGATAGCACCAGTACGCGCATAACATTCTGCTAAGATGAAATACATTTCAGACAATCTGAAAACTTTAATATCATTTCTTAATGGGAAACCACTGATGGTCTTACCAGGATATTTATCAATAATCAAAACGTCTGTAGCAATATAATCAACATTCGGTTGGTCATAATTAGGATTCACCACTGAAGATGGATCAACATTTGCATATCTTCTAACATCACCAGGAACCGCTCTCAACAAATTAAACAAGTTTCTACCCACTTCAAAAAATGGTGAACCTGTAAGATTGGTTGTATTTGTAGAAAAGTTACCGGCAATATTATCCCAAGTACCGGCAGCTGGTCTGTCTAAAGCAAAAATAACTTCACCTTGAGCGGTATCGTTAAACATTTTTCGGTAAGGATTCGTAGATGCGTTTCCGTAAAACGCTGTATTCCAAGGACCGGTTGGAGGCAATTGGATGTTAGGGTTCGTTGGAGCATTGGCAGGAACCGGAGTAGGATTAACCAAACCGTTAGCACCAGCACTGGCAATAACATCTTGAGCGTATTGTTGTGCTAAAGTGTAATTTCCGCGGTACAAGTACATTCTTGCTCTCAAAGCATTAATCATTCTTGTAGTAACAAATTTATAGGTTTGAGCAGGATCAATGTTGTTGTAAGCAAAATCTAAGTCAGACTCGATAAGTGCAAAAACTTCACCATTAGTATTTCTTGGTAAATCTTCATTAATCGCTGGTACTCTATCCAATAAAATTACACCAAGGGCATTATCATCTGTTAAATCCGTTGAAAAATATGTCAATAATTGGAAGTGACAAAAAGCTCTGATGGCCTTAGTTTGTGCAATAATATTGTTATACGCGGCAATTTCAGTAGCATCATCAGGATTAGGCACTATTAAAGCAGCAGCTCTTAACAATCGGTTAGCTCTGTTAATAGTTAAATAATGACCATACCACATACCATCTGCATAAGCATTAGCAGAAGTCAACTGGAAACGGTGAGTGTCAAAATTTTGACCTCCCGAACCTTTACCCGTACCGGTTTCATCCGAAAAAATAGCGGTAAAGGCAACTTCCGTAGAAGTATCTAAAGTAGCATAAACACCATTAAGATAAGACTGCATACTAGCAACCGTAGTGATGGCTACATCATCATTTAACTCTCCATCCTGAACTATGTTGTAGGCATCTTCACAAGATGTAATCATTCCAAAAACAAAAATGGAAAGTAAAAATAATTTAAATTTATTCATTGTTAATATTTTTAAAATTGAACATTTAAACCAAAAGAAATAGTCTTTGGCGAAGGGAACTTCCCAAGATTCGTATCATCAGTACTTTCAGGATCAAATCCTCTCCATTTGGTCCAAGTATATAAATTCTCTCCTTGAGCATACACTTTTAAACCGGTAATAAAGGTGCCTTTTAACGTTTTAGCACTAAAGTTATATCCGATAGAAATATTTTTCAATCTCAAATAAGAAGCGTCTTTCAACCACATGTCTGAATAATCACCACCAGATGTAAAGTTAGAAGCAGTCAAAGATGGAATATTAGTACTAGTATTGGTAGGCGTCCAAGCGTTTAATAAATCAGCACTTACGTTGTTATCCCCAACATAACTTGGAGTGTTTAACCATAACAAACCATAATCGTATCGCCATACTTCTTTAGCAAAAGAGAATTGACTGTCTAAGAAAAACCCTTTGTAATCAGCGTTAAATCCAAAACCTCCTTGGTATACTGGCGTATCACTCTTACCGGTTCTTCTTCTGTCTGAATCAGATGGGCTTTCGGTTGGGTTACCGTTGATATCCATGAATAATAAATTACCATCAGCTGGATTCACTCCTAAGTAAGGAACAGTGTAAAATTCGTAAACCAAAGAACCATTTTCAAGGATTCGGTCTCCGTCTACTGTTCTTTCAATATCCGTCATTTTGTTTTTGTTGTAAGAACCATTGGCAAATACAGACAATTTAAAGTCTTTAGAATCTTTGATGATTTTATAACGCAAAGATACTTCAATACCTTTATTATTAATACCTCCGCTATTTCCATTGATATTATGCAATCCTACAGTAGCTGAAGTATTGATGGTATTAAATAAATCGGTAGTTTGTCTGTTGTAAACATCTACATTACCGGACAATCTGCTTTTCCAAACTTCGAAATCCAAACCAATATTAGTCATCGTTTGTTTTTCCCAACGCAAAGAAGTATTCGCTATTTGGCTTGGAAAATAAGACCCTGTATTACCATATCCTGTTCCAGTACTAACTAAATCTCTAACATAGTTATTCCCAAAATAGATAGGATTTACTCCGGCAGCAACAGCTACTAAGTTCTGATTCCCTTGAGTACCATAAGAAACTCTTAGTTTCAATTTGTTGATAACTGAATTATTCATAAAGCTTTCTTTATCAATATTCCATCGTCCACCAACAGACCAAAAAGTTCCCCATTTATAATCCTGAACGAATCGGTAACTGGCATCTCTTCTTACGATAGCATCAATAGCAAACTTTTCATCATATTCATAACTGGCGGTTCCAAAATAAGAAAACGAACCTGCATCATATTTAACAGCTGAAACAGTTGGTCTAAGCGAAGCATAAGTAGCTCCAACGTTAGTCCATCCTGTACCTGCTCCAAACGAATACGTTAGCAAATCCAAACCGTTTTGTTGCAATTGACCAACTCTTCTTTGATCTTTAATATATTCCATATACAACCCTAAATCCAAAACATGTTTTTCTTTAAAGGTTTTGTGATAGTTAATATTGTTAACGATATTGAATCCGAAATCTTTATCGTTGTTTCTACGCTCTAAACCACCATAAGGCAAGGAGCTTGATTCTCTAACAGCAATAGCAAGATAAGACCATGGTGCTCTGGCAAAAGTTCTGTCGGTTACGTTGTAATCTACTCCAAATTTAGTAGAAACCGAAAACGCATCTGTTAAATTATAAGTAGCATTGATGTTTCCTAATAACTTAACCTCGTCATATCGGTTTGGAATATTACCTTCTGTCAAGATATCTCTCAATACGAAAGTAGTATTACCGTGGTCAAATTGAGTACCAATAGCATCATAAAGCCCTTGCCCGCTACCAGGATACATATCCGGAGTTAAATAAGGCAAAGCAGTCAAAGCTCCTAATAAAGGGTTTTGAACCGTATTGTTATTGATAGTAGTACTAGACTCTTGGTCTAACTGATGTCTTTTTGAATAAGCTGCAGTAAAACTAGAACCATATGTGAATTTTTCATTAGCACTTTTACCATTGGTATTAGTTCTAAATGTAAATCTTTGAAAATCAGTCGTAGGAACAATACCTTGTTGATTAGTATAACTTAAGGAGGTGAAGTTAGTTAAGTTTTTACCTCCAACAGACATACTGAAGTTATGATTCTGTGATACTCCTGTTCTAAAGAATTCTTTTTGCCAATTAGTAGTCCCAAAAGATTCTATTTGAGCATTAGTTAACGGAAGACCTGTATTAGTGATAAAAGGAGTTGAATCTCCATTACCAACACCATAACCACTAGCTCTTTCTATTCTTAAAGCTTCTTGTGAATTAGCAATATTATAATGTTCTTTTGGCAAAGTAGAGAAAGCGGTTGAACTCGAATAAGTGAACTTCAATCCGGATTCATATTTACCAGCTTTGGTTTTAATTACAATAACACCATTAGCTCCTCTGTTACCATAGATAGAAGTAGCAATTGCATCTCTCAATACCGATGCCGACTCAATATCTTCTGGGTTAATATTTCTGAATACTACTGCGTTAGTAGGAACTCCATCAACCACATACAAAGGCTGAGTATCCGCACTTAATGTAGCCAAACCTCTAATCAATAAATCAATTTTGGCAGAACCTGGTGAACCCGAAGACGTTGAAACCGTCAAACCTGGTGCCGCACCTTGCAAGGATTGCAATAGGGTTACGTTCGGTCTGTTTTCAAATGTCTCAGAAGTTACTGTAGTAGAAGCAGCTGTCGATTTTGCTTTGGTAGATTTTTTATCATACCCCAAAAGAACCACTTCTTCCAGTTTAATTCCGTCTGAAAGGGTAACATTATAAGTATTAGCAGCACCTACCGTTACAGTTGAATTATTGTAACCTGTAAATGAAAAGAGCAAAACTTCACCCGTTTTGGCTTTGATGCTATATTTTCCATCAAAATCTGCTTGTGCACTACGATTGGTGCCTTTAACGACAACATTCGCACCAGGAAGTGGTCCAGACTTATCTGAAACAGTACCTGTAACAGTTTTCTCTTGTGCAAACGAAAACTGCATTGTAAACGCTAATAAAAGCGTAAAAATCCATTTGAACTTCGATCTCATATTAATTTTATTTGAGTTAGTTATTTTGCAAACTTCTTAATTATTTATTAATTAACCAAATATTAACAACTAATTATAGACAACACTCATGTTAAATAAAATTTTACTTTTTACTAGGATACAATTAAAAATAAAAAGTTGCGTCTTTCTTTTTATTTTTATCAAAAATAATTCACATGCTCACTCTTAAATTCTCAGATTTTCAATTCGAAGCAGGCACCGATGAAGCCGGAAGAGGCTGTTTAGCTGGGCCAGTAACCGCAGCAGCCATATTGCTGCCTCATGATTTTGAATTAGACTTACTCAACGATTCCAAACAACTTTCCGAAAAAATCAGAGAAAAATTAAAACCAATCATAGAAGAGAAAGCAATTTCCTTTGCCGTGTCGCATATTGACCATACGATTATTGATGACATTAACATTTTAAATGCCTCAATTAAGGCTATGCAGGAATGCATTATTAAGCTAAACCCTACGCCCAACTATATTATTGTTGACGGAAACCGGTTCAAACCAATCCACAACATTCCTTTTTCAACCATTGTGAAAGGCGACAGCAAATACCTAAGTATTGCTGCTGCTTCTGTTTTGGCAAAAACGTATCGGGATGAATACATGAATGCAATTCACGAAGAATTTCCCATGTACAACTGGAAAAAAAACAAAGGTTATCCCACTATGGAACATCGGGAGGCCATCAGAAAATATGGCGTAACCAAATACCACCGAATGTCATTCCGTTTATTGCCGGAACAACTAAAGCTTGATTTATAAGTGTTGCGAAATGATTTCAGAAGGGATAAATTCCGCTTCAAAAAGGGTTTCGAAGTGTTGTATAATTTTGGCCTTTACTTCTTCTTCATCGACCTCTTTCCCAAGTTCGACATGCAGTGAAGTTACCGCTTTTCCTTTGATACCACATGGAATAATATTGTCAAAATAGCCAAGGTTGGCATTCACATTCAACGCAAAACCATGCATCGTTACCCATCGGCTAGCACGAACCCCCATCGCACAAATTTTTCTGGCAAATGGAGTTCCTACATCGAGCCAAACTCCTGTTTCGCCTTCACTTCTGGTGCCGTTTAATCCATATTCTGCTAAAGTCAGTATGATAACTTCTTCCAGAAAGCGTAAGTATTTATGAATATCAGTGAAGAAATTTTCCAAATCCAAAATGGGATACCCTACGATTTGCCCCGGGCCATGATAGGTAATATCTCCGCCTCGATTGATTTTATAAAAAGTTGCCCCTTTAGCTTCCAATTGTTTTTCAGAAAGCAATAAATTAGACATATCGCCGCTCTTGCCCAAAGTATAGACATGTGGATGTTCTACAAAAAGAAAATAATTGGGAGTGATGATTTCGGGCTGATTTCTTTTCTGAATTTTTAAATCAACAATTTCTTTGAAAAGTACCTCTTGGTAATCCCAAGTGTCTTTATAGTCTTTGTGTCCTAAATCCTGAAGTTGTATCTGTTTGTTCATCTGTTGTGTTGCAAAATGCAAAGTTACAAAGTTTACCAGTTAACTCAACGTTAATCTTTAGCCCTGATTGCAATGAAAATCCTCGAAGAGATTGTAATGGAAAGCAGGAAAACGGAAACCCAATAAAGCCCAAACCACTCGCTCCGAAAACACCAAAACATTTTCAAATTCTCACATTAGCACATTTTCAAATTATCCCTATCTTTGCACGCTAAAATACAATACAATATGCAACTTTCCGAACAAGAAATCATTAGAAGAGAGAAACTAAATGCTCTAAGAGAATTAGGAATCAACCCTTATCCGGCAAATTTATTTCCCGTGAACCATACTTCAAAACAGGCTAAGGAAAACTTCGAAGAAGGAAAGAAAGTAATATTGGCCGGTCGTGTGATGAGTGACAGAGACATGGGAAAAGCATCGTTTGTAGAATTACAAGACAGCGAAGGCCGAATCCAATTGTATTTTAACCGCGACGTCCTATGTCCGGGGGAAGACAAAACTTTATACACTCAGGTTTTTAGAAAACTGACCGACCTAGGTGATTTTATCGGTGTAGAAGGCGAAATGTTTTTAACCAAAGTTGGCGAAAAATCAATTCGTGTTGACAAATTTACTTTCTTAAGCAAAACGTTACGCCCATTGCCATTACCCAAAGTAGATGACGACGGAAAAGTTCATGATGCCTTCAATGATGCGGAACTGCGTTACAGAATGCGTTATGTAGATTTAGTTGTAAATCCGCAGGTAAAAGAAGTGTTTATCAAAAGAACCAAATTGTTCTCGGCGATGCGTAACTTTTTTAACACAGCCGGTTATATGGAAGTGGAAACTCCGGTATTACAATCGATTGCCGGTGGTGCTGCTGCTCGCCCGTTTATTACACATCATAATAGTTTAGATATTCCTTTATACATGAGAATTGCCAACGAATTGTATCTGAAAAGATTAATCGTAGGTGGCTTTGATGGCGTGTATGAGTTCTCGAAAAACTTCAGAAACGAAGGTATGGACCGAACCCACAATCCGGAATTTACTGCCATGGAAATCTATGTAGCTTACAAAGATTACAATTGGATGATGGAATTCACCGAAAACTTATTAGAGCATTGTGCCAAAGAAGTAAACGGCACTACCGAAGCGACTTTTGGCGAACATAAAGTAAACTTCAAAGCACCTTATGCCAGAGTTACCATGACGGATGCTATCAAACAATTTACCGGTTTTGATATCTCAGGCAAAAGCGAAGCTGAGTTATTTGCAGCGGCCAAAAACATGGGAATTGAAGTAGATGAAACGATGGGGAAAGGCAAATTAATCGATGAAATTTTTGGAGCCAAATGTGAAGGCAACTTTATACAACCAACATTCATTACAGATTATCCAAAAGAAATGTCGCCACTTTGCAAAGAACACCGCGACAATCCTGAATTGACGGAGCGTTTCGAATTGATGGTTTGCGGCAAAGAAGTAGCCAATGCGTATTCGGAATTAAACGACCCTATTGATCAAAGAGAACGTTTTGAAGCGCAATTAAAACTAGCCGAACGTGGCGATGATGAAGCTACACAATTTATAGACAATGATTTCTTAAGAGCTTTAGAATATGGTATGCCGCCAACATCCGGTTTAGGAATTGGAATGGACCGATTGATCATGTTCTTAACCAATAATGCTTCCATTCAGGAAGTATTGTTCTTCCCGCAAATGCGTCCGGAGAAAAAACAACTCGATTTGACCGAAGATGAAAAATTAATCATTGGTTTGTTAAAAACAGAAAACAATCAGGCATTAGGGCAATTGAAAGAACAATCCCAATTGAGTGGCAAAAAATGGGATGCCGCCATGAAAGGCTTAGCCAAACACGGACTGACAAAAGTAATAGTGGACGGTGACACCAAAACAGTTGTTCTGAATTAATTTAAAATATAATTTTTTGTTAAAGATTAAACCATTTACAGCTAGCTTTGTCATATTGCAACATAAACTTAAAAAACAATAAAATGAAAAATGTATTTTTAGCCGCACTAATGTTGATTGGATTAACAACATGGGCACAAGAAAAAGCAACCGCTCCTAAATTCGCCACCCTATCTACTGAAGAAAAAGTAGATTTTCAAGTTAAAAAATTAACCAAAGACTTGGATTTAAATGAAAAACAAGCAGCTGATGTAAAAGTGCTTGTTACCAAAGAAGTAGAAAAAAGAGAAGCCAAAAGAGCTGATATGATGGCCAAGAAAGAAATGAATGCTCAAAAAAGAGAAGAAGCTAAAGCTAAAATGGAAAAAGAGCAAGACGCTGTTAGAACCGAAATGAAAAAAATCTTAACTCCGGAACAATTTACAAAATGGGAACAAATCCGTGACGAAAGAAAAGCAGAGATAAAAGAAAAAATGGCAGAAAGAAGAGAGAAAAAAGCCATGACAGCAGCACCGGAAGTTAAATAAAAAAATAAATTTTGAGTTTCGGTCAAAATAAATTAGTTTTGGGACTATTATTCCACTAAAAACAAAAACAATGAAAAAATTAATTGCTGCTTTAACTTTACTGTTAGCATTTACGATAAATGCAAATGCGCAAGACAAAAAAGTTTTATCCTCTGCTGAACAAGGCAAAAAAGAAGCTGCTGATTTAACAGCTTATCTTGGATTAAATGAAACTCAAAATGCTGATTTTGCTCGCCTTTTCGAACAAAAACACCAAACATTGGAAGAAGCATTGACACCAGAAAGAAAAAAAGAGTTAGCTAGAGTTATTGAAGCTAAAATAAGAGCTTCTCTAGATGCAGATCAAACCAATAAACTGGAAAAAAATCCGGAATTATTCAAAAGATTGATTAACTAATTCGTTTAGAATCAAAAATAAAAAAGTCCCTTCAACGAGGGACTTTTTTATTTTAAAGTGTTTGAGCCACTTTGTTTATGGCATTTATGGTAAAGTCCAGATCCTCATAAGTCAAGGCATCCGTGATAAACCAAGTTTCATAAGCCGAGGGTGCAATGTAAACCCCTTCATTTAACAATCCGTGGAAGAACTTTTTAAAAGTCTCATTATCGCCCTGCTTAGCCGTTTGAAAATCAACTACAGGAATAGCATCAAAATGAACCGAAATCATAGAGCCTACTCTATTAATCGTAAACACTATATTGTTATCTGATAATACTTTCTGTATGCCTTTGTGCAAATAAGCCGTCTTTTCTTCTAAGCGTTTGAAAATCTCTGAATCAGCATTCAATGTTTCCAACATCGCCAATCCCGCAGCCATCGCTAACGGATTTCCCGACAAAGTTCCTGCCTGATATACCGGCCCAAGTGGTGCCAGATAATTCATGATTTCATGGCGAGCCGCAAAAGCACCCACCGGTAAACCACCGCCAATTACTTTTCCAAAACAAACAATATCGGCTTTGACATTATACAGTTCCTGAACACCACCTCTAGCTAAGCGAAAACCTGTCATTACCTCATCAAAAATCAATAATGCATCATTGGCATCACAAACTTGACGCAAGGCTTGTAAAAAACCTTCTTTAGGCGGAACACAGCCCATATTTCCGGCAACCGGTTCAATGATGATGGCAGCAATTTCATTTTTATTGGCTTCGAATAATGCTTTTACATTTTCTAAATCATTATAATTGGCCAATAAGGTATCTTTCGCTGTTCCTTGTGTAACGCCCGGACTGTTTGGCGTTCCAAAAGTACTCGCACCACTTCCGGCTTGAATTAAAAACGAATCCGAATGGCCGTGATAACAACCGGCAAATTTTATAATCTTATCTCTTTTCGTAAATCCTCTGGCCAGGCGAATGGCACTCATACAAGCTTCGGTTCCTGAATTAACAAAACGAATTTTATCAATATTTGGCACCATTGCTATAGCTAACTGGGCAATCTTGGTTTCCAGTTCGGTTGGCATTCCAAAGGAAGTTCCGCTTTTAGCTCTGGCAATGACAGCATCCACCACTGGCGGAAAAGCATGCCCTAAAATCATAGGCCCCCAAGAATTAATATAATCGATGAATCGGTTTCCGTCTTCATCATACAGATATGCGCCTTGGGCACTTTTGGCAAAAATGGGCGTACCGCCTACACCTTTAAACGCTCTCACCGGGGAATTTACACCACCCGGAATTACTTTTTCAGCTTCAGCAAATAACTGACTGCTTCTTTGATATAACATAAGGTTACTGGAATTTTAAATTTAGAATAGATGAGAAATTATTTCACAATAATGCTTTGACCCAGCGATAAGCCATTGTCTACCAAATTGTTTTTCTTTTTTAATTCCTCAATCGAAATGTTGAATTTTTTAGAAAGCGAATACAAAGTATCGCCTTTGACAACCGTGTATTTTACTGTATCATCACTATACGCAATTTCCTTTTTGGTAATTGTGGCCGGAACAAAGTCTTTGCCCAACACTTCGGCATCATATTTATTCAATTGATAACGCTCAATCAAAGCAATAAGCTTATCCGGATATTTTGGATCAGTAGCATAACCGGCTGCTTTTAGTCCTTTGGCCCACTCTCTGTAATCATCTTTCCCTAATTGAAAAAGTGGTTCATATCTTGGCCTGCTGGTTAAGAAGAATGAATGGTCCCGGAAAGACTCGCTAGGATCTTGGTATTTTCTGAAGCATTCATTTTCTTCATCATCGGTATAGCTAATGCTAGGTCCTGTCCATTCTTTATGGCATTTGATTCCGAAATGATTATTGGCTTGTACACTCAATGGTCCAGTTCCGGCACCCGACTCTAATATGGCTTGTCCCAAGGTTACACTGGCCGGAATTCCGGTTTTTACCATATTGTCTTTGGCCACCGCTTTATATTTTTCAATATAGGCCAACACCATTTGAGTAGTTACTTTTACTCTGGTTGTGGCTTCTAAAACGACCATATCGCTTGAATTATTTTCAGCAGGAGTCGTTGAAGTGGGTGTTGTTTTTTGAGCTACTGCCTCAGGCTTTTTCACACCAGTGGCTCTGTATATTGGTTTTTTAGTTCTTTGAACTACTGGTTGTCCTACCTTTCTCGGGTCTGGCTTCGAAGTTCTGACTACGGCTTTATTGGAGCTACAGGAAGCTACAACAATCATGAGGAGCAATAAAATGAGTTTCTTAATCATTGATAAGTATTTCAGTTTGTTTTTTTTGTCGCAAAACTTGATTCATTCCGGCTATGCCTTGCAATCCGCCAGTATGAATCAGTAATATTTTGGAGTTCTCTGGAAACCAATTCTTTTCGATTAAATCAAAAACACCAAAAACCATTTTCCCGGTATAAATCGGATCTAACGGGATGTTGTATTGCTGATAAAACTTGTTTATAAAAAATATTAATTCGGCCGAAACCTTTCCATAACCACCAAAATGATAATCGGCAATTAATTTCCAATTGTCATTCTTAGCAAATTTACGAATATCTTCACTTAAAAAATCACCTTTCAAGGCCGGAAAACCCAAAACTTGTTGACCATTTTTTGAACAATTGATAATACCCGAAATTGTCCCTCCGGTTCCAACAGCACAGCAAATATAATCAAAGTCGGCATCATCGGAAGTCAGGATTTCTTCGCAACCTTTTATGGCCAAATCATTTGTTCCGCCTTCGGGCATCAGATAAAAATCACCGTATTTTTCGTTTAATTGTTCTAAAAAAGCATCGCTGTTTTTATGACGGTAAGCTTCTCTGGAAACAAAGTCAAAAACCATTCCAAATTCCTGCGCTTTTTGTAGTGTGGGATTTTCGGCCATCTTATCGTTCAACTCCTCACCTCTAATTATGCCAATAGTCTTAAAACCTTGCTCTTTTCCAGCGGCGGCTACTGCCAAAATATGATTGGAAAAAGCACCGCCGAAAGTCAGCAATGTATCTTTCTTTTCTTTTTGGGCCTGCGCCACATTGTATTTTAGTTTTCGGAATTTGTTGCCCGAAACATAGGGATGCAACTGATCCTCCCGCTTAATATAAAGCGCGATAGCGGAATTCTTTAAAGCAATTTTTTGATTAAAACTTTCCAAACAACTGTTTTGGCAAAGGTACAAAACGCTCCAGCCATACATAAAAAAAAGCGATTTAAAATCGCTTTCAGAAGTAATTATTATTTTGACGAGACTATGATTTTTTGAGTTTTCCTTTGATGGTCAGCAGTAGAAACTTCAACCAAATAAACTGCCTGGCTTAATCCGCTGGTAGAAAACTGATAACTCTCCTGTGCTCCTAATTGCTGTTTCTCAAACACTAATTTCCCATTCAAATCATACAGTTTTGCTGATTGTAGCTCCATTAAATTCGGATTAGAAACGGTCACCATTTGAGCGGCATTGTTCTGAACTATGACTAAATTGGAAATGCTGTTTGCAGTTGCAGTCAAATTCATTTCGAGAACTTTAAAGGTAAGCTCGAATCTGTGATTGTAAACCCCTGTTGGCAAAGTCACCTGATAAGTGTCGGTTTTAATGTTATGGTAGCTGCCATCCTGTGCATCATATAGATAAATCGGTTGATTATCGTCAAAATTTATAACGGTAGAAGCATCAAATTTGAAAGTCGCATTATCCGTTGATTTTACTCCTAGCGGTATTCTTTTATTAATATCAAATTTCACTCCTTGGATAACATATTTATCATTGTCTAAAACGAAGTAAACCTCATTGGGCAAATTGTCATCTACCGGACTTTTGGCATCAATACCTCTGTCAACACCATCTGTTGCCTGAGTGGCAAAAGCCAATGCCGTTTGTGTGGTATATTGATTATTTATAATTGTATTTAAGCGTATTTGTGAAATTGTTTCAACATTGGCACTTGGAAAAGCTGTCGAGGGATTGCCCTGAACCGGATTAGCCATCCGTTCAAATTGAGAAAAACTTCCTTCCTTATTATAAGCGCGGTGTGAATTCTTGAGTGTTAAGGTACCGTTGGTATTTCCTTTAACCATAAAACCTTGTCCTATTGGCGCATATTTTCTTTGTATGGACAATCCCGAAGAAGCTCCGGTTGTGTTTATTGTTCCATCAATATTATATGTATTATATGTAGCCGGAACATAAACGCCACTTGATCCAAGACTTACCGGAGAATACGTTCCGTAACCACCTTGATAACTTAATAAAATATGGGAGTTTACCGTTTTGTTTTGTTCCCAATAATAAGCAATTCCGGTGCAAGCTGAATTGGAAGCATCCAACAAAAAGGCATTAACATGAAGCGCTGACGGATAAGGGTTTCCGGTTAAAGTATAATTATTGGCTCCAACTGTAACCGTAATATTGCCATCGTTGGGTTTTCCTCTAAAGTCGTACCGTTGTGCACTTCCCGGATTGTTTACAGCAGTTTCGCCAACATTAGTAGCATCCGAACCACTAGTGCCTTTCATCGTAAATCCTTCGCCGGCTTTGATATTTGATGTGGCTCCCGATTGAAACCATTGCGAATAGGTTGATGAAGACAGAAATTTAAATATCCAGTAAGAGGCTATCGTCAAAGCGCCCGCGCTTGAAACTCCATTGTAACTGGTAGTCGTAATTGTAGCTGGTGTGCTCGCTGACAAAGTTGTTGGAATATTCAGCATCGTAATCCCAAAATCTTCATTACCTAAAGTCGCAGAAGCATTTCCGACTGGGGAGCACCAATAATTATAGGCAAAGTTATTGACAGTTCCTTCTTGAAAAACCGAAAGCTTGCCCGTACCTTTGTTGGTAGAGGATCCTGTAGTCCCTTGCAGCAATTGCCCTTCTTTTCTTAAATAAAAATTGCTATTGGCACCAGCAAGCTCCACTTCTCCGGTAACAAAAACCATCGTACCCTTGTCATACAGATAGCTATTATTACTGACATACAATTGAGCGTAAGAGTTCCAAGTAAAACAACCCAAAAAAAGTAAGACTAACTGCCTCATTTTGAAATAATTTTTATAAAAATAAAAAAAATATACTAGCATTGAAAAAATGAACTGATTATTCTACACATTACGCACAAAACTAAGAAATCGTCTCTGCTTTATATAATCAAGATTAGTTTCGTTCTCATAGGCTTCTCTTTCAAAAGAAATGGCCTTGTAAGCCACTGCCCTATTTCTATATTTTAAATACTTCCAAAGAAACTCCACCAAGTACCAGATAAAGAAGGGCAGTATCAACAATTCTAATTGCTGCCGAAGATGAATTCGTTCGTGATTCAACATAATTAAATCAGCTTTGCTTTCCTTGTTTTTCAGAAATACAAAGGGAAAAAAAGTAAAGCCCAGATAACCTTTTGGAATTAAATATTTCGAAACGATTAGAATCATTACTTATAAAGTATTTAAATTTGTGACCATGAATGACCAAAATAATGAAAATAAATTAATCGAAGGCGAAGATTATTATCTTTCCCCCGAAGGCTACAAAGTTTTCACCGAGAAATACCATTTAAAACGCGGCTATTGCTGTCGAAGTGGCTGTCGCCATTGTCCTTACGGATTTGACAAAAAAACCGGCACGCTCAAACCCAAGAAATAAAAAACAACTAACGGAACACATAATGACTTTTCAAGAACAAATTTTAGAAGGAATCCCAGCGGTTTTGCCAAACAGTAAACCTTACGAACCTTCCATAAATCACGCACCAAAACGCAAAGAAATATTATCCGAAGAAGAAAAAAAGCTAGCTTTAAAAAATGCGTTGCGCTACTTCGAACCGGAACAGCACACCACTTTACTTCCCGAATTCAAAGCCGAATTGGAAACGTATGGCCGTATCTATATGTACCGTCTTCGTCCCGATTATAAAATGTACGCCAGACCTATTTCGGAATATCCGGGAAAATGCGAGCAAGCCAAAGCCATCATGCTGATGATTCAAAACAACTTGGATTATGCCGTGGCACAGCATCCGCATGAATTAATCACTTATGGCGGTAACGGTGCGGTATTCCAAAACTGGGCACAATATCGTTTGACCATGAGTTATTTGGCCGAAATGACCGAAGAACAAACCCTAGTCATGTATTCCGGTCACCCCATGGGATTATTCCCTTCACAAAAAGAAGCACCGAGAGTGGTCGTTACAAACGGAATGGTCATTCCAAATTATTCCAAACCGGATGATTGGGAAAAAATGAATGCCTTGGGCGTTTCCCAATACGGACAAATGACTGCCGGAAGTTACATGTACATCGGCCCACAAGGTATTGTTCACGGCACAACGATTACGGTTTTAAACGGTTTCAGAAAAATAAAAAAATCACCAACAGGAGGTTTATTCGTGACTTCAGGTTTAGGCGGAATGAGCGGTGCTCAACCCAAAGCCGGAAACATTGCCGGCTGCGTAACGGTTTGCGCCGAAGTCAACCCAAAAATCACACACATTCGCCACTCTCAGGGTTGGATTAATGAAGTGATTGAAAACATTGAAGATTTAGTGCCAAGAGTTAAAAAAGCACTTGAAAACAAAGAAGTGGTTTCCATCGCCTATCTCGGAAATGCAGTAGATGTTTGGGAACGATTCGACCAGGAAAATCTGCACATCGATTTGGGTTCCGATCAAACTTCACTGCACAATCCTTGGGCAGGCGGGTATTATCCGACAGGATTTACTTTTGAAGAATCAAATGATTTGATGGCCAATAATCCTGAAAAATTCAAAGAAGAAGTGCAAAAAACCTTGCGTCGTCATGCGGCTGCCATCAATAAACACACCGCAAAAGGGACATACTTTTTCGATTACGGAAACGCTTTCCTATTAGAAGCTTCCCGTGCCGGGGCTGATGTGATGGCTCCAAACGGAATCGATTTCAGATATCCGAGCTATGTGCAGGACATTATGGGACCTATGTGTTTTGACTATGGTTTCGGGCCTTTCCGCTGGGTTTGTGCTTCCGGAAACCCGGAAGATTTAGCCAAAACAGATAAAATTGCCTGCGATGTTTTGGAAGAAATGATGAAAAATTCACCAGAAGAAATCCAACAACAAATGGCCGATAACATCCAATGGATCAAAGGCGCTCAGGAAAATAAATTGGTCGTAGGCTCTCAAGCCCGAATACTTTACGCCGATGCTGAAGGTAGAATCAAAATCGCCGAAGCGTTCAATCAGGCTATTGCGCGTGGCGAAATTGGCTACGTAGTTTTAGGTCGGGATCATCACGATGTTTCCGGAACGGATTCGCCTTACAGAGAAACCTCCAACATCTATGACGGTTCTCGTTTTACTGCCGATATGGCCATCCAAAATGTCATTGGTGATAGTTTCCGTGGCGCCACCTGGGTGTCCATTCACAACGGCGGCGGCGTGGGCTGGGGCGAAGTAATTAACGGCGGATTTGGTATGGTTATTGATGGTTCAAAAGAAGCGTCAAGACGCTTAGAATCAATGCTTTTTTGGGATGTAAACAACGGAATTTCAAGAAGAAGTTGGGCCCGAAATGAAGGTGCCATTTTTGCCATAAAAAGAGCCATGCAGACGCAACCTTTATTAAAAGTTACCATCCCTACTATAGTTGATGAGAATATGTTGTAACTTCTAAATTATAAGGCTATGAAAAAAGTCGTTTTTTTACCGTTATTAGTAGTATTTATCACTTCCTGCAGTGCTGTAAAAGTAAACTCGGATTATGATAAAAAAGTTGATTTTTCCCAATACAAAACCTTTGCCTTCCTAAAATCGGGCATCGACAAAGTGGAAATATCCGATTTAGATAAGAAAAGAATACTCCGGTCTATTGATGAAACCTTAACAGCTAAAGGATTCACCAAAAGCGAAACACCCGATTTGCTCATCAACATCTTCACCAAAGAAAGAGAGCAAGTTGACGTCAACCAATTCAATGCGGGCTGGGGTTATGGCTGGGGCTATGGTTGGAATCCCTATTTTTGGGGAGGCAATACTTCTGTCAATCGCTACACCGAAGGAACCCTGTACATCGATTTGATTGATGCCAAGAAAAAAGAATTAATCTGGCAAGGTGAAGGCGAAGGGGTTTTGACCAAAGACACCAACAAAAAAGACGAAAACATCAAAGAGTTTGTAACCAAAATTCTGGAGCAATATCCACCTCAAAAAAAGTAAATCGCATCTAAAAATAAAGGAGACCGTAACAGCAATGTTGCGGTTTTTTTATGATAATAATCACTTAATTTTGATTTAAGATTTGTAATTTTACCCACAACTACAGCACAAAAAATATGGAAACAGCATTTGAAAGCAACCCTTTGATTGACAGATTACCAAAGCATTTAAAGCAATTTATCAAGCCACAGGATTACGCTGATTACACTCCGATTAATCAAGCGGTTTGGCGTTATGTGATGCGCAAAAATGTTGATTATCTTTCCAAAGTGGCTCACGATTCCTATCTCGACGGTTTGAAAAAAACAGGTTTGGAAGTTGATAACATTCCGAATATGTATGGCATGAACCGCATACTAAAAGAGATTGGCTGGGCGGCTGTTGCTGTTGATGGCTTTATTCCACCCAATGCTTTTATGGAATTTCAGGCTTACAATGTCTTAGTAATTGCTTCCGATATTCGTCAGTTAGAACATATTGAATACACGCCTGCTCCCGATATCATTCACGAAGGTGCCGGCCACGCTCCTATTATTGCCAATCCGGAATATGCAGAATATTTGCGTCGTTTTGGTGAAATTGGCTGCAAAGCCATTTCCTCTTCCCGCGATTATGAAATGTATGAAGCCATCCGTTTGCTTTCGATTTTGAAAGAAGCCGAAGGAACGCCTGCCGAAGAAATCAAAAAAGCCGAAGATCAAGTCGATTTTCTGCAAAACAATATGGGTGAACTTTCCGAAATGTCCCGAATCCGAAACCTGCATTGGTGGACTGTGGAATATGGTTTAATCGGAACGGTTGACAATCCTAAAATATATGGTGCCGGACTGCTTTCTTCCATTGGAGAAAGTGCTTGGTGTATGACCGATAACGTTAAGAAAATCCCTTATGACATTTCGGCTGCTGATCAAAGTTTTGACATCACAAAACCGCAACCTCAGCTTTTTGTAACGCCTGATTTTGCGCATTTAAGTTTGGTTCTTGAAGAGTTTGCCAATACAATGGCTTTGCGTACCGGCGGTTTGTCAGGCATTAAAAAACTGATTTATTCCAAAGCTTTGGGAACGATTGAATTAAGCACCGGAATTCAGATTTCGGGTTTGTTTACGAATGTGATTGAACACGAAGGCAAACCAGTTTACGTTCAAACTACCGGGAAAACAGCGCTATCCTATCGCGAAAAAGAACTAGTTGGTCACGGAACACAACACCATGCCGAAGGTTTTGGTTCACCTATTGGAAAACTGAAAGGAATCAACTTGGCTATAGAAGACATGAGTCCACGTGATTTGAGGGCTTACGACATCTACGAAGCGGAAAAAGTAACTTTAGAATTTGAAGGAAACATTACAGTAACCGGTGAAATCATCACAGGTTCCCGAAATCTTCAAGGCGAAATCATCATCATCAGTTTTAAAAATTGTACCGTAACACACAACGATACCATTTTATTCCAACCGGAATGGGGCATTTATGATATGGCTGTGGGCAAAAAAGTAATTTCAGCCTTTTCAGGCCCAGCCGATGTGAACAGTTTTGATATGATTAATCATGTGCCGTCAAGCCACACTATTAAAGCTAAAAAATCGTCTGAACGCGAAGAATTAGAAGGATTGTACAGCAACATCCGAAACATTCGCGAAGGGGAAACAGCTGTTTTATCTATCGAAAAAACCTTTGCCATTTTAAAGGAAAAACACGCTAAAGACTGGTTGTTATCCGTTGAAATCGCAGAGCTTTTAGACAAAAATAACGATACCGAAACGTTGAACCAAGTACTGACACATCTGGAAAAAGTAAAACAACATCGTCCCGAAGTGGCTCATTTAATTTCCGGCGGATTGGAATTGTTTTTGGATAAAGTGGCATTTTAACCATCAAATCAAATTGTTGTTTTTCGCTTTTTGAATGGCTTCCAGTTTGTTATGCACCTGAAGTTTGGTGTAAATGTTTTCAATATGTTTTCTGACTGTTGATGGTGATAAGAAAAGATTGTCAGCAATGATATTATAATTCAATCCTTTGCTCAATTGCTCCAGAACTTCCACTTCGCGTGTCGTTAGCTTGATTTCGTCATCACATTTTTGTTCAAAATCGACAGGATTCCTTAACAATTTCAATGTTTTTAAAGCGATGGAAGGATTCATGGCTGCACCGCCATTGAGTGTTTCTAAAATACCCTGATGCAATTCTTTGGGATTAACTTCTTTGAGCAAATACCCATCGGCTCCGGCTTTTATGGCGTTGAATATATTTTCATCATTATCAAAAACCGTCAACATGATAATTTTGATTTGCGGATATTTGGTTTTGACAATTTTGGTAGCTTCAATTCCGTTGCATTCGGGCATTTCAATATCCATCAAAATCAAATCGATATTCTTATTTTTCTCTAATTTTTGTTGCAAATCATTACCGTCAGTGGCCGTAAATTTCAATACTAAATCCTCAAAAAAGGAAAGCTTTTCGGCTACTGCTTTTTGCAAAAAAACATTATCATCCACTATGGCTATTCTTACTGACATACTTTTTATGGCTTTTTAAAACGCAATACAATGGTGGTCCCCGATTGCTTTTGTGAAGTTACTGAAATTTCTCCGTTGATTTCTTTAGCACGCTTTTTCAAGTTATTCATTCCGTTACCCGATACCGTTTCGGCTTCCTCAAACCCTTTACCGTTGTCTTTAATTGCTATTTGATACGTGCTTTTTTCTTTAATCACATTAATGTCAATCTTACTGGCATTGGCGTGTTTCATGGTGTTGTTTATGGCTTCCTGAATGATTCTGTACACATTCATCCCTTCAACCGAACTAAAAACAACTTCTTTAAAATCACCATCGCAAACAAACTGAAAAGTGATGCCTTGCGACGCTATTTTAGCATTTTCTATAAAATTCGAAATTCGCGCTTTTAAATCTTCGAAAGTAATTTCGTCTTTGTTCATCGCCCAAATGGTGTCGCGCAACTCATAAATGGTTTCTTTGGTAAAACCACTAATCGAAGCCAGTTTGGCATCGAGTTTGGCATCGGTGATGGCGAAACCATATTTCAAATTATCCAGCGAAGAGATAATAAACGTCAGTTGTGCACCAATGTTATCGTGTAAATCTCTTGAGATTCTCAGGCGCTGTTCCTGTAGTTTGTTTTGAGTTTCAATTTTGAGCAAAGCATCTTTCAACTCGTTGTCTTTTTGCAATTGAACGGTTTTCAGTTTTTGCTTGGTATACAAAATAAACCCAATCAGAATCGAGAAAATGGCTAGCGCAAATCCGCCCAAAATCCAGCTGTTTTTCTCCGCAATTTTGGCTCGTTGCAACAGAATTTCTTTCTCTTTTTGTTCTGTTTGATATTCGGTATCGAGTTCGGCCTGCTTGGTCCGGATATCCGTATTCATGATGCTGTCTTTGCTCAGCACATGGTTTTTAAAGTTGAATAAGGCGTTTTTATAGTCGTTGTTGTTCTCGTAAACTTCAGACAATCCTTTGTAGTTGTCTTCTAACAAGGACGGATAATCATTTTTTTTGCTCCAAATAATAGCTTTATTAAAATAGGCAATCGCTTCTTTAGTGTTTCCAATTTCTTTATAATAATACCCGTAAAAATTCAGGTTTTCGGCTATACCAAAAACATCATTACTCTTCACCCGAATCTGATAGGCGTAATCAAAAAGTTGCTTGGCTTCTGCCGGTTTCTTTTGCATCAATTTGACAAAGGCAATTTTATTGGCACTGTAAGGAATGCCTATTTGGTCTTTTCTTTTTTCCTTTAACGTCATGGCTTTTTTATAGAAAAACAGCGCGCTGTCTAATTCATTTTGCATTTCCTTCAATACGCCATAATTATCATAGATAGAAGTTAATATCCCTTCATCCGGAATGGATTCTGCCATTTGCATGCCTTTTTGCATATTGTACAATGCCATTTTCATATCGCGCTTTTTGAGCTGATACCCATACTCCCCATAAGCTGCCGCCAATTTTTTATTCAGATTCAACTTGTCGTACCAGCGAATCGCATGGAGCATACAGCTGGTGTTTTTATCGTATTTCCCTTGAAAGTAATAAACCAAACCTAAATTGGCATAGGAGTCGGCAATGCCTTGTGGATATTTTAATTTTTGGGCGGTAATCAGGTTTTGCGTAAACCATTTAACCGATTGGGAAGTATTGGCAATTTTTACATCATACGGAATCGCATTAATAGAATCTATTTGGCTTTTGGAAATTGTTTTTTGGGCTAATGCCGAAAGCCTTCCAAAGAATAGAAGTATAAAAAGGAATACTATTTTGACAGCTCTCAAACCCACTTAAAACCAATTATTTAATAAATTTAACAATTTCGGCCGATAAAAAAAGTCCTTTCCAAACAGAATTGATCTTGTTTACCAAAACCATTGTTTGAAAAGGACAACAATAAAAACAACCTGTTTTTAACTTTAACTACTTTTGTGTGTTGCTTCTACAAATGTGCTGTCTTAAAAGCAAAAAAAAAATACGACAGATGCCGTATTTCATTCTTTAGCGCAAGCTGAATTTATGCCTTGTGACTGTTCAAAATAATGGTAATGGTAGTGCCAACATTGGGAACGGAATGAATATCCAAAGTGCCGTTGACATCGGCTATTCTTTTTTTCATATTGGCCATGCCGTTTCCCAACTCAACTTCTTCACAATCAAAACCTTTGCCGTTATCCTCGACAGTAATCGAAATTTTAGCATCAAGCGGTTGTATCTTAATGGCAATTTGGGAAGCTTCGGCATATTTGATACTGTTGTTTATGGCTTCCTGCAAAGTTCTGTAGATGTTCATCCCTTCCAAAGAAGTGAATGTAGTGCTTCTCAGTGTTTCATCTATTTCAAAATTAAACTGAATCTCTTCTTTGGCTTCTTGTGCTTTATCAATAAAATTGTGTATTCGGGCTTGCAAATCCTCAAACGAAATTTCGCTTTTATTCATCGCCCAAATGGTGTCGCGGAGCTCAATAATGGTAGCTTTAGCAAACGAACTGATAGTGGATAATTTAGTGTCGAGCTTGGCATTTTGCAAATCAAAAGCGTATTTAATATTATCCACCGAAGAAATAATAAACGTCAATTGGGAACCGATGTTGTCGTGCAAATCTCTCGAAATTTGCAATCGTTGCTCCTGCAATTTGTTTTGCGTTTCAATTTTGGCAATCGCCGATTTGAGTTCAAACTCTTGCTTCTGCTGGGTGTTTTTTAGTTTTTGTTGGCGGTAGATTAAATAAATGATAGACAACAACGCCAATGAAATCAGTCCTAAAATGAGGAATTGCGTATTCTTTTTATCCAATTCCAATTCTCGCTCTCTGATTTCCGCTTTGGATTTCAGGAGTTGCTTTTCCTTTTTTTCGGTTTCGTATTTGGTTTCTAATTCGGCAAAAGTAGCCTCCCGGTCTTTCTTAAAAATAGAATCCCTAAGCTTTAAGTATTCTTCCTGAAACGCTAAAGCCTTAGCAACATTATTCCTTTTTTTATTAAACAAATACCGTGCATAGTAGTAATCCCTCAGCTTTTCAACGCTCTCACTTCGGCTGGCATAAAAATAAGAAGTATCAAACAACACCTCAGCTTTGTCATACTCCTTCAATTCATAAGCTATCGTGGCCAGGTTGTTGTAATTGGTAGCATTTTCATAATAATAAAAAGCATTTTTAGCTCCGTTACTATTGGCTTTGGAGATTTTTACCGCGCGAGTAATCCACTTTTCGGAGGCTTTGAATTTTTTAAGTTTTAAAAGCGTGTTGCCAATATTATTATAGGTATTGGCAATCTTGAGCGTATCGGCTCCTTTGATGTATTTAAAGACTTTGAAATGATAATACAAAGCACTGTCCGGTTTCTTCCAATCGTCAAAATTAATGGCGATGGCATTCAGAGCTCCGGCCACATCAAATTGCGTTGCTTTTTTATTGGAAAGCGCTTTAGCCAAAGCTATTTTGCCATAAGCAACGCCTTTTTTATACTCTTCAAAATCGTGATACGCTATAGAAGCCGATTGCGGAAAAGCCTGCATCCAATAGTTATTTTTCTCCCGTTCCGCTACCTTCATTCCGGTAAAATAACCTTCGATGGCTTTCTCGTATTTCCCTTGTTTGAGATACGTTTTCCCCATGTTGGACAGCACATACATATACTTGTTGTACTCTTTTATATCGAGAAACATTTTTGCCGCGATTTTGCCATAGTAAATAGAACTGTCCTGGCTATTATAATCGGTACAGCGGGCATTTTTGCAGAAATAATATTCGGCCAAATCCGCTTTGGTTTTGATGCTTTTTTTGGCTTTCTTAAAATAATAATCGGAAGAATCTTTAGACATAAATGCCTTAACCAATGTCTTTTGAACATCCTGCGAATACCCAAAAACAAAGCAAAAAAGAGTGCAGTATAAGTAGCGTAATGTTCTTCTCATCTAAAGGATTTATAGTATAAATATATTAAAAACATTTAATGTATTTATTTTCCTGACTGCAACTCTTCAAATAATTGGTAATTTAAATCGAATATGTCTTTGTTCAAAGTAGCATTAATCTGTTGGAGTTTTTGCTTTAATTCTTCGGTTAATTGCAATTGATTGTTTTGAACCCTGTTTTCCTGATTAATATGTATAAAGAAATCTTCTAAAACTTTAATTTTAGTTTGAAACTTCACTCTATCGGTTTGGATTTTGTCCAACAAATAGATGATAATAATTAAAAAGAAAACCGCTAAAAGGACTAAGATGTACACCATTATAAAAGTTCAAAACAATCAATAAAAAAATTAATTATGGACAATGGCACTGATATTCAAAGTACCGTCTGTAATGTTTTTAGTTACACTCGTATTGTCCCCAACAAAATTGAAGGTAGCCACGATCTTGTTATTGATCGTATCACAAGTGGTAACAGTAATAGTTCCTGATGTGGAATTAAAGTAATCCGCCGGATAATTCAATCCGTTGTTAGTCATGTAAGTCAACCAGGAATGTGTCATGTCCATAGTTTGATTGGCCGTAAAGCTTCCTGTTTTGGGCGGAAAATGGAATTCCAAAATCTGGTTGGTTCCTTGAAATGCAAAAACATCAATATACCTTCCACCGGCTACACTATTGGTATACAATGTGGCTTCCATAGTTGAAGCGGTAACGGCTGTTCCGTCAGCTTTAAAAGTGAGTCCGGCCGGAGGTGTTGTACCTCCACTACTGCTGTCACTACTACAAGCGACAAACAAGGTAACTGAAAGGAGAGTTAGGGCAAATCCGAATGATTTAATTGTTTTCATGATTATTTGTTCTTTTAAGTTATGACACAAAATTGCTTCGAAAATCAAGAGCAATCAATACGGCAATTGCAGTATTTATAGCATAGTGCTTTTACTGTTTTTGTGCTAATTTTTCTTTAGCAATCGGGATGGATTTCAATACTTGCTTCCCTTCCACATCAGAAATAAAATACAGCACTCCCTTTTTTTCATCATAAAAAGGCGAGCCGTCATAGTCACTGGTATTCACTTTACTCCCAAGATTGATAGGCTCTGACCATTTCTTCCAGGTATCGTCAAGTCGGTAAGTAACATAAATATCATAGTCGCCATAAGAACTAAATCCGTTACTACTGAAAAACAACGTTTTTTGATCCGACAACAAACAAGGCGAAGCTTCTTCGGCAGCCGAATTGAGTGTTTTTCCCAAGTTTTGCAGAAAACTATATGTGCCATCGTCTTTTCTGGTGGCCACATACAAATCGTGTCCGCCTTGCGTCATATCGGTTTCTATGCCCATGATGATGATTTTCCCGTCATCGGTAATAGAAGCAGAGGAAGTTTCATCATAGTTAGCATAAGCGGCAATTTTCAGCAACCCTAGGGATTGGTAATTTCTGTCTAAAAACTCATAACCGGTTTCCCCACTGGCTCTCGTATAAGTCTTCCCGCCTTTTAAAATAAAGTTGGAACAATAGCCCGCCATAAAATTATAGGTGTCATTCCTACTTAACAAATCGTTTTCTACGACTGGTTCAGACCATCTATCCGCTTGTTTTTGACAGGAATAAATGAGTTCTTTATCATTAGTCTCATCCGTAAAAAAGAGTTTTTGTCCATCAGGAGACACCACAATACAGGAAGGAATCAAATTGCCAACAGCAATAGTCTCAGCCGTTGGTAAATTTTCAAAAGCCTCAATGGTATTGACTTTAGCTTCAATTGGAATTTCTGAATCCGAAATCCCGATAGCATCAATTTGCTTTTGACCGGGTAATAACGAGAAATTAAATTCTACCCGCACGGCCACCACTCCGGAAACGGCATTCTCTAAAATGGCGTGTTCCACTCCGGGATTCAACACATCCGGCGCTTCCTGAATCTTTCTTCTTTTGCGTTTGAAATAGTATTTATGATCCGCCGGAAGCGACGCTTTAAACGTTGGCGTTTTGTAATTTACTTTTCTCGACCAGACGGTTTCATATTTCCCAGAACCGGTATCAACTCCAATTTTCACCACACAACCGGCATTTAGGTTTTCAAAAACGGCAATTTGCTTTACCGTTTGCGGGTTTTCGAAACTTACTTCCACCCATTGATATCCGTCTAATGCCTGCTTTGGCATCCACGCGTTGGGACTGGGACCGCCTTGCGGAAAGGCATCGGGTCTGCCCAATATTCTTTTGATGCCGTTTTGTTTTCCGCCTAAGTCAGACGAAAACTTAACCGCTTTGTTGGCCCATTGTACTTGCTGAGCAGTCGTAACAATGGCAACCAAACAAACTATAAGTAGCGTTATATTTTTCATAATTCAGAGAGCTGAAAAAGGGCTACAAATCAGATTCATAGCCCCTATCCAAAAAATCCACAATTATTAATTATTCACTTTTATTTTCTCTACTTTTTTGCCTTTGAAAGCAAAGATGTATTCTCCGTCAGAAGTGATATCAATACCATTTCCGTATTTTGGGCTTCCTCCTTTTCCTTTAGATTCGACAGAACCTTTGGTTTCGCCATTGGTCATATCAATACCGTAGATGATGTTTTTGCTGTTTCTTTGATCTCTTAAGAAATAATTATCGCCTATGTGATAGAAATAATCCACCCCTTTTATTTTCTCAGAAGCATACGCACGGGAACCATCTTTTTTGTTGTAAGCCGCCAATCCTTTTTCAGAAAGCACTACCACTTTGTCATCAAAGTCAATAACATCAGTGGCTTTCCCTACTTTGGCATCGTTGTGTTTTACATCGTATAATTGGTTTCCGCTGGCAATATCATAGCTGTAAAATTCATCGCCATCTCCCACAAAAACAGTTTTTTCTCCATCCAAAATCAAATCGGTAATTCTTTTATCAAATTTCTCCGAACGCCAAGCTGTGGTTCCGGTTTTATCATCTATACACAACACAGAGTTTTTCTGAGCTTTGTAATCCCAATAGATATAAGGCACCCATTGTTTGGTACTTCCGCCACCGAAACCTCCAAGCGCTCCCAATCCACCGGCTACCCCACCGGAAGTCGTTTCAAGTCGGTATTCTTGCACCTGCACTTTTCCACCCACTTGTATCAGAATTTTATCTCCGGCTTTGTAGATGTTTGGCATACAAAAAGCACCCGTAATTTTTTCAGAAGCCCACAACAACTTTCCGGAAGCCATGTCATGTTTTTCTACATATTTTGATCGGTTACTACCGCCCAGCATTACGATGTAAACGGCATCATCCACAAACAAAGGATCAGCAATGGTTCTGTAGTATTTTTTGTGAGCACTGTTGGAGAAGAGTCCGTTGCCGCCTCCCATATCATTTTCATAATTCACGGACCAAAGTTTTTGCCCATTGTTGTAATCGTAAACATTCATTCCGTCTAAGTACATGAATATTTTATCGCCTTTAATCCACAAATCGATAATCGCTCTTCGGGTTACCAATTCTTTTTCGATTGACCCGGTAAAAGTGGCATCCCAAAGCACATCGCCATTGGCAGCATTGATTCTCACCAATTGATTTTTAAATCCGGAGAATAAAGCGCCTAGAGCCGTTGGTTTGAAATTCACCATGATGATTTCGTTTCTTTTGGCATCGTAAACGTATTTCCCCACACCGCCTTTGAAACGATTGGTTTCCCAAATTTTCTCCCCCGTATTGGCTTTCACCAAAATCACCGAATTTCTTTGCGAGATTAGAAACGAATCCAATTCGCCTATGTATTTTACGGTTTCCAATTCGCCTTCGTCAGTACCTTCTTCTGTTTTAGCGCCGCCTTTCGGAATCAAATCTTGGTATAATTCGGAATTCCACAATTCTTTTCCGGTGGCTAAATCCAAAACCGCAACTCGGTCGGTTCCCATACTTCTTCGGTCAAAAAGAAACAAATAGCCGCCATTGTCTTTCCAAATGGTATATTGGTATTCCGAATTGTTGGTTTTGTTGGTGGTTAGCTTTTTATAATCCCCACTCCAAATGGTTTTCCCATTCGCATCAACTACTGTAGCCGAATTGTCATCGGTTCCGATAATATAAGTACCATCGCCATCACACAAAGCCAATCGTGAGGCTTTGTTGTCAAATTCTGATTCCCAAACGGTAGCAAAACTTCCTGATTTTTTTCCGGCCGATTTGCCTTTACCTAATAGTTTCCCAAACTGGGCGTGTGCGGGTAATGTGACTGCCAATACTAGCGCCGTCATTACTAAGGTAATTTTTTTCATTGTCTTATTGTTTTTATTGTTAGGTTGTTAAAATGTAGCGGTATATCTGATTTTGTACCGTTGCTGCTTTTGCAATTTGAATTGAAATTTGTGTTGCAGTATGTAATCCGACATGAAGTTGATGAAGTCAATATTCTTGATGTCGCTGTCTACTTTGAAGAAAGAAGAGACCTTTCCGTTTTGCACTACTCCGATATCAATGACCATCGTTCCTTTGACATCGGCGTATTTTTTGTTTTTTTTCTTTAAGAAATCTTCGCCATGAAAGACGTCATCGATTTCTTTGGTTACTGTTGTCGAAACTTCTTCTTCATCAGTAAGCACAGGTCTTTGAGCAAAGACTGAGGTAGTACACAGCATGAAAAACGCGAATACTAACGTGGATTTTAAAATTTTCATGATACAGGTTGTTAATTACATAGCAAACCTATGTTTAAAACCTACTCCAAGAAATACGGCAAATGTCGTATTTTGTTAAAATTGCATGTGGGGAAATTGTTCCTGAAGCCTGATAATCTTTTGATTAAGGTTCTGAAGAAACTTTTGATGGCTATCCGAATCCGGATTAAAAGCCCGGTGTGCCAATCCTTTTTGAATGGCATCAACTTCTTCCATAATGGGGAAAGAAGTTTCGGAAATAGTGGTTTCGGCAAAGCGTTGCCAAATGTAATCTATCGCGGTTTGATTGGGATGCAACATATCTTCGGCATAAAAACGATAATCGCGAAGCTCGTCCATCAGGATTTCATAGCTTGGGAAATAGTCTTGCTGCAGCGCATGAATAGCCGAAATCAGATGGGCTTTACTGCGTTGGTTTTCGACAAAGCCATCTTTGATGTGGCGCACCGGGGAAACGGTAAAAAGGATATGGCACTCCGGATTTATTTTTCGGAGTACATCAATTGTATGCTGAATGGATTGCTCGATGGTGGTTACCGAAAGGATTTCTTTGTCAAATTGGTTTTGGGGCACTTTATGGCAATTGGCGACAATGGCATTCGATGCTTTTAAGCGGTAAACCCAGGAGGTACCGTAAGTAATTAGACAATGTGTTGATTCGGTTATTTGGTGATGCGTTGATTTGAGCAGATGATTAAGAGTAACGAGTAATACTTCCCTATCCGGATGACTTAACTCGGAATGCACTTCGTAACAATGCCACAAATCGTTGTGAAAAAAAAGATCCTCTGCTGTAAAATAGTGTTCCGTAACGGCTCTGAAAATCAACTTCTCTATAGCAACCGGATTGAAGATAATGCCAAAAGGATTGACGCTGTTTTGAAACTTGAAATAGTCAAACTTCTTCCCGATATTTTCGGCAAAGCAGGAACCCAAAGACACTATTCTCGAGCTGTAATCTATAGGTTGATTACTGCTTTGAATTGGAACTTTGGTTGAAAATTCCATTAGTAATAGCTGTAATTACTGGTAGTAACTGAAGTACTTCCATCACTGTTTGTTAACGTTTGAATACACTGCGTTGGATAATTTAAACCGTTAAGTGTATACTCAAACACGGAACTGTTATTGTATCCCGCAACATTATTAAGTTGGTCATATGTGGCAAACAAGTTTTTTCCATCAGTGAATATCAAAAACTTATCAAAGCCAATCACATTGCGCCACGGACTGAAATTACTGGCATAGGTAGCCTGGGTTTTGGTAACCCAAGCGCCTTCATCAAAATCTTCCAACTTTACAAACCTGCCCTGGTCGTCTAGCGTTATTTTAGAGGTAAGGTATAGATCTTCGGGGTTTTGCGGCGTACCGTTATAGCTCAACTTTGTGACTGTGTTGTCCGTATTATAACTGTAAGTGGTGAAATCCGAAAAGCCTTGTTGGTATTCTGTTATAGCCGATGATATCAACCTATCCTGATTGTCATATTCATAATCTATCTTAAGCAATAAATCCCCGTGGTCATAATTGGAAACGGATGTAATTAAATTACCGGTATAAGTATAGTGGCTTTCCCAATAACCCTCTCTTTTTATGGTACTAAGTTTATTGCCGTTATAGCTGTATTTTAATGTCATGGAAGAAGTATTGTCAAGGGAAACAGTGGTCATCTGAATCTCCTTAAGCAACCCGCTTGTACTACTAGTATTCGAATCACTCGAACAAGCTGTAAACAATACAGCAACAAAGGCTACAACTAAATAGATTTTTTTCATTTTGAATGATTTTTATTTTACAAAATCAATTGCTTTTGTTAACGCTTCGTTGATTCCGGCAACATTCTTTCCTCCGGCTGTCGCAAAATGAGGTTGTCCGCCGCCGCCGCCTTGAATGAATTTCCCCAATTCGCGAACTACCGTTCCTGCATTTAGGTTTTTCTCGGCTACTAATTCTTTCGAAATATAACAGGTCAACATCGGCTTATCGTCTTCGGCTGTCGCCAAAACCAAGAACAGATTCGTTCCTAAAGTTCCCAATTCATACGCCAAGTCTTTGGCTCCTTCCGGATTCAAATCAACTTGAGTGGCTAAGAATTTCACGCCATTAACTTCCTGTATCTGTGCTGCTAATTCGCCTTTCAGTCCTTTAGCTTTTTCCTTTAACAATTGCTCGATTTGCTTTTTCAGTTTCGAATTATCCTCTTGCAACGAAACCACCGCTTTGATAGCATCTTGCGGATTCTTCAACGTTTCTTTGATAGCCTCCAGCACCGTTTCTTGTTGGGTAAAGAACGCTTTTACCGCCTCACCGGTTATCGCTTCAATACGACGGATTCCGGCTGCTACGGCACCTTCCGAAATGATTTTGAAATGCCAAATATCTGCCGTGTTCTTCACATGAATTCCACCACACAATTCTTTGCTGTCGCCAAACTCAATCATACGAACCGTATCGCCGTATTTCTCTCCAAACAAGGCCATAGCTCCTTGTGCCATTGCCTGTTGAATCGGAATATTTCTGTGTTCTACCAATTGCAATTGTGCTTCAATCTGAGCATTTACGCTGTCCTCTACTTGCTTGATTTCTTCCTCCGTTACTTTACTGAAATGCGAAAAGTCAAAACGCAAATAGTTAGGATTAACCAAAGAGCCTTTTTGCTCTACATGCGTTCCTAAAATATTTCTCAACGCCAAATGCATCAAATGAGTTGCCGAGTGGTTTTTAGAAGTCGAAGTTCTTAAATCAGTATTGACCTTCGCCACAAAACTCGCGTTTACATTTTCAGGCAATTGTTTTGCAAAATGTAAAATCAGGTTGTTTTCTTTTTTGGTGTCAATGATGTCAATGGTTTCGTTTGCCGAAACTAAAGTTCCTTTATCACCCACTTGTCCTCCGCCTTCCGGATAGAATGGCGTATTATCTAAAACGATTTGGTATAAAATACCGTCTTTCTTACTGTCAACTTTACGGATGCGCGTGATTTTTACTTCGTTCTCCGTTTGGTCATAGCCCACGAAGGTTTCCACATTGCCCGGAATTAAAACCGACCAATCTTCCGTCGAAACTTCCGAAGCGGCGCGGGAACGGTTTTTTTGCTCCTGCATCGAAGCGTCAAATTCGCTTTCGTTGAACGACATCCCTTTTTCTTTCAGAATCAAAGCCGTTAAATCTTTTGGAAAACCAAACGTATCATACAATTCAAAAGCTTTAGCTCCCGGTACTTCATTGCCTTTGGTTTCTGCAATTACATTTTCCAGCAATTGCAATCCTTGGTCTAAGGTTCTTAAGAAAGAAGCTTCCTCTTCGCGGATTACATTGGTCACCAATTGTTGCTGCGATTTGATTTCCGGGAAAAATTCGCCCATTTGATTGGCTAACACTTCCACCAATTTGTTGATGAAGGGTTCTTTGGTATTCAAAAACGTAAACCCATACCGAATCGCACGACGCAAAATTCTACGGATTACATAACCCGCTCCAGTGTTCGAGGGCAACTGTCCGTCAGCAATAGCAAAGGCTACCGCGCGCACGTGATCCACAATCACACGAATCGCGATGTTGGTTTTGTTTTGTTCTTCTGCTATATTTTTGACTTCGTTCGAAGTGTATTTCAATCCCGTGATTTGCTCCACTTTTTCAATAAGCGGTGTGAACACATCGGTATCATAGTTAGACGTTACGCCTTGCATGGCCATACACAAACGCTCAAATCCCATTCCGGTATCCACGTGTTGAGCTGGTAATTTCTCTAAGGAACCATCGGCTTTACGATTGAATTCCATGAATACGTTGTTCCAAATTTCCACTACTTGCGGGTGGTCAGCATTCACCAAACTTCTTCCGGAAACGGCAGCTCTTTCGGCATCGGTTCGTAAATCGATATGGATTTCGGAGCATGGGCCGCACGGACCTTGGTCTCCCATTTCCCAGAAATTGTCTTTTTTGTTACCCAAAATAATTCTATCCTCTGGAACGTATTGTTTCCAGATGTCCCAGGCTTCCTGGTCAAACGGTACATTCTCGGCAGGATTCCCTTCAAAAACGGAAACATATAAACGGTCTTTGTCTAACTTTAAAACTTCTGTCAGGAATTCCCAAGCCCAGTCGAGCGCTTCTTTTTTGAAGTAATCGCCAAACGACCAGTTGCCCAACATTTCGAACATGGTGTGGTGGTAGGTGTCAAAACCTACATCTTCTAAATCGTTGTGTTTTCCTGACACACGCAGACATTTTTGCGTATCGGCTATTCTTTTACTTTTTGGAGTTCCGTTGCCTAAAAAGTATTCTTTGAATTGCGCCATTCCTGAGTTGTTAAACATCAGGGTGGGGTCGTCTTTTAAAACGATAGGAGCCGAAGGCACGATTAAGTGGCCCTTGCTTTCAAAGAAATTGAGATATGCTTTGCGAATGTCTTGTGATTTCATTTCAGATGGTTAGATTGTTAGATCTTTAGATTCATAGATTTTAAAAATAGTTTACTGACTAGTCCTGATCGTAGCGACACCTTGTATAGCGAAGAGCAGGAAAATGGCTTACTGAAACTGCCCGAACGATTCGCTCCAAAAATAAAATTAGATTCGGATTGAAACATTTGTTAAATTTGTTCGTATAACCATTGTTTTCTAAAACCTGCACAAAAATAGTATAAAATAAAAAATGGCGAAGAAAGTAAAGTATTATTTCGATACCGAAAGTCTGGCTTACCGGAAAATTAAACCAAAATTGTCCAAGAAATTGGGTTACGCCGGATTATTTTTATTGGCTTCTGCCTTATTTGGCTTTTTGTGTTTTGTGATTTTACTGAATTCTTCCTTTTTAGAAACTCCGAAAGACCGTTTGCAGGCGCGTGAAATTGAAACGATGAAACTGCGTTACGCCATTTTGAACAAAAAAATGGATCAGGTGGATGAAGTTCTGACCGATGTGGAAGACCGCGACAACAATATTTACCGCGCTTATTTTAACACCTCTCCGATTCCGACAGAGCAGAGAAAAGCCGGTTTTGGTGGTGTGAACCGCTACAAAGAACTGGAAGGTTTTGACAATTCGGAATTGGTAGTGAATACTTCGAAACGCGTGGACGTGATTTCGAAAGAACTGGCCATACAATCCAAATCGTTGGATGAGATTTTGAAACTGGCCAAAGAAAAAAATAAATTACTGGCGGCGATTCCGGCGATACAACCCGTGAAGAATGAGAATTTGAAGCGCATGGCTTCCGGATTTGGATACCGCAGTGACCCGTTTACCAAAGTCCGCAAAATGCACGAAGGGATGGATTTCACCTCGCCAACAGGAACGCCCATTTTTGCCACCGGTGACGGAACCGTAGTGAGTGCCGACAACTCAAAATCAGGGTTTGGGAATCATATCGAAATCAATCACGGTTTTGGCTATTTGACCTTGTATGGGCATTTGAGCAAATACAAATGCAGAGCCGGACAACGTGTCAAACGTGGCGATATTATTGGCTATGTGGGCAGCACCGGCCGTAGCGAAGCGCCCCATTTGCATTACGAAGTACACAAGGACGGAAAGGTGGTCAATCCGTTGAATTTTTATTACGGCAATATTTCGGCAGCAGAGTATACAGCTATTTCTAAATTAGCCAATCAGGAAAATCAGTCTCTCGACTAGTGTTCAGTCACAGTTGACAGTTAAAAAATATAAAACTATGCAGATAGAACTAAAAGAAGGCAAACGGTATTACAGCATTGGCGAAGTGTCCAAAGCTTTTAATGTGAACACGTCCCTGATTCGTTTTTGGGACAAAGAATTTGATATTCTAAAACCTAAGAAGAACGCCAAAGGCAACCGGATGTTCACCCCGGAAGACGTTAAAAACCTGCAATTGATTTACCATTTGGTAAAAGAGCGTGGCTTTACTTTGGATGGTGCCAAAACCCATTTGAAAGAAGGCCAAAAGAAAACCTTAGACAAGTTTGAAATCATCAGCAAGCTGGAGGGCGTTAAACTGCAATTAGTAAACATCAAAAATCAATTATAAGCTTGATTTTGTAACATTGAGAACCATTTAAAAACAAATAATAAACATTAAATAGAAAAACATGAACTTTAAAAAATTTTTACCTTGGATTATTGCCGTAGTTGTGATTTTTGGAATCTATAGCTGGGCCACTGGGATTTATAATAATGCGATGACTATGGAGCAGGGAATTAAAGAAAGTTGGGGGAACGTGGAAACGGCTTACCAAAGAAGAAATGACCTGATTGTGAATTTGGTCAAAAGTGTTCAAGGTCAAGCTGACTATGAAAAAGGAACTTTAGAAGCAGTCGTGAAAGCTCGTGCTGAAGCTTCGCAAACCAAAATTGATCCTTCTAAAATTACCCCGGAACAATTGGAAAAATTCAACAGCGCTCAATCTTCTTTATCAAGATTATTAATGACCGTTGAAAACTATCCGAATTTACAAGCTAATGAAGGCTTTTTGAAATTACAGGATGAAATCACCAGCACTGAAAATCAAATTTTAACAGCCAGAACTCGTTTTAACGAAGCTGTTAAACCCTATAACAATAACATCCTGACATTCCCTAGAAACATCTTCGCCAATATGTATGGCCTTAAAGAAAAACCATATTTTGAAGCAGTAACCGGTGCTGATAAAGCTCCAGATGTTAAATTCAATTTTGACAAAAAAGAAGAGTCTAAATAATGTCTAAAGTAGAAGAATTTTTAACCGCAGAAGAGGAACAAGCTATTGTTGCTGCCATTGGCCAAGCCGAAAAAAATACTTCCGGTGAAATTAGAGTGCATATAGAAAAAGAAACTTCCATGGCTCCTCTTGAGCGAGCTGTGGAAGTTTTTCATCAATTACAGATGGAGAACACCCAGGAACGCAATGGTGTTGTTATTTATGTAGCCGTAAAAAGCAAGCAATTTGCTATTTATGGTGATAAAGGGATTAACGAAAAAGTAGACAACACTTTTTGGGATTCCACTAAAGATATCATGCTGGGCCATTTCAAAAACGGGAATTTTAAGCAAGGCCTGATTGACGGTATTTTACAAGCCGGGGAGCAGCTCAAAACACATTTCCCCTACCAAGATGACGATACCAACGAACTTTCCAACGAAATATCAAAAGGATAATGAAACAGCTATTTACTTCAACTAAAATCCTGACGCTTTTCGTTTGTCTTTTGGTAACCCAACTTGGTGTTGCGCAATTTACCATCCCGAAAAAGCCCGATATGCAAACTTCGGTGTATGACTACGCTAATTTGTTAAGTCCACAGGAGAAAACCCAATTAGAAGAAAAACTCATTCGCTATTCCGACTCCACTTCAACGCAAATAGTGGTGGCTACAGTGCCAACCATTAACGGCGAAGACATTGGGATTTTAACACCGAAATGGGCGCATGAATGGGGTATTGGTCAAGCCAAAGAAGACAACGGTGTTTTTATTCTGGTAGCCGAAAAAGAACATAAAATCTGGATTTCTCCCGGTTACGGATTGGAAGATAGATTGACCGCCGGAATTGGTGGCGAAATTTGCCGAAACATTATCATCCCTGAATTCAAAGCGGGAAGTTATTACAACGGTTTAGACAAAGGCGCCGATGCGCTTTTTGATGTTTTCAAAGGCAAATACAAAGGCACCCGAAAAGCCAATAAGAAAGACAAAGATTTTCCTATTGCTCCGATAATCTTCATTTTTATCATCATCATTATTATCATTGCCAAAAACCGTAACAATGGTGGCAACTCCGGCAATAGTGGCGGTGGCGGCATGAGTTTAACCGATATCATCCTCTTAAGCAGTCTGGGTCGCGGTGGCGGTTTTGGCGGTGGAAGCGGATTTGGTGGCGGAAGTTCCGGAGGTGGATTTGGCGGCGGCGGATTCGGTGGCGGATTTGGCGGTGGCGGATTCTCTGGTGGTGGTTCCGGTGGCAGTTGGTAAACCACTCTTTATACAAATAAAAAAGCTCGGTCAAGTTGACCGAGCTTTTTGTTTTTATTCTTCTATAAAGATACCGCCTTCCTGTTTCTTCTTCCCGGCAAACTTTTCGAGTTTGTAGGTCAATGAAAACATTACGTATCGTTTCAAAACCGTATTCTGAGCATCGATAATCGCTGTCGAAGTAATGGTTCTGCTGCTGTTTAAGTTTTGGTCTAACAAATCATAGACTTTGACTTTGGCCAACAATTGGTCTTTGAAGAAATTATACCCCAAACTCACATTCCACAAATAGAAATCCTTCTTGAATCCTTCGGCTATGCTGGAGTTGTAGGTGTATCCAAAATCACTGCCAATCACAAAGTTTTTAGGAACGTACGAAGTGATTTCAATTTTGGCATTGTGCTGAAAATTATCGGCGCTGCTTATGTCATAATTTTTATAATCGGTTACCGAAAAAGTATAGCGATAGCTTGGCGCGATCGTAATTAATTTATCAATACTCCAGGACAAATTAACTCTCGGATTGATTTCAAACTTTCTGGATTCAAACAAAACAGCATTGGTTAACCCCTGATCAATATTGTAATTAAAATTAAGTCCGGTGCCAAAACGGAAGGTTCGTTTTTCTTTTTTAAACGATTTATTCCAACTGCCTCCCAAATAGGAACTCAGGCTTTTATCCACATTTTGATAGGTGGTAATCGATTTAAAATTGGCATCATAAATCGTAGACGAAACCACCGCATCTTTCTTTAAATAAAAGCCCGAATACATAAAATACCCAGACCGACTGGCATAATCGTAATTGTTAAAGTTAAAGTACACATTATGTACCTGTGTCGGGCGCAAGCCGTCATTCCCTTTCACGGTGTTTAAAGGATTGGATAAATCCTCAATTGGCAAAACCTGATTGGCTTCGGGCACATCCACATTAAACTCATAGTTGGCGTAGATTGATTTTGACTTGTCAATGTTGCAACTGACATAGCCTTTAATTCTTGGGAAAACATAGTTTTTATTTCTATTGGTAGCCAACCCTAAGTAATTGGATTGGGCTTCAAAATGGATGAATTCCGGACCAATATTGATTCTTCCGTTTATTTTTGATTTGTCTACAATGATTCCGGTGGAAGGGAAATAACTGGTCACCTTTGAATTGGTCAGGTTGGATTGCTCGTCATTAAAATCGGAATAAGCATTAGTTGCAGTATCAAAATCAAAGGTATTCGCGCTGTTTTTGGTTTTGCGGTAATTCAGTTCCGAAGTCAGACTCAAGCGAAGCGAATCGGCTATCGGTTCGCCATACCGCACTTCCAGTTTGATAAAATCATTCTTGTCTTTGCCAAATTTGTTTTGCTTTCGAATGTCATCCGGTGTGCTGTCTGTAAAAAGCGTGGCCGAATTGGTATTGACATAATCATCCTGTCTTTGAATTTCGGTGTTGAAATTCACTACCATTCCTCTTTTCTTCTTTTTGAATTGCTTGCTAAAACTGGCATCGATACTAAAATTGGAGTTTTCATTTTCAGTATAATCCTCATTGCTGCTGCTGTTCAATTCATTCAACGTTTCGTCGGTAGTCATTTGTGATTTGGTCAATCGCTTTCTGACGAAGCTTTTGGCAAACTTTGGCGAAATGGCAATGGTGGCCGTAGAATCGAGCTTTATTTCAAAATCAAAACTCACATTGTGGGCATTGTTGATACTACTGTTAAACATAGTCGAATTGGTAAACGTTTTCCCCGAAGGCAATAAATTAATTCTGTCGGTTCTGTTTGTGTTTTCGTTTTCTGCATTCGAAAAATAATAACTTCCATTGCCATCCACTTTTTTGAACCATTTGTCCTGGTAATTAATCCCCACTAAATTGGATTGCGTTATCCCGCGACCGCTTCCGCCAAACGACATATTGTTGACTCCGAAACTTCCGTCATCATTATAGTAAACGGATGCATTCCGTCCTCCGCCCATGTTGTCAAAAATCTCATCCATAGAAAACCCCACAGAATTGATGTTATTGGAAGACGCCAGAACACTCAGCTTGCGTTCGCCTTTGAAATAATTGAGCAGCAAACTGGATTCATAGCGTTTATCCGAACCACGACCGGCCACAACTTTCCCAAAGAAACCTTTGTTTTTGTCTTCCTGTATGGTGAGATTAATGGTTTTATCCTGCGAACTTGAAGCCTCTCCGGAGATTTGTTCCGATTTGGTTTTTGTATCAACCACCTGCACTTTATCAATGATTTCCGCCGGAAGGTTTTGAGTGGCTATTTTACCGTCTTTGCCAAAAAACGGTTTGCCATTAACCAAAATATTACTGACTTCTTTTCCGTTAACGGTTATTTTGCCCTCGGGCGATATTTCTACTCCGGGCAATTGTTTTAACAAAGCTTCCACATTGGCATCGGCACCTACTTTGAAAGAGGAAGCGTTAAACTCGAGCGTGTCTTTTTTAATTCTGATGGGTGGAATTTCAGACTTTACCACTACTTCGTTCAAAGTAGTAACAGCTTCTTTCATTTCGATCGTTCCAAAATCTTTATCGGTTGCTAAAGACGTTACATCTTCTTTAAAATCCTGATAGCTGATATAGGCGATTTTCAGATAAACCGGCTCGTTGTTCTTTTTGATTTTAAAATTGAAAGCGCCCAGTTTGTTGGTAATGGTATAATCAACCACCGAAGAGTCTTTGACTTTGGTTAAATAAACGGTGGCGGATTCGATGGGTAGTTTAGTCGTTTGATCGATGACTTTCCCTTTGAGGGCAATAGTGCTTTGGGCGAAGGAGAACGAACAGACCAGAAAAGTACAAATAAGGTAGAGTGATTTTGGCATAAAAAAAATTAGCGGTTATTATTCAGGTTAAAAAATAATAACGGCTAATTTCTGATTTTAGTATGTAATGCTAAAATTTTCTTACTTAATTTAACATTTTGATTACTTCTCTCTGATGTAAATATCAATCGGAACCCCTGAAAAATCCCAGTGTTCGCGGATTTTATTTTCTAAGAAACGCTTGTACGGTTCTTTAACGTATTGTGGCAAATTGGCAAAAAACACAAACTGTGGCGTTGGCGTTGGCAACTGCATGCAATATTTAATCTTCACGTATTTTCCTTTCAAAGCCGGTGGTGGGTAGGCTTCAATCAATTTCAACATAAAGTCGTTGAACTTGGAGGTTGGGATGCGTTGTTTTCTGTTTTCGTATACTTTTACGGTTTCCTCTAAGGCTTTTAGCAAACGTTGTTTGGTTAAGGCGGAAGTAAAGATAATCGGCACATCGGTAAACGGTTGCAATTCTTCCCGGATTTTGGCTTCGTAATCACGGGTTGACATGGTGTCTTTCTCCACCAAATCCCATTTGTTTACTAAGATGATAACCCCTTTACGGTTCTTTTCGGCCAGCCAAAAAATACTTTGATCCTGTCCTTCAAAACCACGGGTGGCGTCAATCAGAAGGATACAAACATCCGAATGCTCAATCGCACGCACGGAACGCATTACCGAATAAAACTCTAAATCTTCTTTTACTTTGGCTTTTCTACGAATCCCGGCAGTATCTACCAAGTTGAATTCGAAACCAAAACGGTTGTAGCGTGTATCAATAGAATCCCTTGTAGTTCCGGCAATATCGGTAACAATGTATCGGTCTTCACCAATTAAGGCATTGATAAACGATGATTTCCCGGCGTTTGGACGACCTACCACACAAAATCTTGGCAGTACTTCTTCCTCGGTGGTTTCCGGCAATTCCGGTAATACTTCTACCAGTTTGTCTAATAAATCTCCGGTGCCGCTACCGCTGATGCTGGCAATGGTAAAGTATTCGCCTAACCCTAAATTATAAAACTCAATAGCGTCTTTTTCACGCATCGCATTGTCTACTTTGTTTACTGCCAAAAGGATTGGCTTAGTCACTTTTCTCAACAACTTGGCCACCTCAGCATCCATAGGCGTAATGCCTTCTTCTACATCGACCACAAAAATAATCGCATCCGCTTCATCAATCGCCAATTCTACCTGGCGACGAATCTCCGCTTCAAAAATATCATCCGAACCTTTGATGTACCCTCCTGTATCAATTACGGAAAACTCTTTTCCGTTCCACTCACTTTTTCCATAATTTCTGTCACGTGTAACGCCACTAACCGAGTCAACAATAGCTTCTCTTCTTTGGATTAAACGATTAAAAAAAGTGGATTTCCCTACGTTGGGTCTTCCCACTATGGCTACAATATTGTTCATGCGTTTTTAATTTTGGGCAAAGATAGTTTAAATTAGACTTCTTAGATTGTTAGATTATTGGATTGTTGGATTTTATATATAGCTATTAGATAATTTACTCCTCTAAGAGCGCAGCGTATCTAATAATCTAAAGGCCACAGGCCGTATCCAACAATCTTATTTCTGGTTGTATCCGAAACGACGCAATTGGTAAGCGTTACTTCTCCAGTCTTTATTGACTTTTACATACAATTCAATGTGGATTTGTTTGCCAAAGAATTTTTCTAAGTCTTCGCGGGATTGCATGCCGACTTTCTTTAAAGCGGCTCCTTTGTGCCCGATGATGATTCCTTTTTGCGTATCGCGTTCTACCATGATTACGGAACGGATTCGGATGATTTTTTCATCTTCCAGAAATTCTTCCGTTTCGATTTCTACGGCGTATGGGATTTCTTTGTCGTAATTCAACAGGATTTTCTCCCGAATGGTTTCGTTTACGAAGAAACGTTCCGGTTTATCGGTCAAAGCATCTTTCGGATAATACGGTGGTGATACCGGAAGTAATTCTAAGATTCTCGCGAATACTTCTTTTACATTGAAATTCTCTAAGGCTGATATTGGATAAATCTCCGCATTTGGCACTTTGTCTTTCCACAAGGTGATTTGCTCTTCTAATTGTTCCTGATCGGATTTGTCGATTTTGTTCAACAACAACAACACCGGGATTTTAGAATGAATGATTTTATTGAAGAAGGCTTCGTCTTTTAATTCCTTCTCTCCTATCTCCACCATATAAATCAACACATCGGCATCCTCAAAGGCTGACTTTACAAAGTCCATCATTGATTTCTGCATTTCGTAGGCCGGCTTGATAATTCCCGGGGTATCCGAAAGGATTACCTGAAAATCTTCGCCATTAACGATACCCAGAATCCGGTGACGGGTGGTTTGTGCTTTGGAAGTAATAATCGACAAACGCTCTCCAACGAACGCGTTCATTAAAGTGGATTTCCCTACATTGGGGTTTCCGATGATGTTTACAAAACCTGCTTTGTGTTCCATGATTGACTATTTGCGGTGCAAAGATAGTTTATAAATTAGACTTCATAGCCATTTTAGACTACTTAGATTGTTAGATAAAAGCGTGCGGCTCCCCTCCTTTTTAAGGAGGGGTGGCATAACGAAGTTATGACGGGGTGGTTCCTTTTTCAAAAAGTGTGGCTCTGCTTAGCTAAGAGAGAATGGTTTTCTTTCTACTCAGGCTTGGTATTTACTCTATAAAGCATTTTCTAATTTCTTCCAAAACAGCTTCCAGATTATCAAACACCTGCTTGTTTTCAAAGCGCAATACCCTGATATTGAAATAGGCTATAAATAAGTCCCTTTCTTCATCATATGGCTGAGCTGCCTCATGGTAATGGCCTTCACCATCCAGTTCAATGGCCAATTGTTCGCTCGGACAATAAAAATCAACTATATAATTACCTATGCTGTGTTGTCTTCTAAACTTTCTGTTGTCAAGCTTTGCCTTTTGCAGTTGTTTCCAAAGGAAAGCTTCTGCCGGGGTAAGGTTTTTGCGTAATTCAGTCCTAAAGGATTTTAAATAAGGAAGGGAATGAATTGGTAAGAAGGTGGATTTTTCCACCACCCCATCCACCTTTGGTGGACACCCCTCCTTATCAAGGAGGGGAGCCGAATGTTGCTTATTCTTTGTGTCGTTTTTCTTTTTCACGGCATTAAAGCTATTGTAGTAAAATAACAAATAAGTACTGGAGCCTAAATTAAAAAAAACAAAAAAGGCCGTCCTAAGTTGGACGACCTTTATCTAGTAGCGGGAACAGGACTCGAACCTGTGACCTTCGGGTTATGAGCCCGACGAGCTGCCTACTGCTCTATCCCGCGCTGTTTCGAGTGCAAATATACAACGATTATCTTATAAGTCAAGGAAAAAGTAAAAAAAAACCATCTAACAGCCTAAATAACTGCTAATGGTTTGAGGCTTACACCTCCACACTTTGCTCCCGGCGGCTTTATTTCAACAACGGCGACACCTCTTCTATGGCTAGTCCCATATACAGGCAGAACTCTACTACCGTAATGAACTGGTGTTTTTCCTTTTTGTAGAAAGCCTTAATGTTAGAAAGCAGGTACCTGGCCTGCCGCTCGGTTTTGCCAAAGAGCAGCACCACGTCTTTTGGGTAAATTACAATTCGTTTCATAATTGTTTCGTTACTAGGTTCGTTGTCAGTAAAATAGCCCACAATTAGTATGCCAACAGCCAAAACTGACAAAATGACCAAAAACGGCAAAAGCGTACACCCGCGGCAATAAGTGACAGTTCTGACAGAGGGGTGTCGGAGCGAGCTAAAAATGCTTTTACCTTTGGGGCAATAACCTTTAAAACAAAACGTTATGTCAGTAAAATTTAAAGTAGTGTCAAAGAAGAATCCGCAGGATCTTGTGGCACCCGTAAAATTCTACGCCAGTGCAGTTGGCTTTGGAAAAACTAATTTGGATAAATTAGCCAAGATGATTTCCATTCAGTGTACGGTTACCGAAGCCGACTGCTATGCGGTATTGGTTTCGTTGGAAACCAACATCATTAGTGAATTGGAAGAAGGCCGCATTGTTAAACTTGGCAGATTAGGAAACTTCCAGGTAGGGCTAAGCTCTGAAGGCATGCCTACTGAAGAAGGAGTAACGAGTCATGCAATTGTCAATAACCGCATACGCTTCCGTCCGGGTGAACGCCTTCGCGATTTCCTACAGACGGTTAAGTACGAGAAATTACCGTAAACGCAGACTTGTCTTCGGCTAGGCCACTCTTTTTTTAAAGCTCCGGTTTCCTCCCGGGGCTTTTTTTTCGACTTATTTTGCCCAAAATCGCTAAAAAAGATGCAGAGCTTTGACTTCAAAGATGCGAAGGTTTGACTTCAAAGATGCGGAGCTTTGAACACGAAGATGCGGAGCTTTGAAAAAAAGACTCTTAAAAGCCTCTCAAACTCAAAATTTACTATTTCCTGTTTGTATTTTGTTGTCATAACATGCTTTTGCTCTTACACTACTGAAAAAGAGCCTAGTTCATTCACCGAACCATTTTGCATTTTATCGGCATTTTTAGTCATTTATCAGATTTCCAGCCCAAGAAAAGCTGCTTTTTCATTACTACAAATTTATTTCTTACATTGGTATAACGTTAGCAAACGGCCTTAAATACTATCCCATTTTATTCGAAATACTATTGTAAATCTATGCCCCGATTAGAGGTTATGGATTAGTTGTATTATTCACTTTTTAAATTTTATAGGTATGAGAACAAGATTATTATTTTCCTATTTATTGTTTGTGTTTTATTTAAATACATACAGTCAGAAAAATCAAACCATCGATAGTCCTTTGAGCACCACTGCTTTTGATTCCCTAGTCATAGGTAATCTCAATTTTATGGTTTTGGGAGATGACAATGTTAAACAAGGAGTTAGCTATGAATATAAAGAAGATAATACTGAATTATCGTTGAGCGGAAAGCTTTATAGCAAAGACAGTTTTATCATGACAGTAGATGGAAAATTTGCTGTTGAAAGTGGAGCTTTTATATTTGATGAAACCGATGGTAGTAAAAAAGGAAAGCTTAATCTAAATTTTTTCTTTAATGGTTTTCCTCATTTAAATTCTAAATTTTATTCTATAAGTGGCACTAATACTAGCAATGACATTGACACCAAAAGAGCAATGCTTCAAAATGAATTTGATAGACAGACTTTAGCGGACAGTACTTATAAAAAAATCATGGAATACGAAGTGATACTTACACAGTTGAATATCCCTTTTGTTTCAATAAATGACCCAAAATTTATAAAGCAAAGAACCTTTTTAAACTCAAACTCTGGTAATGGAGTTGCTTATAATTATAATACAATTACTTATCAAACAGCTAATACCACTGCGCTGATAAAAAAAATAAAAGAATATTGTAAAGGACTTACATCCAAAACAATATCATCGATAATTGCAGAAATAAATGGACACACTCAAAAAACAGTAACTATTAATGACAATAATGGAGTTCAGGTATATTCACAGGGTTTTGCTGTCGATTTCAATATTGATAAACTTTTGAAGGACTATAACGAGGCTTATAGTAAATTAGAAAAATATGCCTATGAAAACAATAAAACTGAAATCAATAATTTTAAACAATATTGGACTGCCGAAAGAAGTAATTATTTTGGTGTGTCACCTTTTTATGAGCGACAAGGGTTTGATATATATGATCCCAACACAGCCAGCAATGTTAGCTTTAAAGACCGATTTACGGAAATAAGAAGTGACTTATATGGTGTGAATATTAGTTATAATTTTATTTATGTTAGCAAAAGTAAATCCTTTATTATTGCCCGTTTGCTGAATGCCATAGGAAGGTCAAATAACTTTGACGAATACAAAAAGAAAAGTTACAGTTTTACCACCTCATCAGAAAATGTTGATGGTGTGCCTATTGAAATTATAGACACTAGAACTGGTTACCTGAATGGAGGAAATAGAAATTATGAATATGGCACTTTTACAGAAACTTCTTTTGAATTGTATGCCTCTTTATCTGTTGCTGGTGTTTTTGCTAAAATTGGCTACAAAAACAATGATGCTCTAGCCTTAAGAGAAAGCTATCCTTTTGAAACAGGAATACTCATCAATTTAAAATCAAAAGAGAAAAAAAACATCATTGCTATTCAATTGTTTATGAGTAGACTTAATTTAAATACACATCCCGATGACGACATGAATTTTGGTCTTAAAATAGGTTTGCCTATTAACATCTCTATAGATTAGAACATTTGGAAATTGTCATCATAAAAATTAATTTGTAACCTTTAAAAAATATATAGTATGGGGAAATTTGTAATTACTAAAAGAACGAATGGTGATTTTCAATTTAATTTGAAAGCCACAAATGGGCAGGTCATTTTGACTAGCCAGGGTTATGCTTCTAAAGCAGGTTGTGAAAATGGAATCGACTCTGTAAAAACCAATGCTTCGAATGATGCACGTTATGAAAGGAAGACTTCGTCAAACAATAAACCTTATTTTAATTTAACAGCTACCAATGGTCAAATTATTGGCACCAGTGAACTTTATGAAAGTACAGCAGCTAGAGATAATGGTATTGAATCGGTTAAAAACAATGCGCCTGGAGCTACTGTGGAAGATTTGAGTTAACAAGGGTTTAAATACCCAAGGGACTAAAATGTAACTCAAGAGAGCGCTCTTTTTATAAAAAAGCGCTCTTTTTAATGACCAAAAACTGTTAATTAATTTATTTTTTGGGTCTTAAAACCACGTGTGAGAATTGTTATATTAGCAAAAAGATTAACCAATCATGCAAGCAAAACCTTTTCTAAAATGGAAAGGTGAAAAAGCAAAGTTTATTTATAATATTATCAATTTGACTATAATAGCTATTTAAATGAATTTAAAATTCGAAACTGAATTAGCTAATGGTTATACTAGTAATTCACAAATTGCAAGGGTTCTTACTGAAAGCTGGGTAAAGCAAAATTCATATTGTCCTAATTGTGGAGAAAAACCACTCAATGAATTTGAAAACAATAGACCTGTTGCGGATTTTCATTGTTTGAAATGTTCAGAAGAATTTGAGTTAAAAAGCAAAAGTGGAAAATTTAGTAATACCATTACAGATGGTGCTTACGACACAATGATACAGAGAATAACCTCAGATACAAACCCAAATTTTTTCTTTTTAACCTATAGTAAAGACTTGACCGTTGATAATTTTTTAATAATCCCAAAACAGTTTTTCACTCCTGAAATTATTATTAAAAGAAAGCCTTTATCTGAAACCGCTCGAAGAGCAGGTTGGACTGGTTGTAATATTGATATATCAAAAGTTTCAGAACTTGGAAAAATATTTTTAGTTGAAAAATCTAAAATAATTAAGCCTGAAATTGTTCAAACTGCTTTTAATAAAACAACATTTTTAAGAACTAAAAATATAGATGCCAGAGGATGGATTTTAGATATATTACATTGTATCGAAAAAACACCTAATAAAGACTTTACACTAAAAGATATTTATAATTTTGAAAAGGATTTAAGAGTAAAATACCCAAACAATAACTTTATTAAAGATAAAATTAGACAACAATTGCAGCTTTTAAGAGATAGAGGGATTATTGAATTTACTGGTAGAGCAACATATAAGAAGATAAAATAATGAAAAAATACATATTCATTACACCCGAAGGCAATACAACTTCACCTAATGGAGATGAAATTGAAAACATGCAAGTTATAGGTATTGTTGAAAATGTAGTTGACGAAAATGAAGCTTTGAAAAAACTATTGTTAGAAAATGAATGGATAATTGATGCTGAGTTTAATATTGCCGAATTCATTTGTTATGAAATTACATAATCTACAATGAAATTATTTTAACAGCAAAAACCTTCCTTCAATACCACATTCCCTTAAGATATTCGCGTTTTCTTTTCCATAAGCTATAAAGACACTTGGAGCTCCGGGAGTTCCTCCTTGAATACCGGAAACATGATAGAACTTAATTCTTCCTTTAACAAATAAAACTGCATCTGCATCATTCCATATATGCTCAAAAAAACATTTGGTTTCAGTTCTTGCAAAAATTAAAGCGATACCATTACCGTGAAATTTTAATTTCTCTAACCACATTTCCATTCCTCTTCCATACGGCGGATTAAGATAAACTCTTCCGAACCATTCTTTAGTCAAACCACAATCAAGTGTAGTGAAATTAGTTTTAGCATGATAAAAAGGTGCGTCAATTGGGCTACATGGATCTAAATCAAAATCACCTAAACTTTTAACTAACTCAGGTGGTGTCATCCATTCTACTTTTGTATTTTCGCTACGTTCAAAAGAAGTATTCATACTAATTATTTGTTGCAAATATTAGATCAATATTTTGATTTTACAAATGTAATGTGATCATTTTCAGTAATTTATATTTTATTCTCACTTTAAACTTGAAACTAATTGAAAAACAGAAAATTAGAACTGGATAATGTTTAGATTAATAAAACTTACGAACAAATGACAGCTAACTTTGTTCTTGTGCCAAGAACAAAGTGAAGAATACAGTAAAGATTTAGAATTATGATTATAGAGGTAAATAAACCAGACATCTGTTTAAAACATAAAAACACATGAGTGTCATTAAAGAAATCTACGATGTAGCCAAAGACAGTGCAGCGCTGACCACTAAAGCCGCCGCCTTAAAACGCGCGCTAAAAGCAGAATTAAAACTGAATAAAAAAATTCTGGCTGATATTCAGCAATCCGCTTCAATTGATACCGAACGTCGCATTGCTATTATTACCATGTTGGATATAGAAGAGCTCTCGGCAGCGGTTCGTTATGAAATACCGTATGTGGCCCTTTCGAGAAAAAAGGTAACCGCCGAACTAACCGAAAAATACAAGATCAAACGAATACTAGATTATGACCTCGAAAAACTAATAGAAGCCTTGTATCTGATGATTTCCTACCTGAAAAAAGACTGCAAAAACACCCAAATCGATTTAAACTTAAGGCTCATCAATATCAACAAGTACAACACCATTTTGCTGGAGCTGCTGGGTTAACTTCTCGATACATCCGCCGTGGCGGACACTCGAAGTGACGGTATTGAGGTTCGTCAGTTCGCAAAGCAGGAGTACCTTTATTTAAACAAAAAAATAAGCCTATGAAACTCCCTTTATGCCTTTTAGTCCTGCTTTTCAGCCTCCAGGCTATGGCGCAATACCCGTTTGAAAAGCATCCGGCGATTAAGGCTAAAGTGTACCCAACGGGGTATGTTATTGACCGACAAGGAAAGAAAGACCTTTATAATTACGATATCAACCATTATATCACTATTCCGAGGTTTTTTGGCGGTACCGAAAGGGCGAGGTTAACCGTTACTCCTCCTGATACCTCGGGTGTGGCTACCATCAAGATACACCGAGGGACAGGAAAAAGGAAAAGGCTGATGGGGTTGTATCATTTTGGCGACTTTGCTACCATTGAACGCTTTTATGTAGCCGATTATAATCAGGATGGGCTGCCCGATATTAAATTTATTCTTCCGTTTTTTGGGTGTGGGGCGTTTAATTATTACTGCCCGGTGGTGTATTTTTTGCAAAACCGGGATGGCAGCCTGAGCCAAGTATCGTTTAGCGATTTACTGCTCTACGACTACCAAAACCGTCCTGAGCGAGACCTCGATGGTGATGGAGTCTACGAAATAGTGGTATGCAGTTTCCAGAATTATAAGAAGCACAACTATCTGTTGTTTGATCTCTACCACCTGCAAGGGAATAAACTGGTCAATGTCAACAGCAAGTTCAATTATCCCATCATGGTACAATTACTTTATAAGGACAATTATAAGATTACCAAACACCTAACCCGCAAACAGATGCGGCAGTTTTCCCGAAAACTGCCCGATGATTACAGTACCGAGAAGTTGCAGTACTAAGCCTCTCGATACATTTTGAGCTTTGCTCAAAACACTCGAGGTGACGTGATAAATAGGTGCGTCAGTTTGAGTGGTTTTTGTGGAGTGAAGCGAAACAAAAATGGTATCGGGAACAAACCCAAATAAAAAACCTATCTTTGCCCCCCGAAAGCGGTAAGTGTTGCCGCCAGGACATAAAACCCTACTGAAAAGCGCGGGTTTTTTATTTGCAAACTATGAACATGAAAAAAATTGTCGAGTACCGAGGGTTACTTGGCGTTACTAAGACAGCCACTTTAAAAGAGCTGAAAACCATTTACCGCAACAGCATGAAGGACATCCATCCGGATACGATTGCCGATGCAGAAGAGCGTCATTTGGCGGAAGAAAGAAGTAAAGAGATTATCGCAGCCTATCATTTTCTGGTAAGCATTGCTCCGGAAACCTTAGAAAAAGACAAAGCGGAATACACCCGTATCACCACCAGCACTAACATCGCTGATTTTTATTATGAGAACAGTGTGTTGTATATCACTTTTTTGGATGGGAATTCCTTTGAGTATTTTGGGGTGTTACGACCTATTTATATCAAGATGGTCAATGCCGAATCGCCGAGCCGTTTTGCCCGCAGGCATATTTACAATGAGTTTATCTACAGAAGCACTTCAAAATTAGTAGCCGCTGACTAAACGGTAAACCATATTATATAAAAAAGGTCTCCAAATGGAGACCTTTTTCTTTTGTTAACCCAACAAAATGTATTGCTTATTCATCAGCTGCGAAAGCCGAGTTTTTATCAATATTTACTTTTAATGTGGTGGCTACACCTTGCTCATTCACCATAGTCATATTCAGTGTGTCCAATTTGGATAAGTTTTTAGAAACAAATCCGTTGAACATATTATACGAAATATTCATTTCTTTTAAGTTGTGTAGTTTTTCTAAATCAAACGGCACGGTCCCTTCCATTTTGTTCTCAAACAAACTCAAGGTTTCCAAAGAAGAAAGATTGGCTACTTCTTTGTCTAATTTACCGGTTAGTTTATTGCTGTTCAACAACAATACTTTTAACGCTTTTAACTGATAGTATGACGTTGGGATTTCCCCTTCGATTTCATTGTTGAATAAGGATAAGGTTTCCAGGCTGGCTAATTTTCCAATACCTACAGGCAATACTCCTGTTAAACGGTTCATGTGCATTTCAATGGTTTTCAATTGGGTGTCATTGCCCAAAGCTTCCGGTAAAGCACCCGATATTTTGTTGAACGCAAGGTTCAATTTCGTAAGGCTTTTTAAATTTCCGATAGAAGCCGGTAACGTTCCTGAAATATCATTTCTGAATAGGTTTAAAACTTCCAGTGACGTCAAGTCCCCAATTTCTGTTGGCAGTTGCCCCACCAAATTGTTATTCATCAATTTGAGGCTAACCACTTTATCATTTTTGATTTCCACACCATACCAAGTAGTAGCTGGTGCTTTTGTATCCCATTTATTGGTCCATTGCGAACCTTTGGTGGCTTTGTATAATTTTAGTAAAGCATTTTTCTCTGTAGCTGATATTTCGGCCATGGCTGAAACAGATACTAAAAGTAGAGTTACATAGGTAAAAATAGTTTTCATAACGATTCCGATTTGGGGTTAAGACGAAGTAAAACTATAAGTAAACACGTTTAAAAACAAAAATAATCGATGAAATGCATATCGATATGCTATTTACATGTATTTATCTTACAATGTTGTAAGAAATTCTTATTAAAATTGGCTTCGGGTTCCGAAAAAAATCGATTTAAATAATATTTTTTACTTTTGGTACACTAACCCATAAAACTTAAAATTATGAACATCAATTGGATTGCTCTTTTACTGGCGGCTTTATCAACACTGGTTGTTGGATTTATTTGGTACAACCCAAAGGTTTTCGGAACCATTTGGATGAAAGAAGCCGGCATTACACACGAAGACGGCAAAAATTTTAACATGTTTAAAATTTTCGGACTTTCTATCGTTTATGCCTTTCTTATTTCCTTTGTATTGCAAATGGTGGTGATTCACCAATTCGGTGCTTTAGGAATGGTTGGCGGCGACGCTTCTATTGCCAAGCCATCGTATGCCGCTTTTATGGCCGATTATGGTACGGCTTTCCGTAGTTTCAAGCATGGCGCCTTACACGGTTTCATGACCGGATTATTTATGATATTTCCGGTTATTGGCACTGGTGCCTTATACGAAAGAAGAAGTTTCAAATATGTGATGGTCACCAGCGGTTTCTGGATGGTAAGCTTTATGATTATGGGCGGAATCATCTGTATGATGCAATAATTAACATTTTATTATCAATCAATCGCTCTACATTTGTAGGGCGATTTTTTTTAGCTTATTGGAAACAACTACTTTTACAATTTACTCCTCCATTGCACAACTTCCTGTTACCTGGGATGTAGTGGCGGCTGAGAATGCCTTTCTGCAAACGCCTTACCTAAAGGTTTTGGAAGCCTCAGCACCTACCAACATGCAGTGTTTCTATATAGGCGTTTTTGAAGCGTCGGAATTGATGGGCGTAGCACTGGCGCAATACCTCGATTTGAATAAGCTGGAATCCTTTGGCGAAAGAGACCAATGCCTGAAAACCTATATCCGGAATTTTGTCTTTAAAAACTTCGCTTCGCATGTCCTGTTTCTGGGAAACAATATGATCACCGGACAAAACGGTTATGCCTTTACCAAAAACATTGACCACAAAAGCATCAGCAAATTACTAATGGCCTGTTCGGATGAAATTATAAAGTATTTCAAAAACCAACAGATTACCATACATATTGTTTCGTTTAAAGATTTCTATCAGCCTTGTGCTGAGGAACTAAAACAATATGGTTTTGCGGGCATGTACGAATTCAACACCCAGCCCAATATGGTTTTTGAATTGCCCGATTCGTGGAAAACCAATGACGATTATATAGCGGCGCTTTCCAAAAAATACCGCGACCAATACAAACGCTCCCATAAAAAGTTTGAAGGGATTATTACCAAAGAATTGTCCGTTGAAGAGATTGTCTCAAAGGAAGACCGGATTTATGAGTTGTATTACCACGTAGCCAAAAATGCGCCGTTCAATACTTTTTTCCTGGCCAGGAATCATTTCTCAACCTTTAAAGAACAATGCGGCGATAGGTTTGTGTTGTGTGGTTATTTCTTAAATGAAAAGTTAGTTGGTTTTCACACATTACTCCTGAACGGGACGGTTTTAGAAACCTACTTCCTGGGGTATGACGAACAAGTGCAAAAAGAGAAAATGTTGTATTTGAACATGCTGTATAATATGACTAAATTCGGCATAGAGCATCAATTCAGGAAAATTATTTTTGGCAGAACCGCTCTGGAAATTAAGAGTTCTGTTGGTGCGGCCCCTATCCAAATGACCGGATTTATTTACCACACCAATAAATGGATTGACCAACTCATGTCAAAAGTCTTCCCAAAACTGGAACCGAGTTTAGCTTGGCAACAACGCCATCCTTTTAAGTAGTTTGCAGTCGCCGTTTTCAGTCTACAGCCTTGAGCTATAAATTATCTATCTCTCCTTGTACAATTTCCCAGTCTTCGAGTAGTTTATCTAATTCTGCTTTCTTCTTATTGTAAGCCATGAAGAAGTTAGCATTTTCGATATGTTTGTCATAATTGGAAGCCAGTTCCTTGTCATCGTTTTGAATATCGATTTCGAGTTGCTTGATTTGGCTTTCTATTTTGCTCAAACGGTTTTGCAGCGATTTGCTTTTCTTTTGGTCTTCGTAAGACACGTTTTTGGTTTCTTTATTGGCATTGGTGGTAACCACCACATCTTTCTTCTCAATTTCACGCATGTTTAAAGCGTTTCTTTGTTCTAAGAAATAGTTGATATCACCCAAGTATTCTTTAATCTTCTGATCCTTGAATTCGTAAACAATATTCGACATGCCCTGAAGAAAATCCCTGTCGTGCGACACTAATAGTAAAGTTCCTTCGTATTTCTGAAGCGCGGCTTTTAATACGTTCTTCGATTTAATGTCTAAGTGATTCGTAGGCTCATCCATCAGCAACACATTGATAGGCTGCAACAATAATTTACACAACGCCAAGCGGTTTCTTTCGCCTCCCGAAAGCACTTTCACTTTCTTCTCTACATCATCGCCACGAAACAAAAATGAACCCAGCATATCGCGAACTCTCGAACGATTACCGTCCGTAGCCGCATTAGTCATCGTTTCCAATAACGTAATTTCACCATCTAAATATTCGGCCTGGTTTTGCGCAAAATAGCCCAGCTGTACATTGTGTCCCAGTTTGATAGTCCCATCATACTTGAACTCATTGACTATGGCTTTTACAAAAGTAGATTTTCCTTGGCCATTCTGACCGACAAAAGCAATCTTACTACCGCGTTCCACCAATAGTGAAATATCTTTTAAAATCACTTTATCATCATAGGCTTTGGTCACATGATCCGCTTCAATCACTACTCTACCGGGCGTTTGCGAAACCGGAAACGAGATATTCATCACCGAGTTGTCGTCTTCATCCACTTCAATGCGTTCTACTTTATCCAACTTCTTAATCAGCGATTGTGCCATGGAAGCCTTGGACGCTTTGGCCCGAAACTTCTCGATTAACTTTTCGGTTTCTTCTATTTTCTTGGCCTGATTTTTTTGGGTAGCCAATTGTTTTTCGCGAATTTCTTCCCGCAAGACTAAATATTGCGAATAGGGTTTGTTGAAATCGTAGGCTTTCCCCAGAGAGATTTCAATGGTTCTGTTGGTCACATTATCCAAAAACATCTTATCGTGCGATACAATCACCACTACGCCCGGAAAGTTTCTTAAAAAGCCTTCCAGCCAAATGATACTTTCGATATCCAAGTGATTGGTTGGCTCATCCAGCAGCAAGATGTCATTGGATTGCAATAACAATTTGGCCAACTCGATACGCATACGCCATCCACCGGAAAACGTATCGGTTTGGTTTTCGAAATCTTCTCTTTTGAAACCCAGTCCCAAAAGGATCTTTTCGGTATCGCCTACATAATTGTATCCTCCTAATAATTCAAAACGATGGGTGTAGTCAGACAAGTCCTCAATGATTTGAGCATATTCGTCACTTTCGTAATCGGTTCTGGTAACCAAAAGATGGTTGATTTGTTCCAGTTTTTTTTCGACTACTTTTATATCGGTAAAAGCTTCATAAGCTTCTTCCAGTACGGTTCTTCCTTGTTCAAAATCGATATCCTGACGCAGAAACCCCATTCTGACTTCTTTTTCGGTAGCTATCTGGCCGCTATCGGGTTTGAAATCACCAGCTAAAATTTTAAGCATAGTCGATTTACCGGCACCGTTTTTTCCCACCAATCCTACTCTATCTCCCGAACCTAACCGAAAAGTCACCTCTTCGAAAAGATACGTACCTCCAAATGAAACCGATAAATTGTGTATGTTTAACATAATGATTTGTTGCAAAAATTATAAGTAAAAGATTTCTATAAAGTACCTTTGTAGAAATTTTTTGCAAATGTTAAAAAAAGGATCCAAACTAAATAGCATTTTAACAGGAACTTGTCCGAGATGCCAAGAAGAAAGCATGTATGTGGACCAAAACCCTTACCATCTTAAAGAGATTTACCATATGCAGGACACCTGCAGCCATTGCGGATTGCGGTATCAGATAGAGCCTTCCTTTTTTTATGGAGCCATGTATGTGAGTTATGGATTGACCGTTGCCATTGGCGTGGCTGCTTTTATCATTGCCAATACCATTCTGGGGTTGGATTTACCCAAATCCTTTGTAGCCATTATTGTGGCACTTATAGCTTTAATGCCCATAACGGCAAGGTTATCGCGTAATATTTACATCAATATTTTTGTGCATTTTGATAAAGAGGCGGCTAAGAAGTAGTGTACCGTTTTATATCAATAGTCTTGTCTAAAGGCTTTCCGTTTTCGATATATTCGAATAAATCTAAAGCCATCGCCGGTGCCAGCATGACGCCACGGGTACCCAATCCGTTGAGAATGTGCAGGTTTTTATGAGACTGGTGTGTGCCTAAGAGCGGTCTTCTGTCTTTCACTGTGGGTCGCACTCCGGCAAAATGCTC
>Ga0208270_100034_pt1 | contig 109864 bp, 108 predicted proteins | sample LakWasM109_LOW13_2_FD_183925 | JGI IMG/M metagenome (GOLD analysis project Ga0208270, IMG submission 183925) | Freshwater sediment methanotrophic microbial communities from Lake Washington under simulated oxygen tension - Sediment Metagenome... | ecosystem: Environmental > Aquatic > Freshwater...
AGTGCTCCTGCCGCTTGTGGAGGTGCAACAACGGTTACTTATACAGTCACCGATAAATGTTATACCACATCAACGGTAAGCAGAACCTTTACTATTACTGCCGCTCCGGCTGTGGTAGTAAACCAACCGGCCAACAGCACTACCAATGCTTGTGCTTATGTAAATCAAGCCGCTGTAGATGCAGCGTTTGCCCAATGGTTGACAGGCTTTACAGTAAGTGGCGGATGTGATCCTCATGGAAACTACGGACAAGTAAGTGCCCCTGCCGCTTGTGGAGGTGCAACAACAGTTACTTATACTGTTACGGATAAATGTTATACCACATCAACGGTAAGCAGAACCTTTACCATTACTGCCGCTCCGGCTGTAGTAGTAAACCAACCGGCCAACAGCACTACCAATGCCTGTGCTTATGTAAACCAAGCCGCTGTAGATGCAGCGTTTGCCCAATGGTTGACAGGCTTTACAGTAAGTGGTGGATGTGATCCTCATGGAAACTACGGCCAGGTAAGTGCCCCTGCCGCTTGTGGAGGTGCAACAACAGTTACTTATACGGTTACGGATAAATGTTATACCACATCAACGGTAAGCAGAACCTTTACCATTAGTGCCGCTCCGGCTGTGGTAGTAAATCAACCGGCCAACAGCACTACCAGTGCCTGTGCTTATGTTGATCAGGCTGCTGTAGATGCTGTATTTGCTCAATGGTTGACAGGCTTTACAGTAAGTGGCGGATGTGATCCTCATGGAAACTACGGCCAAGTAAGTGCCCCTGCCGCTTGTGGAGGTGCAACAACAGTTACTTATACTGTTACGGATAAATGTTATACCACATCAACGGTAAGCAGAACCTTTACCATTAGTGCCGCTTCGGCTGTGGTAGTAAACCAACCGGCCAACAGTTCGACTAGTACTTGTGCCTATGTTAACCAAGCTGCTGTTGATGCAGCGTTTGCCCAATGGTTGACAGGCTTTACAGTAAGTGGCGGATGTGATCCTCATGGAAACTATGGGCAACCAACAGCACCAGCTTGGTGTACAGGAGGAACAACTAGTGTTACTTATACTGTAACGGATAAATGTTATGCCACTACAACAGTAACCAGAACCTTTACCATTACAAGAGCTGATAAACTTAATGTTGTTTGTCCTGGTGATACATCAGTTGCTTGTGGATCAAATGCAAATGATTTATTTATTCAATGGATAGCTGGGTTTAGTTATAATGGAGGATGTCCAGGTGCTATAGCGACTGACTTGTCTCAATATCAAACGGCTCCATTGCCTGGTCAATCAGTAACTATTACATATTCGGTAACAGATGGTTGTCAATCAGTGTCTTGTACTTCGAAATTTACAGTTCAAAGTTGCAGTCACATATTCCCGACTCAAACAACCTGCTGTAATTATTCAACAGGAACGGCTACCGGATTGTATAATGTTTGTACAACAGTAAGTGGTCCAGGTATAACAGGGGGAACTGTTACTAATGCCGTTCCGGGTGTGATGTTCTACTATTCAAATGTGGTTGCCCCAGCAGCTAGCTTCACAATTGAAGTGAAACAATCTAATGATGGTGATTTGAACAAGTTGTTCCAAGTTCATGGTTACGATAAAGGTAGCCTTCAACAAATACGTTTGTATACAAGTTCTTGTGAAAATGTATCATTTAAAGCTAGCTTTATAAGTAATGGTACAGGGGCAAAATATATTGTAACAGGTGCGACTCCTGGTGCAACATATATTGTTTCGGTGAAATACAATGTGAAATCTATTCAAGGAGGAGTTTATTCTGGTTCAGATCGTACAAGTAAATATACTTTTGCATGTTATCTAAATGGATCAGGATTACCTGCTGCAGATACTTCGGGAACTATAGATGCTGTTTCAGGTTGTCAAGACAATACTCCGTTACCAGCGGATTGTACAATGCCTTTAACAACAGCTAGAGGTGAAGTTGTTACTATAGAAGATAATTTCGGTTTATCCGTAATAGCATATCCTAACCCTTATTCAAATAATTTCAATTTGAATGTGAAAACCTTAAGTGAAGATAAAGTGTCCTTATCAGTTTATGATATGTTAGGCCGATTAATCGAAAATCGCGATTTGAATCCTAGAGAAACATCAGAAATAAAAATAGGAGATCGCTATCCTTCAGGAATTTACAATGTAATTGTGACTCAAGGAGACGAAGTGAAAACGCTTAGAGTTATTAAAAGATAATTTTTAAATCAATTAACAAAGTAAAGCCCCTCAATTGAGGGGCTTTTTTAATGTTTAAATGAGGCTCTTGGATAAAAAACAATGATGTTTCATTTATTGATGCTACTTTTTCTGAGCGATATAATAATACCAATTGCTAATGCCAAAGCAATAAAACCAAGAGAAACCCATTCTGGGAATTTATAATAATGTACTAGTAACATTTTAATGCCAACAAAACTTAAAATAGCAATCAGGCTGTATTCTAAGTAACTGAACTTTTCCAACATATTAGCCAAAAAGAAATACATGGAACGCAAACCCAGTATGGCAAAAATATTAGAACTAAATACCAAAAAAGGGTCAGCAGTAATAGCAAGTATGGCAGGAACACTGTCTAAGGCAAACAGCATATCCATTACTTCAATAACAATTAATGCTACAAAAAGCGGTGTCGCAGCGGTTATATGTTTTCTTTTTACAAAGAAATGCTCTCCGTCAGTATGACTTGTTATAGGCATGATTTTACGCAAATTTCTGTATATAAAGGACTTCTTAGGGTTAAATTCTTCCTCATCTCCTTTGAATAACATTTTAAACGCAGTAAAAATCAAAAAAGCTCCAAACAAATAAGTCATCCAACTGAATTTGTTTATCAATATAACGCCAAAGAAAATCATCAATCCCCTGAAAATTATTGCGCCAAGGATTCCCCAAAACAAAACTCTGTGCTGGTATTTCTGTGAAATTTTAAACGAAGCAAAAATTACTGCGATTATAAAAATATTATCAATGCTAAGTGATAACTCTATTAAATAACCTGTAATGTACTTCATGGTAGCGACAGCAGGCTTTATTTTTGTTGGATTAGCTATGTATTCATTACTGTATAGCCAGTTTATAATCCCCGAAAACAGAAAAGAAAGAGTGACCCAAACAGCAGTCCAAATACCGGCTTCTTTTGGTTTAATAACGTGTGGGTCTTTATTAAAGACTCCTAAATCTAAAGCAAGAAAAACGAAAATAGTTGCTAAAAACAAAGCCCAAACAATCATAACATATCTTTTGATTACTACAAATATAGAAGATTGTATGTTTCAAAGAGTAATATTTAACGATTTAGATTTCTATTGGGTTGCATAGTAAAATTGTATATTTTATAATTTAACCCCTAAAATAATAGGGTATAAATATTTTAATTTAAAAATATTGCTATATTTGCTTCAAATTAATAGGGTATAACTTTTAAAATTAAATTTATGTCAACTTTACGTTTTCAAGCATTAAAAAATGCATCAGGTAGAAAACCTGTAAAATTTGAAGAAGCTGATAAAAAATCAGCCATTTTCGGTGCCAATGTGTTTAATGATAAAGCCATGAAGCAGTTTCTGACTTCGGATGCTTATAAAGGAGTGAAAGATGCAGTACAGCACGGAACTAAAATTGACAGAAAGTTAGCCGATTATATCGCTATGGGAATGAAAGAATGGGCTGTTGCCAAAGGCGTAACACATTACACGCACTGGTTTCAACCTTTAACTGGGACAACTGCTGAGAAACATGATGCCTTTTTCGAAACTTCTTATGACGGTTCAGATCCTCTGGAGAAATTTGGCGGAGGGCAATTGGTACAACAAGAACCGGATGCCTCTTCTTTTCCAAATGGAGGAATCAGAAATACTTTTGAAGCTCGTGGCTATACGGCTTGGGACCCAACGTCTCCGGCTTTTATTTTTGGAACTACTTTGTGTATTCCAACCGTATTCATTTCGTATACAGGAGAAGCTTTAGATTATAAAACGCCACTATTACGTGCATTGAATGCTGTGGATGAAGCAGCAACCGATGTTTGTAAATATTTCGATAAAAATGTTAAAAAAGTAACCGCAACTTTAGGTTGGGAACAAGAATATTTCTTAGTTGATAGTTCCTTGGCTAACTCAAGACCGGATTTGTTATTGACAGGAAGAACTTTGCTAGGACATACCTCTGCCAAAGGACAACAATTAGATGATCATTATTTTGGTTCCATTCCTTCTCGTGCTTTAAACTACATGAGAGAATTGGAAGAAGAATGTATGTATCTTGGAATTCCGGTTAAAACACGTCATAACGAAGTAGCGCCTAACCAATTTGAATTAGCACCAATATTTGAAGAAACCAATTTAGCGGTGGATCACAACTCTTTACTAATGGATGTAATGTCTAAAGTGGGAGAGCGTCACGATTTTAAAGTGCTTTTCCATGAAAAACCTTTTAAAGGAGTAAACGGTTCTGGAAAACACAATAACTGGTCATTGGCTACTGATACTGGCGTAAATTTATTGTCTCCAGGTAAAACACCGATGAGCAATTTGCAATTCTTGTCTTTCTTTATCAATACCATTAAAGCGGTAAACGAATACGAAGAATTGCTTCGTGCAGCTATCGCAACAGCCAGTAACGACCATAGATTAGGCGCTAACGAAGCACCACCGGCTATTATTTCAGTTTTCATCGGAGCTCAATTGACGAAAGTTTTAGCTGAATTGGAAGGCGTAACCAATGGTAAATTATCGCCGGAAGAAAAGACCGATTTAAAGTTGAACGTAGTGGGTAAAATTCCGGATGTGCTATTAGACAATACCGATAGAAACAGAACTTCACCTTTTGCTTTCACCGGAAATAAATTTGAGTTTAGAGCTGTAGGTTCTTCTGCCAACTGCGCGAATGCCATGACTACTCTGAATTCTATAGTTGCTAAACAATTAAAAGAATTCAAAAAAGAAGTAGACGCTTTAATTGAGAAAAAAGATTTAAAGAAAGATGAAGCGATTTTCAATGTCTTAAGAGAGTATATCAAAGAAACCAAAAACATTCTTTTTGAAGGTGACGGTTACAGCGATGCTTGGGAAAAAGAAGCTAAAAAACGCGGTTTGAGTAATCACAAAACAACACCGGCCGCTTTGAAAGCTAAAGTATCTAAAAAAGCACTAGACTTATTCAAAGATTTGAACGTAATGAACCATGTAGAAGTGGAAGCCCGTTACGAAATTGAATTGGAAGAATACACTAAGAAAATTCAAATTGAAGGTAGAGTGCTTGGCGATATCGCTCGCAATCATGTGATTCCAACAGCGATTCGCTATCAAAATACTTTAATCGAAAATGTACGCGGATTAAAGGAAATCTTCGGTAAAGACTTTGAGAAAATTGCCAAAGAGCAAATCGTTTTAATCAAAGAAATATCATCACACATCGAAGGAATTAATACCAATGTAGAAGCGATGACTGAGGCCCGTAAAAAAGCCAATGCCTTAACCGATGTTCAAAAAATGGCCGAGATGTATTGCGATAAAGTAAAACCTTATTTCGAAATCATCCGTGAACACTGCGATAAATTAGAGCTTTTGGTGGATGATGAAATTTGGACCTTAACCAAATACAGAGAATTGCTATTTACACGTTAGTTATAATTAGTATGCTCCAATAAAAAAACCGCTCAATGAGCGGTTTTTTTATTTTATTCTATAATCATTAATTCTTAACAGAAGTGATTACATCGCTGCTATAAACCTGTTGGCTAAAAGTTTGTGTTGACCATACTCCATTTGAAAACCCTTTGACTGTATTGATGTCCAATATTAAGAAATTACCATTTGATTCGATTATATCGCTGCTATAAACCTGTTGGCTAAAAGTTTGTGTTGACCACACTCCGTTGAAAAAACCTTTCACAGTATTGTTGTCTATAACTAAAAAATTACCATTAGAAGCAATAATATCTGAAGCATAAACCTGTTGGCTAAAAGTTTGTGTTGACCAGACCCCATTGGAAAATCCTTTTATGGTATTGCCGTCCAATACCAAGAAATTGGCGTTTGATCCAATCATGTCAGAACTGTAAACTTGTCCACTAAAGGATTGTGTTGCCCATGTTCCGTTAGCAAAACTTTTAACAGTTGATCCATCCAAAATCAAGAACATTTTATTGGTTTCAATAATATCACTGCTATAAATCTGTTGGCTAAAAGTTTGTGACGACCATATACCGTTATTAAATCCTCTTACTACAGTGCCATCAATAATGATAAAAGCACTACTTTTAAGGGCATCAGTGCCAATATTGCTTACAGCGCTAGAGGGAATAGTTGATACTGTTCCGGCGTGCATGGCATAAGGTACAGAAAGCAATTGGGTAGTACCAACAGGAAGATAAGTCGTTCCTCCCGTAGCATCCATTTCTACTTTTAAAAATTTAGAGTTGGTTCCCCAGTTTATAGTATTGAAGGCGCCTGAGACAAGAGTTCCCTGACCAATTACCAAATTAAATAATCCTTGGGCATTCGTGGTTTTCAATTGTGTTTCAACATATAAAACGGTTCCCGATGCTGAGTTATCTAAAATGGAAAGTTTGACTCTGACATTGGAACTCACCACAGGAGCTCCCGAACCATTTAGTGCAATAGCTTGATAGGATATGCCTTGTGGGACTTGTGCAAAAGTCAATAAGGAAATAAAAAGTGCCGATAATAGTATTAATTTTTTCATGAAATAGTGTGATTTTTGTTGTTGTTAATCTAATAATAATGTGCCAGATATGGGTAACGTATGCCAACTGTAGGTTGGGGTGGTAGTATAATTGTTATCATAAACATTGGGGCCGTATATATAGACGTTAGATGACGTAAAGACCATTAAGCCGCTTGACGAATATTTGATTTTTAAAAAAGTTCCCGAAATAGGAGTCGATGTCCAGGACGATGTAATGGCATCATAGGCATAGATGGTAGTCGCTGTCACAACACAAGAACCTATAGCATCAACAACAGGCCCCGAAATAGGTGCCGAAATCCAGTTGTAAGTTCCCCCGGTGTCAGCTCTATACATATAAATATTGGTTGAAGTCACAACAGTGGTTGTATACGGACTGTAGGTGAAAATTTTAAAAGGCTGCCCCGAAATAGGGTAGTTATGCCAACTACTCAATCCATTTGGATCATCTGTAGATGGTGCAAAGATATAAGCATTGGTACTTGTCAAAAAACTGTTCTGTGATTTCATAAAAGGAGTCCCCGAAATAGGAGTAGAGTACCAGGCATAATTATTTGGAGGAGTACCACTATCCGCTAATTCTGTTCCTTCTGAATATACATAAGCATTGGTTGATGTCATAAAGGAAGAAGAGTAGGATTGAAAAAAGGCATGGCTAACATCTGGCCCTCCTGTTATATTTTCACTGTCTACTTTTCCGGCAAACTGGGCGTAAGGAACACTCCACAATTGGGTTGTGCCAACTAAGACATAAGTAGTGCCTCCTGTAGTATCCATTTCTACTTTTAAAAACTTACTGTTTGTTTCCCATTTTATCGCTGAAAATATTCCTACTGTTGGAATACCTTGCCCAATAATTAAATTGAATAACCCTTGTGCATTGGTAACGGCAGTATGTGTTTCGGTATACAAAACAGTACCGGAAACAGAACTGTCAAGTATTGATAAACGAATTCCAACATTAGAACTCACTACCGGAACTCCGGAACCATCAAGTGCAATGGCTTGATAAGATATCCCTTGTGGTACTTGTGCAAAAGTCAACAGGGAAATAAAAAAAGCAGGTAATAGTAATAGTTTTTTCATATCAATGTTTGATTATTTTAAAGGAACTGATGGTTTTATTCGAAAATTGAATCAGATAAACACCGGCTTGTAGTGCTGATAAATCCAAAGAATTGTCCGCAGTAATCTGTTTCTGAGAAACCAATTGCCCCGATAAATTGTAAATTGAGACTTTTTCATCCAAAAGAGCAGTGTCTGTTTGAAAATAAATGGTGGCCGTTGTCGGGTTTGGATAAACAACAATTTTTTGACTAAGTTCCAATTGAGGAACTTCAAGCGCTTGTTGTGTTTGTGCCAAAATCCCAATAATTCCGGAACTGGATTGTGTTTGATTTTGTGGGACAACCACAATTTCACCGATAGAAACAGATGAATTAGAAGCTATAACACTGCCTGAATTTACTGACTGTATCAATGATTGAGAACTAGCTGATAAGGAGACGATTAGTAATAATAAGAGTGAGTATTGTTTCATTTGTTAAAGTTTTTATTTACAAATATAAATAATATTATTTAACTATTTAACACAATTTTCACAATCAAAAACTATTTTTACGTAACTTTCGTTAGTCTTAAAACAATCTATGAAACCAATTTTTGTTTTTCTTTTTGTAATGCTGTTTGCCAACTCTTTTTATGCTCAAGAACAATTTGCAGTATATTTTGATAGCAATAAATTTGATTTAACTTCCAAAGAAAAAACAAAGCTTAACGATTGGATAGCTGAGAACAAGACCAACAAAATTGTCGCCATTCACGGTTTCACGGATGAAGACGGAACCACCGGTTTTAATGATACTCTGGCTCAAAAACGGGTAGATTGTATTTTTAACACTATCAAAAATCAAATCAAAATCAGAGAAGATTTTAAAACCAGAAGCTTTGGCGAAAGTTTCAATCAATCCAAAAACAAAGCCGAAAACCGGAAAGTACTCATCTACTATATTTTAGAAAAAGATATCGTTCGCGAAGATGAAATTCTGGGTATCAAAAAAGAAGCCGCTGAAGAACAACCCAAACCCGAAGTTAATTACCCTGAGAAATTAGTTTTCGAAAATCCCAATGGCACCACTTCTGAATTCAAGCTCGACCGAACTTTCATGAAGAAAGTAGGCGAAGCAAAAAAAGGGGAGAAACTAAAAATTGATAACCTCAATTTCATTATCAACACTTTTGCAGTAGTGCCCGAATCCCGTGGAAAACTGTATGAGTTGCTGCTGGTATTGCAACGAAATCCTCAACTGAAAATAGAAATTCAAGGCCATTTGTGCTGTATGCCTAACGATAGATTGGATTTGTCAACTCAAAGAGCCAAAGCCATTTATAACTTTTTGGTAGCCAATGAAATTTATCCGGGAAGATTGTCTTATAAAGGTTTTGGCAGTACACAACCTATTTATCCGCTCCCGGAAAAAGACGAAAAAGAACGCGCGGCCAACCGAAGAGTAGAAATTTTAATCGTAGAAAATTAATGAAACTGAAGGTTGTCATATTGTTTTTTCTGATTTCTTTAAAGTGTTTGGGACAACAACAATTTGAAGTGTTTTTCGATTTCAATAAAGACTTTCCAAACGAAAAATCCATTTTAGCTTTCAACGAATGGATTGCCAAAAATAAAAACCTGGAAGTAGTAAAAATGATGGGCTATTGCGATAGTGTAGATACTAAAAATTACAACAAAAAATTGGCAGAACGTCGCCTTGATAATGTGCAAATTTTATTAGGGAAAAGCGGTTTAAAAATCAATGACAATTTGGAGCGAATTGCATTTGGCAAAGAATTCAAGCAATCAAAAATCCAAGCGGAGAATCGTAAAGTAACTATCTTTTATAATGAAATAAAACCGGTTGTACCCATTCGGTCCGAGTTGACGGAGAAAATTATGAATTCAAAAGTTGGTGAGACTGTCACTTTGCCCAATATTTATTTCTTCAATAATTCAGCGCGAATAGTCCCCAAATCACAGCCAACCTTGGTTCAGTTGCTTTGCGCAATGGAAGAAAATCCGAATCTCAAAATTGAAATTCAAGGACATATTTGTTGTCAAAAAGTTTTCGATGTGAATGATGTTTCTCTTTCAAGAGCCAGAGCTATTTACATTTATTTGATTCGAAATAAAATTGATAAAAAACGCTTAACCTTTAAAGGCTACGGAACTTCAAGACCCATACACCCCATTCCGGAAAAATCAGCACAGGAAGAAGACGAGAACCGAAGAGTAGAGATTTTGATTTTAGAGAAGTAAATTACATTTTCAAATTGCCTAATTGCCGCATTAAACCTATCTTTGCGCAACACAACTAACAACTACATAATGAGCTCTGATAACAGTCAACGCTACAATCTGCGAGGAGTTTCGGCTTCCAAAGAAGATGTGCACAACGCCATCAAAAACATCGATAAAGGATTATTCCCCAGAGCTTTCTGCAAAATTGTTCCCGATTATCTGACCAATGACGACACATATTGTCTAATCATGCACGCTGATGGCGCCGGAACTAAGTCGTCTTTAGCCTATATGTATTGGAAAGAAACCGGTGATTTGTCGGTTTGGAAAGGCATTGCACAAGATGCATTGATTATGAATATCGATGATTTGCTTTGTGTGGGCGCGACCGATAATATTTTGCTTTCCTCCACTATAGGAAGAAATAAAAACCTGATTCCGGCCGAAGTTATTTCTGCCATTATCAACGGAACCGAAGAACTGATTGCCGAGTTGAAAACCTTTGGCGTGACAATACATTCCACTGGTGGTGAAACTGCCGATGTGGGCGATTTGGTCAGAACCATCATTGTAGATTCTACAGTTACTGCCCGCATGAAACGCAGCGATGTGGTTGATAATGCCAATATTCAAGCGGGTGATGTGATTGTGGGTTTGGCGTCTTTCGGTCAGGCCAACTATGAGAAAAGCTACAATGGCGGTATGGGCAGCAACGGTTTAACGTCGGCGCGCCATGATGTTTTTGCCAACTATCTTGCCAATAAATATCCGGAAAGTTTTGATGCTTCGGTGCCAAAAGATTTGGTGTATTCTGGAAATACAAAATTGACCGATGCGGTTGAAAATTCCCCAATTGATGCTGGGAAATTAGTCTTATCTCCAACCAGAACGTATGCTCCGATTATAAAATCGATTTTAGACAACTATACTCCAAACGAAATTCACGGCATGGTGCATTGCTCGGGCGGTGCGCAAACCAAAGTCCTGCATTTTGTGGATAATGTTCATGTGATTAAAGACAATTTGTTTCCGGTTCCGCCTTTATTCAAATTGATACAGGAACAATCGAAAACAGATTGGAAGGAAATGTATCAGGTTTTTAATTGTGGTCACCGAATGGAATTATACGTGCCAAATGAAATCGCTCAGGACATCATCGAAATCTCAAAATCCTTTGGTGTGGAGGCTCAAATTGTGGGTAGAGTAGAAGCTAATGCAACCAAAAAACTCACCATTAAAAGTGAGTTTGGAGTGTTTGAATATTAATTTTCTTTGTAAATAGTAATACGAAATAAGAGTACGGTTACTCTTTTATAAATTTAATGGATTTTGTATTGTTTAAATGTATCAGATATAAGCCTTTTGATAACATTTCCACATTTATTTTTTTGTCGGAACCCAATATTTGATTTATAATTATTTTTCCGGTCATATCAGTTATTTTTATGCTTTCGCCAGCTTCAATGTTCGTAAATGTAATTACATCATTTACAGGGTTTGGAAAAAATGACAATTGTTTTGTTAATTGATTCTCTGGATTTGCCAATGCAGTTGTTATGTTATACTTTTCAATAAAAAAACCTTTTAATCCGGGTGCTGTAGTCCAAGTATCCCCTAATGTTATTATTGAATTATTAGTTATATAGAAATTCATAAAAAGTGCAGTATTTGTAGCAATTTGTATATTTTGAGTTCCATCGTTATCAAAAGTAGCATCTAACGTGCCATCCGTATTGATTCTGTAAATGGTTGTAGTATAGATACCACCGTTTCCGTAATTGTGAATGACAAAGGGTTTATTGTCATTTTGAAGTGCTATAGTTCTTGTGTTGTTTGGGAAAACAGATGAAACACCTGCAACACCAAAGGAATTATCAAAACTGAAGTCACTATTGTATTTTTTTGCTTTTATGGTATGATAATCAAATGCACCGACCAATAATTTATCATCGTTTTGTAATTCATAGTAAACACCGTTCATACCCATATTGCCGTTTGAGGTTATTTCAGCACCATCAGGAGTTCCGTCAGGATTTAAACGTGTTATTTTAAAACTATAAAAAGAACTGTTTTGAATTTCATCAACAAGTATAATTTTATCATCAGATCGAACAATAACTTTGGCGGGTGTATCAACACCTCCATAAATTGATTCCCCAAATATGGTATTGTTTACATTAAATGTATCATCAATAGTCCCGTCGGGGTAATATCGTTCGATTTTGATTCTGTTTCCAACAAAAGTAAAGAAACGATAAGCAATAATTATCTTTCCGTCGTTTTGTATGGCTATGCTTGGCATATATTTTTCAATACTTCCTAAGTTTCCAAAGGTTAAATCCAAGGAGCCATCACTATTGTACTGTTTAACAGAGTTTTCACTTAAAAGTAATAATTTTCCACTAGGAATTGCATATAAACTTTTGGCGTAAACGCCAACTCCTCTATCAGTGATTAGGTGTCCATCTGTTCCAAAATTTGTATCGATTGAACCATTTTGATTAAATCTTACGACAAAGCCAACGGAGCTTTGACCAATATTTTCAGCGTCTCCAAAAACAACTATTTTGCCATCATTTTGAACAACAACATCACGAGAATGATAATTATCATAGCCTAAATCAACAACTTTCACACCATTCACCCCAAATGAAGAATCAAGAACAAGGGATTGTTGCGCATTAGAATTAATGGTAAAGAGTAAAAAGAATAGTAATTTTATTTTGTTCATAGGGGATACATTTATGTTTTAATGCTATAGCTATTTTTTTTGATCTCATAAAATTAATGAAAATTCTTTAATTTCTGAAAAACTTTGCGAACTTTGTTGTTCAATTAATTGTTATGAAAATCAATCCCAAAAACGGTGTAGACCAATTGTTATTCGGCATGAAACAATCGCATGTGGAAGCCATTTATGGCAAGCCTTCTAAGCAATTCAAAGACGAAGATGGCAATGTGATTTATTTGTATAATACCGAAAAACTGCGCCTAACGTTCTATGAAGACGAAGCATTCCGATTGGGATATATCATTACGTCTAATGAAGAGGCTGCTCTTTTAGATAAAAAAGTGATGGGCAAAAATGTAACGGAAGTAAAATCCGAATTACCTTTTAAATCCTGGGAACAGGAAGATTTTGACAGCACCGAAAATCACTTTAACGAAAGCAACTGGTTAATTCTGCAATCGGAGTTTGATGTGATTATTCGAGTAGAAATTGGCGCCATCATCAAAGACAACGACGAGTTTGACTGGAAGTTTAAGGCTTAGATAATTTCGGCACTCAAACCGGCTTCTAACAATTGAGTGCATTGTGGTTTTAACTCGTCAAAAGAACCTGTTTTTACAGTGCATTTTCCTTTGTAATGAACCAATATGGCACATTGTTCGGCTTGCTCCGAAGTATGTTGGCAAACGCGAATCAAGGTGTCAATCACATGATCAAAAGTGTTCACATCGTCATTATACAATACGATTTCATTATTGATGCCAACTTGTTCTTCAACTAAAACGTCTTCCTGTATTTTTTCTATAGTGCTCATTTTCATTTCATTTTACAAGGGTAAAATTTCCAGCCGCTAATTTACATATTTCAAAGAAACCCAATTATTTCTTTCGAATTTTTTAACATAAGTTAACCCTTTTTCCACGCAGGAAGCATCAATAAAAGGAATGTCTTCCGTATAGAATCCACTCAACAAAAGGATGCCGTTTTGGTTCAGGCAATCCACGTATTGCTGCATGTCATTCAATAAAATATTGCGATTAATGTTGGCAATAATCAAGTCGTATTTTTTGCCTTTCAACAACTCAGCATCGCCTTCATAAACGGTGATTTCATGGCAATTATTGCGTTCGGCATTTTCAATCGAATTCAAATAACACCAGTTGTCAATGTCAATGGCATCAATAGGTTTGGCGCCTTTCATTTCAGCCAAAATAGCAAGGATTGCTGTACCGCAGCCCATATCTAAAGTCTTTAAATTAGTAACTTCCGTTTCTAAAAGATGCTGAATCATCATGTGGGTAGTTTCGTGATGACCGGTGCCAAAACTCATTTTAGGTTCGATTACGATATCAAACTCGGCTTCAGTTTTGGGATGGAAAGGAGCACGGACATGGCATTTGCCATCTACATCAATGGGTTCGAAGTTTTTTTCCCATTCTTCATTCCAATTGACTTGGTCAATCTCCTCGATTGTGTAGGAAATAACGAATTCAGAAGAATGTAGCAAATAAATATCATCTAATATATCTTTAGAGCAAAGGTCTTTTTGAATGTAAGCCACAAAACCATTGTCGGTTTCAATGAAGCTTTCAAAAGGTTTTTCACCCAATTCGGCGATTAAAATTTCGGAACCTAATTCTTTGGGTTCTACCTGAAAGTGATACCCTAAATATATATTTGACATGCTGTAATTTTTGGCAAAGGTAACAATCCAAAGCCTTACAACGAAGTCATTGTCTGTAAATTTTTAGTCTGATTTTACGATGGCTTTTAGACTCGCATTTGGGATTTCATCTGTTTTTACACTGAAAATCATTAGCTTGTTGTAGCGTTTGTCATCAGCATCATACAGATAAGTAATGGTGTTGTCTTTCGGATTGTAGGTTAGTTTAGCTCTCATGAATTTTGAGCGAATTAACCAACTTCCAGTCTCTTCACTGTCTTGTGCAAATTGATAAATTGAGCCGTGATGCATTCTGACCTGCCCATTATCCACCATGCTGATAACGATGTAACCATTGGTTTTAGAGCCAATTTCCCGAATATCTATCACTGAGTTTTCATACTCGGTTTCTATCAATTCATATTTTTCGAATTCTTTATTCCAAACATAATATTTCCGGGTGTCTGACTGGAAACGTTTTTGAGTATCAATTTGCGCATGCATGTTCCAACCGAAAACCAGCATGAGAATTAGAATGAGTTTTGCTTTCATTTGACTTTTGACTTTAGGGACGCCGTAAAACTAAGCATATTATTCGATTAAATACAAATAAAATCGATGAAATGCATTTTAATTTTTTTATAATAAAAAAAACCTTTCAAATCAATGAAAGGTTTCTATGTGTATTTAAAGTAAATTATTTTAAATAGAGCTGACGATGGCTGCAAAATCGGAAGCTTTCAAGGCGGCACCGCCAATTAATCCTCCGTCAACATCGGGTTTTGAGAAAATTTCTTTAGCGTTATCGGGTTTTACACTGCCGCCGTATAAGATAGAAACATCTTCAGCCACATCGCTTCCAAATCTTTTTCGGATGGTTTCTCTAATAAATTCGTGCATTTCCTGTGCTTGTTCCGGCGAAGCGGTTTCTCCGGTTCCAATAGCCCAAACCGGTTCATATGCCAAGATGATTTGTTCCCAATCTTTATTGTCGATATGAAATAAACCGTCACGCAGTTGGTTTTCAACTACATTAAAATGTTGTTTGCTTTGTCGGTCTTTCAACTCTTCGCCAAAACAGAAGATTACGGTCATATCATGTTTTAAAGCAGTTGTTGCTTTTTGAGCCAAAATAGCATCGGTTTCATGAAAATAAGCACGACGTTCAGAATGACCAAGAATTACAATATTAACCCCAATACTTTTCAACATCTCGGCCGAAATTTCACCGGTATAGGCACCACTTTCATTTTGATGCATATTTTGGGCTGCGACTCCGATATTAGTAAATTCTAAATGATCAACAGCTGAGGCTAAGTTGACAAATGTTGGTGCCACGATAACCTGAGCTTCAACATCGTGAGGCAATTTATCGATTAATTCGTTTAATAAATCTTCGGTTTCTTCGGCATTTTTATGCATTTTCCAATTGCCTGCCACAATCTTTTGTCTCATTATTGTAAAGTTTTTAAAGTCTCATTAATTTTATCAAAATCGGTTTCTATGGCGCGATAAATGACAATTTTTCCGGTTTTATCAATGATGATATATCTCGGAATCCAATCTAAATCTATGGATTGACCAAAGGCACCTTTCATACCGTCGGTGGCCCAATAATGGTCGCCTTTTAGTTCGTGTTTTTCAATGCCGGTTTGCCATTTGTCAAACGCTTTATCCATAGAGATGAATACATAGTCTACGGTCGGATTATTCTCCTGCATTGCTTTTACATTTGGCATTGCTTTTACACAATCGCCACACCACGAAGCCCAAACTTCAATTACGGTAACTTTGCCGGTATGCTTTTTTAAAATAGATTTAAAGCTAACTTCTTTGTTTTCTGTATTGATTAATTTTTTGGACAAAGCTTCTTTAGAGAATTTAGTTTTTTCGGCAGTTGTAAAAGCGAATATCGCAGTCATGGCCACGAGACATACTATTATTTTTTTCATATTTCTTTTTCAGCAAAAGTAAGACTTGCGGTTTTTTTGATTCCTAATTTTTTCCTAATTATTTAGGATCATCATGTTTTTCAGCATCTTTAAGAAAGAATAATTTGTGTTTTTTTCTTTTGCGTATACGTCTTTCCTGTTTCTTTTTAAAATCGTATAAATACTTTATAATAAGGATAACGCCTAATACAGAAGTAAACACTAAAGTACTGCCAATAATAATGTATAATGTATTTCCCAATGGTGGATTTTCCATGGTGGAAATATGATTCAAAACAAAATAGCCAATAATGAATCCAATGATACAAAAGCCGATGCCAATCAGACCTCTTTCATGAACTTTTTTCGACATGATATACTTAATCATAAATCTAAATTTTAATATTTAAATGTAATAAAAATAAATAGAACAGCTCTATTTTTTCAGTTCCGAAAATGGTTTGTTTATTAATTTTTGGTAATCAACCGGATTGAATTTATTATCGGTAATTCCGAAATAGTATTTGTATTCATTACCATTCCACAAATATTTAACACCCGGTGTGTCTTTTCCTGAACCTAAAACTTTCCAAAATGGAATCACTTCAATGATTTTATAGGGATATTCCGCGCCAGCTTCTTTGAAAAAATCCGGAATCAAATCGGCTTCTTCATTCATGAAAATAATGGAGATTTCCGGAAAATTCTTGTTGGTTTTTCTTAATTCGGTTAATTCTTTAGCTGCCTGGCGGCAATGATCACAACCTGGCACAAAGAAGCATAGTGTTTTTCTTCCTTTGTCAATATTGGAAAAATACTGAGCATAACCTGATTTGTGTTTTTCAGGTTCGTTAACTACAGGTTTTGCGACTACTTCGTCAGTTACTGCTTTTTTAATGGAATCTTTTGCAATCGCCGGAACAACTTTAGTGGTATCAACAGTTGTTGATTGAATAGTATCTGCTGAAGTTTCTTCAGGAGCAGAAACAGTGAAGTTACTGGCCGGCGGCTGGATAGGAGCCAACATGAATAACATCAATATCATGGCAAAAGTAACACTCGTTAACACCCAAAAATTATCTTTTCTTTCATTGGTTTTGGGCATGATGATGAACAACCAAACCAGTAAAATCATCGCTACCACATTTTTGGCAATGGCCTGTACAGGTGTCATTGGCAATAAACTTCCAAAACAACCACAGTTCCCCGAATTGCCACCATCCTGAATGGTAACGATAGTCAAATGCGTAGTGAAAACGGCCAACAGTAAAATCGTTCCGGGAATCACGATGCTTCGCAGAAAGTTCTTTTGTAAAATCAACAAGCCTAAGGCAAATTCAATTCCGATAAGAATTCGGGAAAAATAAGGAGCAAATCCTTCCGAAAATCCCATTGGGTACAATTGTTTTACTTCAAAAGTGGATATGGCAAAGTAAGGCGATGGATATAATTTGGCAACCGCCGATAGCAGAAATAAAAACGAAATCAGAATACGAATGCCCCAAGCGGTATTTTTTTTGGATAGACTCATGGTGTAAAATTATTTTTGCCCGAATTGCATCAAAATCAATGCGAAAACCGAGTAATTAATCATGTCTTGATAATTGGCATCAATGCCTTCTGATACGAGGGTTTTGCCCTGATTGTCTTCAATTTGCTTTACGCGAAGTAATTTTTGCAAAATCAAATCGGTTAACGAACTCACACGCATTTCGCGCCAGGCCTCGCCATAATCGTGGTTTTTGGCTTCCATTAATGATTTGGTCAAAGCTACTTTGGCATCGTATAGCTCGATGGCTTTGGCAACATCCAAATCGGGTTGTTCTACAACGCCCAAATCCAATTGAATTAAAGCCATGATAGAATAATTGATAATCCCAATGAATTCACCGGTTTCGTCTTCATCCACTTTGCGGATTTCGTTTTGCTGTAAACTTCGGATGCGTTGTGCTTTGATGAATATTTGATCGGTTAATGAGGGTAATCTCAAGATGCGCCAAGCACTTCCATAGTCTTTCATTTTATTGCTATACAGTTGTCGGCAAATTGCGATAACCTTGTCATATTCTTGAGAAGTATTACTCATTTCAGTGTATCTTTGTGTCAAATTTTTTCAAAAGTAAAGAATAAAGATTGAAGTTCAAAGGACTAAATCTTATAACTAACTTAAATTGCCAATGACCCTCAACTGCCTCGGAAAACTAGTCGATTTGTCTACTCCCAAAGTAATGGGGATACTGAATGTCACACCCAATTCGTTCTATGATGGCGGAAGGTATTCGGATGATAATGCGCTATTAGTTCAAGTAGAAAAGATGTTGAAGGAAGGTGCTACTTTTATTGATATTGGAGCTTATTCCAGCAAACCTAAAGCCGAATTTGTTTCGGAAGAAGAAGAAATTTCCAGATTGGTTCCAATAGTGAAATTAGTGCTGCAGCATTTCCCGGAAACCTTACTTTCAGTTGATACGTTTCGTGCCAATGTTGCCAAAAGCGCCATTGAAAATGGGGCTTGCCTCATCAATGATATTTCAGCAGGAAGTTTAGATGAAAACATGATGCCAACCGTTGCTGAACTTCAGGTTCCGTATGTTATGATGCACATGAAAGGTACGCCGCAAACGATGCAAAATTTGACACACTATGAGAATGTTACCAAAGAAATGCTGTTTTATTTTTCCGAAAAAGTAAAGCAAGCCCGTAGCCTCGGCATCAATGATTTGATTATAGATCCCGGGTTTGGTTTTGCCAAAACAGTGGAACAGAATTTCGAAGTATTAAATAATTTAGAATTGTTTCAACTGCTTGAATTACCTATCTTAGTTGGTGTTTCCAGAAAATCAATGATATATAAAACGCTGGAAACTTCAGCAGAATTTGCGTTGAACGGCACTTCGGTTTTGAATACCATTGCTTTGCAAAAAGGTGCCAATATTCTCAGAGTTCACGATGTGAAAGAAGCTATAGAATGTATAAAATTAGTGTCCCAATTATGAAAAAAACCGTTATAGCAGCAAGTTGTTTTTTGTTGTTTTCGTGCCAGGATAAAGAAGTGTTGTTGCCCATGGCTGGCGAAACCATAGTGGCAGATGTTCAGGATCATTCGCCTATTTATTTCTTTTATAAAACGGAAGAAAAAGATACTTTGATAGAAGTAAACCGAAAAAATTCCATCAGTTCAACTAATTGGTTGTTCAATATAGATAAGCGATTGCCCTTGCGTTTAGTGATTCCGGAAATTAAAAAGCTTCAAAATAAAAAAGACGGCAGTGTGCACAAAAGTGAAACTTCGGAGAATTATTTCACTTATACCGATACGACCAAAAAGAGTATGGCCTTCTTGCCATTTACCAAAGTGAGATACAAATTTGAAAAACCGGACAACAATCTGTCCATAATCACTTTTGATGAAAATAATCTGGTGCGTTATAAAGACGAGGTTTTTTCTAAAGAACAACTGGCGGTTTTTTTAAATGATTCTTTAAAAGAATTGCCCCAGACCATTATTTTTTGCTTCAGCAAAAAGCTAGCTTTCGGGAAATACATTCAGGATAAATTGTTCTTGAAAAAACTGGTGATTACTAAAAAAGGAGTAGCTGTTAACCACAACAAAGAATACATTTACTAAACTCGCGCTTCGCGCTTTACTGATGATGATAAGGTTCGTTTCTTAAAATGGTGAATCCGCGATACAATTGTTCAATAAAAAACAACCGTACCATTTGATGCGAAAAAGTCATTAACGACAGCGAAATTTTGCCTTGGGCTTTCTTATAAACTTCCTCGCTAAAACCATAAGGACCGCCAATAACAAAAACCAAAGTCTTGGCGCCCGAATTCATTTTCTTTTGCAAATAATCAGAGAAACCAACGCTTGAGAAAGTAGTCCCGTTTTCGTCTAACAGTATTAATTGATCCGTAGGAGTGAGTTTTGCCAAAATTAATTCGCCTTCTTTTTCTTTTTGCTGAGCTTCCGAAAGGTTTTTGACGTTTTTGATATCGGGAATAATTTCCAAATCAAACTTGATGTAAAACGATAGCCTTTTGGTGTAATCATCAAGTAGGGTTTGCAATGCTTTGTTGTCGGTTTTACCGATGGCGAGTAATCTTATATTCATGCAAACTAAGAATTTTGTTGCTTGGTTTTATAGGCTTCAACCAATTCTCTGACCAGTAAACCAAACAAAATTCCAATAGCAAAAATGGATAAAAATTGAATGGTTCTTATGTTTTCGTTGCCATCAATTCGGTTAAAATTGCCTATAGAAAGGATTAGCATTACCGCTAAAAAAATGCGTCTTCTTTTGGGTTCCATTGGATTTGTTTTTAGGGTTCGTAAATTATTTATTCCAAATCTTCCAGGCTTTCTCGGCCTGGAGTATCAACATTTCATAGCCGTTCTTGGTAACCGCGCCTTTTTTCTTGGCTTTTTTCAAAAACTGGGTTTCTTCCGGATTGTATATCAAGTCGAAAGCAATGTGTTTTTCGGTAAAAAAAGTATAAGGAATAGGCGGAAACTCCTTGGTATTAGGGCTTGTTCCTAATGGAGTGCAATTAATAATGATGTGGTAATTGTCAAAAGTGGTAGCATTGATTCGGTCGTAATCAACCATTCCTTCTTTTTCTTCCCGGGAAACGAAGGTGTATAAAATCCCAAGTTTGTTTAACGCAAAAGCAACACCTTTGGCTGCGCCACCGGTTCCGAGGATTAAGGCTTTTTTGTGATGGGGTTGCAGTAACGGTTGCAACGATTTCAGGAAACCGTAATAATCCGAATTGTAGCCTTTGAGTTTTCCTTTTTTGGTAAATCGAATGACGTTAACAGCGCCAATTTGGGCTGCATTTTTAGATAGTTTTGCCAAATAGGGAATGACCGATTCTTTGTAGGGAATGGTGACGTTTAATCCTTTTAAATCGGGGTTATTAGCAATAATAGTCGGAAATTCTTCTATAGACTGCAGGTCAAAATTATCATAGGAACAATCGTCAAGATTGCCCAAAGCGAATTTCTCGGTGAAATACTTTTTGGAAAAAGAATAGGCAATATTTTTCCCGATTAGACCATACTGTCTTTTCGACATTTTATTCCGGTTTTTTATTTTTTGCAATATACTTTTGCACGGATTCTCTTTCCCAAACAGTTGGAAACAATTCTTCCAAAATGGTATGGTGTTTGAAATTCAAACGCAAACCATTACTAAGATGGAAGTTTCCTTTTTCTTCTTCGTTTAGCAACAAATGAAAACCGGCCAAGCGATATTCTACTTCATATTCTTCCGGGAAGTATTCCGCTGCTTGAATTAAAGTTAAGATAGCATTGTTGTATTCGCCCAAAATCAGCATCAAATCTACCCAAAATAACCAAGTGTCTAATTGGTAGTCGCCAAACTCAACCGCTTTTCGATAACCAAATTCGGCTTCTTCATAAAAATCCATCGCTTTGTTGATGGTAGCATAACGCTTCCAGTACAAACGGTTTTGGTCATCAATCGCCAACGCTTTGTTTACATAATACAAGGCTTTTTGGTAGTTTTTTTGACGCACATAAAAATCGGTAATGGCAATCCACCCTTTGTCTAAAAGCGGATCTTCGTGTACCGTTTTGTTGAAATATTTTAAGGCTTCCACTTTGTTGCCCAGTTTTTCATAACATTTCCCAATGCGAAGTAACGCATACGAAGTTGGGTCGTCTAACTCAATGGTACGGTTGTAGCTTTCAATGGCTTCTTCGTATCTTTTTAAGCGTTCCAAAGATTTTCCTTTTTCAAGATAAGCACCAAGGAATTCCTCATCGATATAAGTTGCAAATTCAAAAGAGCGCACGGCATTTTCATAATCTTTCACACCATAATACAAACGGCCTGACTGATGCCAAGCGATTTCGCTGTATGGATTTCTGTCAATGTATTTTTTTAAGTACTCAATGGCTTCCAGATTTTGGTCTAAAAACTCAAAGCAATACACCACATTATAAAGTGCTGACTGATCTTCAAAATCTTCTTCCAGACATTTGATGAAATTCTCTTTGGCCAATTCAAGATTGTCCATAAAAAGATATTCCATGCCCATTAAATTATAGACGTCGGCTTTGTCTTCGGTATATTGTAATGCTGTTCCCAAAAATTCAACCGCTTTGTCGTGTTGGTCTCTTTTGGAATAAATATTAGCTTTTTGGATAAAAATTTCTTCGTTGGTAGGTTCAATGGCGTATAATTCGTTCAATAATTTTTCTGCCTGATCCAGTTTGTCGTCGTACACCAACATTTCTACTTGAACGAGTTTTAGTCCGGTAGATTTTGGGTGTTGTTCCAGTCCTAACTTCAACGCTTTTTTTGCTAAAGTCGCTTTGCCCATGTCGAGGTAATGTAGAATGATTTCCTCGAATTCCTCAGAATCGAAAAAGAATACTTTGTTGGTTTTCAACATCGATTCAAATTTCGATAAGGATAAGTTGTAATCTTCTTCGTCGTGATCTAGGTGCATAACAGTAGGGGTTAAAATTATCCTTAATAAAATTAGGGAAACGCAGTGCTTTTTTGGTGAGATGCAATTATTGTTGTAAACAATTTAATTAACATTTTCGATTCAGGATAAAAGGGTAAGTCTTTGTTATACAACAACTAGGCTTTCTATTTCCCTAACGATTCTTCCTGAATTTCATCCATCGCTTCGATGATGATGGCACAGCCTTCTCTAATTTCGTCTTCAGATACGGTTAATGGGGGAGTAATTCTGATGGCGCAACCTTCGAATAATAACCAAAATAAAATTAACCCTTTATCTTGGCATTTGAAGATTACCTTATTGGTAATTTCGGGATCTGTCGTCATCGCCGCCAGCATTAATCCTCTTCCTCTAATTTCTTCTATCAAAGGATGTACCAAAAGCTCACGAAACAACTTTTCTTTGGCTAAAGATTGCTCAGCATAGTTTTTTTCCAAAATTTCTTCCAAAGTGGCTAAGCAGGCTGCCGCTATGACAGGATGTCCGCCAAAAGTGGTAATGTGTCCCAGCTTCGGATCATGACTCAGCAAATCCATGTGTTTTTCATTAGCAATGAATCCACCAACAGGCATGCCACCGGCCATTCCTTTTCCTATGATAACTACGTCGGGAACGACATTATAGTTTTCATAACCAAACAGTTTTCCGGTTCTTCCAAAACCCGGTTGGATTTCGTCAACAATCATTAAGGCGCCTACTTCCTCGCAGCGTTTTTTGATTTTGGCTAAGAAGTCATTACTAGGCTCAATGAAACCGGCTCCCCCTTGAATGCTTTCGAGAATGATTCCGGCGGTTTTGGTTGTTATTTTTTGAATATCTTCTTCGTTGTTGAACGTAATAAAATCCACATCGGGAATTAATGGTCGGAAGATTTGTTTGCGCTCTTCAAATCCCATCACACTCATAGAGCCCATAGTGTTGCCGTGATAGGCATTGTGACACGAAATCAATTGGCTTCTACCGGTAACACGACGAACAAGTTTCAACGCGCCTTCGGTAGCTTCGGTTCCTGAGTTGACTAAGTAAACTTTGTTTAAACTCGGATGCAGATTTTCTACCAATAATTTGCAATACGCTACGGCCGGATGCTGGGCATATTCGCCATACACCATGACATGTGAATATTTGTCTAATTGGTCTTTAATGGCTTGGTTGACTCTCGGATGTTGGTGTCCCAAACTGCAAGCGGAAACCCCCGCTACAAAGTCCAGATATTTTTTATTATTGGTATCGTATATATAGGAACCCACCGCATGCGACACTTCCATCCCCAAAGGATAGGGAGAAGTTTGTGCCTGGTATTTTAGGAAATCTTGTTTCAACTTGTGTTGATTTTTTTATTCGTTTAGTTGGTAATTGGTGACGGTATTGCAGTTAGAGCACCAATTAAATTGCTCTTCCTGGCTTTGCAAAAAGGTTTTTGTTTTTTCATGACAATTATCGCAAACTTCTTCGTCATTTTCATCTTCAAATATCTGCAGCGGACAAGCAGTACAACTCCAAACCGTTATATTGGGCAACACTTCGCTGACGTACCAGGTAAAAGCATCTTGTTTACACTTGGGACAAAGTTGCGTTGTCATTATTTTACTACTGGTTTAGGGTTCTTTTTGTCGTAATCCTTTGTTTCTTTGCTGGGTTCTAAAGGTTTGTCTTCTTTAGCCATTTCGGCTTTTTTATCGGCCTGAATTTTAGCATCCAATTCGTTGTCTTCCGCTGGGAAAATGTCGTCTTTGGATTTTATTCGTTCGTCACCGCGCCAAATGAATCCCCGCAGTTTCCGTGCATTTTCGGGCAACTCTTTTTCCGGATAAATATCACCATCTACTTGGTTGAAAAATGTAATGGTGTCAATGGTGTTTTTATCCAAAGTCATATTGATTTTGCTGCTCACATTTTTGTTGATTCCAATTAGCTCGTGCTGGTCGTTTCGCATGTAAAAAACGACTTCGGTGTTTTTGACCACATCAACTTCATAGAGTTTGTTGTCTCTAAATTTCCCGTAGAGATTCTGTCCCTTGACTTGGTTGTAACCCGTTCCAAGGGAATCTTTGGAAACAATAAAGGAATTATTCAGTACCTTGAGCGAGTCGAGTTTTTCCGTATTGTTGTTGCCAATGAGATGCATCACATCGCCGGTCATTTGGTTTTCGTAATTCCAAAGTATCGGTTTTCCGATGAGTTTGGTTAAGGCTTTCTTTTGATCGGAATGAATAGAGTCGCATTTACCGCTCATATCAATTTTGTAGAAGCGAACATTGTTAAAAGCCCGGATAATCCGCTCGCCGGTCTTTCCGGTAATAAGCATTTTTTTGCCGTGAATGTACATCGAATCTTTTTCGACCAAAGAGATTGCGACCGCTCTTTTGGTAATAATCATCGAGTCTTTTTCGGTTTTCAGATTGCGATAAATTTCGGCATAATGTCCTTTGATGATTCCTTTGTTGATGGAATCCGTAATCTTGACATTGTTGGTTCCCGAAGCATATTCGCGGTTTCTGTCATAGTACAAACTATCAGCTTCAATCAAACGGTCTTTGTATTTGATATAAGATTTTCGTTTGAAATAGGCCACATTCTTTTTGGTATCATAAAATCCTTTTTCGGTATAAATGAAATTCTCTTTGCTGGTAATGGTGGAAGGACCAAACAAATAGGAGTGACCCGAATTGGTATAATAATCCAAATGATTGGACTTGATGGTGTATTTCGGATTGGTAATGGTCACCGCAGTCAGGAAACGAAACTTCTTTTCATTGGCAAAATACCGACCTGATTTACTTTTCAAAGTATTCTCTTTGCTGGTAATGGTTCCGTAGCTGTTGTAATAAGCTTCCTGGGTGTTTCGGTCAAAGTTAATGGTATCAGTCACCAAAGTCGATTCGGGTGAGCGCATGACTACGTTTCCGGTGGCGTAAGCTTGTTTGACTTCACCATTGTATTCGGCGTATCTGCTGTTCAGGAAAAGCGTGTCGCCTTGTACCATTTGCACTTCGCCAAAAGCTTTGATGTAATTTTCTTTTTCAAAAAAGTAAGCTTTGTTGCAAGTAAAAACAACGCCTTCCTGTCTGACTCTGACATTGCCACGCAAGAGTAAGGCATCCGGAATTTCATCTTGATTTCTGTCGCCGAAATCGGAGTGTTCTACTACTATTTTGGATGATTTTTGTGCCTGCAGTTGAATGACAGCACAAAGCAATAAACTAATACCAAAGAATACCTTTTTCAAGTGTTTGAATTTTGGGCAAATTTATGAAATTAGCGACAATGAAAACGCTTATTAAGAATTATTTGTGTTGCTATCATATTACAATGATTTCTTTATATTTGTGATAAGGTCTTGTCACCCTAATTGGCAAGTGAAATGATATGAAAACTAAATTTTTATTAGTGCTGGCGTTGAGTGGTGTGATGCACATGACTTATGCCCAAAAAAAATCCAAAGCCCCTATGAAGAAAAAAACGGAGGTGGTGTCGCAACCCCAAAAAGCGGTAGTCTATCAAGTATTCACCCGATTGTTTGGCAATAAAAATACGACCAACAAACCTTGGGGAACTATTGAAGAAAACGGCGTTGGAAAGTTCAACGATTTCACCGATACGGCTTTGCAGGAAATTAAGAAACTGGGCGTAACACACATTTGGTACACAGGCGTACCACATCACGATGTGATTAGAGATTATACTAAATACGGAATTTCCAATGACGATCCCGATGTGGTGAAAGGCCGGGCCGGTTCGCCTTATGCTGTGAAAGATTACTATAATGTCAATCCTGATTTAGCAGTGAATCCTGCGAAGCGTCTGGAGGAATTTGAAGCCTTGGTGGCACGTACCCACAAGAACGGTTTGAAAGTCATTATCGATATTGTGCCGAATCACATAGCGCGCAATTACCACAGTTTGAGCAACCCGAAAGGCGTACGCGATTTTGGTGCCGATGACAATACTTCGGTAGAATATGACCGAAACAATAACTTCTATTACATACCGGGCAAAGCCTTTGAAGTGCCTACTTCGGATTCGTATAAACCTTTGAATGGCGAAAAAAATCCTTTAATTGACGGTAAGTTTACCGAGTTTCCTGCGAAATGGACTGGCAACGGTTCGCGCCAAGCCAAGCCAGATATCAACGATTGGTATGAAACGGTAAAAGTTAATTACGGTATCAAACCCGATGGTTCTAAAGATTTCCCGGAGCTACCGGCTGGTTATGACAAAAAATCCTATAAAGAGCATTATGCTTTTTGGCAAGGAAAAGATGTGCCAAGTTCCTGGAAAAAGTTCCGTGATATTGCGTTGTATTGGACCGCCAAGGGAATTGACGGTTTCCGTTATGACATGGCTGAAATGGTGCCGTATGAATTTTGGAGCTACATGAATTCGGCTATCAAAATGAAAAACCCGGATGCGTTTCTAATTGCTGAAGTTTATAATCCAAAGGAGTACCGAAACTACATTAATCTGGGTAAAATGGATTATCTGTATGACAAAGTAGAAACCTATGACCATTTAAAAGCAGTAATACAAGGAAAAACAACTCCCGATGGTTTAGCAGACATACAACGCGGCACAGCCGATATTGAACACCACATGCTGCACTTTTTGGATAACCATGACGAACAACGTTTGGCCAGTCCTGAGTTTGCCGGCTCTCCCGAAAAAGGAAAACCGATGATGGTGTACTCCGCTACAGTAGGAACCGCACCAACCATGATTTATTTTGGTCAAGAAGTAGGCGAGGCCGGAACCATTGATGGTGGTTTTGGGAAACCATCCCGAACTTCTATTTTTGATTATGTGGGCGTGCCCAACCATCAACGCTGGATGAACGGCGGTAAATTTGACGGCGGCCAATTGACGCCCAAAGAAAAAGACTTGCGCGACTTCTACAAACGCTTGCTAAACTTTACCATACACAGTGACGCTTTGATGGGGCAATTCCAGGAAATACAAACCTTGAACCGCAAGGAAACCGCTAACTATGACCCGGGCTTGTATTCGTATGTGCGTTGGTCAGCCAATGAAAAACTGATTATCGTAACCAATTTCTCTTGGGTAACCACCAGCAACTTTGAACTAAAAGTTCCGGCTGATATCATTGCCAAATGGAATCTAAAAGACGGTTTGTATGATGTGCAAGACCAACTTTACGGCAGCAAGGCTCAACTTAAAGTGAATGACGGCAAGGGAACCATTCATTTGAGTGTAAAACCAAGTGAGTCCTTACTTTTTAAGCTGTAACCATACAAGATGAAAAAATACCTGCTTGTTTTTTGTCTGGCGTTGCTTTCTTTTACCCAAAGCTCGGAGCCTGTAGACCGATTGGGAGTGAAAGGCCCGTTGACCTTTGGTGAAACTTCTTTCGGTCTTTCGTGGAGTGAGCATCCTAATGACTTTTATTACATACAGGAATATTTGCCAAAAGGAGAAACCTCTTCAACTTTTACCCAAATGCTGACGCTGCATGTGTTTGATAAAAAGATAACCGCCGAAGCAGCTATGCGACAAAAGGTAAAAGAACTCGAGCTAAGAAAAAAAACAGATCCGGTTTGTAATTACCAAGTCAATGTAAGTCCGGATGGCAAAGAATACATAGTCGATTGTTTGCTGAGTCAAAGCCAGGGGGATAAATTGACAATAGTAGAGTTCAATGCTTACCGCTACACTCAAATACCATTGGGCGCTAACAAAACAGGAATTCTGGTGTATGCCTACTCCAAAAGAAGTTATGGCGATGCGGTTACCAATTTTCTCAAACAACTGGGCGATGACCGTGCCGCTATGCTGCATACCATGATGTATGCTATAGTGCCACCTATTACCATTACGAATTAAATAGTGTGAAAAAAGCCCCAATTACGGGGCATTTTTATTTGATAAAAGGATGTGGATTGCAGCTTAGAATAATTCCCCAGCCACTTAGATTAAAGCCAAGAACCAGTAAAACAATAGCCGCTATTCTTTTGATATTCGGCATCGATTCTTTAACAATCAGGGAGCCCCTTGGAACAATAGGCTCATTTATGGTTATCAGATATTTTCCGGGTTGGGTTACTTCAAATTGGTAAAATTCTTTGGCAAAGTTCCCTTTGTGCATAAACCGGGTTTTCATTTGGGTGCTTTCGCCCTCAATGGTATGACCGTTGTGTGTTATAGTAAAATCAACGTTTATAGGTGCCATAATATCAGACACCACACTACTTACCGAATATAAACCGGGTTTGGTAATGGTCATTTCCTGTTCGTTTTGTAACACCGTTATTTCGGCTATGGTTTTGCTTCTGATGATTTGTAACATCCATTTGCCTCCAAAAAAGAACATCGTCAAACCCATTAGGGCCATGGCTATAAAAAGTAATTGCATGTCTGGGTAGTTTATCTCGTAATCGTCTGCTTTCTGTCAGGGCCTACCGAAACAATTTTTATAGGCACTTCTACTTCGCGTTCTATAAATTCAATATAGTCTTTTAGCTCTTTGGGCAAACTGTCATAAGTGGTTAGGCCGGTTAAATCCTGTTTCCATCCTTTGAACTCGGCATATATAGGCGTTACGTTTTCTTCTTCGATGTTATACGGTAAATGGTGAATTACTTCTCCTTTATAAGTGTAGCCTGTACATACTTTTAAGGTTTCAAAGCCCGAGAGCACATCGCCTTTCATCATCATCAGTTGGGTAACTCCGTTGATTTGCACAGCGTATTTCAAGGCTACTAAATCCAACCAGCCACAACGTCTTTTTCTTCCGGTAACCGAGCCAAACTCGTTGCCCACTTTTGCCATAGTATCTCCGGCTTCGCCAAAATCTTCGGTAGGGAAGGGGCCGCTACCCACACGAGTAGTGTACGCTTTGAAAATCCCATAGACTTCTTTGATTTTATTTGGGGCAATGCCTAATCCGGTACAAGCTCCGGCTGCTGTTGTATTGGAAGAAGTCACAAAAGGATACGTTCCAAAATCAACATCCAACAAAGACCCTTGAGCGCCTTCACAAAGAATGGATTTGCCTGCTTTTTGGGCTTGTGCCAAATACTCTTCGCTGTCAATGAATGTCAATTTCTGTAAGTCTTCAATGGCTGCAAAGAATTCTTTTTCCAATTCGGGTAAATTGTATTGAATGTTCACATCATAAAACGCAATCATGGCTTCGTGCTTGTCGGCTAAATGTCTGTATTTTTCTTTGAAATCTGCCAATTCAATATCGCCCACACGTAATCCGTTACGACCGGTTTTGTCCATATAGGTTGGGCCAATTCCTTTTAATGTGGAACCGATTTTGGCTTTGCCTTTAGCAGCTTCTGAAGCGGCATCCAATAAACGATGGGTTGGTAAAATTAAATGCGCTTTGCGCGAAATAATCAGTTTGGATTTTAAATCGAGGTTGAATTTGGCCAAGCCATCCACTTCGCTTTTAAAAACCACGGGGTCAATCACGACGCCGTTTCCGATAATGTTGATGTTGTTTTGGTGAAAAATTCCCGACGGTATGGTGCGAAGCACGTGTTTGATTCCGTCAAATTCGAGTGTGTGTCCGGCGTTGGGTCCGCCTTGAAATCGTGCGATGATGTCGTATTTTGATGTCAGAACATCTACTATTTTTCCTTTGCCTTCATCGCCCCATTGTAATCCGAGTAGTAAATCTACGGTCATTGTGTTGTGTGTTGTTTAGTGTGTATTTAGTAGTTAATTTGTGTTTTCTTCTTTTTTGCTGGCATAGAAATACAACGAGTGGTTGTGAATGTCAATCCCGAATATTTCTTCGATGGTTTGCTTGATTGTTTGGATACGCGGGTCGCAAAACTCAATGACTTCGCCGGTATCAGTCATGATGATGTGATCGTGTTGTTTGTCGAAATAGGACTTTTCGTAATGCGCTTGGTTTTGGCCAAACTGGTGTTTACGCACCAAACCGCAATCTAATAAAAGCTCAATCGTGTTGTATAAAGTTGCCCGAGACACGCGATAGTTTTTGTTTTTCATTTTGATATACAAATTCTCGATATCAAAATGTTCTTCGCTATCATAAATTTCCTGAAGAATAGCATAGCGCTCAGGGGTTTTGCGGTGTCCTTTGTTTTCAAGATAAAGCGTAAAAACGTTTTTTACGGTTTCTTGATTTTTGGTATTATCGGATGCAATTTGTGTCATGGGACAAAGGTAATTTTTTTGTGTAAGGTTTCAAAGTTTCATCAACTCATAATTTGTAACTCCTGACTAATTAGTGTAAACCCGCGTTACTTTATCAATACCGTCAATTTTTTTGATGTTCTCGATGAGTTTTTTCAAAATGTTATTGTTCTGTACAATTACGGCTACTTGCCCGTTGAAAATTCCAGCTTCACCGCTTAGGGAAATGCTTTGAATGTTCACATGCATGTTGTTCGAAATTACTTTGGTCAGCTCGTTGGTCAATCCTAAACTGTCCATACCGGTAATTTTCAAAATGGCTTTGAATTCCTGTTGTGAAGAGTCAATCCATTTGGCCAACATAATGCGGTAAGCGTAGTTAGATTGGAGTGTGATGGCATTCGGACAATCTTTTTTATGCACTTTGATGCCTTCGTTGATGGTAATAAAACCAAACACATCATCGCCCGGAATTGGGTTGCAGCAAGACGATAATTTATAATCCAACTTGTCCTGTTCGGCGCCAAAAACAAGCATGTCATAATTCTTGTTCAGCTCTTGTTTGTTGATTTCTTCGGGTTGCGAACTTGGGGAACGCTTCATTTTATTTTTGAAGAAATTCATCAGCGTATTGCTTTTCTGCGCCGCAAAATCTTTCAGTTGCTGGTTTTCGATAGAGCCGATTCCCACTCGGTAAAACAAGTCTAAACTGGTTTTGAGTTTGAAGAAATTTACCAATTCATTGACCACGCCTTCATTCAAAGTAATTTTTAAATGTTTCAGTTTTCGGGTCAATAGTTCTTTACCGTCTTCGGCAATTTTCTTGGTGTTTTCGTTGAGAACGTTTCTGATTTTATTTTTGGCTCTCGAAGTCGTCACATAATCCAACCAGTTAATCGTTGGTTTTTGATGTACTGAAGTAATGACTTCAATTTGGTCACCGCTTTTCAGTTCGTGATTTAAGGGAACTAACTTTCCGTTGACACGCGTTCCTCTTGTTTTGATACCAATTTCAGAGTGAATACTGAAGGCGAAATCTAAAGAAGTAGCGCCTTTCGGTAAGGATTTGATTTCTCCTTTGGGCGTGAACACGAAGATTTCTTTGGCATAGAGATTCATTTTGAAGTCTTCCACAAAGTCCACCGCATTGGTTTCCGAACTTTCCAAAGCTTCTTTCAAAAGGTTGAGCCAAACATCCAAACCACTTTCTTCGGTGGCACCTTGTTTGTATTTGTAATGGGCAGCATATCCTTTTTCGGCAATTTCATCCATTCGTTCACTACGCACCTGAATTTCTACCCAGCGCCCTTTGGGTCCCATCACGGTAATGTGCAAGGCCTCATAACCGGTTGATTTTGGCGATGAAATCCAATCGCGCAAACGACTCGGACTCGGGCGGTAATGATCCGTTACTATTGAATAGATTTTCCAGGCTAGGAATTTCTCGTCGTGCAGGTTGGATTTGTAGATGATGCGGAGTGCAAACTTGTCGTAAACTTCATCAAAAGTGACATTCTGAGCTGCCATTTTTCTACGAATGGAGTAGATGGATTTTGGTCGGCCTTTCAGTACATATTCTACGCCTTCTTCGTCTAACGATTTTTTTAAAACATCAGAAATCGTTTTGATGTATTCGTCTTGTTCTTCTTTGGTTTCCTTGATTTTGCTGACAATGTCTTTAAAAATTTCGGGCTCGGTATATTTTAAACCTAAGTCTTCCAGTTTGGTTTTGATGTTATACAATCCCAAGCGATGAGCCAGCGGAGCATAAATATAGAGCGTTTCAGAAGCAATTTTCACTTGCTTGTAATCGGGCATGGAATCCATGGTTTGCATGTTGTGCAAACGGTCGGCAATTTTAATCAGGATTACACGAACATCATCATTCAACGTCAACAGCATTTTACGGAAATTCTCTGCCTGCATTGAGATGTTCATGTCTTTTTTGACTTGGGCAATTTTGGTCAAACCTTCCACCAAATGCGCAATTTTCGGATTGAACATGCGTTCGATATCTTCAATAGTTACATCAGTATCTTCGACCACATCGTGCATTAAGGCAGCGGCAATGGAAGTGGCACCCAAACCAATTTCGGAAGCTACAATTTTGGCCACGCCAATGGGATGAAAAATATAAGCCTCTCCTGATTTTCGACGCTGATCTTTATGGGCATCAACGGCTACATCAAAGGCTTTTCGAATCAATTTCTTGTCGGCATCGGTAAGCGTTTGGTAACTTATGCGGAGTAATTCTTTGTATTCTCGGGCAATGGCTTTTTTTTCTTCTTCTAAATCAATTTCGGTCATAGCATGTTCTTCAATTCCCTAAAAATAAACATTCCAATTGAGATGTGCAAATGCTAAGGATAGGATTTATTGATTTTATCGGATGAGATATTGCTTGTCTTTGGTAAAGTCTAAATCGTGAAAATCATAACTGAAATCGGTCAACGGTGAAATGGCTTTCATTTTGAAATGAGTAGCATTGCCGTTAGCATCCAAGTCGAAGAAAAGGTGAGCATCGGCATGAAAACTTCGCGTGTCCCATTTGACCACAAAATTTTGGTCTTTGTAAAAGAAAATCTCACCGGTTAGTCTTTTGGAACGGTTGGAAGCGAAATATAATTTGCCTTTTTTTTCTGAAATGGTCACCAAACCAAACCAAGGATCTTTATAATTTCCGATGTATTTGGAGTTGTTAATTTTGATTTTGTCTTTCAGATTTTTGGCAACAGTGGTCCAAACTTCGTCCGTAATTTTATCCGCATCGTCTTCTTTTTGGCGACGGTCGGCACTCAAAGCTGTCACGTGATCCGGATTTTTAATGTCCAAATAGCGGTCTTTTATCGTATTGGAAATGGCCATAAAGGCAGCGCCACTTTGCTGATTGGTCAAAACAATAATGCCCAATTGAATATCCGGAATCATGATGGTTTGGGTTACAATACCATCCAAACCACCGGTGTGGGATACTTGTAAATGGCCGTTGATGTCTTCCAATCGCCACCCCAAGCCATAACTTCTGAATAATGTTTTGTATGGTTTGGTGTTGGTTAAAGGTAAAATGGTTTGTGATTTCCACATCTCATCGTGTTGCTCTTCACTGAATAATTGTTGGTTGTCACCATACTTTCCATTGTTCATTTGCAGCATCAACCATTTGCTCAAATCGTTTACCGAAGCATACAATCCGGCGGCGGCATCAAAAATATGATTAGTGTATCTTGGAATCACTTCCAGTTTGCCATTGGTTGGAACGTGTGGTACAATGGTGTTTGTAGTGTCTTTTAAACGTGACCACGAAGCCGCGCTGTTATTCATGCCAATGGGCTTCATGATACGACTTTCTACAAAGTCGCACCACGATTTTCCAGAAACTCTTTCGATGACTTCGCCGGCAATAACATAGAGTAAATTATCATAATCATACTTAGTTCTAAACCCAGAAACCGGTTTTAAATACTGAATGTTTTTCACAATGTCTTTGGGCGTAAAGTCATGTCCGTCAGGCCAAATCATTAAATCGCCAGCGCCAAGTCCAAGCCCGCTGCGGTGCGTTAATAAATCCCGTATCGTAAATTCATTGGTGACATACTCATTATACATTTTGAATTCGGGCAAATACTTAGTGACCTTGTCGTCCCAATTGATTTTTCCTTCATCTACCAAAATGGCCAAGGCCGCAGTGGTAAACGATTTGCTGTTAGAAGCAATTCCGAAAAGCGTATTGGCATCTACTTTTTGTCCGGTTTTGATGTTGGTTACGCCATAGCCTTTGGCCAAAACCAATTTGCCGTCTTTGATAATGCCGACAGCAATTCCGGGTACATTGAATGTTTTTAAGGTTCTCTCCACCAAGACATCCACTTCAGGTTCTGAAATTTGTGCCGAAATAGTAACGCTTGTTAACAATAACAGCAGTGATACTTTAAAAGTCATTTTTTTAAATTTTATTCCGCTACGCTCCATACGATTCGCACTTCGCGCTCGGGTTAATTGATTAAAACCCTCTTTGTCGTTTGGCTTCAAAAATCAAAATGGCCGCAGCGACAGAAACATTCATGCTGTCAATCTCTCCCTGCATGGGAATAATGATGTTTTGAGTGGCTTTTTCGCGCCAAAGTTGGGTCAGTCCGGTAGCTTCTGTGCCAACGGCCAATGCTGTAGGTAAAGTGTAGTTTTGGGTGTGGTAAGCAGTTGAATTTTGCAGCGTGGCGCTATAAAAATGGATGTTATTTTTAATCAGAAAATCAATGGTTTCTTCGGTTGTGGCTGTGGCAATTTGATTGGTAAACAAACAGCCCACGCTCGAACGAACGATATTGGGATTGTATAAATCGGTTTTCGGATTGGCGATGATGACCGCATCAATTTTGGCAGCATCACAGGTTCGGAGCATGGCGCCGATATTTCCCGGTTTTTCAATAGCTTCCATTACCATAATCAATGGATTTTTTGGAAGTTGTAAATCGTTTAACTGTAATGATTTGGTTTTGGCCACCGCCAGAATACCCTCGGTAGTATCGCGATACGCTAGTTTTTGATAGACTTCTTTGGAAATCTCGATAAGGTTGATTTGGTTATTCGTTAATTTGGTTATTTGTGTTTCTGAAATTATTTCAGGAAGAAAAAGTATCGTTTCTAATTCGTAATTTCCTTTGATGGCTAATTCTATTTCGCGTAGGCCTTCAATCAAAAAAGTCCCCGATTGTTTTCGGGCTTTGGCTTTTTCCTGTAACAATACCAAGGATTTGATAAACGGATTTTGCGCGCTGGTTATTTGTTTCATGTTTGAATTAGCAACGATACGAAGCGTCAAAGTTACAGATTTTTTATCAATGATTTAAGTACAGGAATCCTTTCAAGGGCTCGGGATAATCCGCGTCATTCAAATATAACAGATAGAAATAAGTGCCATCGGGGGCCTTTGTGGTTTCATAACCATCATTAACATGTCCATTCCAGTCTTCAGTGTTGCGGTTTCCGGACCAGATTAATCTTCCCCAACGGTTGTAAATCTCCAATTGATAGTTCAGGAAAATATCGCGCAAACCGGCTATGTAAAAGCTGTCGTTTAGCATGTCATTATTGGCCGATACAAAATTGTAAACCGTTGGCGGACAATTTCGGGTAGTCAATAAAAACGAAGTGAGGCTGTAGCAATTTTCATTGTTGATTCGGATAAAAATTTCCTTTGGTGTTGCTAAGGTTACAAAATTGGATGAATTTAAAATGGGATTCACTTCATTGTTGGCATCTTCGATAGTCTCGTAAAAACGGACGGTGTCCTGAGGATTTTGTTTGACCAATTCTTCATAAGCCGAAAAATCAAAAGTACCTTTGGTATGGCCTTCATTACAGGAAACTAAAGGTTCAGGCACATTATATTCCGGCGAAAGCCAAAGCGTAACTTCAGTGGTAAACGAATTGTTGTTTTCTATCAATTCTGTTACAATTCCGGTACCGTTTCCGGTATCATCTGCTACAAATTGTAACTCAAAATTTATCGGAATGGCATCAGGAATAAGTAGTGCAATTTGTCCTGTAACGGAACCACCAACCGGAATTGCTGCCGTTGTTACTATAGTTTGTACCAATTGCCCGTCAGCATAAATAGCAATTGGTGTTCCAACAGGAAGAGGATTGGTAGCATTTAAATTAGAGACAGTATAATCGACCAAAATCGTTCTGGAGTCGCATTGTTTTTGAATGTTATCGATAGTAATTGTGGCATCCGGCAATTGGCTGTTGACTTTGATGACCACAGTATTAATCATGATAAAATCCTGGGTTGAAGAAAGGGTAATTTGCGCTGTAGTATCCCCAATGTGAATATAATTGTCCAAATCATAGATGTCTAAATCCATGTTGTACAGCGTGTTGCTTCCGGTAATGGAGTTGGTTCCGTTGAAAACGTTATTTATCGGATTGGAATCATTGCTTACCGGAATTCCGTTTATCTGAAATTGTTCGGTAGCCAATATCGAATCGCCTTCCCAAGCAATGAATCCGGCTTTTGAATCAATATTATCCAGTACATTCAAATTGCTAAGCGTAATAACCAAGTCATCAGGAACACCTTGCAAACCGTCATAAACATTGATTTGATTTAAAGGCAGGGCATTGTTTTTATAGATAATGAGTATAGCCCAACCGGCAAAGTTGGTGGCATTGACGCAATAATCAGGAATGACATCGGTTAAATCCAAATCGGATAAAGTGTAATCGCCGTTTCCGGTTGCCATAATTTGAGCGGTTACATCCTTAAAAGCACTAAAATAAGGCAAACCAGAAGAAGCTGGCAGCAGGCCGAATGATCTGTCGGCAGTTATATCCGTTCCATTGAGTTTTACATTAAAATCACCTTCTCCCGAGCCTGCCCAATATAGATAAGCTTTTTCAATTTGATCGGTCGGATTTAGTGTGAGTGTAGCTGTTGAACTGTTGTTGATAATGCAGGAAGATGGATCGTCGTGAACAATATTATTTTCGGCAAGATTCATAGTGTTACCGATAAAAGTAAAATCGAATCGGCCATTAAACTGTTGGTATAGTGTTACGTCTTGTCCGTAAGCTGAAAAAAAACAACTTGTGATTACAATAAATACCGCTAAAAACCGTTTTAATCTCACCGTCTAATGAATTTAGAACTCTAAAATTACTCAATAATTCGTGAAAATCTAATTTTTAACAATGCGACTGTTTTTAAAAATAAATGTTTAATTTTCCAATGTCTAAACAAAACCTGTGAAAAACTATACTGTCAGACGTTATCACCCGAAAGATTTTGCCCTTTGGAACGCTTTTATCAGCAGTGCCAAAAATACGTCCTTCCTTTTTCATCGCGATTTTATGGAGTACCATCAGGACCGGTTTTCCGATTTTTCGTTGCTGGTTTTTGAAGGCGAAAAACTAGTATCAGTCATTCCGGCTAATAGAGTAGAAGATGCTTTGTTTTCGCATCAGGGACTGACTTATGGAGGTTTTGTATTTGACGAAAAAATCAAATTGGGAGAAACTATTGCCGTTGTTAAAACAGTGTTGCAGTTTCTTAGCGAAAATGGAATTTTGACTTTTCAGTTAAAATTAATTCCCTCCATTTACAACACTTATTTCTCGGAAGAAATTGAATATGCCTTGTTTTTAACGGAAGCCCAACTCATCAGAAGGGATTGTCTTTCGGTCATTGATTTGACAAAACCTTACACCATTTCAAAAACACGTAAAGAAGGCATTCGCCGTGGGGAAAGAAATAATTTAATCATCAAAGAAGAATTGAAATTTGACTTGTTTTGGAACGAGATTTTAATTCCGAATTTAGATAAAAAACACAAGGCCACTCCGGTGCATACGGCTGAAGAAATCAGTCAATTGCAACAAAAATTCCCTCAAAACATTCGGCATTTTAATGTGTATCACCAAGATAAAATTGTAGCAGGGACCACCATTTTTGTCACCGATTTAGTGGCACATCCTCAGTATATTTCGGGCAACGAACAAAAAAGTGAACTGGGAAGTTTAGATTTCCTGTATGAGTATTTGATTACCACAATTTTTAAGGATAAAAAGTTTTTCGATATTGGTCCATCGCACGAAGACCACGGAAAGAAAATCAATGAAGGGTTACTGTTTTGGAAAGAAAGTTTCGGCACCAAAACCACGGTTCAGGATTTTTATGAAGTGGCAACTGCCAATTTCTCACTTTTAGACTCGGTGTTAGTATGATAAAATTCCTCGATTTACAGAAAATAAATGCGGAGTATCAAGATGAATTTCAGGCAAAAATGAAATTGGTTTTGGATAAAGGCTGGTTTATTTTGGGTGATGAAGTCAAAACCTTTGAAACCAGTTTTGCCCTCTACAGCGGAACAAAATACTGTATCGGCGTAGGAAACGGATTGGACGCGATGGTCTTGATTTTTAAAGGATACATTCAGCTCGGAAAACTTCAAAAAGGCGATGAAGTCATAGTCCCGGCGAATACCTATATTGCCAGTATTTTAGCCATATTGCAAGCGGATTTAGTACCAGTTTTGGTAGAGCCAAAACTAGAAACGTACAACATCAACCCAGAGTTGATTTCAGAAAAAATTACAGCCAAAACCAAAGCCATTTTAGCGGTTCATTTATACGGGCAATTAGCCGAAATGGACAAAATCAACACCATAGCCCAACAGTATAATTTACTCGTTATTGAAGATGCGGCACAGGCTCACGGTGCTTTTTTGGAGAGTGGTAAAGTGGGTAATTTATCCAATGCTGCGGCTTTTAGTTTTTATCCGGGAAAAAATTTGGGAGCTTTGGGTGATGCCGGTGGCATTACAACTAATGATGAAGAATTGGCCAAAGTACTTTTCGCTATACGAAATTATGGTTCGGAACAAAAATACCACAACGAATTCATTGGTGTAAACTCTCGTTTAGATGAAATGCAAGCGGCGTTCTTGAATGTGAAATTACCTCATTTGGAGGCAGCAAACGGACAGCGAAAACGAATTGCTCAACGCTATTTGTCGGAAATTAAAAACGAGAAAATTGCTTTACCAGCTTGGGACGGATCACAAAATCATGTATTTCATCTGTTTGTCATTCGAACAATAAACCGGGATCAGTTGCAAAACTATCTGAAACAAAACGATATTGAAACCTTAATTCATTATCCGATTCCGCCACACCAGCAAAAAGCTTTTGCCGATTGGAACTCGCTTTCTTATCCGATTACGGAAAAAATTCATCAAGAAGTGTTAAGTTTGCCAATAAGTCCGGTGATGACAAAGCAGGAAGTTGATGCCGTTATTGCCATTTTAAATCAGTATTAATGGGGATTTTTTACAAAATAAAATATTTCTTTTTTGTGAGTTTGCGTATTTGGAAGTATCAATTGCTTTCCGATTGCCAGCGCGTTACAGGGAAACCTAATTTATACCTGCCTCTTTTATTAAAGGGGAAAGGGAAAATCCAATTTGGGAATAATTTTCAGAATGGCGTAACTGCTGCTCATTATACCTATTCCACCTATAATTATATTCTTTCGATGGAGGAAGAAAGCGAAGTGATTATTGGCGACAATGTAGTGATGGCCAACGGAGCTTCCCTACAGGCAGTCAACAAAATCACCATAGAAGACAACGTGATGATTGGCATCAATTGCTTTTTGGTTGATACCGACGGACACGATTTAGATCCGGATAAACGAATGACAGGCATTCCAAAATCGGCACCGATTACCATTAAAAAGAATGTTTTGATTTACTACAATACAGTTGTTTTTAAAGGAGTTACTATTGGAGAAAATTCCGTTATTGGCGCTTGTTCTGTGGTGACTAAAGACATTCCGGCCAATGTTTTTGCTTCCGGAAATCCGGCACGAGTAATCAGAAACCTCTAATTTGAAATTCTTAAGAGAAAATAAGCTGTACAAAGTCCTGTCGCTGAATTCTTTTTCGGTAGCCATCAGTTTTGTCTTAGGCATTTTTTCTTCCAAAATCATTTCTGTTTTTTTAGGCACGTCGGGCATGGCTTTGATGGGCAGCTTCCGGAATTTCGGCACCATGCTCAAATCGATTGCTACGTTGGGGATCAACAATTCAGTAGTTAAATTGTTTGTCGAAAACAAAGATGATAAGCGCGAACTTTCCATTATTTATTCCACTTTTTTCTGGCTTTTTTTAACGGTTTCTGGCGTGTTGGCTATCTTGGTTTTGCTATTTGCGGAGCCTGTCTCTCATTTTTTATTTTACAGTTACAGCTATACGATTCCTATTCGTTTTTTTGCTTTGCTGCTGCCACTTATGGCTATTAATGCCTTTTGGCTGGCGATTTACAACGGATTGGAAAAGTATAAAAGCATCGTTATTATCCAAATTGTCTCCAATGTTTTGGTATTTGGATTGACCGCCTTGTTGATTTGGAAGAAAAATATTTTTGGCGGATTACTGTCGGTAGCTGTTGGAGAACTTTTGATGGTGGGTGTTACGTTGTTATTTATCCGAAAAGATGCTGCTAATTTCAAATTTGACTTGCAAAAAATCATCAGCAAAAAGTATGTCAAGATTATTCAGAAATTCTCTGTCATGGCATTGCTGAGTGCTGTTATTGTGCCTTTGACCTTGCTGTTTATCCGAAATGCAATTGTTGAAAAATACTCCATTCAGGAAGCCGGAATTTGGGATGCCGTTAATCGGCTGTCGGGTTTTTACATGATGTTTTTCAGCTCGGGTTTGTCTTTGTATTACATGCCAAAATTAGCTTCGATTCACACGGAGCACGAATTTAAGGCAGAACTGAAATCGTATTTTAAAATTTTTGTGCCGTTGTTTTCGGTGATGTTAATCGTTATTTATCTTGCCAAAGGACTAATCCTCAAAATAGCTTTTACGGCGGAGTTTTCGAGTATTAACAAGCTATTGGTTTGGCAATTGCTAGGCGATTTTTTCAGAATAATGACACTGGCTTTTGGTTTTCAGGTAGTGGTAAAAACGATGATGAAGCGCTATTTTGTAGGCGAAATTGTTTTCAATCTGTGTTACTTTTTACTCTCTGTTTATTTGATGCAAAAAGGTGCTGTGGAAGGCGTATTACAGGCTTATTTTTATACAAATGTGCTTTGTTTTCTGTTGATTTTGGTGATGTTCCGAAAACTGTTTTGGAAACGTTAGTATTTCTCCCAAACCTCTAAATATTTCTCGGCAATCTTCAAATAGTCATGTTCTTCTTCTATAAATGTTCGGGCCCGTTTTGAAATAGCTTTAATTTCTTCCGGATTCTCGATTAAAAACGATAATTCCTGTACCAAATAATCAACATTAGGCAAAGCATTTATGGCTACTTTTTTGGTGATATTATAATAGTTTTCAAAGATATCTTCCGCTCCGGTAAAGACCACTTTGCCTTTGGCCATAGCTTCCAAGGCATTATAACCCTGATCATGACCATACACTTGATCCAACACTATATGGGCTTGGTTATAGCGATTAATATAGTCTTCGTATGGCACGTTTTCAGTAACTAAAACTGTTACTTTTTCGGGATATTTTTTTTCAATAATGGCCAAGGCAGCCTCAAAATAATCATTCCCTTTTTTGAAATAACTCTCCCGATTAATGCCATGAAAAATGACTATTTTATCGTTGATTTCTAGCTCTGTTTTTGAAAAATTATCAATGTTGATTGGGTTGGGAATCAGTCCGATATATTTAGAATGATTTTGCAACGGAATGTGATAATCCAAGTCGGAGGCAATGACACAGTTTATATTGCGATAAATGTAATGATGCAATTTTTCAAAGGCTGCTGTTCTGAATTTTAAGACATTGGAAAAGTTCTTGTCTTCAATTTTCCCGGCGAGATAGGGTTGTACAATCGATTTGTTTTCGGGATGTTCAAAGTTGTATTTCACATACGGATAATCATCGCCGCAAGAAAGCAGAAATACTTTTTTATTGCGTTTGAAAAAAAACTTCAGTATCTTCTTTTCATAATAATAGTTGCAAAAAAAACTATTCTCATTAATCAGTTGAACAATATCGGCTTCTTTGAAGAGAGGCTTGTTTTTTTTGACTTGTTGGTAGGTTAAATAGGAAGAAATATCAAAGCCGGTAAGTTTTAAAACGGCTAATTTTACTTTCTTCAAGGCACCGTTGTCCCATTTTTTCTCCAAAGGAAAATCAACCGGAAAATCTTTAAAACCATCTTTAAAACCCAGGATGGTTACCTCGTTTCCCAGTTTTTGCAGTCCTTCTTTTAACGAATTATGCAATCGACTGTATTCTCCAATGAGTAAAATCTTCATTTCTTGCTATATTTGGCAAATAGAACTGCAAGGTAAGTAAGAAATGAAAAATAACAATAAAATCGCAATTGTTTCCGCCTCATTGGGTATTGGTGGTGCCGAACGATTTGCCGGTTTGTTGAGTTTCATGCTGTATGACTTGGGTTATGAAGTGCATCATATTATTATTTCAGATGTTGTTTCTTATGAATACCAGGGCGTTTTAGTCAATTTGGGCAAGTTGTTTGCCAATGAAAAAGGTATTTTCAGAGCTGTAAAAAAAGGAAAATACATTGCCCGCTATCTGCACGAAAATAAAATTGAAACTATAATCGACAATCGTTCCCGACCAATGTTGCTGCGCGAATGGTTTACCAAAAAGCTCTATAGAAACCGGAAAGTATTCTTTATGATACACAGTTCCAATTTGGAAATGTATCTGCCAAAGTCTGTCTTTTGGGCGAAATTTTTATACCGCAAAGCCTCAAAATTAATTTGTGTTTCCAAAGGAATTGAGCAATTAGTCAAAAGTAAATACGGTTTTACCAACACTACAACTATTTATAATCCGATAGTTTTTCCAGAAATTCAGTATGAAAAGCCTGGTGATGCTCCCGAAAAATATTTGCTGTTTTTTGGCAGATTGGAAGAAGAAGTTAAAAATTTCACTTTGCTTTTAAATGCTTTTGCGAGTTCCAAAGTTTACGAAAACGGAACGCAATTGCTGCTTATTGGAGATGGCTCGAGTAAAGAATTTATATTGGCCAAAATTGCCGAATTAAAATTGGAGGATAGTGTCAAAATTTTGCCTTTTCAAACTCATATTACTCCTTACATTCAACACGCCCGTTGCACCGTTTTAACCAGTTATTTTGAAGGATTTCCAATGACAATCGTGGAGTCACTTGCGGCCGGAATTCCTGTTGTTTCTGTAGATTGTGCAACCGGTCCAAATGAAATTATCCAAAATATGGATACTGGTTTATTAGTCAAAAATCATAACGTAGCCGCTTTGGCTAATGCGCTAAATAGTATGGCAACTGATGAAAAGTTGTATCAAACTTGTAAAAATAATGCCAAGAAAAGCGTAGAACATTTATCTTTGACAATCCTTGCGCAGCAATGGCAACAAGTAATAGAAGCCTAATGACGACTATACACGACATCCAACTTATTGAAATTCCGAAAATTCACGACAGACGTGGTAACCTTTCCGTAATTGAAGGCGATGTGCTTCCTTTTGAAATGAAACGCGTGTATTATTTGTATGATGTGCCTAGTGGTGCTGAACGGGGCGGACATTCCCATAAAAATCAGCTTGAGTTTTTAGTGGCATTGAGCGGCAGTTTTGATGTAGTTCTAAATGACGGGAAAGAGCAACGCACTGTTACTTTGAATAAACCCAATGTAGGTTTGTTAATCGTTAATGGTATTTGGCGTGAATTGCAGAATTTTTCTTCAAGTTCAGTTTGTCTTGTTGTCGCTTCCGAAGTTTTTGACGAAGCCGATTATATCCGAAAGTTTGAAGCTTTTAAACTATCTAAAAACAGTCTTTCCTAAGCCAATAGTGGCCAAAAAACTTTTTAAGCGTATCAATACTTTTAGGACTGGAGGCGACAATTGTAGTAACAGGATTTTTTTCCAAGGCAATTTTTTCAAATCGATAGCCAAATAAATTTCTTTAGCCAACTTGTAATCCCCATTCACATTACATTTAATAACGGCTGAGAACCGATTCAGGTCCAGGTATTTTTTCAAGTCCGGATTTTTGGTTTCCAAAGAAGCGTATTTATTGAAGGTATAAGTTTCAAAATAATAATTCAGATTGCGGGAAATGCTGCTGTCATCATAAACATATTTTGCCAAAATCTGCCAAATAAAAACTATAGGGAATTGCAATCCAATGCGAATCCAAAGTTCGGTGTCTTCTCCTTTTTTAATGTTAGTGTCAAAAGTTCCCACCGTTGCCAAAACACTTTTGTGAATGACAGTACTCGAGGTCCAAAGCACACATTCTTTTTGACTGGCATCAAAGAAATTAACCACTTCAAAATCAGCTTTTTTGAGTATAGAATACTGAGCGGGAAAACTGTTGTTTTTGGTTTCCGTTTCGATGGCGCAGGCAAATACTTTTTGTTCAGGAAGTTGATGTGTATAGGATTGCATCACTTCTAAGAAGTTAGGATGCCAAAAATCATCAGCATCTAAAAAGCAAATGTAATCTGCCTTGGCTTTTTCAATTCCGAAATTTCGTGCTACGGCAACACCTTCATTTTTCTTGGAGAAATACTGTATTCTGTTGTCCTGAAAGGCAGAGATTTTAGCTTCGCTGTCGTCGGTTGAACCGTCGTTTACAAGAATGATTTCAAAGTCAGTAAAGGTTTGATTCAAAACACTTTTTAGGGTGTTTGTCACAAATTTTCCTTTGTTGTAAACGGGTATGACTATAGAGAAATAAGGCATCAGCGAGAGTTTAGTACACAAAAATAACCCAATCGGTAAAGATCAAATACAAATAGGGAAGGATTCTTTGAAAGTAAATTGGCAACAAATGTTTTTTCGAAAGTTTGAAACAAAAAAGCAAACGGTTTTACCAATCTAAATGTTGCCAATCGGGCATAGGTTTTTGTCAACGAAGTGTCCTTGGCCTCTATGATTTTGGCATCCAAAACATATTTTAAATTTTGCAACGAACTGTGGAATTTTTCAAGAAAAACGGCCGATTTTTCCAAGTTTAAATGATAAGCCGGATTTTCAATATGATCAATGGCAATGGTTTGTTTTTTTAATTCAAAAATAAATACAAAATCTTCATAGCCATAATTATAAATTGTGGTGTCAAAAGGATAGGAAAGCAAGAGCTCCTTTTGGATCAGAATGTTTGAAATCAAAGCATGGCTGTAAGGGTCAGAAAGTCTCTTCTTTAAAGGAATTTCTTCGCGACCTTTGCCAAAAACCCAGCGTAAAACTTCCTCGGCTTTTGGCTTTTCATTGTGGTAAATGATACCGCCGAAAACTGCTTTTCCGGTTTGGTTTTTAATGTAACGGATATAGTTTTTCAGAAACGTATCTTCTTTTGGAAACGTATCACAATCCATCAGTAAAACCCATTCAAATGTTGCTTTTGAAACCAATGTATTTCTGTTTTTTCCGCGTCCTTGATTGGTTTCGTTGCGCTCAAACCGACAGTTTTTCAACAAATTGATTTTGGTGTTGCTTTCCGTGTTTTCGTTTATGGGTGATGCGTCATCTAATACAATGATTTCAAAGTCAATATTTTCCGTTGTAGCTTGACTGTGCAATGCTTCCACCAAGGGCAAAGTATTGTAGTTATAGCTTGGAATTAGGATTGAAATCATTCAAAAAACAGAATTAAATAATATATTTACAAAGAAAATGTTTTTTTCACAAATACAACCTTATGAACCGAATAGAATTAGCCACGCTGATTTTTGAGAAGCTCCACGAGCAGAAAGAAACTTTGAAATCACAGTTTCAAAATTCGGATTCAAGCATTGGTAATTTTTTTCTCGATGATGTATTGCCTACTGAGATGGCCATAGAAATCATGGAAGCTTTTCCAAAACCGGAAGCTATGGTTTTGAAAAAAAGCCTGCGCGAAGACAAGTATGTTGCGGCCCAGATGAATTTATACCACCCGCTTTTGGAAGAAATAATCTATGCCTTTCAGGATAAAAGAGTAGTGGAAGTGATTGGTGAAATTTGCGCTATCAAAAATCCCATTCCCGATGAAAATCTTTATGCAGGCGGCATTTCGATGATGGGTAACAATCAATTTCTGAATCCGCATTTGGATAATTCGCATGATAAAGACCGCCATTTGTGGCGTGTGTTGAATTTGTTATATTATGTCACACCCAATTGGAAAGAAGAATATGGTGGAAATTTAGAACTCTGGCCCAATGGTTTGAAAGAAAAGCCGCTTACGATTCACAGTAAATTTAATCGATTGGTAGTTATGGAAACGCATAGCAATTCGCTGCATTCCGTTTCACCCGTAGCATTTGACGGGTATCGCCGTTGTGTATCCAATTATTATTTTTCGGAATCCCCTTTATTGGAATCGGATCGATTTCATGTGACTTCTTTTCGTGGCCGACCAGAGCATAAATTCTCAGACGTAGTGTTGCAACTCGACACTTTACTGCGAATGACTTTGCGTAAAATTTTCAAAAAAGGAGTTAAAGAAAATCCCCATGTTTACAAGAAAGACAACCCTAACCAATGAAACTCTTTTTAGCAAAATATAAATACCATTTCCTCATCATTTTTATAGGTTTGTGTTGCCTGCAAACGCTGAATTTTTTATTGCAATTGGATAAGCAAACATTGATTTATCCGGATTGTTCTAATTATTTGGAGTCGGCGCAAAAGATGTATCACAAATTTACCGGACATTATTATCGTCCTATGGTAATGGCTTTTATCACCGGAATCCCTTATTTGTTTGGTAGTTCCGATGCCGGGATTTTTCGTTGGAGTTTTGTAGTGAATGTTTTTTGTTGGCTTGGTACTTCACTGCTTTTATTCGAAATCTTAAAAAATTTTCTCAAGGAAAAAGCGGCTTTTGGGTTTGCGATTCTTCCTTTTTTCATCTTCGGAAATATTATTTTAAATTATCATTTACTGACCGAAAACATCTTTGTCTTTTTGATGATTTTGGTGTTTTATTTTTTGTTCCAATACTATAAAACAGAAAAGTTTTGGTGCCTGTCATTGTCATTGGCTATAGTGTTTTCAAGTATGTTGGTCAAGCCTGGTGCTATGTTTTTGGCCATCATTTTCGGATTGTATTTCAGTAAGGAAATCATTAAAAACTACAAATCCAAAAGCATGATTCTGCTATACGGCAGTTGGTTGATGATTGTCATTCAGGTAGTGGGAATGCGGGTTCAGTATGGCGATTTTACTTTGAGTTATATTGATGGGGTTACCTATCACAATTATATTTGCAGCAAAGCGGAATGTTATAAAAATGGAAAAGAATACCATCAAATTAACAATCCAAGAGCGGAATATTTGTTTAGTTTGGATTTTACCGATCAAAAAAAAGTGGCCTCAGCCGATTTGAAAAACCAAATCAAAACCAACTTTCCCAATTTTGTGAAAGCCTATTTTTCAGATGTCATTGAGAATTCAAAAACCGGAAATGCCTGCATCGAAGATTTGAAGAATAAAGCCAATAAAGCCAATTTTCTTTTTTGGAAAAATACAATGTTCGCCATCACAAAATGGCAAAACCGATTCTTTACAGTGTTGGCTGTTTTGCTTTCGGTTTTCTTTATAATCAAAAGAAATAAAATAGAAAAAGGATACCTTTTTGTATCCTTTTTTATACTGTATATTATAATTTTATCCGGAATATCCTGCGGTCAAGGTGATCGTTTTCACTTAGTTACGTTCCCTTTTGTGATACTGCTTTTGGCCAAATTCATTAGCGGAAAATCGAAAATAAGAGAAATAGCTTAAACCGTTTTTTGTACGACTTCAAAAATGGTATTGTCCTCACATTTCAACGTTTTGGCAGGGAATTTCATAATCACAGCATAATCGTGTGTCGCCATGATTACGGTTTTTCCGTTTTCGTTGATTTTTTTCAAAACAGCTAAAACTTCGGCACTGGTTTGCGGGTCAAGATTTCCGGTTGGTTCATCGGCCAAAATTAATTCAGGGTCATTCAATAAAGCTCTGGCAATCGCCACACGTTGTTGTTCTCCGCCCGATAGTTGGTGCGGCATTTTTTTGGCAATTCCTTTCAGTCCCACTTTTTCCAGTACTTCATCAATTTTATTTTGCATCGATGCAGCGTCGGTCCAGCCGGTAGCTTTTAAAACGAACAACATGTTTTCATTCACACTTCTGTCGGGCAGCAATAAAAAGTCCTGGAATACAATGCCTAATTTTCGTCTCAAAAACGGAATCTGGTCTTCTTTTAAATTTGCCAAATCATAGCCAACGATGTTTCCGGTGCCTTCTGTCAGTACCAAATCACCGTATAAAGTTTTCATAAAACTACTTTTTCCGGTTCCTGTTTTACCAATGATATAAAGAAATTCGCCTTCTTTGACTTCAAGATTTACTTGTGATAAAATCACTTTGCTTTCCTGATAAATCGTAACGTTTTTTAAAGATAAAACTGTTTGTGACATGAGTAATTTTGTTTATTGGGTAAAAGTAATAAGTTATCGCTTCTGTACAAAATAAATTAAGCTCCAAAATATTTTTTAAATATAAATGATTCAAAAGAACTTTTAAAGCGTTGATATGTATTGTTTTAATGGATTTAAAGCCCTCAAACGGCAATTGTTTAAAAGAATGTTTATAATAAATGGCACAGTTTTTACGTTATAGTATCTAGGGTACTATTTTTGGATAAGTAAAAATAAAAACTATGCGTAGAGTTTCAATGTTATTTTTTCTGCTGTGGATGGCAGGAATGTCAAAGGTTTCGGGGCAACAGTCGGCCATTTATACTCATAATTTATCCGATTTTGATAAAGCGTTTTTGTTGTATAAAGACAAGCAATACCAATCGGCTCAAATTCTTTTTGAACGAACCAAACAAGACAACAAAGATCAGGACGTACAAGCCGATTGTGCTTACTACATTGCCAATTGCGCCATTCATTTGAATCAAGGCAATGCCGATGAGCTGATGGAAAAATTCGTAGCAGATTATCCAACGAGTTCCAAGCAAAATCAGGCTTATATCGAAGTAGCGCAGTATTATTTTGAACAAGGTAAATTTCCACAGGCCTTGCAGTATTTCGATAAAGTGGATGAAAGCGCGCTGACCAGTGAGGATTTGGATAAGTTTACTTTTGAAAAAGGCTATGCCTATTTCACAGCCGGAAATAAAAAGGACGCCACCACTTATTTTAACAAAGTAGAAAATTCTAAAGACTACGGTTCTCAAGCTAAGTATTACTTAGGTTTTATGGCCTATGAAGGCGATAAGTATCAGGAAGCCAATAAGTATTTTCAGCAGGTGGAAGGCGAAGAAAAATACTCGGATAAACTGTCTTATTTCAAAGCCGATATGAATTTCAAATCGGGCGATTTCCAAAAAGCGATTGATGCTGGAATTGCTGCCATGCCTAAATCCAATGCTTCCGAGAAATCAGAGCTGAATAAAATCATTGGCGAAAGCTATTTCAATTTGCAACAATATGATAAAGCCCTGCCTTATTTAAAAGAATACAAAGGCAAAAAAGGAAAGTGGAGCAACACCGATTTCTATCAATTGGGTTACACTTATTACCAACAAAAAGACTATGAAAATGCGATTTTGCAATTCAACAAAATCATTGATGGTAAAGATTCGGTAGCGCAAAATGGGTATTATCATTTGGGTGAATGTTATTTCAAAACCGATAAAAAACAACAGGCACTGAACGCTTTTAAGAGCGCTTCCGAAATGGATTTTGACAAAAAGATTCAGGAAGATGCCAATCTGAATTATGCTAAATTGAGCTACGAAATTGGAAACTCTTACCAAAGTGTACCGGATGTTTTGTCTTCGTTTTTGGCAAAATACCCCAATTCGACTAGCAAGAATGAAATCGAGAATTTGTCAATCAACTCGTATATCACTTCCAAAAATTACAAAGATGCCTTAGCATTGTTAGAAAAAAGCAATTCGCAAGAGAACAAACCGGCCTACCAAAAAGTAACCTTCTACCGCGGGATTGAATTATACACCGATGGTAATTATAAAGAAGCTTTGGGCATGTTCAAAAAATCAATTGCCACGCCAAGAAACGAAAAGTTTACCGCCAGAGCCACATTCTGGAAAGGGGAAACCGAGTATGGTTTGGATAGTTTCAATGAGGCATTGTTGAGTTTCAAACAGTTTGTGGGTTCGTCCGAAGCCAAGAACACCCCGGAATACAAGAACATCAATTACAACATTGCTTATGCGTATTTCAAACAAAAAGAGTACGACCAAGCCGGGAATTATTTCCAAAGTTTTATCGATGGCAACAAAGACGACAAAGTGCGTTTGAATGATGCTTACCTGCGTTTGGGAGATTCACGTTTTGTCACTTCCAAATACTGGCCAGCGATGGATGCTTACAATAAAGCCATCGAAATGAAAGGCATTGACGCTGATTATGCGGCCTTCCAAAAAGCGTTGAGTTATGGATTTGTAACCAGAAATGACAAGAAAATAGAAGACTTCAATAAGTTTTTGCAAAATTTTAAAACCTCGCAATATCGCGATGATGCGTTGTTTGAGCTAGGAAACACTTATGTTACCGAAAACAAAACCGATTTAGCCATCAAAACCTACGACCAACTGTTGAGCGAATTCAAAAACGGTTCGTTTGCTTCTAAAGCGATTCTGCGTCAGGGGTTGGTGTATTACAATGGTCAAAAAGATGATTTGGCTATAGCCAAATTCAAAAAAGTAGCGGCCGATTATCCAAGAACTCCGGAAGCTTTAGAAGCAGTTTCCACCGCGCGTTTGATTTATATGGATAACGGAAAAGTGGATGAATATGCCGCTTGGGTAAGAACGTTGGATTTCGTAGAAGTGTCTGATGCTGATTTGGATAACGATACGTACGAAGCGGCTGAAAAACAATATCTGCAAAACAATACCAAACAAGCTATTTCCAGTTTGAGCGGCTATGTTTCGAAATTCCCGAACGGAATTCATGCCTTGAAAGCTAATTTCTATTTGGCACAATCCTATTATGCCGATGGTTTGGAAAGCAATGCTGTAGGTAATTATGAATATGTAATCAGCAAACCGAGAAACGAATTTACCGAGCAATCCTTGGCGCGTTTGTGCGAAATTCATTTGAAAAAAGACGATTACACCAAAGCCGTTCCGGTATTGAAACGATTGGAAACCGAAGCTGATTTTCCACAAAACGTAACGTTTGCGCAAGCCAATTTAATGCGGGCATATTATGACCAAAAGGATTATGCCAATGCCGTTGTCTACGCTGATAAGGTTTTAGCTAATCCAAAAACGGATAATAAAGTGAAAAGTGATGCGCAGATTATCGTAGCCCGTTCGGCCATCAAAGCCAATGATGAAGCTAAAGCGCGTGTGGCTTACGCCAAATTGCTAACGATTGCCAAAGGAGAATTAGCGGCTGAAGCTTTGTATTATGATGCTTATTTCAAAAACAAAGACGGCAAGTATGAAGATTCGAATAAAACGGTTCAGAAGTTAGCCAAAGACTATTCGGGCTATAAATATTTTGGAGCCAAAGGATTAATCGTGATGGCTAAGAATTATTACCAAATGAAGGACAATTTCAGCGCCACTTCCATCTTGGACAGTGTGATTAAAAACTTTGCTACTTATACAGATGTAGTAGCCGAAGCCCAAGCGGAATTAGATACGATCAAAGGAGAAATTTCTAAAACGAATTCGTCAATCGAGAAATAATAAACAGTATGAAAAAGACATTTCAATATAGCATAGCAGCGGTTTTACTTTTGACGGGTTACACCAAGACATTTGCCCAAAAGCAAGACGATAACATCGGTACCGAAGTAGTAAATGTAGTGAAGCCTTATACACCCAGTATTTCGGATGCTTTTAAAGTAAAAGAAACACCAACCTTAGAAGATGAAGAAACTTCGAAAAAAGAAAATATTCAATACAATATTTTTTCGTTCCCGGTAGCTTCTACGTTCACGCCATCCAAAGGAAAAGCCGCCAATGTAGATAAATCGCCGGAAGAAAAAATCTTCAGCAATTATGTGACATTAGCCGCCGGAAATTACGGAACGGTAAATGCAGAACTTTTCGTTACAGAGAATGTCAGCAATACCGATTACTTTGGTGGCATGTTGCGCCACAGCTCTTCGCAAGGAGGAATCAAAGACACGGCTCTGGATGATAAATTTTTCAACACGGCTTTGGATTTAACCTATGGCAGCAGAACCAAAGCAATGTCGTGGAATGCCGATTTTGGCTATAAGCACCAAATCTATAATTGGTACGGAATTTATCCGGGTATTTTTGATGAAGCCACTACGGATGCGATTAACGAGCAGCAAACTTATTATACGCTGTATCTTGGCGGAAGATTGGCTTTGGGCGACAGTTTCTTAAAAGAAAGTTCGTTGAAATTCAGCCGTTTTTGGGATGCCTATGGCTCAGCCGAAAATCGTTTTGTGGCCAAACCTTCTTTAGAATTTGACATTGTTGAACAAAAAATAAAAGCCGATTTTGTCTTGGATTATATCGGGGGTTCTTTTGACCAGACTTATTTTGGTGGAGCTTCTTATAAATATGGGTTTACCAATTTTGGTTTTCAGCCAAGCATTAAAATCCACAAAGATGATTTGACGGTTAATGTCGGAGTTGGATTCTTCTACAGTGCTGCGCAGGAAGCCGGAGAAAACAAGTTTTTCATCTATCCGCAAGTGACCGGTTCGTATAAAGTGGTGGGTGATTTGATGATTTTCTATGCTGGTTTGGAAGGTTCGTTGCAGCAGAATTCTTATCACGATTTTGTTCAGGAAAATTTCTTTGTGTCGCCAACATTGGGAGTAGCTCCAACGGATCAAAAATATGATATCTACGCCGGCTTAAAAGGGAAACTGGCCAGCAGTATCAGCTATAACATTCGTGGTTCTTATAAAAACGAAGAAAATAAACCGCTTTTCAAAAGCAATGGCTATGATTATTTCAATGCCAATACCGATGGTTACGCTTACGCCAATTCGTTTGACGTAGTGTATGACAATATTAAAACCGTGAGTTTCTTTGGCGAATTGAAAGCCGATTTTTCCAAAAATGTGTCTTTCGGTGTCAACGGTACCTTTAGCAGTTATACTACCGATGTGCAAAAAGAAGCCTGGAATTTACCAAGTGTTAAACTTTCGACCAATTTGGATGTGACGATTACGCCAAAATGGTACGCCGGTACCAGCTTGTTCTTCGTTGGCGAAAGAAAAGATGTTTTCAGACAGTATTCAGTAACTACACCTTATCCGGATGAGTTTGTTACGTTGAAAAGCTATTTCGACTTGAATGCACACGTTGGTTACAAATACAGCGAACGTTTGACATTCTTCCTAAAAGGAAACAACTTGGCAAACCAGGATTACCAACGTTGGTTAAACTACCCGGTGCAGGGATTGCAAATCATGGGTGGCGCGAGTTATAAATTTGATTTTTAATTCCAATTTTTTAAAATACCAATCCTGTAGCGTTATCTTTGCGTTACAGGATTTTTTATTTCAATACAAATGAATCTCAAACAACAAGTACTTCATCGCTACAAAGAACTTATTCAGGACCGCATTGACGTGTTTCAGGACATGATTTCGGGTTTGACAGTCGATGCCCAGAATGATGCTAAAGGATCGGCGGGCGATAAGCATGAAACAGCGCTTTCGATGATGCATTTGGAACAGGAAAAACTCAACCACAAACTCAAAGAAATCCTCGAGCAGAAAAACATTTTAGATAAAATTGATGCTACTGCAGTACATCAAAAAGTGGCTTTGGGTAGTTTGGTTCAGGCCAATGGATTGTTGCTTTTCATCAGCGCCGCTTTGCCAAAAATTGTTATTGATACCAAAACCGTCTTTGCGCTTTCCCCTCAATCGCCTTTGGGCAGTCAGTTAATGGGAAATTCGGTGGATTATTCTTTTGAACTGAATGGAAAATCCTATCGGATTGAAAGCGTTGATTAACATTTTCTAAGCTAAACCTGTCGTTTCTGCTATTTGTACTTTCATAATTTTATTTTATTTCTATTTTTAGTTATAAATTATAACTAATTACTTCTTTTTAGTTTCTGTATTGAAATGAATACAGCATTTTTGCTTCATCAAATAAATGAAACAAGAATTAAAAGAATACGATTATGTGCGGAATATTAGCCATTATAGGAAAAGGGAAAGACGAACAATTGGTAAAACAACTTTCCAAAAGAATGTCACACCGTGGCCCGGATGAAAGCGATATGCATGTTACCGAAAACGGACACATACTAAGCCACGAGCGTTTGTCTATTATCGATTTACACTCAGGAAGACAACCTATTCAAGGTTGCTCAACCGCTTGGATGGTGCACAATGGCGAAATTTACAATCATCAGGAATTGAGAGATACGATTTTGAAAGACCACACGTTTCGTTCTAAATCAGATTCAGAAGTAATTGTGCATTTGTATGAGAAATTCGGATACGATTTTGTGCATTTATTGGATGGTGATTTTGCTTTCGTGGTGATTGATGGCGATGACTATATTGCCGGTCGTGATCCGCTAGGCGTTAAGCCTTTATATTATGGTGTGGATGATCGTGGTAGAATGTATTTTGCTTCCGAAATGAAGCCGATTGCCGATCAATGCAAAACATTTTCAACCTTTCCTCCGGGACATTATTACACAGCCGAAACCGGATTTGTAAAATATTACACACCGGACTATGAGGATTTCACCAAAGCCGATAAAGAGGTGGATTACATTTTGTTAAGAGAATCACTAACTGAAGCCACCAGAAAAAGATTAATGAGCGATGTGCCCATCGGGGTATTGCTTTCAGGAGGATTGGATTCTTCTTTAACCTCCTCCATTGCGGCTCGTTTATTAAAAGAAAAAGGCAAAGAATTGCACTCCTTTTCTATAGGATTAGATGCTGAGGCACCGGATGCCAAAGCGGCCCGAAAAGTAGCTGAGTTTTTAGGAACCAAACACCACGAAATTCATTTTTCGGTAGAACAGGGAATCGAAATTTTAGACAAATTGATTTGGCATTTGGAAACGTATGACGTGACTTCGGTGAGAGCCAGTACGCCAATGTATTTCTTGTCCAAAGCGATTACGGATATGGGAATCAAAGTAGTGCTTTCCGGAGAAGGAGCTGATGAGGTTTTTGGAGGTTATTTGTATTTCAGAAACGCACCATCTACCGAAGATTTCAGCAAAGAAACTATCGAAAGAGTACAAAAATTATTCACTGCCGATTTGCTTCGTGCCGATAAATCAACAATGGCTCACGGATTAGAAGCCCGAGTGCCGTTTTTAGACAAGGCTTTCTTAGATGTGGCTATGTTAATCAAAGGCGAAGAAAAACAGCCAAAGACCTATGAAGGCAGAGAAAAATACATTTTAAGAAAAGCATTCGATACGCCTGAGAGTCCATATCTTCCGGATGAAGTGTTATGGCGTCAGAAAGAACAATTCTCAGACGGAGTAGGATACAACTGGATTGACGAATTAATTGAATATTGCGCTTCGCAAGTGACGGATGAGCAAATGGCAGGGGCTGCAAAACAGTTTCCTTACAATACTCCCGCAACGAAAGAAGCTTATTTTTACAGAACTATTTTCCATAAATACTATCCACAGGTCAGTGCGGCACAAACCGTGCGCAAATGGATACCAAAATGGCAGGAAAATCAAGATCCGAGCGGTAGAGCCAACGCGGCTCACGTGCAAGCGGATGTTGAAATAGCAAAGTCAGGTGTGACCACTTGAACTTAGATTGAAGTTTAGTTTGTTTGTTAAAAACGTTCCTCATTTTTGGGGAGCGTTTTTTGTTGAAATAATGCCAAAAATGTTAATAACTTAAGGCTTTTAACATCGTTTTGGGATAGGAAATCCTATGTGCTTTTGTATATTTGCTCGTTAGACAAAAATTACATTTTTTACGATAAATTTATATGAGCGACGAGATTAAAAAGAACAATTATTCAGCTGATAGTATTCAGGCTTTAGAAGGGATGGAGCACGTAAGAATGCGTCCTTCCATGTATATTGGAGATACCGGAGTTAGAGGTTTGCATCACTTGGTTTATGAAGTGGTAGACAACTCTATCGATGAGGCTTTAGCTGGACATTGTGATACGATAAGTGTAATCATAAATGAAGATAATTCGGTTACGGTTGAAGATAACGGTCGTGGTATTCCGGTAGACATGCACAAGAAAGAAGGTGTGTCAGCTTTGGAAGTGGTAATGACCAAAATCGGTGCCGGTGGTAAATTTGATAAAGATTCGTATAAAGTTTCCGGAGGTTTGCATGGTGTTGGGGTTTCGTGTGTGAATGCACTTTCCGATCATTTAAGCGCCATTGTTAACCGCGACGGAAAAGTTTACGAACAAGAGTACGAAAGAGGGAAACCAATGTATCCGGTGAAACAAATTGGGGAAACTACCAAAAGAGGAACCATCGTTACCTTCAAACCGGATGCTACTATTTTTACCCAAACTTTAGAGTTTTCGTATGATACTTTAGCGGGTCGTATGCGTGAACTTTCGTTTTTGAACAAAGGAATCACCATTACACTTACTGATAGAAGACATACTAAAGAAAACGGGGATTTTGAAGGTGAAGTTTTTCATTCAAAAGAAGGATTGAAGGAATTCGTTCGTTTCTTAGACGGAAACCGTATTCCAATCATCAGCCATGTCATCAGCATGGAAAATGAAAAAGGCGAAGTGCCTGTAGAGGTGGCTTTGATTTACAACGAAAGTTATGCAGAGAATATTTTCTCTTATGTAAATAATATCAATACTCACGAAGGAGGAACGCATTTACAGGGTTTCCGTATGGGATTGACCCGTACGTTGAAAAAGTATGCTGACGCTTCCGGTTTGTTGGAAAAATTAAAATTCGAAATCTCCGGAGATGACTTCCGTGAAGGATTGACCGCGATTATTTCGGTAAAAGTTCAGGAACCACAGTTCGAAGGACAAACCAAAACCAAATTAGGAAACAGAGAAGTAGTTTCTCCGGTTTCTCAAGCGGTTGCCGAAATGTTAGAGAATTATTTGGAAGAAAATCCAAATGACGCCCGAATCATTGTGCAGAAAGTAATTCTTGCGGCTCAGGCGCGCCACGCGGCCAAGAAAGCCCGTGAGATGGTACAACGCAAAACCGTTTTAGGCGGTGGCGGTTTGCCAGGGAAATTGTCTGATTGTTCAGAACAAGATCCGGCAAAATGTGAGGTGTACTTAGTCGAGGGAGACTCGGCGGGTGGAACGGCTAAACAAGGTCGTGACCGTAATTTCCAGGCGATTTTACCTTTGCGTGGTAAGATTTTGAACGTGGAAAAAGCGATGCACCACAAAGTGTTTGAAAACGAAGAGATTCGAAATATATTCACCGCTCTTGGTGTAACTATCGGAACTGAAGAGGATTCTAAAGCGTTGAACTTAGAAAAACTGCGTTACCACAAAGTAATCATCATGTGTGATGCCGATGTGGATGGTAGCCACATTTCTACGTTGATTTTGACGTTCTTCTTCCGTTTCATGAAAGAACTGATTGAAGGCGGACACGTGTATATAGCGGCACCACCTTTGTATTTGGTTAAAAAAGGAAATAAGAAGGAATACGCCTGGAATGATGACCAACGTGATATTGCTAACGAAAAGATGGGTGGAAGCGCGGCAATCCAACGTTATAAAGGTCTTGGGGAGATGAACGCAGAGCAATTGTGGGAAACTACGATGGACCCGAATTTCAGAACCTTGCGTCAGGTTACTATTGATAGTTTAGCCGAAGCCGACAGAGTGTTCTCAATGCTAATGGGGGATGAGGTTCCGCCACGTAGAGAGTTCATTGAGAAGAATGCGGTGTATGCAAACATTGATGCGTAACTAGCCCCGATGGGAGCAAGCTACCGTGTAGCGCGGACAGCGGGAAATAGCTCCTAAAATTAAAAGAAAGAAACAACAAAATTAATATACAAAATGAAAGTTACGATTGTAGGAGCAGGAAACGTTGGGGCAACATGTGCCGATGCTATTGCTTACAGAAGAATTGCCAGCGAAATAGTGTTGGTGGATATTAGAGAAGGTTTTGCCGAAGGAAAAGCATTAGACATTATGCAAACCCAAACGACTTTAGGTTTCAATACCAAAGTGGTGGGAAGTACCAACGATTACAGCAAAACAGCGGGTAGTGATGTAGTGGTAATTACCTCAGGAATTCCGAGAAAACCGGGAATGACCCGTGAAGAGTTAATCGGAATCAATGCCGGAATTGTAAAATCGGTGGCGGAAAGCTTGTTGCAACATTCTCCGAAAGCAATTTTTGTAATCGTATCTAATCCTATGGATACGATGACTTATTTGGCTTATAAATCGTTAGGCTTACCAAAAAACAGAATCATCGGAATGGGTGGAACGTTAGACAGTTCCCGTTTCAAAACCTACTTGTCTCTAGCTTTAGACAAGCCGGCTAACGATATCCAAGGAATGGTAATTGGCGGTCACGGTGATACTACTATGATTCCGTTAACGCGTTTGGCTTCTTATAATGGCGTGCCGGTTTCTCAATTTTTATCTGAAGAAGCATTAGCTAAAGTATCTGCTGATACTATGGTAGGTGGTGCTACGCTTACGGCTTTATTAGGAACTTCCGCTTGGTATGCTCCGGGAGCTTCGGTGGCTTATTTGGTGGATAGTATTTTGAATGACCAAAAGAAACTGATTCCTTGTTCTGTATATGTAGAAGGAGAATACGGTCAGGATGATATCTGCATTGGTGTACCTTGTATTATTGGTAAAAACGGTGTAGAAAAAATAGTTGACATTAACTTAAATGATGCCGAAAAAGCGTTATTTTCAAAAAGTGCTGATGCCGTGAGAAGCATGAATGATGCGCTAAAAACAGTATTGCAATAATATAAAGTTTTAGGATATAAAAAGGACTGCAAAATTTGCAGTCTTTTTTTTGATATTAATCAGTAAATAATTGGTTAATCTTATATAGAATTATATATTTGCACGTTTCAAAAAAAATAGAATTGTTGTAAATTCAATGCTTTAGCTTATAATGTTTTGAATTTCAACACCTTTTGTTTTTATATAAACACTAACAAAACCAAGAATTAATTAATTTTTAGTAATAATGCAGAATAAAGGACTAGTTAAATTTTTCGCAATTCTATTTGCATTGGTAAGTATCTACCAACTTTCGTTCACATTTGTAGCCAATAAAGTAAAAGATGACGCCAAAGCTTTTGCAGGAGGACATCCTGAAAAAGAAGTAAAATATCTTGATTCCATCGGGAAAGAAGATGTTTTCAATCTTGGATTTACCAAGTTTACTTACAACGAAGTAAAAGATAAACAAATCAATAAAGGTCTTGACCTTGAAGGAGGAATCAACGTGATTCTTCAAATATCGGTTAAAGATGTATTGAAAGGATTATCGAACAATTCTAAGAATCCAATATTCAACAAAGCATTAGAAGATGCTAAAGTTAACCAAAAAGGAAATCAAACCTATTTAGATGCTTTCTTCGAAGCATTTGATGCTATCAAAGGGTCAACCAGATTAGCTTCTCCGGATATTTTTGCCAACCGAAATCTTCAGGGAGAAATCGATTTCAAAATGAGCGATGACCAAGTGAAAAAAGTCTTGGCTAAAAAAGTAGACGAATCAGTAGAGTCAGCTTTCGGTGTCTTGAGAAGTCGTATCGATAAATTTGGTGTTACTCAACCAACGATTGCTAAATTGGGACAAACCGGAAGAATTCTTGTGGAATTACCAGGGGCCAAAGATGTGGATCGTATCAAAAAATTATTGTCAAGCAAAGCAGAATTAGAATTCTGGGAAACCTACAAAGCAGACGAAATGATGGGCTTCCTGAGCTCAGCTAACGAAGCTTTGAAAGCTACTGTTAAAGAAGAAAAAGTTGCAGAAGCCAAACCAACAGATTCTATCAGTAAATTATTGACAGATAAAGATAAAGACTCGGCTGTTGCCAAAAAAGGAAACAATCCTTTATTTGATAAATTCGTTTCTCAAGGTGGTGGACCGGTTTTAGTGGTTGCATCTCCAAAAGATACCGCAGCTATCAACGGTTATTTGAAAAGACCGGAAATCCGTTCTTTATTGCCGGCTGACAAACGTTACGTTAAATTCGTTTGGGGTAAACCAAATGTAAAAGTTGACGAAAAAACGAAAAAAGAAACAGAAACATTAGACTTATACGCTTTAAAAGGAAATAGAGATAATGTAGCTCCAATGAGCGGTGGTGTTATTGTTGACGCCCGTGATTCATTTGACCAAATGGGTAAACCATCGGTTACTATGCAGATGAATGGTGCCGGAGCCAGAATTTGGGAAGAATTAACAGGAAGAGCTTATACTCAAAAAAGCTTCATCGCTATTGCGTTGGATGATGTAGTGTATTCTGCACCTGGAGTATCTTCAGGCCCAATTTCAGGAGGAAGATCAGAAATCTCAGGAAACTTTGAAGTATCTGAAACTAAAGATTTAGCGAACGTATTAAGAGCTGGTAAACTACCTGCTGCTGCTGAGATTATTCAGTCAGAAGTAGTTGGACCATCCTTAGGAGAAATTGCTATCCACGCTGGTTTGATTTCCTCAATCGTAGGTTTCTTATTGGTATGTTTCTGGATGGTATTCTATTACGGAAGAGCCGGTTGGTATGCTAATGCAGCCTTATTATTGAACTTACTTTTCTTATTCGGAGTAATGGCAAGTTTTGGTTTTGTATTAACATTACCGGGTATTGCAGGTATCGTGTTAACATTAGGTACAGCAGTAGACGCGAACATCATTATATACGAGAGAGCAAAAGAGGAATTGCGTGAAGGCAAATCATTAGCCGATGCTGTGAAAACATCATACGGTTGGAAAGGCGCTATGCGTTCTATCATTGATGCTAACGTAACGCACGTTTTGACGGGTACTATCTTATTTGTTTTCGGAACCGGATTAATCCAAGGTTTCGCCTTGACACTTTTGATTGGTATTTTCACCTCATTATTCACGTCAATCTTTATTGCGAGAATTTTTATCGACAGAGATATTGCCCACAACAGAGATTTAACGTTTACAACAGGGTTAACTAAAAACTGGTTTACAGGTTTCCATTTTGATTTCGTTGGAATTAAAAAATGGTCTTACTTATTCTCGTCTGCAGTTGTTGTAGTAAGTTGTGTTTCTTTCTACTTTAACGGATTGGATGAAGGTGTTGATTTCGTTGGAGGAAGAACTTTCCAAATCAAATTCGAAAAACCAGTAGAATCTACGACAGTTTCAGATGAATTATCTAAAGCATTCGGAACCACAGTGGAAGCTAAAGTTTTCGGTGAAGACGATCAATTGAAAATTACTACTAAATACAAAATCAAAGAAGAAGGTGTAGAGGTAGATAAAGAAGTAAACGAAAAGTTATACAATGGTTTGAAAAAGTATTTCGGGCCTGGAGTAACTTATGAAAAATTCATCAATACTTACGACGGTAAAAAAGTGGGAGTATTGCAAGCTTCTAAAGTAGGAGCCGCTATTTCTGCCGATATCAAAACGAACTCGTTCTGGGCGGTTATCGGTGCTATGTTAGTAGTTGGTTTATACCTTGTGATATCGTTCCGTAAATGGCAATACTCATTAGGAGCTCTTGCTGCGGTGGTTCACGACGTTATCTTCGTATTAGGAATCTACTCGTTATTCTACAAATATGCGCCTTTCCACATGGAAATGGATCAGCACTTTATCGCGGCCATCTTAACCGTAATTGGTTACTCGATGAACGATACCGTAATTGTATTTGACAGAATCAGAGAATTCCTTGCCGGAGACAGAAAAGGTCACTTTAAAGATGTGGTAAACGCCTCTATTAATACTACTTTATCAAGAACCTTGAATACTTCCTTAACGATGATTATGGTATTATTGATCATGTTCGTTTTTGGTGGAGAATCAATCAGAGGATTTATCTTCGCTATGTTGGTTGGTATCGTTGTAGGTACTTATTCCTCTTTATTCATTGCAACTCCGGTATTAGTAGATACTATGAGTAAAGAAGCAATTGAAGATATCGAAAAAAGACACGGTAACTAATTCTTTAGTTTCTAGTATAAAAAAAGGGTTGTCAATTTGACAACCCTTTTTTATTGAACTTATTTTTTTTAATTATCCTTTTTAATAATGTTTCTCAAAACCGCTTTATCTGTATAATTTATAACTTCTAAGGTTATTTCTTTGTCTTTAGTGGTTTTCCCGTAGATGACGTATAACTTTCCGCCGTCTATAGGCTTGTTACTTTTATCAAAATCAACATCTCCGTAAGTTAAGGTGTTTTTGACATCTATCGTATCAACCCAATCTTCACTTAATCGTCTGGAAGCTTCTGTGTCGTAGATAAAGGGTTTGTTTCTAATGTCGTTGAGCACTCTCGCATTGGGGAAGTAATTGCATCGGGTATCCTTTCCGCTGAGCACCAAAGCCACAAAAAACAACCCGATTACAAAACCTACCATATAGTAGGCAAATCGTTGGTAAAATTTCATTGTAGATTAATTTTTGGCAAAAGTAATCAATGTTCGATATTCAATAAATTTTAATGAAGTTTTATTTTAGAAAACAATCAAATTAATATCATTATCCGGAAGGTTGAACCAATCCCCAATGGCTTTGTTAGTCAAAATTCCATGATACAGATACACGCCATTTTTCAAACCTTTGTTACAACGTATGGCACTTTCCAAACCACCGTCTTCGGCAATTTGAAGTAAGTAAGGGGTAATGATATTGCTGATGGAAAGCGATGCTGTTTTAGAATAACGCGAAGGAATGTTAGGAACGCAATAATGAATGATATTGTTTTTAATGAAGGTTGGCGATTCGTGAGTCGTCACTTCCGAAGTTTCAAAACAACCACCGGTATCAATGCTGACATCCACAATAACAGCACCTTTTTTCATGTGTTCTACCATGGTCTCTGTCACTACCACCGGACAACGGTCTTTGCCACGCATGGCACCAATAGCAACATCACATCTTCGCAACGCTTTTAATAAAGATTTAGGTTGTATGGTAGAAGTAAAAATTCGTTGGTTCAAATTATTTTGAAGACGTCGTAATTTGGTAATGGAATTGTCAAAAACTTTGACACTGGCACCTAATCCTAAAGCAGTTTTAGCTGCGAATTCACCCACCGTTCCGGCTCCCAAAATAACCACATCAGTAGGAGGAACTCCGGTAATGTTGCCTAATAAAAGTCCTTTTCCAAATTGGTTGTTAATCATCAACTCGGCAGCAATAAGCACCGAAGCAGTTCCGGCAATTTCACTTAAGGATTTTACGGCTGGGTAGGAACCGTCTTCGTCTTTGATGTATTCAAAGGCCAAAGCCGTTATTTTTTTCTTGATTAAAGCTTCAAAATATGCAGCTTTTCTGGTTTTCAATTGAATGGCAGAGATGACGATGGCATTTTGATTGACCAATGCAATTTCTTCCATGGTTAATGGCTCCACCTTTAATATTATTGGACAGCTTAATACTTTTTTGGTGTCTTTAGTAATGGTAGCACCAGCATCACTATATTCTTTGTCTGAATAACTGGAACTCAATCCGGCACCGGATTCAATCATCACTTTATGGCCGTGAGAAGTTAGTGAATTAACCGCATCTGGCGTTAAGCAAATTCGTCTTTCCTGATAAGAAGTCTCTTTTGGGATTCCAATAAAAAGTTCACTTTTATGACGGTATACTTCTAATTTTTCCTCTTGAGGTAAAAGTTGTTGCTTGGTAAAAGGGGTGATAGCCATAATGCGCAATTGTAATTTTGTCCCAAATTACAAAATTTTATTCAATTAGGTCAATCTTAAATGTCTTTTGCCATCCACCGTTTGCGATAAATGGATGACAGAGTGCGCCTCCGGAATGAGGTTCGGAATCTTCTCCGCCCATTCAATAAAGCACCAGTTTCCGGAATATAAATAATCGTCAATACCCATATCCATGGCTTCTGTTTCCGATTTTAGGCGATACACATCAAAGTGATACACATACTGATGGTCATCGGTTTCATATTCGTTAACCAAAGAAAATGTCGGACTGCTTGTGGCCTCATGAACGCCAAGTTCTTTGGCTAACGCTTTGATTAAAGTGGTTTTGCCCACACCCATATTGCCATGAAAAAGGATTACTTTATTCGGTTTTTCGGCTATGATTTTTTTGGCAACTTCTTGTATTTCATCAATTGAAAAAATAATTTCCATTGGTAACTCAAACTATTTTGGATTAAAAACTAAAAACGGCACTATCATTTCTTCCAACGAAATACCACCGTGTTGGTAGGTGTTTCGATAGTAACTTACGTAATGATTGTAATTATTAACGTAAGCCAAAAAATAATCGTTTTTGGCAAATATATAAGAACTACTCATATTGATGGTAGGTAAACCAATTTTCTTAGGATCTCTTACGGCATAAACATCTCTGTCTTCATAAGTCAGGCTTCTTCCGGTTTTGTAGCGAAGGTTCAAACTCGTGTTTTTATCACCAATAACTTTGGAAGGATTTTTAACGTTTATCGTTCCATGGTCTGTGGTGATTATCAATTTGAAACCTAATTTTTGGGCTTGTTGGATGATTTCCAAAAGTGGAGAATTTTTGAACCAGCTCAACGTCAATGAACGATAAGCTTTGTCATCGGAAGCCAATTCTTTTACCACATCCATTTCGGTTTTCGCGTGTGAAAGCATATCCACAAAGTTGTATACTACGGTAACTAAGTTGTTGTCTTTTAATCCTTTGAAATTTTCGGCTAATTTTTTGCCACTGGCCAAATTGGTGATTTTGAAATAATCCTGTTTAATATTCAATCCTAATCGCTTCAAATGAGCAGTTAAGAATTCAGCTTCGTAAAGGTTTTTTCCACCGTCTTCCACATCATTTTTCCAATATTGCGGAAACTGTTTTTCCATCTCCAAAGGTGTTAAACCCGAGAAGATTGAATTTCGGGCATATTGTGTAGCCGTCGGTAAACTGGCGAAATACGGAATTTCTTTTTCTAATTTATAATGATTGGCCACTACACTTTCCATCGCTTTCCATTGATCGTAACGCAAATTATCAATCACGACAAACAAAACTGGTTTGTCTTTTTTGACCAATTCGGGCACGACTAATTCTCTGAACAAAGTGTGTGACTGAATGGGTTTATTGGCTTTTGGTTCAAACCAATCTTCATAATTACGCTCAATAAATTTCCCGAATTGCGAATTGGCTTCCACTTTTTGGCTTTCAAGAATTTCAAACATGCTTTGATCGTTGATGTTTTCTAATTCCAATTCCCAAAACAGTAATTTTTTATACAACTCTACCCAATCTTCATAGCTGTTTACCATGGCCATATCCATGGCAATTTTGCGAAATTCTTTCTGATAATCGAGTGTCGTTTTTTCAGAAATCAATCTGGAGTGGTCGAGGTTTTTTTTCAAGCTCAACAAAATCTGATTCGGATTGACCGGTTTAATCAAATAATCGGCAATTTTGGAACCTATGGCTTCCTCCATAATGTATTCCTCTTCACTTTTGGTAATCATAATGACGGGCGTAGAGGATTTCTTTTCTTTCATTTCGGAAAGGGTTTCCAGACCGCTCATTCCAGGCATGTTTTCATCCAGAAACACAATGTCAAAATTCCCGTCTTCGTAGGCATCTATAGCATCACGACCGTTGTTGTAAGTCGTAACCTTATAATTTTTCTTTTCTAAAAATAAGATGTGTGGTTTCAACAAATCAATTTCATCATCAACCCAAAGTATTTTGATAGTATCCATAGTCATTTATTATTTGGTGCAAATTACTATTTATAAAACGCAGTAATATTAAAATTATTATAAAAAAAAGAAAAGTTTTTTGAAATGAAATGCTTGTTAAATTAGTAAGGCTGTTAAAAATCAAAGGAATGTTAAAGAATGTGGCAGTGTCAAAATATTATATACATTTGGTTCACAATTCACACAAAAAAATAATTTAAAATTTATACACATGAAAAAAGTAATTTCTGCATTAGCTATCGCAGCCTTTTTATTTACTGCAAATGTTAACGCTCAAGCCAAACAAGAGAAGAAAAAAGAAACCGCAAAAACAGAAAAATCTTGTTCTGCCAGTGAGAAAAAAGCTTGTGCTGCTGGAGGTAAAAAATCTTGTTGTGCTGCCAAAAAAATGGAAGAGAAAAAGTAATTTTTGTCTTCCCAAAAAAACATAAAAGTGCCTGAGTTATCAGGCACTTTTTTTTATGGGTTTGCTATGAGATTAAACATATTAGTCTACATTTGGTAACATTTTTATTTTATTTAGTCAAATAGTCATCAAAATAATAATTTATGCAATTAAAAACCAAACTTACCCTCAGTATGTTTTCAGCTTTGCTTTTAATCAGCTGTAACAAAAAAGAAGTACAATTTGAAGACCCGTTAGTTACTAATCGTGATACGACCGTTAGTCCGGGCGAAGATTTTTTCCACTATGCCAATGGTGCTTGGTTCAAGAAACATGCTATTCCAAGCAGCGAAAGCAGTAACGGAATCTTCCGAATGATTGGCGACACGATCAACGCACAAATCAAAGACATTTGTGAAAAATCAGCTAAAAACACCGATGCTGCCAAAGGGAGTAACGAACAAAAAATAGGTGATTTTTATGCGTCAGGAATGGACACTTTAGCCATAGAAAAAGCAGGATTAAAACCATTAGCCATGGAGTTTGCCAAAATTCAGGCCATACAGGATGTACCATCGCTAATGAATACTATTGGTTATTTGCACACGATAGGAGCTGGTCCCGCGTTCTCTTTTTATGTTGCGCAAGATGATAAAATAAGTTCAAAGCACGCCTTGTTCTTTAGCCAGGGAGGTTTGGGTTTAGGCAATAGAGATTACTATTTCAATACCGATGAGCAAACCGTTAAAATCAGAACCGAGTATGTTAAGCATTTGCAAACCATGATGCAATTGATGGGAGATGATGCAACCACTGCAAAATCGGCAGCGGCGACTATCATGAAGCTGGAAACCGATTTGGCCAAAAACAGCCGAAAACTGGAAGCACTTCGCGACCCGGTTAAAAATTATAACAAAATGACTTTGGCACAATTCAAAGCTTCTACTCCGGCAATTGCCTGGGAAAATGTTTTGCCACAATTGGGCGTTGCCAAAGCGGATACGGTTATTGTTGGACAACCTGAATTCTATAAAGGGTTAGACAAAATCGTAACGACTTATTCTATTGCTGATTGGAAAACCTATTTGAAATGGGATTTAGTAAATTCATATGCGTCGTTTTTGAACAATGCTATTGAAAAACAAAACTTTGCTTTTTATTCTACCGTTATGAATGGAGTGAAAGAGCAAAAACCAAGATGGAAAAGAGTAGTGGAAGAAACGGATGGTTCCTTAGGAGAATTGGTGGGGCAAGTCTATGTTTCGGATTATTTGCCAAAAGGCTCGAAAGAAAAATTATTAGAAATTGGGAATAATATTCGCGATGTATATGCTGAGCACATCAAGAAATTAGACTGGATGAGCGAAACTACCAAACAAAAAGCATTGCAAAAATTAAGCAAAATTGTAATGAAAGTAGGCTATCCTGATAAATGGAAAGATATGAGTAGCGTGGTTATTAACAGAAATGCGTATTGTGCCAATGTTATGGCAACAAACAAATGGAGTTATAACTATATGGTGAAAAAATTTGGAAAACCGGTTGACAGAACGGAGTGGGATATGTTCCCGCAAACCTACAATGCTTATTACAATCCAAGCAATAACGAAATTGTAGTTCCGGCTTGTAATATTTTAGTACCTGGTTTTGAAGGCAGAATGCCGGATGATGCTATTTTATACGGAATTATTGGTGGTTCTACCTTTGGACACGAAATCACTCACGGTTTTGACGATCAAGGAAGCCAATACGATGAAAATGGTAATTTGAAAAACTGGTGGACAGCTGAAGATTTGGCTAAATTCCAACAAAAAACAAAACTGATTGTGGCGCAATTTAACAAGTTCGAACCTTTAAAAGGGAAGTTTGTAAACGGAGATGCTACACAAGGAGAAAATATTGCTGATTTAGGTGGTGTTGTCATGGGATTTGAAGCTTTCAAAAAATCGGCACAATACAAAAACAAAGAAAAAATTAGTGGTTTAACTCCTGAACAAAGATATTTCCTGGCTTATGGCTACGCTTGGATGATACATGCTAAAGATGAATATCTGTCTAGACAAATTATGACCGATGTGCATTCACCGGCACAATTCAGAGTGAACGGACCGTTAATGAATATTCCGGAATTTTATAAAGCCTTTAATATTAAACCGGGTGATAAAATGTACCAGCCGGATAATTTAAGAGTTGTTATCTGGTAATACTATAAAATAAAAAAATCCCTATCAATTTGATAGGGATTTTTTTTTGAGGCTATTTTTTGGCGACAGCTTCTTCATACCGCTCGGAGACTTTTTTCCAATTGATGATTTTGAAATAGTTCTCAATGTATTTTTTGCGTTTGTATTGGTAATCCAAATAGTAAGCATGTTCCCAAACATCCAGGTTTAATATTGGTGTGCCCGAAACGGTTTGTTTTGGCATCAAAGGATTATCCTGATTTGGAGTGCTGGTAACCACTAATTTTCCTGATTTGTCGACCACTAACCATGCCCAGCCTGAACCAAATTGTTTTTCGGCAGCATCTGCAAATTGATTTTTAAAAGTATCAAAAGAACCAAAATCACGGTTGATTATGGTAGCTAAAGTATCTTTGGGTTGTCCGCCGGCTTTGGCTGCCATGCCTTCCCAAAATAAGGTGTGATTGTAATAACCGCCGGCATTGTTACGCAAATCAGCATTAGTGACGTCTGATTTTTTCAAAATGTCTTCAATAGACAAATCGATTAATGTTGGATCGGCTGCTACTAATTTGTTTAAATTATTGGTATAAGTCAAGTAATGTTTTGAATAATGAACATTCATCGTAAGGATATCGATACTCGGCGAAAGTGCATTGTATTCGTAAGGAAGGGCTACCAATGAAAATTGTCCGTCGTCAGCTTTAACATCATCAGGATGGCCGATGGTAACTTTTTCTTCGGCGGCCGGTAGTGGCACTTCTACTACTTCTTCGAGTTTTTTTCTTTTGCAGGACGGTATCAAAAAAATAAAAGAAAAACACAATGCAATTGAAAAAATCTTTTTCATAATCTACTTTTTATTTTTTGCTAAGGAGTTGATGGCTTCAATATATAATTCTTTAGCTTCGTCAACCGATAAGTGACTGATTTGCATCCAGGCATTGGTTTTAAAAGCATTTCTTAAATCAAAATTAGAAGCGCTGTTGTAATCAATGGTGCCAAAAGTGGCTTGCTTGTAATAGGCATACAACCGCAGTTGTACATCTTGTGGAAGGGATGACTGTGTCATTTTGGAAGCCGTTTCCACCGCTTCCTGAAAACGAATTTCTAATTCTTTTTCAGACATTGTAGTAAGTGTTATGTTGTGGCAACTATCGTTTTTCCGCCAACCGCTTTGTCATTCAAATGTACATTTATTTTGGTTCCCAAGGGCAAATAAATATCGACTCTGGAGCCAAATTTGATAAAACCGGCATCTTCGCCTTGCACCACTTGTTGGCCAACTTCGGCATAGTTTACAATTCGGCGGGCCAAAGCTCCGGCAATTTGACGGTACAATATTTCGCCAAACTCTTTGGTTTCAATCACTACCGTAGTTCTTTCGTTCTCAGTACTGGCTTTTGGATGCCAGGCCACTAAGTATTTTCCGGGATGGTATTTGCTGAATTTTATTTTTCCATTGGCGGCATATCGCGTAACGTGTACATTGATTGGCGACATGAATATCGAAACCTGTAACCGTTTGTCTTTGAAATATTCTTCTTCAAAAACTTCTTCAATTACCACCACTTTTCCATCAACCGGCGCAATGATATGATGGTCATTAATGGTCACCGTTCTTGTTGGGTTTCGGAAGAATTGCAAAATCATGATCAGGAAAAACAGCGTAACCAATTGAATTCCTTTTTCTAACCAAAAATAGTCGGTAAGGAATTTATAGGATAAAATGTAAATGATTATAGTTAATGAGCTTGCTATAGCAATAATCTTTCCGCCTTCTTTATGAAACATAATATAAAATTTGATAAAACAAATAAACAAATGGTGCTGCAAATATAATACTATCTAAGCGATCTAGAAAACCGCCGTGCCCTGGCATGATATTTCCGCTGTCCTTAACGCCGGCATTTCTTTTAAATTTCGACTCAATTAAATCCCCTAAGGTACCAAAGGTGCTAACTAGTACAGCAATGATAATCCATTGAATGATTGATTCGTCTATATAAAACTGCCCCAATAAAAAGCCAGCAATCATTGAAAAGAATAATCCGCCAACAAAGCCTTCGATAGTTTTTTTCGGAGAAACTCTTTCAAATAGTTTGTTTTTGCCGATGCTTCGTCCTACCAAGTAAGCAAAAGTGTCGTTGGTCCAAATAAGCACCAGTATGCTGATGATAACTTTGGGATGGTATTCATTGGCAATGAAGGGTATTTTAGTAAAAATGATAATCGGAATGATGAGATAGCCTATCAGAAAAACATATTTTGAATTTTGCAATAAGGGTTTGCTGTGCTTTTCAAAAAGAAAAAATAAAGCCCTGAATGAAACCAATAAAGCGGCTATCAACAATAAGATTTCGTTGGTTTTAACGGTGTTGTTTAAATTGAAAAGGATAAAGGCCACTGTCGCCAATAGCAATGGGAGTATAGGTTTGAGGTGTATTAGTTTGCAAAATTCCACCACGGAAAAAACTAATAACAAACCAAATAATAATAAAAAACTATACGGTGAGTATAGTGTAGCGCCAATCAGTAGTAGTACATAAACGGCTCCCGAAATGGCTCTTGTTAAGGTTGTTGACATACTATAAATCTTCTAACAGCAAGAGATATAAATTCTTGGCAGTGCTTCCGTATTGCAGAAAGTCTTCGTCTTTTGCTTTTTCGAAATATTTTATGGTAGTGATATTGGTAGGGTAATCTTTGTCATACTTCTTTTTAATCACCCGAAGACCGTCACTTTTGGTTTCTAAAATCTGACTGGTAGTGGCCAAAATAATGATGTTGATTGGCAAGTCGTTCGGTTTGTTTTGCTTGATTTGATTGGAAGAAAAAAGGACAGAACCTTCATCCGCAATCAGATTTTCGCAACTGGCAAATAAAAATTTCGGATTGGCCGGTTTGTCATAGTGTAGCTTGTTTTCATCCAAAATACTATACAGTTTGGGCTCATAGCAAAGCGCTTCACATTCAAACCAATCATTTTCTTCTAAGATGTTTAAAAACTGGTCTTTTACTTCGTTTAGGTTTTCACAATATAAAAACTTACCGCCATTTTTTTTGAAATTATAAGTAAACTTTTCATCTACAGGAAGTAGCGAAAAGCTGGAAGGAGTATTGTTAAATTCGCTTTGACTTTCTTCGTCAGAGGCATCGTTACCAGCGCCAAAAATTTTTCTGAAAAGACTCATGCTTGTGTGGGTATAATCTAGTTTAGAATTTGAAATCTTTCAAAGATAAAAAAATCTTAATTCAAAAACATGTTTTGAATTAAGATTTTAAAAAAATGTTAAAAAAGCTTTTTAACTAAACTATATCGGTTTCTTCCAGCGGAATATTGAAGGGTCTTTTTCCGAAAATGGTTTCTAAATCATCTTTAAAAATCACTTCTTTTTCTATCAATATATTGGCCAATTGTTCCAGTTTTTCTTTGTTGTCTTCCAGGATTTTAATAGCTCTTTGGTATTCGGTTTCGATTAAATTCGAAATCTCTTTATCAATGGTTTGAGCTGTTTCTTCGGAATAAGGTTTAGAGAAATTGTACTCGCTTTGACCCGAAGAATCATAATAGGTTACGTTTCCTAATTTCTCATTCAAACCATAGATGGTTACCATGGCACGAGCTTGTTTGGTTACTTTTTCCAAATCACTTAAAGCACCGGTCGAAATTTTATTGAACATTACTTTCTCAGCGGCACGACCACCCATGGTAGCACACATTTCATCCAGCATTTGTTCAGGTCGAACGATTAAGCGCTCTTCCGGTAAATACCAGGCTGCTCCTAAACTTTGTCCTCTAGGTACAATTGTTACTTTGACTAACGGAGCGGCGTGTTCCAGCATCCAACTAACGGTTGCATGACCGGCTTCGTGAACGGCAATGGCACGTTTTTCATCTGTGGTAACAATTTTATTTTTCTTTTCTAAACCGCCAACTATTCGGTCAACAGCATCCAGGAAATCTTGTTTGTCAACAGCGGTTTTGTTGTTTCGGGCTGCGATTAAAGCAGCTTCGTTACATACATTAGCAATATCCGCACCCGAGAATCCCGGAGTTTGTTTGGCTAAGAAATCAACATCTAAATCAGCTACTTTTTTCAAAGGTTGTAAATGCACCTCGAATATTTCTTTACGCTCTCTAATGTCCGGTAAATCCACATAAATCTGACGGTCAAAACGACCCGCACGCATTAAAGCTTTGTCTAATACATCCGCTCTGTTGGTAGCGGCTAATACAATTACGTGAGTGTTGGTTCCAAAACCATCCATCTCGGTCAATAACTGATTCAGTGTGTTTTCACGTTCGTCGTTCGAACCTGAGAAATTGTTTTTGCCACGGGCACGACCTACCGCATCAATCTCGTCAATGAAAATGATTGCCGGAGCTTTGTCTTTGGCTTGTTTGAATAAATCTCTAACACGAGATGCTCCAACACCAACGAACATTTCTACAAAGTCAGAACCTGACAGTGAGAAGAAAGGCACTTTGGCTTCACCGGCTACGGCTTTGGCCAATAATGTTTTACCGGTTCCCGGAGGTCCTACAAGTAGGGCACCTTTCGGTATTTTTCCACCAAGAGTGGTATATTTATCTGGGTTTCTCAGAAACTCAACAATTTCCTGTACTTCTTCTTTGGCACCTTCTAATCCGGCTACGTCTTTGAAAGTGATTTTCACATCTGTTTTTTCATCAAAAAGCTTGGCTCTTGATTTTCCGATGTTGAAGATTTGGCCACCGCCACCGCCGGCACCACCGCCTGACATACGACGCATAATCAATATCCAAAGCCCAATAATAACAATGATTGGTAACAACCCCATAATTATTTCGCTCCAATTGCTTTTGGCCTTGAAATCGTAATCTTTCAACTTGCCTTCCTGAGCTGCTTTTTCAATTTTATTCTGGAAGCTTTGATCGTTACCAATGTCAAATGAATAATGTGGCCCTTTGCTGGCATTGCCAAGAATGTCTTTAGCCACTTTAGCATTGGTTTTGTCTTTTAGTGCCGCTTTGGTCAGGTAAGCTTCCCCTTCGGTTTTATTGTAGATAACTACTTTCTCGATTTGTCCTTTTTGTAGTAATTGATCAAATTTTGCCGAAGATATCTTGGCAGCATCCTGAAAACTAGAACCACCGAAGTAAACATTGATGGCAATAAAACCGGCAATCAATGCTACGTAAATCCAAATCGGATTTATTTTAAAATTATTGGAATTCTTTTCGTCAGCCATTTTTTAGTGTGAACTTTTAGTAATTGGTTTGTATGGTAGTGATTTTGGCGTCGCCCCAAAGGCCTTCTATGTTATAGAATTCACGAATTTGTTTTTGGAAAACGTGTACTACGATGTTCACATAATCCATTAAAACCCACTCGCCATTGTCTGTACCTTCTACGTGCCAAGGCTTATCTTTTAATTCTTTCGAAACTAGTTTTTGAATGGAGTTAACAATCGCGTTAACTTGGGTGTTTGAGTTACCGTTGCAGATGATGAAATAATCACAAACTGCCGTATCTATGTCTCTCAAATCCAGGATTTCAATATCATTTCCTTTTACTTCTTCTATGCCTTTGATGATGTTCGCTAGGAGTACATCGGTCTGAACTGCTTTTTTAGCCATGTAGTATTTATGTATGTTTGGCAAAGGTATTACTTTTGTCATTATTTTTGCTTAACAAAAGTCTAAAATTTGCTATTAATATCTGTCACAGTATGCCTATAATCAAACTCGATGCCATAGATTCGACCAACGACTATTTAAAGCAATTAGCGAAAGAAAAGGACTTGGAAAATTTTACCATTGTCATGGCTCGCGAACAAACCAAAGGGAGAGGGCAGATGGGAGCAAAGTGGTATAGCGAACCCGGTAAAAACCTCACTATGAGTGTTTTGGTGAAAGATTTGGCAATAAATACAATTTCCATTTATGATCTCAATGTGGTAGTAGCCATGGCAGCTGTCGATGTGCTGACTTCTACCGGTTGTCCGAATGTCAAGATCAAATGGCCCAACGACATTATGGCAGACAATAAGAAAGTGGGTGGCATACTGATAGAGAACAGTTTTAAAACTGATGGTACTTTTACAGCCGTAGTAGGATTTGGACTGAATCTGAATCAAACCAATTTTGAACACCTGCCACAAGCCAGCTCGTTGACCAATGTAACCGGTCAGACTTATGACCTGGAAGCAACAGCCGATTTATTTGTAAAACAATTGAAACTTCAATTGGATTCGCTGCCTGAAAAAACCAATCTCGTTTGGAACAATTACGAAAAGTTATTGTTCAAGCGAAATAAAGCAGTAGCTTTTGAAGATAGTATCGGCAACCGTTTTATGGGCATTATTGAATCGGTAACCCGAGATGGTAAACTTGCTTTACTGCAGGAAGATGACCTACTTCATCACTACGAAGTCAAAGCAATTAAGATGTTGTATTAATGCTAAGCCGCTATCTTCAGCGGTTTCCCCATGTGAATTATACAACTCATGGGATATATTGTATAAGTTAATTGCCCCCACAAGTAACCACCTTTGTAGTCTCTGACAATCATGTCATAGTTAATACACTACAAGATGAAACTTAATCAAATGTTACCTGCATTCGCTTTACTGACAATCGGACTGTTAGGAAGCTGTTCTAATAATGAAACGGCCACCAACACTTCTAAAGCGATGCCCAATCATAACCAGCCATCCAATAAATTGGCCCCCGTGAATTTGAAAACCGCTGCCAATTTTGCCATACTTTCCAAATCAGGGATTACCAATGTATATCCTTCGGTGGTGACCGGTAATGTGGGCTCCAGTCCTATATCGGGTGCTGCTATTCTTTTGTCATGCCCCGAAGTAGCCGGAACTATTTATACGGTAGATGCCGCCGGGCCACAACCTTGCTATGTAACCGATGCATCTAGACTAACTACTGCTGTAAAAGACATGCAAACGGCTTATACTGATGCCGCCGGTAGAAACAATCCGAATTTTTTAAACTTAGGCGCCGGTTCTATTGGCGGACTAACACTAGCGCCGGGTTTGTACAAATGGAGTACTTCGGTAACCATCCCAACGGATATTACTATCTCGGGAACGGCTACCAGTATTTTCATATTTCAGGTAAGCGGAACACTTAACATGAGTTCAGCAGTACGAGTGCATTTGATTGGTGGTGCTTTGGCAAAAAATATTTTCTGGCAAGTATCCGAAGGAGTAACCTTGGGAACTACCAGTCACTTTGAAGGAACCATTTTAGGGCAAACCTTAATTGCCTTGAATACCGGGGCTACTATAAACGGACGATTATTGGCTCAAACGGCAGTAACCTTGCAAACCAGTACCGTTACCAAACCCAACTAATCCGAACGATATTCTATAAAAAAGCCCCTGTCACTAGGGGCTTTTTTTATTTTCTCGGTGTTATTTTTTCATCATACTTACCGGCAAAACGCTCCAAATTTTTCTCGTCAATGCTGCCCGAAACATCAAGGACTTTTTCGGTAAGCAGGAGTTGGATGAGGAATTTCCAGTTGCGGGGGCGAAGAACTTTTGACTCAATCACTATATTTTGCTTGGCAAAAATCAGTTTTTTATAATCATTAACGGCGCTGGTTTCGCTACCGATATGTTGCTGTTGCAGTACCACTAATTCTTCCTGAGTATTGAGTTTGTACAGATGAAACTCATTGTTCAGGTTTTTTTTGTCAAACGAAAAAGCAGGCTTGTCATCTACCAGTACAGTAGTTTCTTTTAGTTTTACTTCCTGCGCATTTATGGCATTCGTCAGTGTTGAGCAAAGCAAAAGGGTGAGGGCATACATCAAATGTTTCATATCATCAGCATTTTATATTAAGGGGCACTGTTTTGCCTTTTTTGATTAGGACAATTTAACACTAAAAGACAGCTCTCTTTGGTTGTTGCCCAGTGTTTTGTTGTTTTATAACGTTTTTGGTAGGGCTAAGATATAAAATAAAATGCTCCCAAAACAGTGAGAGCATTTATGATTTTTGGCCTGTAGCAGTGGAGTACAGTACTGCCGACTTGTTTTTTTAGTTCAAACGCACGGTTCTTGCCGTTATATTTTCATTGTACTTAGTGGCAAATTTTTGCAATTTTTCAGCGTCAATATTTCCTTCTAAGTCCAACACTTTTTCGGTTAACAATAGGGTTACGATATACTTAAAGCTACGGGCTCTGAATAAGGCTGATTCTATGTTAACATTGTTGTTAGGGAAAATAATTTTTTTATAATCATCTTCCAGATACGAAATGGTACTATTGTTACTGTGTTGTATGTACACTATTTCGTCTTTGGTGTTTAGTTTGTAAATGTGAAATTCAAAACCATCTTTGTCATAATCAAAAGTGGGTTTGTCGTCAACAATTATTTTGTCACTTTTCAATTTAACTTCCTGGGCTTTTACATTATTAGTCACTATAGCAGTGAGCACTAGCGCTAGGGCATACATTAGGTTTTTCATAAATAGTTTTTTTAGTTTTAGTGTAGCTAAGATATAAAATTTATTTTCCATTAATCCTCTTATACACGGCCAATTCTATTTCGAGTTTCTCGATGGTTTTGTTTTTTTCATCCAGTTGAGCCAATAGGTTCGTCTCATTGGCGGTGGTGACCGGTATCGGGAGCTGCTGCGCCACATCGGCAATGAAATTGTGCTGCAATGCCAAGCTTAGTTTCCAGAGGATGCCTACCTGCACCGACTCTCGTTTTACATACTCGGTTAAGCCGTTTCGGTTAATACCTAATTGTTTTGCGAGAGCCGCTCGGTTGCATTTATTTACAGTAAAATAAGTTTTGAGCAAGTGGCCTACATGAATCGAAGTCTCTCCGTGGTTTATTTTGTATTTCTTATTTCTATCAATCATAATCTTAAAAAGTTAGTTGATTGGTTTTTCCTAACAGCTGTTAGTTTTATACTGGTATTGCGTATGTTTATACCAACATTGGTTAGGTTTTGTATGGTATAGAGTTAGTTTTATTATACTGTTTAGAGGTTTTTATACTAACAGGCGTTAGTTTTATACTATGTTTAGTTACTTTAAAAATAACTAATGTTAGTTTTATACTGTGTTTAGTTACTTTAAAAAATAACTAATGTTAGTTTTAAACTGTCATTTTTATATTGGTCCACCCGAAATAAAAGCCCTACCTGATGACAGTATAGGGCTTCTTGGTAGTGGTGTCTAAATTTAAGGAGTTGAAGCTGCTGTTGCAGTATTGTTGGTAAAACGCTCTCGGAGTTGGTCATAAACAGCATCGGCACCGGGAACTCCGGCATCCGCGGCGGCGGCAAAGAGTTTGTAGGCGCTCAAGGCCGATACATAGGCTTCGCTACCAGCCAGCAAATGTGTATCGTCTATTTTTTCCTGAAGTTGCCGTACCAAACTCATTATTTTTTCGAGTTGCATGAATAAATTTAGGTCAATTTGCATATCATTCACTTTAAAAAAGGAGGGTAGCATGCTGTTGTTGTTGACCGCGGCATTGATGGCATCTTCTACAAAAGCTTTGTTGCTCACATCAATTTTGGGTAACGAGGTGCGCTCGTCAGTGGTAAGCCCTAATAGAAAAGGTATTTTGTCCTGAATGGTGACTAGAGCGGTTTTTACAGCGACAATGTCTGCTGCGTCCATCGTGGCGATGATTCGATTGTTGGTTAAATTGGCCATGTTTTATAAATTTTGTTAGTGCCTACTCTTTGAAGGATTTTCGGCGAGGTCCTTTGTTTAATTTAAATGTTGTATTACCCTTTTCGCTCCTAAACCTATTATATAGTTTAAGGAAGTTATCAGATTATTTTCTTTTATTAATGTGTTATCAAAATCTTTTCCAAAAGTTAGAGTCAGAATTTGATTATCTCCTAAATCATAGGAAGCATTTAATACCACTCGCCAACTTGGATCAATAGTATCTTTGTTTAATACACTTCTATAGAGTCCTTCTGTACTTATGGATAGTTTTTGTTTTTCCATCTCTTTGTAAATTAATCTGAAACCACCATCTAAGGTTGAAATATTTTTAGTGTCAATCAAACCAGTTTCGTCAGCAAGGATTTTATCGGGTTGATATAAATATCTAGCTATACCTAAGAAATTCCAATCCTTTCCAGTATCGTAGCTTCCGGTTAACCACGCTCCACCTTTTGAAATGCTACTTCTATTAAAAGTTTGTTCTTGGAAATCTAAGACTGAGCCTACGGCAAAATCTAAAAAGAAGCCTTTCCTGTTGAATTTTAAATCTTTGGTTTCTTTGTTAATTTTATCATTTAAATTCGCCTTTGCTTCAACATCAGCTTCCTTATCTATTTGTTGCTTTCTTAGTAATTCAAGTGCATTAATTTCTTTTAATTTTATAAGTTTTTCACTATCACTAAGAGTACTGTTGCTTACATCAATTTTCATGTTAGTGTATGTGTCTAGTACTGAGTCGCTATTATAAGAACCAGCAGTTTTATTGAGTATGGCTGCTTGGTCTGCTTGGATTGTGTTGATCTTTGCTGTTGTAACATCATCAAATTTTGGTCTAAATATTGAGAATTTTATTCCTAATCCTAGTCTTGTCAATTCTGGCGTTTGAGTATCTTCTTTGAGCTCATTTGAAATTCCAAAAGAAAAAGTAAAAGTCTGCTTAAAAACATCATTAATTTTTTCAGAGTTCAATTCATTTGTAGTCATAGTAGTTTTACCAAAAAGAGTAAACGGTAAAATTTCCATAGCATAGTTAGATGGAATTGAAGTGAAATTATTAGAAGCATTTTGTATAGAGGCAGCAAACGTTGTTAGGTCGGTTGGTTTATCTATACTGCTTGGTGAAATCCCTAATAAATTAAAAGCAACCGAAGATGGCGCAGACAGAGCATCAACATTAACTTCTGTTTGTGAATAAATAACGGGGCATAGAGAGCTTGCTATAATTAAATATATTTTTTTCATAATTTCTATTTTATTTAATACATGAAAATTGAATAGTTAACCTCAATTGTTTGGCCAATTGTATTTAATTCTACTCTATCCAATATTGGATATGCAATAGTTCCCTTTCCTCCTTTAAGTATTAAACTAACTTTAAAGTCAGCAGGTAGTGGTGTAGTTAATTCAGTTGCAGTAGCAGCTAAATAAATATCAAAGGTTTTGTTCATTAAATTTGAATTAGTATCAATCGGATAATCCAGTATTGAACCATGAATGTTTTCTAATCCACCAAATACTTGTTTGTTTAAATAAACATTAGATGTAGTAATGACACCGGTGTTGTAAAACAAAAGAGAAAAAGTTACCATATCATCTGGTGAGCTTTTCAATTTGTATAAATCAACCCAAATAATTTTATTATCGACAATACTCACACTTTCAGTTGAGCTTAATTCATCAGATGCGCTTATCAGTTTATCGATTTTTGTTTTTTCTAAACTGAATAATTTATCAATACTCATAATTTCTAAAATTTAAAATTTTGCCTACTCTGGTTCCTCTTTTCAGCTGCCGAGGTAATTCTTAAAGTCAACTTATTATTTTGAAGCTGCAGTAGAAATTTTATTCACGGCATAAGGAAGTAGTCCCAATCCTAGAGCTAAAAGCACATTTGTGATTTGTGATAAATCGGTGCCAATTCCGCATTCAAAATAGCGATAGAGCCAAAAACTACTAAAACTACTGGCTAATCCTAGTGTCATTATTCCCGAGATAAAAGCTAATAATCGGCTCATACTTTGAGGCTGTATGGTTTTGCCAACAAATGGGGTTGCTGGGTTAGCAGGTGGGAGTGGCGGAACTGCTGGAGGAATAGGTGCACCGCCGTTCTGAACAGGAGGAACAGGATTTGCAGGGGGTGGTGTGTAGGCAGGATTGTCAATAGAAACATCAATGGTTTGATTTTCTCTAAGGGAATCGCCAATTTTATATTTTTCAAGCTGTAATTTCCAGAAAATTACAATTAGCAATACTACATAAAGAAACAGCGGAGCAAACGAGATGATAGTCATTCCATCCGTTATTTTATCTGGTTTACAAGGGGGTACGTCAGCAGCCAATAAAGATTGAGTGCAAAAAAATAGCAATAAACTACTACTACTTTTTAAAATAGTTTTTTTCATAATTTATATAATTTAAGTTGTTAGAGATGCACTTTATATTTGGAGCTTGTTAGGTTTTAATAAATTAAAAAACCTTTATTAATGTCTTGGACTTTTCGTGTGGTTAATCTGAAAACGCCATAGCCATTGCTGCTTTTTTGCTGATTGGTGTTGCCTTCTATGGTGGTTAAGTTGCCACCCTCTACTTTTTCTACTATGCCGGTGTGTCCTTGTCCTGAACCGTGGTCAATGATGAATATGGCTCCCGGTTTTATTAATGAAGAATCGGCTTTGGCTTGTGCAGGAGATAGTTTTTGAGCAGTGGAATGGTTCCAGTGGTTTAATACTCCTGCAGTTTTGTATAACGGATTGGTGATAGCAAGAGCCTTAGCAGCTTCGTCAAAACACCAATATACAAATGCTGCACACCAGCTGTAGTGTTGCCCTTCAGGATCAAGTCCGGCGCGTTTTAAATATTGATCTACTTCAGTCCCTCTGTTGCTGTATAAAGGGTTCTCTAAAACGCCTATTTGTGTTGCAGCTATCTCAAGTGCTTTGCCCAATAAGGAGTTTGGTGCGGTTTCTAGCGTTAAAGTAGATTCGAAGAGTTGATACCAAGTCAGAGCCCCTACAACTCCATCCGCTTTCAAAGCCTGACCTGAAGCATCAGTATGACGGGTTTGGAATAATTTGACAGCACTTTTAGTGATTTCTCCAAAATCACCATCTACAGTTAACGGTCCGCAATTTTTAAGATTAAGTTGTCTCTGAATCGCTTTTACTATTGCTTTGTCGGTGTCTCCTTTTTTAATCATTCTGTTAGGGTAATCCATAATTCCTAAAATTTAAATTATGCCTACTCTCTCCAGTTTTCGGCATCCCTGTAAAGACTCCTTACCCGTTCTACTGGCCACTATTTCCCCCGAAACAGGACAAGAAGGCGGGAAGGAGTTTAGGTATGGGGTCTTGGTGCTTTATCGCAAACTCGATTGCACAAACGTTACAAATGTTCTACGGCTTACTGGGCCGGGCATAATTTGAAAACATCGGTCTACGGCTACCGCTATTCGTACTCGGGGAAATTGAGGGAATTCATCGGCTATGGCATTAATAATATAGCGTCGATCCAAAGGTTTTGGACTGCTGAGAAATTGTTCACCATACATAATTTTACATCGGGTATCTACATTGTTCCAACACATGATTTTTGTTTTGTTTAGTTGTTTGCTTACTCTTGTCAGTTTTCGGCTTCGCTGTTTCGCCTCACCATCCCCCGCTACGTCTCAAGATAGCTGAGGGAGGGAGGAGGTAGGGGTATTTTTAATTCGTTTGATTTCTTTGTATTTGTTTTGGGAACCGATTTATTGTTTCTGAAAATAACCTGCCCTTTTTCAACTCCTAAATACCACTATAGTCTTTGTTTCCGGGCAGGGTTCCTACTTAACTAACCAATTTTTATTTTAAAAAACACCTTTACTTTTGGGGTTGTATAGTGTTTTGTTATTTAAGATTCTACTCTTTCAAAGTTCGAAAACGATATCCAAAAAAAAAATACCTATAAATAGGTATTTTTGCTAATCTTTTTTCTTACTTTTTTACTCTGAAATTATACGAAATATGTTTGTGAGTGCTTTATTTTAAAGGGATAATTGTTTTTGAAATTCAAAAAGGAACTCCAAAAAAAGGAAATGTAAAATTCTGAAATGGCTAGTTTACGGGAAGGAATTTGGAGTGGTTTTTAACAAAATATTCTTGGTTAAAAATCATATTTGCGTTCTACGGCATACCGAATGAGATCTGTTCTGCCATGAATATTAATTTTTTGCATGATGTTTTTGCGATGGGTATCTACAGTGGTTTTTACAATGCACAGAATGTCTGCTATTTCCTGAGAGGACTTTCCATCTCCAATAAGTCTTAAAATTTCTTTTTCGCGGGTACTCAGAAGGATTATTTCTTTGGTTAAATCGTTCATGGTACTAATAGAATCATCAAAAAAAGTTTCGTTAAGCGCAACGACTCTTATGGCCTGCAATACGGTTTGGAGCGATGAGTTTTTCATAATGTAACCAGAGGCACCCGCAGCTCTCATTTGTTGTACGGCTTCAAATTGATCAAACATGCTGAAAGCAATTACTTTGGTCTCCGGAAATTCTTTTTTTATGGCTCGTGTAGCGGCAATACCATCACATTTAGGCATGCGAATGTCAGTAATGACAACATCAGGTCTTTTATTTTTGACCAATTGAATTAGGGCCTCTCCATCAGTAGCTTCACCTACGATTTGAATATCTTCTTCGTTTTTAAGAAATAATTTCATGCCATCAATAAGGGCTTGATGATCTTCGGCTATAGCTAATGTTATCATAAGGGTATGTCAATTATAATAGAGGTGCCTTTGCCTTCGAAACTATCAATAGTAAATGTTCCTCCCATTTGTTCTACTTTTTTTTCAATATTAGTTAATCCCATACCTTCTTTTTTATCTACTTTTTTGGGATTGAACCCTTTACCGTTGTCTTCAACAATGATGTTCAAACTTTGTTGGTGTTGGGTAAGATGGATGTTGATTTCTGAAGCTTCAGCATGTTTTATGGCATTGGTAAGTATTTCTTGTACCATTCTGAATATGCTGACTTCGATGGCATTTTCCAATCGTTCATCAAGTCCAAAAGGAATAACATGTACAATAAGTTTGTTGGGAATTGTTATTTTTTTAGCAATGTTTTGAATGGCTGGGACTAACCCTTCATTACCAATTACGCCCGCATTTTTGGTATGGGCTATGCCTCTCACTTTTTGATAAGCTTCTTCGAGTAAGGCGTCAGTTGTATCATAGAGTTGGTCTTCTTCGTCCTTACGTTCTCCTTTTCGAAGTTTTAAGTTTTGGAAATTAAGTTTCAATGTGGCTAATAAACTGCCTAAGTTATCGTGAAGATCATTAGCGATTTTGATGCGTTCTTTTTCTTGTCCTTCTAACAATATGTCAATTTCATGAAGCTCCTGCTGTTTGAGGATGTTTTCGAATTTTTGTATTTCTATCAGTTTTTCTTGTTCGGCTATTTTTTTCTTTTTTCGTAAGTTTTGATAGCCCAAAATAATTAGTACTAAAACAACTAATAAAAGGATGATCACCATTCCACCTTTTTTTAAGGTGCTTTTTAGCCAAATGATTTCATGTTTATTCTCTTTCGTTTGGTACTTTACATCAATATCTCTAATGGCTTTGAGTTGCTCTTTTTCGTTGGCAATGTTTTCATATACTTTTTGTCGGTCACTATACTCAATGGCTTTTTTGTAGTTTTTCATGTCTTTATAGGTTTCTGACATTAACCTGTAAAGAAGAATTTTGTTATTGGTTTGATAGTTTTTTACATACAACTTATCCGCTTTATTATAAGTAGCGATGGCGGAATCATATTTTTTTTCTTTTCTAAAAATAGAAGCTGTATTGATATAATTATAAGAAATATATTCCGTTAAATTGTGTTTTTGGAAATACTGTAAGGCAGACGCATAATAGCTTCGCGCCTTTTTAAATTGATGAAGATCTTCCGCATACACTAACCCTATGTTCATGTTTAATTTGGCTTCAAATAAAGAATCGTTTACTTTTTTATTTTCAAGTTTTGCTTTTTGATAGTAATCAATTGACTTTACAGGAATCTTTTCTAGGAGGCTGTTGCCAATTTCTTTGTAAGTCGTACATAGTAACGGTATGTTTTTTTTTTCTTTAGCATAGGCTACTGCTTCATCTAATAAATATTTATAGTCCTTATAGGCATAATTGGAGAGTCTTTTTATTTCTGCAATAGTAAGGTTCAATTCAATAATCTTATCGTAGTTTTTTTGGATTTTATAAACTTCTTTGGCTTTCATAAAATACTCTAAAGCATAATTTCCCTTGCCATTTTGATAGTAAGTTTTTCCCAAAAGATAATAGTAGTTAGCTTTATCATTTTCGGATAATTGTTTTGGATTCAGGCTTTGAAAAAACGCTACTCTGTTGTTAAAATTCAAATTTTCAAAATTTGATTCAAAACTCTTTAATGATTTGTTTTGAGCCATAGTAAAAACAGTAATAAAAAATATTATTACTGTTTTTACAAAAACTCTATTTATAGTATACTTTTTCGTCATATGTCTTATACAACCACTCCATCACCATGAGAACCCGGAGGCGAACCGGCAGCGAGATATACATAAGTGTCAATCTTATAATTTTCAATATACCTTCTATCATCTGCATTAGTAACTGGATTAAATCCAATGGCATGATGTACATATACTTTAATCTCTTCTCCTTTAGTAATGTGGTCTATATCTTTGTCTCCTGCATTTACGTAGTCTTTATTAAGTGTTCTAAAGTCGATGTCGTCCGAAATGAATGCGCTATTGGGCTTGCAGGCACTCATATCGTAATCATTATCTTTTGCAGTCGATAAGATTAATAAAACACCATAACGTGTGGTATTGCAGATATCATAACACTGCCTTACTTCAAATTCATCAAAACCAATAAGAGTAGTTTGTATGGCTTGTTTAAACGTTTTCTGTACTTCATCAAAAATTCCAAAGGATTCGTAGATTCTCATAATAAATTGTTTTTAATGTTAGATGATTCAAATTTGCAACATTTAATTTAAAAAAAAATCCCTATTAATAGGGATTTTTTAATTATTTTATGTTATAAATAGTACAAATCGATATGGACTTCGAACTTTACTAAATCAAAAACGATATTTGAGGTTGCTTTTTAGTCCCAAAAAAACGCTGTTTTAACGCATTGGTCTTATTTTTATAGCTGTTTTTCTAAGTGGAGCATTTCTTACTTTGATTTTTTTGACTTTTAAATTTCCCGAAGGTACTCTTCTGAATGAAGCATTTCTGATAATAATAGATTTGACATTATGTGACCTTGCAGCTGTTGTTCTGCTATTATTATGTATCACTAAAGCAGAGGAATGTCTAACTGGGGTATACATGTTTCTTGCCATTGCAATTCTTCGTATGGAAGCCGAATGATAATACAAGCGATGAGGAGCGCAGCGTACATAAAATGTAGAGTACAAAAAAGGATGCCAGGGTCTCCACCAATAAGCTCGAAACCCCCAACGGTAAGGTGATGCCCAAACAATATAATTGGGGGCATATATATAACTAACACAGGGCCAAAACCAAACATTAACCAGTAGCGATTGTATTTCAATAATTGGTGAACTGGGCCCGCCATCAGTTTTTTTGATGGTTTCTTTTTCTTCTGTAGGTTCAATTATTGTATTTTCAGCATATAAATCTTTGTCGCCTTCAATTTGAAGCACAGCTTCCGTTTCTCCTGTTTTTTCTATTGAAATGGTGGCTATGTCTTGCTTTTCGGTGTCATTAAGATAAGTACTTATTACTATAACATGCGTATTCCCTTCTTTAATGTCATGAACATTTATATAGTCAATTTCACCATCATTGTTTAAATCAAGATTGGTAACGTTATTTTTTTTGTCATTGATGAGCCGCTCAAAATTTTCTAATGAATTCGATTGTTTGAACATGGCCAAAGCCCCTTCCAAACTAAAGTTGTCACCAATGTTTACCGGAAGATCTTCTTCTTGCCCCAAAACGGTTGTTACAGACAAACCAATAACTAACAAAAAAAGTATTTTTTTCATGACAAACAGATTTTTAAATTAGGACTATTTTAGGGATTAAAGGTTTAAAATAATTGTATAGGATGGAGGAGATTTAACGAAATATTATAACAAGTATTAAAAAAATGTATCTTTGGACTCAAATCGATTAAAGGAATGATTACCACTGAATCTCAAACAAAATTAGAACAACATTTCCAACCATTTCGCGAGCAGATTATTGGCATAAACCAAGAGTTTGAATCGCCTTTTGGTACCAAAAAAATTGTTTATACCGATTGGACCGCCAGTGGTAGATTGTATCGCCCAATTGAGGAAAAACTAATGAATGAATTTGGTCCTTTTGTGGCTAATACCCATACTGAAACTACCATTTCAGGAACCGCCATGACTATGGCATATCATGAAGCTAAACATATCATCAAAAAACATGTAAAGGCCAATGAAAATGATATTCTGATTAATACCGGTACAGGAATGACTGGGGTTGTCAATAAATTTCAACGCATATTGGGTTTAAAAGTTCCGGAGAATTTAAAAGAGTTTACGGCTATTCCAAAAGCACTTAAACCCATAGTTTTTATCTCTCACATGGAACACCATTCTAACCAAACTTCCTGGTTGGAAACTATAGCTGATGTTGAGGTTATTCCGGCTACAGAAGAGGGTTTGTTCTGTATGAACGAATTCAAAAATTTGCTCGAAAAATACAAAGACCGTAGTTTCAAAATTGCTTCGATTACTTCTTGTTCCAATGTCACAGGAATTAGCACTCCCTATCATGAAGTGGCTAAAGTAATGCATCAAAATAACGGTGTTTGCTTTGTCGATTTTGCATGCTCTGGTCCTTATGTTGCTATTGATATGCATCCCGATGAAGAAAGCTATTTAGACGCTATTTTCTTCTCCCCTCATAAGTTTTTGGGTGGCCCGGGGACTTCAGGTGTTTTGATTTTCAATAAAAATTTATACAAAAATAATATCCCTGATTGTCCGGGTGGCGGTACCGTGAGCTGGACAAATCCTTGGGGACAACATCAGTATATTGATAACATTGAAGACCGGGAAGACGGAGGTACTCCTGGGTTTTTACAAGTGATTAAAACTGCTTTAGCTATCCAATTGAAAGAACAAATGGGGGTCAAAAATATCTTGGAACGCGAACATGAAATTGTAGATTTTATCTTTTCGGAATTGAATGCGATTGACAACCTACATATCTTGGCCAATCAACATCAGGACCGACTTGGGGTCATTTCATTTTACATTGATGATTTGCATTACAATCTGGGCGTAAAGCTATTGAATGACAGATTTGGTATTCAAACCCGTGGCGGTTGCAGTTGTGCCGGGACTTATGGTCATTATTTGCTTCACGTTGATCAGGAAACCTCTCACGATTTGGTTTGCCAAATTACTTCCGGCGATTTAATCAAAAAACCGGGATGGATTAGAATGTCTATACATCCAACGACAACCTCGGCAGAAATTCAAATGGTTTGTGATAGTATCAAAGCCTTAGCAGAGCATCACAAAACGTGGTCTGTGGATTATGAATACAATTTCAAGACCAACGAGTTTGTGCACAAAGCAGCCAAGCATCAGGAAAAGGATATGGTAAAAAGCTGGTTTAAAGTATAAATTCTACTTTCGTTTATGTTTCCAACGTTTGTGTGTCCACAAATAATATTCGGGAGCTTCCAAAATTTGTTTCTCCACTCTTCTCAAAAACTCATCTGAGATTTGATAATTCGGAACTTCTTTAGGATTATCGACTAAATATTCAAAAGTCGCTTCATAATACCCGCGTTTCACTTTTCGGGTTTTAAGAAAAATAACATTCATGTCAAATCGTTTGGCCAACATTTCGGCACCAGTATGAACCGGAGTTTCTATACCCATAAACGTGGTCCAATGATGCGTTTTACTCAATTGTGGGGATTGATCGCTGGCAAAACCATAAATCCCTAAATGATTGTTTTTGGCATTCTTTTCAATGACAGAAATGGTTTCTCTATTGGTAATTAAAGTGGCTTTGAATTTGGAACGAATATCCCTAACCAACTTATCAAAATACTTATTGGCAATTTTTTTATAGATGGCAAAACCTTCAAAATTAATGATGCTGTTCATTGAAATGGCCCATTCATACGAAGCATAATGCGCCATTAATACCGCAATGCTTTTTTGTTTTTTTTCCAATTCTAAATACAAATCAATATTCGTGAAAGTGTATCTTTTATCCATCTCTTCTTTCGAAATGCTCATGGTTTTTATCATTTCCAAAAACATATCGCACATGTGATGATAGAATTTTTTCTCAATGACTAATCGCTCTTCCGTTGATAAATGGGGCAATGCCATAGCTATGTTTTCACGGACAATTTTCTTCCGATACCCGATTATGTTGTAAACTAATGCATAAACTCCGTCTGAAAAAGCATAAAGTAACCGAAACGGTAGTATCGAGATAAGCCAAAGAATAGGGTAGAGCAGAATAAAGACAAGAAATTGCATGCGTATAATTTTATGCAAATATAAAGTTAAAAGTTATTTTAATCGACAGCCATTAATAAAACCTAAGGAAGTATTATTATTTTTACTGAAATATTTCAATTTATGGACAACCTGTTTTTATTGGTTATTATTCTTGCCAATGTACTCATCAGTATTAAAGGATTTAACGATGAGTATTTCTTTCGAAAATATCAATTTCATGTAGGGAGTATTCGAGCCGGAGAGCAAATCAGAATGGTCTCATCGGCTTTCCTTCATGCTGATTTTATTCATTTAGCTTTCAATATGATTGCTTTGTATTCTTTTGCTCCTGTGGTATATGGAGCACTGGGTAATTTTACCTTTCTTTTGGTGTATGCCGGAAGTCTCATTTTCGGTAGTTTACTCACTATGGTTTTTCATGGCAATGATTACAGCTACCGGGCTGTTGGAGCTTCGGGCGCTGTTACCGGTATAATCTATTCCGCTATTTTGATTTATCCTGATATGACTATTGGCATTTTTGGAATTATTCCGATACCGGCTTATATTTTTGGGATTGGTTATTTATTGTATTCTATTTACGGAATGAAAGCCAAAAATGATAATATTGGCCACACAGCGCACTTTGGTGGAGCGATTGGCGGGTATGCGATTACTCTGTTAAAAGACCCAGTATTACTCGAAGAACATACCTTTATGGTCATTCTATTAGCCATTCCGATTATTGTTCTTTTTATCATGGCGAAAGCCGGAAAATTGTGATTGGCACAACTTTTGGAAACAACATATCATTATCCATTAAATAAACAAACTATGAAATCGAAAATTTACAAACACACAAAAAACAACTTTGCTTTGGTGAGTAAAAAAGCAGTTGTATTGGTAGCCTTATTTTTAGCTATCACCGTTCAAGCCCAAGAGCAAAAGCCTCAAGTACCTCAAATCTCGGTGACTGGAGAAGGCAAAGTAAAAGTAACACCCGATCAGGCTGTGGTTACCGTTGGTTTTCAAAATTCGGGTAAAGATGCCAAAGAGGTGAAAACACTCAACGATGAAGTGGTGGACAGAGTGATTAAGTTTTTGAAGAAAAGTGGCATTCCCGCTACGGATTATAAAACCAATACGGTGAGTTTGTATAAAAGTTATGATTACGAAAAAAAGAAAAGCAATTTTCAAGCGAATCAAACTTTAACCATCACGCTGAAAGATTTGTCTAAATACAATGATATCATGATGGGATTAAATGATGCCGGAGTTAACACAATACAAGGCGTTGAATTCAAATCTTCTAAAATGGAAGACTACGAAAAAGAAGCCCGCAAAAATGCGATGTTAAATGCCAAACAAAAGGCAGCTGATTACGTTTCGGTTTTGGGGCAAAAAGTAGGCAAAGCACTTTTGATTACGGATACTTCGCAAGTTTATATTCCACAACCTATGTACAAAGGCAACAGGATGACTATGGCGGCTGATGCTTCAGAAAGCACAGAAACGTTAGCTGTAGGAGAAATAGAAGTGAATACAAATGTAAGCGTGACTTTCGCTTTGGAATAAAATTCTCAGGTAATAATAAACAAAAAAGTCTCTATGAAAATAGAGACTTTTTTGTTTGTGGGGAGAGCAGGATTCGAACCTGCGAAGTTCTCACAGCAGATTTACAGTCTGCCCTCGTTGGCCGCTTGAGTATCTCCCCGTTGCCGTAGCGATTGCAAATATAAAAACACTTTTGACGTTCACAAATAAAAATGAAGTATTTCGAAGAACTATTTTTTAATGGTTTGGTTTTGAATAAAATAAAAAAATCTCCCGAAGGAGATTTTTAGTATCAACGATTAGGCGTTTTTTATTTTGCTGCTAAAAGTTCGTTAATTTTAGCTTTCAAGGCTTCACCTTTTAAATCAACTGCTACGATTCTTCCGGTGGCATCTAATAAGAAGGTCGAAGGAATTAAAGAGATTCCATATTGAAGCGCAATAGGATCTTTCATTTCTTTTAAATTCGAAACGTTGGTCCAGGTTAATTTATCTTTAGCAATAGCTTCTTTCCATTTGGCTGCATCAACATCCAGCGAAACACTGATGATGTTAAATCCTTTGCTGTGTAATTCATTGTAAAGTGCTACGTTATTTGGATTTTCTGCTCTGCATGGTGCACACCAAGAGGCCCAAAAATCAACCAAAGTAACTTTGCCCATACTCTCTTTTAAAGAAGTTATTTTTCCCTCAGGAGTTGGTGCTTTAAAGTCGGGAGCTATAGTTCCTACTGCTACAGTAGCTTTAGCTTTGTCTTGTTTCTTTAAAGTATCAATACTTTCTTTAACTGTTTTTCCCGGTTTGGTTTTTTTCAAAGACTCGTCAAGTGTGTTGTATACCGCCTCAATGTCTTTTACTTTGAAATTTTTATTATTAAACATAGCCTGTACAATCAAAACGCTGATGAATGATTTTGGGTGTGTTTTTGGATATCCGAAAGTATAATCAGTAATATCTTTTTGAAGCAAATCGTATTGTTTTCTTAAAGAATTGATGGTTACCGTATCGTTGTTTTTACGGGCCTCATTCATTTTAGCCATGTTTTTCATTTGAAAATCCATTACTTTCTTCTGCAATCCTTTTTGAATTTTATTGGATTCTTTATTGAAGTTAGAGAACTCGTCATTGCTGTAAGTTCCTGATAATTTCGATTTGAAAATACTGTCTTTATCCACTTCAATTGCAATTTCTCCTTCTTCTAATATGAAAGGGATTTTACCGTTTACTTTTTGAATTTCAAGAAAGTTTATACTTGGTTCGCCCGCTTTTCCTTTGATTTCAAATTTTCCGTCAACCACTTTTACGGTGTCAATATTGAGGATTCCCATTCCGTTAGGGTTTTGCTTTTGTAAATATACTAAGCCTGTTTTCATGCCTTTTATTTCTCCGGAAATAAGATATTCACCATCTGCTACCTTCTTACATGAAAATAGAACTACAGCTACGGTTACTAAAAGAATTAATTTTTTCATTTTTATATATTAAAATTTTTGTGCAAATGTATCTAATTTGCTTTGTGAATAATTAGTTATTTGTTTTTTTTTGAAATTTTATTTTTTGGTCGAAGGACATACAAAATGGGTACAGTTGACGGTAGTTTTTTTGATGCCACTCATTCCTTTTTCAATATTAATAAGATTGTGAATGCCTCTTGATTTTAGGATAGAAGCCATGATGACAGAACGGTAACCACCAGCGCAATGCAGGAAGAAAACAGTGTCTTTTGGCACACTTTGAAAATTTTCATTAATGGTGTCTAAAGGAATATTGATAGCGTTTTCTACATGTTCTGCTTCAAATTCACCGGGTTTACGGGCATCAACAACTATGCTGTCCGGAGTTAAGGCAGTAGCAAAAGTTTCCGGAGTTATAGAGTTTATAGAATCGGTTTCAAAACCGGCTGTTTTCCATGATGCTATTCCTCCTTTTAAATAGCCCAATACATGGTCAAAACCTACTCGCGACAGTCTTGTAATTGCTTCTTCCTCTCGGCCTTCGGGAATAACCAACAATAATTTTTGATTTACATCTCGAAGCATCGAACCTACCCATGGAGCAAAATTGCCCTGAATTCCAATAAAAATAGAATTAGGAATGTGCGATTGAACATACTCATCTTCATGGCGAACATCCAAAATAACTACATCACCCTGATTGGCAACGGCTTCAAAAGCAGCTGGCGAAAGTGCTATGTTACTGTTTTGGATAACAGTATCCAAACTTTCATAACCTTTGATATTCATCAGAACATTTTGAGGGAAATACGCAGGAGGAAGCCCCAGACCGTCTAATAGCTCTTTAGTAAATTCTTCTTTGGTCATATCTGCTCTTAACGCATAATTGGTTCTCTTTTGATTGCCCAAAGTATCGGTGGTTTCTTTACTCATGTTTTTACCACAAGCGCTGCCGGCACCATGACTAGGATAAACGATTAAATCGTCACTTAGCGGCATAATTTTATTTCGCAAAGAATCAAAAAGATATGAAGCCAATTTTTGTTGAGTCAACTCTTCTACCAGAGCTTGTGCTAAATCAGGACGACCCACATCTCCAATGAAAAGAGTATCTCCTGTAATAATTCCGTGCTGTTTTCCGTTTTCATCGGTTAGCAAATAGCAAGTGCTTTCCAAGGTATGACCGGGAGTGTGAATCGCTTTTATGGTATAATTACCCACTTTAAATTCCTGATTGTCTGTAGCGATAATAGCTTCAAATTCGGGAGCTGCAGTAGGACCATAAACAATTTCGCCACCACTTTTCTTAGCCAGGTCTATATGTCCTGAAACAAAGTCGGCATGAAAATGGGTTTCAAAAATGTATTTTATTTTGGCGTTATCTTTTTGAGCTCTGTCTAAATAAGGCTGTACTTCACGAAGCGGATCAAAAATAGCGGCTTCTCCATTATTTTCTATATAATAGGCAGCTTGCGCTATGCATCCGGTATATATCTGTTCAATTTTCATGATAGAATGTTTTGTGCAAATTTAAAGATTAGACTAGTATAATGAGTTGATTTTAGAATACTTTATGAAAAAAGTTCTTTGAAAAGGATAAAGAGTGACATCAATAAAACGAAAATCCCAAATATTTTTTTCAACTGTTTTTCGTTGATATGCTGCTGAATTTTTAGGCCAATAAAAATTCCCACTACGGAAATAGCCGTGAAAACTAATAAAAATGACCAATCAATAGCAATGTTTTGCACATCCCCCAAAAAACCGATTAAGGAATTGATGGTGATAATTAACAACGAAGTGCCAATGGCTTTTTTGATGGGCAATTTGGCCAATTGTATCAAAGCCGGAATAATTAAAAAACCTCCGCCTGCACCAATTAATCCAATCAAAACCCCCACTAAGAACAACTGAATAATGACAATAAAAACGTTTTTGTTTTTTTCTTCCAACTGTTTTTCCTGCTGTGGTTTTAACATCGAATAGGCTGCAAGAAACATGACTACAGCAAAAATCAACATCAAAAAAGTAGCTTTGGTAAGTTGTAAGGAACCAAAATAAAAAATAGTATCCGGCAACTTGTGAATGATAAATTTTCGCGTTAAGTAAACGCCAATTACTGAAGGAATTGCAAATTGAATTGCTGTTTTGGGAGCAACCAATCCTTTTTTTAGATTTTGTATCGTGCCGAAAGCCGAGGTGGTTCCCACAATGAACAACGAATAAGCTGTGGCAATCAGTGGATTTAAACTCAATACGTAAACCAGTATGGGAACGGTTAGTATGGAGCCACCACCACCGGTAATTCCGAGTACCAAGCCAATACATAAAGCACCAACATATCCTAAAAGTTCAAACATTTTTTAAAAATAACGAGGTAAAAATAGTGTAATTAGTTATAAATTAGGATTTATTTTGTGGTTTGTTTTTAGCTTTTGGTGATATGTTTGGTGATTTCCAAAATCTTATTGCTGTCTATAGGTTTTGAAAAATAGCCCATGATTTCAGGGAATGTTTTGGCTTTTTCTTTGTCTTCATAAGCAATAGATGAACTCACGATATATATCGCCGTTTTTTTGGTTTTTTCGGCAAGTGATTTTTCTATTTGGTTCATGAAATCCCAACCATCCATAATAGGCATCTCAATATCCAGCAGAATGATCTCGGGTAATTTTTTGTTTTCTTTCAGCGTTTCTGAAAAACTTTCTAAGGCTTCTTTCCCGTTTTTAAAGGAAATAACATCATACTCTGTTTTTGACATGGCAATAATCTTATTAATCAATAATTGATAAATAGGATCGTCATCGATAATACAAATTACTTTATTTTTCATTTGAAATAAATGGTAAAAGTGGTTCCTTTATTGAGTTCGCTTTCGGTTTGGATTCTTCCGCCCATGGCATCAATTTGGTTTTTGGTAATAAACAGCCCAATGCCTTTTGAATCGGGATTGTTGTTGAATGTTTTATACATACCAAACAATTTTTCGCCATTTTTCACTAAGTCGATACCAATGCCGTTGTCTTTGATTTTTAAAGCTTTAGTTTTTTCGTCAAAAGTAAAAAAGATCTCTGGTTTCCGGTTAGGGTCACTGTAACGAATGGCATTGGAAAGAAAATTCAAAAGGATGCTTTCCAGATAAGCCGTATTGTAATTGATTACAACTGTTGGCGCCACCATATTGTGAATCGCAGCTTGTTTTTTATCAATTTGTTCACTTAAAACAGTCTTAGCATTTTCAATATAATCGTAGAGATTTAAGGGCTCTATTTTTAAATTAACATTGGTTCTGATACTGACTACTTCGTTTAAATTCACCATCGTTTCGTTCAACGAAGCCGATACTTTTTTGAGCAATTCAATCATTTCATCACGTTCTTCTTTGGTTTGGGCCGTTTCCAAAAAACCCGAAATGATTTCAATATTACTAGTATGTGACCGTAGGTTATGCGAAACAATATAGGAAAAATTCAATAGCCTTTTATTTTGGTCAGAAACCAATTCAAAAGATTTTTTTAATGCTTCTTCTGCTTGTTTTTTTTCTGTAATGTCTTCTATTATGGCAATAGTATTTACAGGCTTTCGATCCGATTTCCATAATTTGGAAACGATAAGGTTACCCCATACAATTTTTCCTGATTTATGAATGTATCTTTTTTCAATGGTAAATTCATTGATAAACCCCTTTTTTAGTTGGTACATGCAGTTTACATCTTGTTCTGCATCTTCAGGATGCGTGATTTCCTGGAAATTGATTTTTTTCAATTCGCTTTCCGTGTAACCTACAATTCGACAAAACTCATCATTGACTTCCAAAAAATTTCCCGTATGCATTTCTACACGGGCTATGCCCACTGGAGCTTGCTCAAAGATAGTTTTGAATTCCAGCTCGGTATGAAATATTTTTTTGGCCTGTTCATAAACTTGCAGTTGCAATTTGGCGGGTTTTTTCATGATAGACGCCACCCAAAGCCCACAAATAAGCGACAGTAAAAAACCCAGTATGCTCGACGTAATAATTTGGTAAAACAATCCGTTTTTGTCCCGGGCAATTAGATATAGCTTCCAGTCCCCATCAGGAATGATAGCGGTTTGGAAGTATTTCCTTGAAAAGTCCTCTTTTTTTGGTAGAAAAAATTCTTCTTTGTGAGTGTAGGGATTAACTTTTGAAAATTGAAAATAATACTTTGTGTCATCAATCGACTGTATTCCCGACATCTTAAACAAAGTTTCCAATTTAATGATCACAGCAGAAAATCCCCAAAATTTGTTTTTCTTAAAAACCGGTAATCTTCCCACAACGCCAACGCCTCCTTGTTTTAATTTAAGCGGCCCGGCAAAATAAATCAACTTCGTTTTAATCGATTTTCGAGCCTCTTTCTGTACACTTGACGTATGCAGTATGTCATAATTCAGGGCGGCTTCATTGCCATCTATAGGATACACATATTTAATAACCCCATTGGGTACTAATTGAACGGCATCAATACAAGCATTGGAATTAATGAGTTTAGGGGCAATTTTAGTAAAGTTTTCAGGTTCACCCTCATCATTGATAGACATGGCAAGTGTCAACGTAGCTGTATAAGTATTTTTGAGGATTTGCTGAAAGTTTTGATGTACAACATTTATAATGTTTGACATCTCACGACGACGGTTTTCTTTAACAACACTGTAGCGCAATCCTACCACAAAACCAACCAACAAGAGTAAAAACAGAAAAACAAGGGTTCCCGTTGTATTTGGTCTTGTTAAAAACCATTTAGAAATTTTTATCCAAGTTCTTTTGAAACTCATAAAGGACTTTTTTGATTGCGAGGGAAATGATAGGAGTTATAAAGATAGGAAAAAAATTAGCTTAACAAGAAATAGAATGCAATTTTAGTTTTATTTCCCGATACAGAAATTGGCGAAAATATTTCCAAGCAACTCATCGTTAGTTACTTCGCCTGTGATTTCTCCAAAATAATACAAGGCTTGTTTGATATCAATAGCCATCAAGTCTGAAGACAATTGCGTATCCATGCCAAAGCGCACTTTCTGAATTTCTTCCAAGGCTTTTAACAACGAATCATAATGCCGGGTGTTGGTTACTATGGTTTCGTTATTGCGCAAAGCACCGGTGTTTACAAAGGATAATAATTGATTTTTCAAACCTTCAATTCCTTGTTTTTCTTTGGCAGACAGCAACACGATATTTGGAATTTGAGATGTAAGATTTGAGATTTGTATTTCTGATAATTTATCGGCTTTGTTGCCAATGACTACCAAAGCTTTCATTGGAAACTGATTCTTTATCTTTTCGAGTTCGATTTGAACTTCCTTCAGATTTTGATTGTCCAATGTTAATTGCGAACTGTCAATCAGGTAAATGATAACTTGTGCCTGCTCGATTTTTTCAAAAGTTTTTTTGATACCAATGCTTTCCACCACGTCTTTAGTTTCGCGTATTCCGGCAGTATCAATAAAGCGGAAGCCGATGCCTCCAATAGTTAATTCATCTTCAATAGTATCCCGCGTAGTTCCGGCAATTTCGGAAACAATAGCGCGTTCTTCGTTTAACAGAGCATTTAGTAAAGTTGATTTTCCCACATTGGGTTCCCCCACAATCGCTACTGGAATTCCATTTTTAATGACATTACCCACAGCAAAGGAATCGATTAGTCTTTTTAAAACAAATTCGATACGGTTCAGTAAATCTCTAAATTGAGTGCGATCAGCAAATTCTACATCTTCTTCGGCAAAATCGAGTTCGAGTTCAATTAACGAAGCAAAGTTTAACAGTTCTTCTCTTAGTTTGGCAATTTCATTACTGAATCCACCACGCATTTGTTGCATGGCAATTTGATGACTGGCTTCATTGTCCGAAGAAATCAAATCGGCCACAGCTTCAGCTTGCGACAAATCGAGTTTGCCGTTCAAGAAAGCTCTCAGCGTGAATTCGCCGGCCTGCGCCATTCGACAGCCTTTTCGCAATAACAATTGAATGATTTGTTGCTGAATGTAAGTTGAGCCGTGACACGAAATTTCAATCACATCTTCACCGGTATAGGAATGTGGATTTCTAAAAATAGAAAGCAAAACCTGATCATACACTTTGCCATCTTCTATGATGTGCCCTAAATGAATGGTATGCGTTTTTTGCTTGCTGATAGTTTTTCCCGAAACCGACTGGAATACCTGCTCGGCTATAGACAAAGCAGCCACACCCGAAATTCGGATTACCGCAATGGCACCAGCACCCGAAGGTGATGCTAAAGCAACTATAGTTTCTTGTGAAATCATTTTTTACCCATTTGTTGGCAAAGATACTAAAACTCTAAAGGAGTAAGGTTTAAAATAATACAGACCGATTAGCCGTTATTAAATAGTTAATTTCCTGATAATTGTCATTTATTTATTAGCTAAATAAGTGTAATTTTGATAGAAATTAAATCCATTTACTCATGAAAAAGATATTGGTTCCGTTAGATTTTTCTGAAACGTCAGACAATGCGTTTATTTATGCGCTTGAATTGGCCAAGTTTTTTAAAGCCGAGTTGGTTTTATTACACACTTTTGAGTTGCCAATAGTGGATAGCCAATCCATGCCGATTAATTATGCTACAATATATGATGCTATTGAGTTGACTAATTTTGATCATTTTAAAGAAAAAATGCCAAAACTCAGAGCCTTGGCTGCCGAACGGAACTTAGACCATATTGTGATGAATCACATCTTGATGGATGGTGATTTGGTTTTCAATATTAAAAAAGTGGTCAAACAGGAAAGTGTCGATTTCGTGGTGATGGGAACCAAAGGTGCCACAGGTTGGGTTGATTCGTTTATTGGAACCAATACGGCCTCTGTTATTTCCGATGTAATGGTTCCGGTTTTAAGCGTTCCGATCGAAGCCAAATTTGTTAAAATTGAAACCATAGCGTTTACCACGCGCTTTCGGGAAAAAGATATAGAAGCGTTGCAGGTGGTTTTGAAAATAGCCAAAAAATTACAGGCCAACGTTAAATGTTTGTATGTTAAAAAATCATCGTCAGATGTTACTGATGAAACGATTAAAAGATGGCAGTCGCATTTTGAAGAGGAAGAAAAATTACAGTTTTTTATTCTGCCAGGCGAAGATGTAGAGGCTGCAATAGAGGATTTTCTACTGAATCAAAGTGTTGATTTATTGGCGCTGCTGACTTATAAAAGAAACTTTTTTGTAGAGCTTTTCACGACCACGACCACACAAAAATTATCTCAACATTTAAAAACACCAATTTTAGTTTTACACTAATAAAAAACCGCAACTTCTTTCGAAGTTACGGTTTTCAGGTATAAAGGTTAGTTTATATTATTAGTTATTCAGCATTACCGGCATTACCAGCATGGTAACGGTTTCGCCTTCGTCTAAGCCATCAATTGGGGTTAGAATTCCGGCACGGTTGGGCATCGACATTTCCAACATGATTTCATCCGATTGCAGGTTAGTCAACATCTCTGATAAGAATCTAGAGTTGAACCCAATTTGCATGTCATCGCCTTGGTAATCACAAGTCAAACGCTCTTCGGCTTTGTTAGAGTAATCAATATCTTCAGCAGAAATGTTCAATTCGGCACCGGCAATTTTTAAACGAATCTGGTGCGTAGTTTTGTTAGAGAAAATCGCAACACGACGCACGGAGTTCAATAAAAGAACACGGTTAATCATCAATTTGTTTGGATTTTCCTTTGGAATTACCGCTTCGTAGTTTGGATATTTACCGTCAATCAAACGACAAGTCAATACATAACTGTCAAAAGAGAACGTAGCATTTGAGTCGTTATATTCAATAGTCACATCGGATTCAGATGTTCCTAAAATACTTTTTAAAATGTTCAAAGGTTTCTTTGGCATAATGAAATCCGCCACTTGCGACGCTTTTACATCGGCACGGGCATATTTTACTAATTTGTGTGCATCAGTGGCAACAAAGATTAAACCTTCCGGAGAGAATTGGAAAAACACTCCGCTCATTACCGGTCGCAAATCATCGTTTCCGGCGGCAAAAATGGTTTTACTGATAGCAGTTGCCAAAACATCTGAAGGCACTACAGTAGAGGATGGTTCGTCCAAGCTTACTGATTTCGGAAACTCTTCTCCCGGAGCATAAGCAATAGCATATTTCCCTGAATTGGAGCTGATTTCAATCGTGCTGTTTTCTTCCACAGTGAAAGTCAACGGTTGCTCCGGAAATGTTTTCAGTATGTCTAATAACAATTTCGCAGGAACAGCCACGCTGCCTTTGCTGGTAGAATCAATTTCTAAAGTAGCCGACATGGTAGTCTCTAAATCAGAAGCCGATACGGTTAAGGTTTTGTTGTTTAATTCGAACAGAAAATTATCTAAAATAGGCAAAGTGTTACTGCTGTTAATAACGCTACCTAGTACTTGTAGTTGTTTTAATAAGTATGAACTCGATACTATGAACTTCATTTTAATTTATTTTTTACAAATATATCTTAAACTAATAGATTTCAAAAAGTTTTTTATTAACATTACTTGCTGTATTTGCGCTTGCGCAAAATGGTAAAGACCACGCCAAATACCAAGAGGATAACAATTGGTACTGCTACAGTTATGACCTGCGAGTAGGTGTACTTGGCATAGACTTTTTCTTTATCCAAAATCGGCAAATCCACTTCCTTGCTGCGAATGTTAATAAGTCCGTTGTCATCCAGTAAATAATTGACGCAATTCATCATAAACTCTTTATTGGCGTACAAATTGTTGGTCCATTTGTCATAACCCAATTCTAGTGGCTGGAAGTTTTTATCCAATTGATTTTTAATCACATCGCCATCCGAAATGACAATCATTTTGGTGTCTTTGCCCACATTTTTAAACGAAGATTCCTTAAACGGCAACACTCGGTTTTCATACGTCGAACGGAATTGTCCTTCTAACAAAAGCGCCACCGGGAAGTCTCCGGTATTGACAAAATCTTTTTGCTCCGGGCGGTCGGACACCATTTTCAAACTGATTTCAGCCGGCGTGCCCACCAATTTGGAATAAGGTGACGAATGCAGCAGCACTGTCTTTTTAATGTCGTTTTTCAAAGGCTCAATCGGGCTCGTAAATTGAAACTTAATCCCGTCAAGATTACTGACTATAGGGTGTTTTGTTTTTTCCGAAGGATAAATCATAGGCGAAAAAAACCATGGATATTGCGTGTATTGTGTGGCACTGCCTTGTTCGCCGGTGGCCAAAGCAATAGGCGTATTCTGCACATCATAAATCAAATCCGGACGCAAACGGAAACCATATTTGAAGAACATATCGTTTAGATTCAAGTCTCTTGGGAAAGCCAGATTGGAACCGTTTTGATTGTACAGACTGTCCATTTCCATATTCACTTGATCCACCAGCCAAAGTGTTTTACCACCATTCAGAACGTATTGATCCAATACTTCTTTCTCTTCTTCGGTAAAGGCTTCTGTTGGTTTGGCAATCACCGCTAAGTCATATTTGTTCAAATATTTCAATGTCTCATTCGGACTTTTAGCTACTGAGTCCAAAGTAAAAGTTCCAATGAAATAATTATCGCGAACCGATTTTACAAAGTCGGCAATCAGGATGTCGTGCAATTCGCCATTTCCTTTGATAACGGCTACTTTCTTTTGTTTTGTTTTGGAAACGGTATTGATGGCATTCGCGAAAGCGTACTCTAAATGCTGTACCGAACTCACTACTTTTTCAGCGGTGGAAGCGCCCATCATATTTTTCAACAACGGTACTTTTACGGAACGATTGCCACAAGTGGCTACTGCCCACGGGAAAACCATTTCCTGAGTTTGCTGTCCTTTATCATTTACAGTAACATTAACCGGTGTCATGTCGCGTTCTATAAACGATTGCATGGTTTTGTCTTTTTGGTCTTCGTCTTCCAGCGGATTGACAAACTGGAAAATGATATTCGAGTTTTGTGACTTGAATTCCTCTAATAATTGCTGGGTTTCCGTCTGCAGTTTTTTGAATTCTCCCGGAAATTCTCCTTCTAAGAAAACATCAATGTATAAAGGTTCTTTCACTTCGCTAACAATGTTCAAAGACGTTTGCGAAAGCGTATAGCGTTTGTCAGCAGTCAAGTCAAATCGCTTGAAAACAAAGTGACCAGCCAAGTTTAAGACCACGATTATAAAAACGGTGGTCAGTATTTTTTTGAAGTTATTTTTTGGCGCACTCATTACGATTTCAAAGATTTTAATTTAAACACGGTAAACGATAAAAATAAGAAAGCCACACTTATAAAGTATAAAACATCGCGAGTATCAATCACGCCGCGCGACATGCTTTTGAAATGATAATCCATCCCGATGCGGGCAATGACATCTTCAAAACCTTTTACATAAGTGGAAATGCCTTCAAATCCAAAGTAAAATACAAAACACAAAAACACCGAAAGTAAAAACGCTACAATCTGATTTTCGGAAAGGGTAGAAGTAAAGATGCCTATGGCGGTATAAGAAGCAATCAAAAACAACAAACCAAAATAGGAACCCATGGTACTGCCCATATCAATATTACCTTCGGGCATGCCTAAGCCATAAATCACATACACATAAACCAAAGTTGGAATCAAGGCAATTACAATTAACAGAAACGAGCCTAAGAACTTCCCGCTGACAATTTGCCAAATGGATAAAGGTTTGGTCAATAGCAACTCAATAGTTCCTTGTTTCTTCTCATCCGAAAAACTGCGCATCGTCACCGCCGGAATCAGGAAAATCAAGATCCAGGGTGCTAACGTGAAGAACGGACTCAAATCGGCAAACCCGCTTTGTAAGATGTTGTATTCGCCATCAAACACCCAAAGGAACAAGCCGTTGAGCAAAAGGAAAATGGCAATCACCAAATAACCGATGGGCGAACCAAAGAAGGATTTTATTTCTCGTAATGCGATTGATTTCATAGTATTTTTTATTTCGTAATTATGGCAAACTTACCATTTTGTTCACACTCCAGGCTTCGGGTTTGTCGTTGAATAGTTTTTTGGTGAAGGTCCAAACATCATCAAACAAGGCCGATTGTCGGTACTTTTCCAAATCGTCTTCGGTTTCCCAAAAGCTATACGTAAAGAAAATACACGGATTGTTTTTGTCCTGATACAATTCCAGAAAACGATTGCCTTCGGCACCGCGTATCTTTTCTTTGATGCTGTCAAAATTCTCCAAAAACTTCGGAATATGCTCCTCGTGAAAACTCATTTTTACTATTCTAACAAACATTTTCTAATTTTTAAATTCAATAGTAACTCCATCCCGGTAACTCAATCCCAATAAGGAAGAGGCGGAACCCACGGTGTCCGGATTGCTTCTGAAAATGGCAATTTCCAGAAAACCGGCTTCGTTGAATATCGCCAGCTTTTCGCCTTCATAGTACTTCAAAGGATATTTTTCAGATATACCAATGTCAGAGTATTTGGGTAAGATGGTTTTAATGGTTTGATTTTTAAACTTGATTTCATACGGCCGTCCTTTGCCCATTTCCAGAAATAATTTCTTGGAGATATTGGTCACGGCATTGCCCAAATGGTCGCTGTAAATCACATAGCCCTTGATTTGATTGTCCTGAACCACAGCCTGTAATTCGGTTACTTCTTTAATCGTTTTGATTTCTTTGCCAATAACGTTCAGCAAACCACCTTTGGCCAAATGGCAGGCCACTTTCACAAACACATCCAAATCGGTAGCATCGCTCGGCAATCGGTCATGGATATTAATGGCTACCAATTTTTGCGGTACAATCTTTTGAATCAGCATGCTCAGAATCCCATTATCGGCACAGATAAAGTACTGATCATTCCATTGCATGGCAATGTGTTGGTTTTCGGCATTCAGTTCGATATCCACCCCAATTAAGTGTACGGTTCCTTTGGGGAAACTGTTGTAAGCGGCTCCTATAATATAAGCGGCTTCTGCTACATTAAAAGGGTCAATATCGTGGGAAATATCAATAATGGTGGCTTCGCGAAACTCCGATAACAATTTACCTTTCAAAGAACCAACAAAATGGTCTTTTAATCCGTAATCGGTTGTTAAGGTAATTATTGACATAGATTGTTTATAACTTGGTTGAAATAGGATTTTAAAATTGTAAAACCTATTCCTTTATTTGATTAAATTTGGATACAAAGCTAATTTATTTTAGCGAATTTTTTTAATTTAATACTACTGCTTTTGAACGAACGTATCATTGAATTACACGACATCGCACCCAAAGAATTTTGGGGCGCTCAAGATGCCCATCTTGAAACCATTAAAAGATATTACCCTAAACTCAAAATCGTAGCCCGAGGCACTACATTAAAAGCATTCGGAGAGAAAGAAGAGTTAGATGAGTTCGAAAACCGCTTTAACCGACTAATGCTGCATTTTACACGCTACAATAATATAGATGATAACGTCATCGACAGAGTGATACACAGCAATTCCCATGAAGAGCAGCGTATGCCGGACAGTGATAAAATTTTGGTACACGGTATAGGAGGAAAGCTTATTAAAGCCATGACACCTAACCAACAAAAACTGGTCGATTATGTAGCTAAAAACGACATGGTATTTGCCGTAGGTCCTGCCGGAACCGGTAAGACCTATACCGGCGTTGCCTTAGCCGTAAAAGCACTGAAAGAAAAGCAGGTCAAGCGCATCATTTTGACGCGTCCGGCAGTGGAAGCAGGGGAGAACCTTGGTTTTTTACCGGGTGATATGAAAGAAAAACTAGATCCGTATATGCAACCTTTATATGATGCTTTGCGCGATATGCTACCACCACAAACCCTGGAAGATTATTTGCTCAAAGGAATCATACAAATAGCACCACTGGCTTTCATGCGTGGAAGAACGCTGGATAATGCCTTTGTGATTTTGGACGAAGCTCAAAATACAACGCATTCGCAAATGAAAATGTTCCTGACCCGTATGGGGAAAAATGCCAAGTTCATCATCACCGGTGATCCCGGACAAGTAGATTTACCACGTAGAACGATATCAGGTTTGAAAGAAGCTATCTTAGTGTTAAAAGATGTTGAAGGCATCGGTATCATCTATCTGGATGATAAAGACATTGTTCGCCACCGACTTGTGAAAAAAGTAATCGATGCCTATAAGAGCATTGAGAATAATGATTATTAAATAAATAGTATTTAAAAAAAGCAAACCCTGTCAAAATAGAACTTGGCAGGGTTTGTTTTTTAGTAATCCTATTCAAAAAGCAATCACCAACTTCCGAAAAGCAATAATTCAAGTTAAAAATCGAATCATTTACTTTTAAAAAGTAATCTCAAATCCCTATTTTTGCACCAACAACAACACTACCTAATGAATACACTAACTACAACTGATTTTCAGTTCCCCAATCAAAAATCCGTTTACCGCGGTAAAGTCCGTGAAGTTTACAACATCAACAACGAACTTTTAGTCATGATTGCCACCGACAGGCTTTCCGCTTTTGATGTCGTTTTGCCCAAAGGCATTCCCTATAAAGGACAAATCCTAAACCAAATTGCCACCAGGTTCATGCATCTGACCCAAGACATTGTACCTAATTGGTTGATTGCAACACCCGATCCTAATGTGGCTGTTGGTCATCTTTGCGAACCTTTCAAAGTAGAAATGGTGATTCGCGGGTATCTTTCGGGTCATGCTGCCCGTGAATATGCTTTGGGTAAAAGAACAATTTGCGGTGTAACTATGCCCGAAGGTTTGAAAGAAAACGACCAATTTCCAACGCCAATTATAACACCAACTACTAAAGCCGATAATGGTTCTCACGACGAAGACATTTCCCGCGAAGCCATTTTAGCCAACGGAATCGTTTCGGAAGCCGATTATGTGGTTTTAGAACAATATACCAGAGCTTTATACCAAAGAGGTACCGAGATAGCAGCCAGCCGTGGCTTAATTTTGGTAGACACCAAATACGAATTTGGCAAAACCAAAGACGGAACCATAGTCCTAATTGACGAAATCCACACACCGGATTCTTCCCGTTATTTCTATGCTGAGGGATATCAGGAACGACAAGACAAAGGCGAAGAGCAAAAACAATTATCCAAAGAATTCGTTCGTCGTTGGCTCATTGAAAATGGTTTTCAGGGCAAAGAAGGACAACAAATTCCTAACATGACCGATGAATACATTGAAACCGTTTCAGAACGTTATATCGAATTGTATGAAAATATTATCGGAGAAAAATTCATCAAAGCAGATATAGCCAACATTAACAATCGTATCGAACAAAACGTTTTTCAGTTTTTGAAATCGTGACCCAATTGTAAAATCATAATTAGAAACCACGCTTTTGCGTGGTTTTTTTATGCCAAATGTTAAAGTTTTGTTATAGTTAACTATTTGGTGCAACGAAAATTACTTATCGGGCGTCTTATAGTCAATCAATAACTTTTAAAAATCAATCATCATGAAAAAAACAATCATTTTCGCAGGCTTAGCTCTAGTAGCTTTTGCTAATGTTTCATTGGCATCTAATGTTTCAACTGTTGGCACAGCAACAGAAATCGTAAAGTATGGTAACACACCTTTGTGTACTGCTATCTTCAAAGGAGATTTAGCTACCGTTAAAAAGTTTGTCGAATACGGTGCCGACGTCAATGAAGAATCCAACGGTATGACTCCCTTAATGTATGCTGCCCGCTACAATAAAGTAGATATTATCAAATATTTATTGGCAAGAGGAGCAAACAAAGACGTTAAAGATGAAAAAGGATACACAGCAAAACAATACGCTGAGTTCTCAAAATCGCAAGAAGCTTTGGATTGTTTGAAACAATCTTAAACCTTTTCAAAGCACCGTTTACAATTCTAGACGGTGCTTTTTCCTTAAAATCAGCATGATACCAATTCTTAAAAGTTAAAATTTTGTTAAAATTAAGTACTATGTAATACAAGATACTAGTTTTTAGCCATATATTTGCATAGGATATTAATAACAATATCACAATCATCAATTAAAAAAAATCAATCATCATGAAAACAACAATCACAATTTTAGGAATCGCTGCTTTACTTTTTACTACTAATACCAAAGCAGCTAACGAGTTTAAAGCACAGGATTTAAACGAACAAGATTCAGCTGCAGTACTTGTAGACAACGGACAACAGGAGAACCAATTGGTTACTGTAAATCAGGAATTCTCAACTAATTCACTTGAGAACACTTCAGATGAAACTGCTATTTTTGATCCTAATTCAGTAGTGAAAGCTACTTTCCAAAAAACAGCAGAAGAAATAATTGCCGAAGACAAACTGATAACCGAAAGTAAAGAAGTAAGCTTCCAACCCCTTTCATTAGAAAAAACTATGGAAGATTTCATTGCCGAAGACAATCAAATTATCGAAAGCACTGTTATTAACGAGGTTTATCCGTTAGACTTCGAAAAAATCAATCGCGCCGTAAAATCCAAAAAAGTTGGTAACAACAACTTGGCGGTTACTGTCGATTTAAAATTATAAGTTTAGGTTGATTGCTTTCACAGCCATGTGAAAGTTAAAAGCATCATTAGTTCGTCTTTACTAATGATGCTTTTTGTTTTTTATTTGAAATACGAAAAGGAATCGTTGTTTTCTATTTTCAGCAAACTTTCATAAATCAGTTTGATGACATTCTCCACATCTTCCCGATGCACCATTTCCACAGTAGTGTGCATATAACGAAGCGGTAACGAAATCAAAGCCGAAGCCACACCGCCATTACTGTAAGCAAAAGCATCCGTATCAGTTCCGGTTGCTCTGGAAGTAGCATGACGCTGGAATGGTATTTTATGGGCTTCAGCCGTATTCACAATTAACTCACGCAAAGTATTATGAACCGCCGGAGCATAAGCAATCACCGGTCCTTTGCCCATTTGTAAATCACCTTCAATTTTTTTGTCAATCATTGGAGTTGTAGTGTCGTGACAAACATCGGTCACAATTGCAACGTTGGGTTTGATAGTATTGGTAATCATTTCGGCACCGCGAAGGCCAATTTCTTCCTGAACCGAATTGGTGATGTACAAACCAAAAGGCAGTTTCTTTTTATTCTCTTTTAACAAACGAGCCACTTCAGCAATCATAAAACCACCCATTCGGTTGTCAATGGCACGGCAAACAAATTTGTTGTCATTCAAAATCATAAACTCATCCGGATACGTAATGACACAACCTACATGAACACCCAATTTTTCCACTTCTTCTTTAGTCGAACAACCGCAATCAATAAATATATTGTGTAAGGTAGCCGATTCTTCTTTGCCACGATTTCGGGTATGGATCGCCGGCCAACCAAAAACACCTTTCACGATACCGTTTTTAGTATGAATATTAACTCGTTTCGAAGGCGCAATCTGATGATCAGAACCACCATTTCGGATGACATAAATAAGTCCTTCCGAAGTAATGTAATTCACATACCAGGAAATCTCGTCCGAATGTCCTTCAATAACTACTTTATAAGGAGCATCCGGGTTAATAACACCCACAGCCGAACCATAAGTATCCGTTATAAAACTATCTACATAAGGTTTCAAATAGTTCATCCAAAGTTTTTGCCCACTCGATTCATAACCCGTCGGAGAAGCATTATTTAAATAACTTTCTAAAAATGAAAGCGATGATTTAGTCAGTATCGATTTTGTTGCCATAAATATTTTTTCGCTAAAATATAAATTTGGCATTACAGTTGTTAAGGATATTCTATATTTTTACCCTAATAATTAGTAGCCATGAAATCGATGATTCACGAATGCCAAAAAGACAATTTTAAAATCATGAGTAAAAAACTGTTTTTTTTCGTTTTCGTATTGCTGTTGACAGTAACAGCTAAAGCACAAATTAAAACCGACTCCATTCCCAAAAGAGAAGTTGGCGTAGAAGAAAGCGATACCATTCTCGACGAACCGGTACAGCTCGAAGAAGTAATTGTTTACAAACAAAAACTATCACCTCAGGAAAAGAAAGATTTTCTCTTGTTGCAAAACAGAGTCTATAAAGTATATCCGTTTGCCAAAACCGCTGCAGAGCGCCTAACAATTCTGGATAAAAACATGGACAAGATGAAAACTAACCGTGAAAAAAAGAAATACTTCAAAATTGTAGAAGACTATATAGAGAACGAATTCACAGGCCAGCTCAAAAAGTTATCGCGCAAACAAGGACAAATTTTAGTAAAACTCATCCACCGCCAAACCGGTTTCACTACTTTCGAACTCATTAAGGATTACAAAAGCGGCTGGAAAGCCTTCTGGTCTAACAATACCGCACGCTTATTCGATATCAACCTCAAAACAAAATACGCTCCCTACGATGTCAACGAAGACTTTCTAATAGAAACCATTCTCGACAGAGCCTTCACCCGTGGCAGACTAGTGCCTCAAAAACCCGCGAATCCCGTAGATATCGATGAACTGAGTGACTATTGGGAGAAAAAAGCCTTAAAAAAATAACACATTATATATAATGGAAAAGTCAGGAGCGAAAGTTTCTGGCTTTTTTGTTGTCGTAATTCCCGCTTTTCGCGTTACATGGTAACTGCTACAATCGGGGCTAGGAGGGAGGTCTGTTTTGAGTATTAGCGAAGATTTTGGCAAAGTATGGACGAACTGCATTTGTAAATTTCATGTTATCAAGGCATTAAAAAAAGAATAAAAAAAGGGTAAAAATTATTTGGATTGGGAAAGAAATAGTTTTTATATTTGCACCCCGCAAGAGAGGGAGTTCATTGATTTTTTGGGATTACAGGTGGAAAGA
>Ga0208270_100035_pt1 | contig 109520 bp, 89 predicted proteins | sample LakWasM109_LOW13_2_FD_183925 | JGI IMG/M metagenome (GOLD analysis project Ga0208270, IMG submission 183925) | Freshwater sediment methanotrophic microbial communities from Lake Washington under simulated oxygen tension - Sediment Metagenome... | ecosystem: Environmental > Aquatic > Freshwater >...
CTATGGCTTCTCGTTACTTTTTCAAGCTGGGCTTTTTGTTCTTCTGTTAGGACGATTTCTGGGGCTTTTCTTGGCATAACGCCAACTATAACCTATATCTAATGCTATTAATGCAATTAAACACTAGCAATGGCACGATAACGCTCAACACCAACGGCGTTTCCTGGACATTCACGCCTAACTCAAATTACAACGGCCCGGTTAGTTTGAACTATAACGTGATTGACGGTCATGGCGGCAGCGTTAGCGGCAGCAATTCGTTTAATTTAGCGGCTACCAACGATATACCGATATTAACCGGTACACTAGCTAACCTAGTCGCGGGCACTGAAGACACATCCTATAGCATTAAAGCCGCGGATTTATTACAAGGTTTTACCGATACTTCAGGCCATTCCTTAAGCGTTACCGGGTTGGCAGCAAACCATGGTTCTATTGCGGCGAATGCCGATGGCGTTTCCTGGACATTCACACCCAATGCAAATTACAACGGTTCAGTTGCTTTGAACTACAACGTGATTGATGGCCAGGGCGGCAGCACTACCGGCAGTAACGCGTTTAATTTAACGGCGGTCAACGATCTGCCGACAGGTGGAGTCACCATTAGCGGCACTGCCACGCAAGGCAAAATTTTAACCGCTTCCAACACCTTGGCTGATGTCGACGGCTTAGGAACAATCGGCTATCAATGGCAAGCCGGCGGCGTTAACATCAATGGCGCAACGGGCGGCACTTACACATTGACACAAGCAGACGTCGGCAAGGTCATCAGCGTTGTGGCAAGTTATCTTGATGGCGGCGGCACCAATGAAAAGGTTGCCAGCGGCCCCACTACAGCTGTAACAGCTGTAGTGACTAATGGAGATGGCTGTGAAGATGATCATGATGATGAAGACAACGATCATGACCACAATAATCATCAAAACCATTCCGGTCCTGATAGCGATGATTGTGACGATGAAGACAACGACCATAACCAAAACAATCATCAAAACCATTCCGGTACTGATAACAATGATTGTGATGACAACCACAGGAGTAATCAAAACTATTCCAATACCAATAAAGGCAACAACAGTCACTACGCCAATCTAAAACTTTCCGGCACAAATAAAGCGGATAACCTGAAAGGCGGCAATGGCGATGATATTTTATTTGGCGATAAAGGTAATGACGTTTTGACCGGCGGTAACGGCAAAGATGTTTTTGTATTTGCCAAGCAATCCGGCGTCGATCACATTACTGACTTTTCAGTGGCTAATGACAAGATTTTGCTGGTCGGCAATTATAAGTGGGGCAATGTTGCACAAAGTTATGCTAACGGCGTCGACACGATTAAAGTGGGATCCAGCAGCGATGCAATTACAATCACTCTGACAGGCGTTACAGGAAAGCTGAATCAAGACAGTTTCAGCTTTACAAAAGATATGCCTGATTATTTTAGTTAACTGCAATTCACCCAGCAGTTTTTAGCAACATCCAAAACCAACCTTCGCTCGGAACATTAGAATGAAGGTTGGTTTTTTTGTGCCTACAAAAACAGTATCTTCTGATGTCGGCAACAGCTGCTTAATTGTACGTTTTAACTGAGTAAAATTACCGCCAACCTGGCGAAAACTTCAGAATCAAAGACAGCGATGAATCCAGAGCAAATCAAAAGAGATCCTAACGGTGCGCTTCAGATAGCCAATGAGTTCTACAAGTCGGGTAGCTTGAATGAAGCATTTGATTTATTCAGAAGTATTTTGTCGCTCTATTCTAAAAACACATCCATCATAAACATTCTTGGCGAAATAGAACTCAGGCGCGGGAATTTGCAAGAGTGCGTAAAGTTTTTAAGCGCCTCGATTAGCTTGGATCCTAAACAACCCTCAGCCTATTCCAATCTGGGAGTTGCTTTAAATAAACTCAAGCGCTTTGATGAAGCTCTTGCCAGTTATGACCAAGCCATTGCATTAAAGCCGGACTTTGCCGATGTCTATTCCAATCGCGGCGGTACGTTAAAGGAACTCAAGCGCTTTGATGAAGCCCTGGCCAGTTATCAGCAAGCCATCGCACTAAAGCCAAACTATGCCGAGGCGTATTCCAATTGCGGTATTGTCTTAAAGGAACTCAAACGCTTTGATGACGCCCTGGCCGATTATGACCAAGCTATCGCGTTAAAGCCGGATTATGCCGCGGCCTATTACAATCGCGGCATTGTTTTAAAGGAACTCAAATGCTTTGATGAAGCCTTGTCCAGCTATCAGCAAGCGATTGCGTTAAATCCGAACTATGTTGCTGCCTATTCCAATCTCGGTAACCTGTTAAACGAACTTAAGCGTTTTGATGAAGCCCTGTCCAGCTATGAACGGGCCATCGCACTAAAGCCGGATTTTGCTGAAGCGCATTACAATCAGGGTATTATTTTACAGCAACTCGGGCGATTTGATGAAGCCCTGGCCGATTATGAACAAGCCATCACGCTAAAGCCGGACTATGCTGAGGCGTACTGGAACAAGTCGTTATTGAAGCTTCTTTTAGGCGACTATGAACAAGGCTGGCGGTTTTACGAATGGCGATGGAATCTGGAGTCATTTACCCGAACTAAAAGAAATTTCCAGCAATCTTTATGGCTGGGTGGAGAATCAATCGAGGGGAAAACGATACTGCTCCATTCCGAGCAAGGCTTAGGCGATACCATACAGTTTTGCCGTTATACTGCTATGGTAGCCGCTCTCAAGGCAAAGGTCGTCATTGAAGTGCCCAAACCCTTGATCTCTTTGATTTCAGGGTTAAAAGGGCATTTCACCATTGTTGAGGACGGCGGCTCACTACCGGATTTTGATATTTACTGTCCATTGATGAGCTTACCGCTCGCGTTTAAAACAACGATTACAACGATTCCATCGGCAGTGCCTTATCTGTACGCAAAGGATGAACTTGTGGAATCGGTCGCTGCCGGTTTGGATAATTTATCAGGCTATAAGATTGGGCTTTGTTGGCAAGGCTCTAAAACCCATAAAGCCGACGCCGACCGATCTCCCGGTTTGGAGCCATTCAAAAAACTCTTTGAAGTGTCAGGCGCGCATTTTTTTACCTTGCAGACCGGAAGCCGGGCTGAATTTACCAGGGCTGCAGGGGCAAGCGCTGTCGATCTGGGCCACGAAATCGACGAATTTACTTTACCCTTCGAAGAAACCGCCGCATTGATCATGCAGCTTGATTTGGTCATTACCAGCGACACGTCGATTGCTCATTTGGCAGGGGCTCTGGGGAAAACGGTATGGATTGTTTTGCCCTTCATGGCCGAGTGGCGTTGGCTGACCGATCGCGAGGATAGCCCCTGGTATCCGAATGCCCGATTGTTCCGGCAGCGTCAAAGAGGTGATTGGGCTGAATTGTTCGACCGGATTACGACTTGTTTAAAGAGTGTGATCGCAGGCGAATCATTGGCGCTATGGTCATTAAGTCAAGCCACGCAGCCTATTTCCGCCAACTCATCAAATATCCAGGTGCCTGTTTCTATAGGTGAGTTGTTTGACAAAATTACCATACTGGAAATCAAGGCTCAGCGAATTACGGACCCAAAGAAGCTGGCGAACATTGAAAAAGAGCTTGCTGTCATTGGCGCGTTGGCTGAAGCGTCGGTCGAGCTTGACGCCGATGGGCTCAAATGTCTCGATGAGCTGAGAGAAGTCAACAGCCGCCTTTGGGACATCGAAGACGCCATTCGCGAATGTGAAAGCCGTCAGCACTTCGGCGAGCATTTTATCGAACTCGCCAGGTCGGTCTATAAGCACAATGACAGACGCGCGTTACTGAAAAGAAAACTCAATGAACTGACCGGCTCGGAGCTTATTGAGGAAAAATCGTATGCCGATTATGAAGCAACGCCCGAATCCGGTTAATAAACGGAAAGTTTATTTCTTAATCTCGCTCACAATAGCCTCGGTTTGCCAGCCGCCGCCTAGTGCTTTGTAAAGGGCAACCAGATCGCTGGAAAGCTGGGATTCGCTGGTGATCAGCAAGCTTTGAGTTTGATAAAGCGCGGTTTGGCTTTCCAGTACATCGAGAAACGCGGTCAAGCCTTTTCGATAGCGCTCGTCGGCTAATTGAACGGCCAGCTGGTTTGCTTCAACGGCTTTTGCCAGCGCTTTATGCCGCTCCTGCTCTTTGCTGTATGCGATCAGAGCATCCTCCACTTCCTTAAACGCAGATAACACCGTGGATTGATAAGTCAGGAAGACTTGCTCGAATTGCGCTTTTTTACTTTTGATATTGGCGTTCAGTTTGCCCCAATTGAAAATCGGCATCGATAACGAGGACGCGGCCGACCATGATTTTCCGAGCGGGGTGAAGTCGGTGATGGTTGTGTTTTGCAAGCCGATGAACGCAGCCAGGTTGACTTTCGGGTACAGCTCGGCGGTCGCAATGCCAACGGATGCATTAGCAACAGCCAGTTGCCGTTCGGCGCGGCGGATATCCGGCCTGCGTTGTAATAGTTCGGAGGGGAGGTTGGTTATCACATTCGCGGCAACAGCCGGGATAAGGCCTTGTTGATCGAGCCGAATAGCCAGCGCGCCGGGCTCTTTGCCGAGCAATACGCTGAGAGCGTGTATCGATTGTTTGACTAAGGCTTCATAGTTCGGCAATTGCGCCTCGGTCGTGGCAGACAGGGCTTGCGCTTGCGTCACTTCCAGCATGCTAGCAAGTCCGGTTTGTTGCCGGATTTGAGTCAGCCCCAGCGTATCCAGTTGCGTATGCAAGTTGTCACGGGTTATTGCGGCTAGCCGTTGATTGGCACGCAGCTCGATGTAGTTGCGGGCGACGTCGCCCAACAGGGTAATCAGAACGTCCCGGCTGTTTTCCACTTCGACATCAATGGTTGCATCGGCGGCTTCAACCGCGCGTCTGACGCCGCCGAAAAAATCCAGTTCCCATTGGGCGTCAAAGCCCATCTGGAAAATATTGATCAGTTGATTGCCGATACCAAAACCGCCGCCTGCGGAAGATGTACCGCCGGTTTGGGAAGACGGCGTGGATGTGTTGTTGAAACGCCTGCTGATATTGCTCCTGGCGTCCAAGCTGGGCAAGCCTGCTGCAATGGTTGCGGAGCGCAAGGCACGGGCGTCTTTAACCCGTTCCAGCGCAAGTTTTAAATCCAGATTGGATGCAATAGCGTCGCCGATCAGTGTATCGAGTACCGGATCATTAAAGGTTTTCCACCATTTATCCGGTTGAAAACCTGGCGCAGCGGTTGTTTCAGCCCATTGTTGGGGAATCGGCATTTTTGGAGGTTCATAGTCGGGACCGACCGCAAAGCAGCCCGATAAAAGCAAGGTGACAGCAAGCGCAAGCGGACGGCGGATCATAACGGTGAACCGCCGTTGCCGGGATAATCCTTGGCCTCAATGAAAACGTCCATCTGCTGGCCGACATAGACCGGCAGCTGGCTTCGGTCGAAACTGTACAGCGCTTGCAATACGCGGGTATCAACCTGCTCGGTGCTGTCGCCGGTCAGCGATTTTTTCGGTATGACGTAGGGCTCGACATAAGCCGGAACCAGGTCGGTTTTGAAGTTCCGGTTGCCGCGAAGGTAGGCGACGGCCTTACTGTTTTTATCGAACCGCCAGGCATCGTTTTCGTCGATGTCCACCCGCACATGCAGCTGGTCCATATTGCCCAGCACCAGCAACGGCGTGGCTAAGGCTCCGGCCTGGGCGAACTCGCCGGGCCGGATATTGACTTGCAACACCTCGCCGCCGACCGAAGCCTGCACGGTAAGACGGGCCAGTGTGGTTTGCGTCGTTATCAATGCAGCTTCGGCTTGCTGAACCAGGGCCTTGGCGCTGTCCAGTTTAGTGGTGTTAATCAGCAGGGCATTGCGGCGTCTAAGCAGTTCCTCAGAGCTGATCGCACGGCGGTCGCTTATCGACTCGGCCAAATCGCTCAGCGATTTTGTATCTTTGACTGATGCTGAGGCTTCGTTAACGCCCGCCTTGGCTTTGGCAAGGTCGGCAAGTTTAACTGCCAGCTCGGCGCGGGTCTCGCGGTCGTCCAGGTAAAACAGCGGTGCGCCAGCTTTGACTTTGTCGCCGACGTTGACCGCCACGCTCTTGACGATGCCGGATAACGGCGTGCCGATCGCGATATTCCGGCTTTTGGCCTCGACAATGCCGGCTCCGGCAATAAAGGATTTAAACGGCGCGGAAGCGGGCGGCGCAACGGCCGGAGCGACCGGAATCGGCTTATTGCTGTTGACGACGGTATAAGCCGCAAAAAGGAAGCCGGCCGCCGCCAGTATCGGTAATGTATATTTGACTTGCATATTAGCTCTTGGATGTAATTTTACGGTTTGACCATTCGACAAGCTCGCAGTTCACCACGAAAACACGAAGTTTATGTTTCTGCTTCGTGGTCTTCGTGTCTTCGTAGTGGGCTTAATATTTGGGATGTCCCTTTTACCTGAACTATATGACCGTCATCCATTTCGGCGATACGGTCGGCAAAATCGAAAATCCGGGCGTCATGAGTAACGATAACCAACGCCCGGTCGTTATGTAACGCCACTTCCTTCAGCAAAGTCATCACATTGCGGCCGGTTTCATGATCCAGCGAGCTGGTCGGTTCGTCGCAGACAATCAGTCTCGGGCTGTGAATCAATGCACGGGCAATCGCGACGCGTTGCTGCTGTCCGCCGGAAAGTTCCGAAGATAAAGCTCTCACGCGCGCGCCCAAGCCGACTTGTTCCAGCATGGCAACGGCTTTGCGTTCGGCATCGTTACGTTTCATGCCGTTGATGACAAGCGGCACCGACACGTTTTCAGCCGCGGTGAGCGACGGCAGCAGATTAAAGGCTTGAAAAACAAAACCGATGTTGCGCGCCCTGAAGTCCAGCCTGTTCCGGCCGCTCATGTTCAGCAAATCTTCGCCGAACACTTCGCAAGAGCCGCTGTCCTGGTCGAGAATACCGGCAATCACCGAAATCAACGTGGTCTTGCCGCAGCCTGACGGCCCGACCAGCATCATCAGCTCACCCAGCGCAATGTCCAGGTTGACGCCGTTAAGCGCGGTGACTTTTTGTCCGCCGGTATCGTAAATTTTGACCACATTCCGGCAGCGTACCGCCAATGATGAAGAATTCATGCTTTAGCCTTTAAACACAATAGCCGGTTCCAGACGGATGACTTTAAGTATGCTGATCATCGCTGCGAAAATACAGATCAGGCTAACCCCGCCGCCGCTAAACAATAGCAATTCCCAGGGAAACTTGAATGCCAGTATCGTGTTACGCATCGAATAGCCGAACAATGCGGTCAAACCCACGCCTAAACCATAACCGATCGTACCCACGACAACCGCTTGTAACAAAATCATGCGCAGCAAGACCCAGTTGCTGGTGCCCATCGCTTTCAGTACGCCGAATTGGCGCAGGTTTTCCAGCGTGCTGTTGTAGAAAGTCTGTCCGGCAATCGCTGCGCCGACGATGAACCCCAACATGACCGAAATGCCGAAATTAATCGGGATGCCGGTGTTGTGCATAAAATATTCGTAAGTCAGGGACATGAATTCTTCGCGCGTGTAAGCCGCCAAGCCGGTAGCGGAGCGGATGCGATGGGTTAATTCGGCAAGGTCCTGCCCCGGTTTGGCTTTGACCAGAACGAAGGACAACAGCTTGCGTTCTTTGGGCGCATAATTTTTGGCGCGGGAATAAGTGGTGTAGACCACCGGTTGGGACTGAAAGGTACGGGTGACTCTGGCGATGCCGACTACGATTGCGCGGTGGTCGTTTAGCTCCAGACTGTCGCCGACTTTAAGCGGGATGGGCTCGCCGCCGGGCGTCGGCGAAGGCTTGCCCAATTTGTCCCGGGCGCCGTCTATATCGACGATAACGCCGTCGCTGCGGCGCAGGTCTTCAACCGTTCCTTCCAGCATGACCGGCGGGCCGCCGATCAAGGTGGCGTCATCCAAACCGACGACATTGCAGGTTTGAAAAGTGCCGTCCATCAGCCGCGCTTTTAACAGTCCCTTGTACATCGGCATCGCCCACTCCACCCCGGAAATGCCGCGCACCCGGTACAGTTCGGTATCCTGCAAGGGCTTGATGTCATCGACGAACTGCACTTTCGAGTCCATGACCCATATATCGGGCAAACCGACATCCGATATAAAACTGTAAGAACGCGCCATCAGCCCCAAAAAAATCGCCGGTTGCTGGGTCATGATCAGCGAGGCAAAGGTCAGGCCCATGACAATGCCCAAATATTTGCCTCGGTCTCCCATTAGCATTTTTAAGGCAATGTAATTCATGGCTATGAACGTTGGTTAAATTAAATGGTAAAGCATATTATCATTTGTAGCTAAATTTAAAAGGTACAATTTCAGTCAACGTCAATTGACACAGCAAAGGCCTGTCCATAGAATACAAACCATGAACCCAATCACTTTATCCCTGAAAATTAGCACACGATGGCTGCGAAAGATTATTAGCTTTCACCGCGGTGCTGTTTTTTTGGTTCATTAATCCCATTTTACCAAAGCAACTGCGGGTCTTGACCCCGTTGCTTTTGTAGTCTTTCCGGCAAGATTCGCAGTTTTTCCATCATCAAGGAGAAGTTTGTGCATCAACCCGAATCCGTTATACCTCAAAACAATCGACAGGCTATTTTCGGTTACTTGTTCGTTTTACTCGGCGCCTTTGGTTTTTCCGCCAAGGCGGTACTGGTCAAACTGGCTTTCAGTTACAGCCCGCAATTGGATGTGATCACCTTGATGGTGTTGCGCATGGCGATTTCATTACCATTTTTTCTGGCGGTTGCGTTATGGTCGGCCAACGGTTCGGCAAAAACAAACGATGCCCAACATTTAAACAGGCTGGACTGGCTGATGATTTTCGGCCTGGGCCTATTAGGTTATTACATCGCCAGCTTCCTTGATTTTGCAGGGCTGCAATATATCTCGGCAGGCCTTGAACGCTTGATCTTATTTCTCTATCCGACCTTTGTCGTTTTATTTACTGCGGCGGGTCAACGCCGGGCCATTAACCGGTATCAGGCGCTTGCATTGGCGTTAAGCTATGCGGGCATGATGCTGGTGTTTGCCGACAACCGGGGAGCAATGGCATCATCGGGACTGTTGTTAGGATCGGCATTGGTTTTGGCTAGTGCTGTCGCGTTCGCTTTTTTCTTGATGGGCAGCGGCATGATGGTCAAGCGGATAGGGTCGACACGATTTACCGCCTACTCAATGACAGTAGCCTGTTTGGCGACTGGCCTGCATTTCGTGATTCAGCATGGCGTTGAACTGTTGAGTTTACCGGCCAACGTTTATTGGCTGGCGCTGATCATGGCGGTATTCTCCACCGTGCTCCCGGCATTTTTTATGAATGCCGGTATCAGGCGCATAGGTGCCGGTTCGGCATCTATTATCAGTTCCATAGGACCGATAGGTACTTTAGCATTGGCATTTTTGTTGTTAGGCGAGACATTGACGTCGTCGCAACTGGCCGGAACGGTTTTGGTGTTGGTCGGGGTTTATGTGATCAGTCGGGCTAAGGTTTAAAGATATATAGGATATTCCGAGATACGAGAGGTCTGTTCTGAGCATGTTGAAAGCGCATCTTGTTGTTAACAGTGGGCAAAAATTTGCCCACCCAATTAGCTTATTTTGTCTGAAGTTTCTCTAATAATTGGAGCGTCAAAGCATCTCGCTCTCCATTAAAATACTTGTCAAGGACACGGGCAAACACGGAGCATGGAGCTGACACATAGGCAAACAGTGTCATGGAAGATTTAAGCTTTAAATTATCAGGATAGCCAAAGATTTCTGGAATTGATCGTCCTTCAACGGCAAAAACCGCTTCGGCGCATTCCAACAGTCTTTTTCCAAGAACAGGATGATTCAGGTATTGTCGAGCTTCTTCCAGGCTCTTAATGGCATAGTGTTTTGATGTTGTACTGCGGGCTAAGCCATCAATTTGCGGGAATATGTACCACATCCAGTGAGTGCGTTTCCGGCCGTTTTTTAACTCTGCGAGGACATTAGCATAGATGCTTTCTTGCGCAGTCGTGAAACGGCTTAAGTCGACGGTGTCGCTTGCGTTTATCATGCTTGGCTCCTTGTTGATCTGCCCAACAGGTTGTGAGTGGCTGTGGGATGGTGATTTAATTATGGTGTTTTCCGAATCAGTATCTCCCAGCCAAACGGCGCATGATAAGGACGCTCCTCCTTCTTGATAGTCGCCAACCAGTACACTGCCTTTCGATAAAATTCTGAAAGCCTACTATTTAAAGTATCAATATTATCAAAACCTATTTTGTTTAATTCCTTATGGAGAGAGCTTCTTTTTCCACCATGTACTATCTTTGATCTTATTGTGTAAGCTCCCTTCATTAATAGCTGTGCCTCTGTAAAATCAATAGACTTATCTACAGCCAACAACACCGCAGCACCATTGAGAGAGAATCTATACGATACCTCACCTTTAATAGGTTCGCTGTTTTTTACAGTTAGCAACAACGACTCCCAAGCTATTACAAAATCAACAATGCGTTCTTCTGGTACAAGTTCATCTTGTCCGATTAAGAAACGCGAAAAGGAACGCTCCAAAACACTATCTTTAGGAATAATGGTTTTAATAATTGAAAACGCATCCCTTAGACCATAAACATCGGCATTACCTAAAATAATACTGTTAAATGGATCAATGTACTTCAGTTCTATTGGACGGGTTTCTCCTCCGTCGAATAGCGGAGTATGAAGCGATATTGGATAAACTTCATAAGTGCTGGGATGATATAGCTTGATTGCTTTAACGACATTCTCAAGTATTAAATGTAGCTCAGTTTTTGCCTTACTAGCCACGTTGAAATATGACGATACGCCATGTGGAACGATTTTATATGAACCTTTTATGCTTATTTCCGTATTGAAATTTGAGTAATCTACTATTATAGGAATATCGCATGCATCGCTAAGCAAAGGTTGACGTTCATTAATGGCATCTTCATCAAGGCGAACTAGCAGGATATTTTGCTCAAGTTCAATTGAATCAGTCTCAAGCTTTACACCATGTAACCGTCCAGTAATCATGAAGTCGTGAGATTCACTGGAAGAGAGTATTACAAGTTCATTTAACTTTTTAAGCAATTGTTCTGGGTCGAAGTGTTGTTCTGATGGCAGAAATGCGCCTTTTATAAGCTTCATTACTAACTGCTCTGGCTGTGTATTTCTGCCTGCGATTGAAATCACAGTTCGCACGCTATCAAGTTTCTCAAGGTATTCTCGTAACCTAATTAGGACTTTCGCAACCCTAGTCGTATAGGTTATGTTAACAGGTATGATTACGAAATACCGTTACGTAGAATACTTGATTTGCACGCCGATCAACTACACTTGTTTCAACCTGGCCGAGCATTTGGACGATGTCAGCCACGATGTGGTGAGCAACTTTCTGAAACAGAGTCGGATAACAGCGCGGCAGGTGTGGGAGCTGGTCAAGGGGCTGATCAACAATACCGAGGACTCGTTCTTGATCATTGACGACAGCGTACAAGACAAGCGCTATTCCAAGTCGATCGAGCTGGTCAAAACCCAGTACAGCGGTGCGGTGGGCGGCTTGGTGCGAGGCATCGGCGTCGTCAACCTGGTTCACAGTGACGGCCAGGACCATTATCCGGTGGATTACCGGATTTATCACAACGCCGCCGACGGCAAGACCAAGAACGACCATTTCAAGGACATGCTCGTCAACGCCATTGCCGACAAGGGGCTCAAGGCGAAGACGGTGTTGTTCGACAGTTGGTATGCCTCCTGGGAAAACCTGAAGCTCGTTCACGCGCTCAAGCGAACCTTTTACACGACTCTAAAAAGCAACCGTATGGTCAGCCTCAGTAAGGAAGAAGGTTATGTACATCTTGATGCGATCGAGTGGACGCCCGAACGGCTCCAAGCCGGCGTCGTCGTCAAACTGAAAAAAGTACCGTTCAAGGTCAAATTGTTCAAGCTGGTCGCCCCAGACGGCGACATTGACTGGCTCATTACCAATGAACTCGATGACAACCTGACCACGCAGGTCGCTCAAGATGCGAACGACGTGCGCTGGCAGGTCGAAGAATTTCACCGCGAACTCAAACAGTTGACCGGCTCCGAGAAATGCCAATGCCGCAAGGCCCGCTCTCAACGCAATCACATCGCCTGCTGTTACCACGTGTGGATTTCCTTAAAAGTCAAAGCCAACACCTTGAAGAAGTCTCTCTATCAAGTCCGGGCCGACTTATTTTCCGATTATTTGCGAGCTGAACTGCGTGACCCTAGAATTAAGGCTTATTCAGGAGGATAGCGAAAGTCCTACTAATATAGGCTACGTGGTTTTTGAGTGAAAAAGCTGTAAAGCTAACAGGTATATCAACTAAATCAATAAACGTAAGAGTCGTTTTGTCATTGCACAGAATCCATTTCTGGTCAGTATATTTCTTTTGACGAGAGAATTGAATGTTTGCAGCACTACAAATATCGATTGCAATTGCTTCCAGTCCTGTATACCTCATAAGGTTGAACAAGAAATCATCGTGTCAACTTAAGAGTGTCTGTTATACAAAGCCAACACTGTTTTGACGTAGTTGCGCGTTTCGGGGTAGGGGGGAATGGAGTTGTTGTATTTCATCACAGCACCTTCACCGGCGTTATAGGCGGCAACGACCAGATCCAGGTTTGAATCGAACATCCTGAGTAAATCTTTCAAATAATGAGTGCCGCCGTCAATATTCTGAATGGGGTTGTTCCTGTCAACAACGCCATAACGTCTTGCGGTATCGGGCATTAGCTGCATTAAGCCGACGGCGCCGGCGGAGGATATTGCGGTTGCATTGTAAGCGGATTCAGCCTGAATAACGGCATGAACCAGCCTAACATCAACCTGATGCCGGTTGGCCGCCTCGGAAATAAGATCGGTGAACTTCTTTTTGTTGGTGCCCATATAGGGCAGGGCAGCGGAATAATTTAATGCACGGGTACGTATGATACGTTTGTACAGGTTGTTTTTAGGCTTATCGGTATAGTAAATGCGGCCGTCATTATCCGTAAATTTGTAAATATCGGCCAGCACCTCGTTTGAGATGAGTAAAGTAGTTAAGATAACGGCAATTCTCATCATATCTTTGCTCCTACCGGTCAGGTTTAATAACGATCATACTTGCGGCTTTAACCGCTCTGTTTCTGGCCTCATCGACCGTTTCAGCGGTGGCTAATGCAACGCCCATTCGCCTGTGCGTAAAAGCCTCAGGCTTGCCGAACAATCTGATTTCGCTGGTCGGGACGCTGAGCGCCTTGTCCAATCCTTGATAAGTTACGCCTTCGGCGTCCACACCGCCTAATATGACGGCACTAGCTCCTGTGTTTTGCATGCCGGTATCGACGGGCAAGCCTAAAATGGCTCTGGCGTGCAATTCAAACTCGTTTTGTTTCTGGGTCACCATCGTCACCATGCCGGTATCATGCGGCCTGGGGCTTACTTCACTAAACCAGACGGTGTCGCCCTTGATAAACAATTCAACGCCGAATAAACCGAGCCCGCCTATCTCATTGGTTATTTTAAAAGCAATGTCCTGAGACGCTTTTATTGCGGCGGAGCTCATGACTTGCGGTTGCCAACTCTCCCGGTAATCGCCGCTTTCCTGCACATGGCCTATCGGTGCGCAAAAGTGAGTTTCGGCTTCGCCGTGCTGATTCAGGGTGCGTACCGTCAGCAGGGTGATTTCAAAATCAAAGTCGATTTTTGCCTCGACAATGACTTTTCCGGTATCCACCCGGCCGCTGGATTTGGCGTAATCCCAGGCCGCCTTAAGCCCATCTGCGCTTTTAACCATCGACTGGCCTTTGCCGGATGACGACATGGTCGGCTTGATAAAGCACGGATAACCGATCCAGCCATCAACCGCAGCCTGCAATTCATCAAAACTTTGTGCAAAGGCATAGTCCGAGGTGGGGATTTTTAACTGCTCGGCGGCCAGAGTCCTGATGCCTTCACGGTTCATCGTCAACTGAATCGCCCGGGCGTTGGGTACAACTATACACCGACCTTCCGCCTCGATGTCAAGCAGTGCCTGAGTTGCAATCGCTTCAATTTCCGGAATGATAAAATCCGGCTGTTCCAATGCAATCAGTTTTTTGACCGCTTCGGTATCGGTCATGTCGATCACATGGCTGCGATGCGCGACATGTTGTGCCGGGGCATTCGGGTAGCGGTCTACGGCAATCACTTCCACGCCGTAACGTTGCAGTGCAATTGCCAGTTCCTTACCCAGCTCGCCGCTGCCGAGCAGCAGGGCTTTGGTTGCGCTGTTTGATAATGCGGTGCCTATTTTCATTGTGAATCTGCCAGATAGTTGTCTATATCTTCTTTGGAAAAACCGATTTTTTTAGCCACGCGGTCCGCATGACTGACTCGGGAAATGCCAGGAACCAGTTTGTAGGTCGGCGCGTCATCGGCAAACTCGACCTGTCTTGGCAGGCCTATGCCTTGAGCGACAAAATGATCGACCAGCTGATGATTGTGGGTGATTAAAATGGTGCTGTTGCCTTTCCGGTAAAATCCGTTCAATACATTCGACGACGATTCCATTTTTTCTTCGAAGGTCGTGCCTTCGGATAATTCATCCAGCACCACCAGGCTTTTCGGGGTCGCGGCCAGGAAAATATCTTTGGTGCGTTTCAACTCGGTGCCGAAGCGGCCTTCACCGTCATCCAAATGGCTGATATCGGGGGCCTGATAAAAGATTCGGTCGGCGACGGTCAGTGTTGCCGTCTTGGCCGGAACAAAGCAGCCGATTTGCGTGAGCAGCTGGATTTGGGTGATGGTTTTGCAAAAAGCCGTCTTGCCGCCGCTGTTGGGGCCGGTGATCAACACCAGTTTGTCGTCATCCAAAACAAAATCGTTACCGACATAATTCGGGTTTTGTTTGCCTAAGACCGGGTTTCTGGCGTCGGTCAGGTTTATCCTGTGATGCGGCGCGTCAACCAGTTCAGGCAACACCTTGCTGCCGCCGAATGCCTCGGCAAATTTTATAAACGACAGCAATTCATCGAGTTGACCGAACGCATCCAGCGTTTCAGCTACCGCCGGGGATTTTTTGAACTCATTTCTTAGCGGGATAATGCAGCTGTCCCGGTCAAAGCCGCCGACGATCGGATAATAAACCAGCAAAAAAGGTACGAAGAAAATACTGGCAGTCGGGATGGCCTCAACCGAAACCTGGAACATGTCGGTTGGAAAAAAATGCGCCAACGCCCAGACGGCCCCGAAAAACAGGCTGATCAGCAGCGGCTTGAATAGCCGGGGTCTAAAGATAATTGCGGGCGAGAAAGAGCCTTGCCTTTGTTCCTTGCACTGAACATTGTTTTCAGTGATGTAAACAGGTCCTTCCATTAAGGAATAAGGGCGTGTTTCGGCGAAGGCTTTGATCTTGTCGCAAATATCTTTAAGGTAATCGCTTTGCGGGGCTTCTATGGATTGAATCCGATCGACCAGTTCCAGCATAAAACGGATGCCGCGTTTATATTGAAGATAGCCGTAGCCTTCAATTTCATGCTCTTCTCTGGCTGTGCCGAATGTTCCGAGAAATTCGCCGAACAGCAGTAAATAGAAGTTTTTTTCATCGGGCACAGCCTGTTGCACGATCTGTTCAAGCTGTTCTTTGAGCGCCGGATTATTACGCAATTCTTCAACGGCTTGCTGTTTGGCCTTAATCTGATCCAGTTCATTCAGCGGTTGGGTTAAAGATCGAAATAGCACCGCTTGCCCGGCAATTGTTGAGGCATGGTTGACGGCGTCGAACAGCTCATCGACTTCAATGGTATTGAAGGTTCTTTGGTCGATAACCCCGTCGTCGGTGTCCAGGGGTTTGCTGGATTTGATGGTCGGCCAGCTGCTGTCTTGCCAGTTTTGTAATAATGTTTGCATCATCTTTTACCCATTTGCCCGCTGTTTTCAACATCAAAAGTGCGTATATTCAATCAATAAATGTAAGCAGATTGATTGATTCACCACGAAGGCACGAAGAACACGAAGTTTTTATGTTGGCGTTTTCTTAGTGCCCTTCGTGGTGCAATATCTAAAATTAAAGCTTTTGCTCAAGCAGTCTAACTATAGCATCAACATGAGCTTCGGAATCATTCAGCGCCGCTATATAACGGTATTCTTCTCCGCCGGATTCCATAAAAACAGCCTTGTTCTCCATCGCTATTTCTTCCAGTGTTTCCAGACAGTCCACAGCAAACCCCGGACAGACAATATCAATTTTTTTAATGCCTTGTCCCGGAAGCTGTTTTAACGTGTCCACGCAATAGGGTTTTAACCATTGCGCTTTGCCGAAACGGGACTGGAACACAATCATCCATTGTTTCTCATCAAGACCTAATTTTTCGGCAATCAGGGTTGCGGTTTTATGACACTGGTGAAAATACGGATCGCCCCATTTAGTGAGCTGTTCGGGCAAGCCGTGAAACGACATCAACAACAGCTCGTTTTTGCCGTGTTCCCGCCAGCTTTGCTCGATGGACTCGGCAACCGCAGCAATATAATGGCTATGCTGGTGATAATCGCTGATAAAGTGAATGCTGGGCAGGTGTTTCCAGTGGCTCAGTTCTTTCACCATATCATCATAGATTGATGCGGTGGTGGTTGAGGAATATTGCGGATACAACGGCAGGACAATCAAATTATCGACGCCCGCATTTTTGAAAGCTCTTAACTGCTTCGCTATTGAGGGTTCGCCGTAGCGCATCACATGCTGGGTAGTAACACCTTTATGAAGCAGCTTATCGGCAACCCGTTCGCTTAATTGCAGGGTCAGGAAAATTAACGGCGAACCTTTTTCTTGCCAGATTTTGCGGTAGGCTAAGGCCGATTTGCGGGGGCGAAAAGGCAGCACGAAAAAATGCAGTATCATCCACCACAGCGGCCTGGGCAGGTTGACGACGCGCGGATCCCAAAGAAACTCCTTAAGAAACCGCCTGACTGCCGATGTGGTCGGTGCGGTAGGCGAACCCAGGTTCGCCAGTAATATGCCGGTCTTTTTTGCCGTCATTAGTTCGATTTCGCTCACTACGGGCTCAGGTGTGACGGTTAATCAAATTTAAAAATTCCGAGCGGGTGCTGATTTCCTTACGAAAAATCCCGGTCATCACTGATGTTGTCATCACCGAGTTTTGCTTTTCAACACCGCGCATCATCATGCATAAATGCTTGGCTTCAATAACCACAGCCACACCTCGGGCGCCGGTTGCCAGTTCAATTGCATCCGCTATTTGTTTGGTCAGCACTTCCTGGATTTGCAGGCGGCGTGCGTACATATCGATAACGCGAGCCACTTTGGATAAGCCCATGACTTTGCCTTTCGGTAAATAACCCACATGACATTTGCCGATAAACGGCAGTAAATGATGCTCACATAAAGAATACAGTTCAATATCCTTCACAATAACCATGTCTTCAGTGTCGGCAGTAAAAATAGCGCCGTTCAGCACTTCTTCCAGCGTTTTTTCGTAGCCGTTGTTTAGAAATTTGAAAGCCTTGGCTGCGCGTTTTGGCGTATCGATCAGACCCTCGCGAGTTAAATCTTCACCGACGCCCTCGATAATCTTGGCAAAATGCTCTTCCATTGTTTCAATCCCAGTTATAAAAATAGCTGGTCAGTATACAGTATTGAGTGTTGAATTTTAAAGCTCCAGCTCCCTACTTAAATGCCTCTGTAGGGAGCGCTGCCAAAACCACATTGATGTCTGCTCCGGGTTTGCAAACATTCTCGCTCAGATGACGGCGCCAGCCTTTGGCCCCCGGCTCGCCATGAAAAAGACCCAAGATATGCCGGGATATGCTATTCAATCGGACTCCGTCATTAAGCTCAAGCTGTTCCCGGATATAGGGGATTAACAATTGCATAATCATGTCCCGGGACCGCGGCTCTTTGGGTTCGCCATAAAACCGCCTGTCCACATCGGCCAATAAATAAGGGTTGTGATAAGCCTCCCGGCCTACCATGACGCCATCGACATGCGCCAAAACGTCTTCGGCCTGATCCAGTGTGGTGATGCCTCCGTTCAGGATGATTTCCAGCTGCGGAAAGTCCTGTTTTATTTGGTAGACCACATCGTAGCGCAACGGCGGAATATCGCGGTTCTGCTTGGGTGACAAACCGCTTAGCCACGCTTTTCGTGCATGGACAATAAAGGTTTCGCAACCGGTATCGGCAACTGTCGAGACAAAATGAACCAGCTCTTCATAAGAATCGCGATCATCAATGCCGATTCTCGATTTAACCGTGACAGGAATCGAAACCGCCTGAGCCATAGCGCCAACGCACTCGGCGACAAGTTCGGGTTCTGCCATCAGGCAAGCGCCGAAACGGCCGTTCTGGACCCTGTCGCTCGGACAGCCGACATTCAGGTTCACCTCGTCATAGCCGTAATCTTCAATCATCTTGGCACAGATGGCTAACTCACGCGGGTTGCTGCCGCCCAATTGAAACGCAACCGGGTTTTCAGCGGCATTAAATTGTAAAAAACGGTGGTGGTCGCCATGAATCAAAGCGCCGGTAGTCACCATTTCGGTATACAAAAGCGCGTGTTGTGAAATCAGTCGATGAAAATAACGACAGTGTCTATCGGTCCAGTCCAGCATCGGGGCAACACAGAATTTTCTGTCGGGGCCGGAGGTTTTGTTTTTATTGCTTATCAATTTCTTATCGGAACGTTGAGGGTGATTGCGGATTGACGGGGAGTTCGACTCATGAGCTTGAACATTATAACGGGACTTCTTCCCGCAGCCCATTCACAATGCTATCAAATACGGATCAATGTAAAATAAACCAAAAATTTTAACGAGGAACTTCTTTTGAATATACCGACTATCTGTCTTTGCGGCTCAGGCATCGAATATACCCAATGCTGCGGCCCATTCCATTCCGGCGAAAAAAAGCCTTTAACTGCCGAGGCTCTGATGCGCTCGCGCTTTACTGCTTACGCTATGCATAATGCCGGCTATTTACAGGATACTTGGGATGCTACGGTACGGCCTGAATTGATCGATTTCTCCAAGGAAAAAGTCGATTGGCAGCGCTTGGAAATCGGTAACACTAAAAAAGGCGGGGTTAAGGATACTAAAGGTGTGGTGGAGTTTAAGGCGTATTATTTGCAAGATGGCGAAGAATACGTGATGAATGAGATCAGCCAGTTTGTTAAACGCGCGGGCGGCTGGTTTTATCTGGATGGGCTGGTTAAGTCCATTGGCAAAGTAGGTCTACAAACTAATCTGGGTAAAAATGCTCCGTGTTCCTGTGGCAGCGGTAAGAAGTTTAAACGGTGCTGCGGAGCTGAGTGAGGCAGGGCATAAAGAGCGGCCTGCTGGCCGCTCTTGGCTGGGTTGGTTTGATCGGGTTACTCAAAAACAACGTTATTTTTCATCTTTTGTCGGTTCTTCCGATTCCCCGATCAGAGCGGACAAACAGTCCATCTGGCTTTCGGTATAGTTGGAATGGGCTTCTGCAAGCTCTTTTGCCGAGCCGAAATCATTACGTAATTCTTCAAGGGTCTTTTTAGGATCTTTAGACGAGGACAGCGTCAACATTTTTGTGTAGTTGCGGTAAGCCATCAAGCGTTTGGGATCAAAAGCAAAAATGCCGGGCATATTGTTCGAAGTGGTATCCACAACGCATTTAGCCATGCGCTCGGGAGATAACTTATAGTCTTTAATGTCTTTTTCCAGCTGCATTTGCTCCAATACAGTTTCTTCATATTGTTTTTTATCTGCGCAACCGGAGAGTAATAATGCCGACAGGGAAATGAGCAGTAGTTTTTTCATGTGAGTGGTACCGTTATTTAATTGAAAATGCGCTGTGCGGCATTATACGCATATCCGTCAGGCGCAAGGCAAAAGCTTAAAAATCTTAATCCATCTCCTTCATTGCCTGCGTTATCCAGGCTTCCGCTTCCGCATTGATGTCGGCGGCTTTGCGTCCTTTGGTCTCTATGACCGGGCCGATTTTTAATTTGATCACGCCGGGATATTTTAAAAAACTATAACGCGGCCAGAAGTCGCCGGCATTATGCGCGACAGGGACTACAGGAACGCCGGTTTTATGGGCTAACATCGCACCGCCGATATTAAATTTCAACACTTCCCTGGCTCCGGCGCGGGTGCCTTCAGGAAAAATCAGCACCCACAAGCCTTGGTTTAAATATTTAGTGCCTTGTTCGAGCAAAGAGCGTAACGAAGCGCGTTGGTTTTTTCTGTTGATGACGATGGATTTCAGGGTGAGCAGCGACCATCCCCAAATCGGCAGGTAAAGCAGCTCACGTTTTATGACTACTGAATGAGGGGGCAGAATATATCTTAATGCCAGTGTTTCCCATGCAGACTGATGATTGCTCAAAATAATGGCAGGTTGTTGCGGATTGATGTGCTCCAGGCCTTCTACTTCATAGGTGAGGCCGCAGGTAACTTTGGTTATCCAACCAATAATAGCGCACCAGGCATGACCGATTTTCCAGCGTATTTTAAAGGTCGTCAGCATGCCTAGAATCAGTAAAATTCCGACTATGGTAGCGGTAGAAAAAATGCCCACAAATAACAGGGCCGAGCCTATATAGTTTTTAGGTCTAGGGTCTTGATGTGAGGTATTTTGCTGCGTCATATAAGTTCTCAAAAACAGGAATATCGAGATTAGGATTTTCAGTTAGGGTTTTTTGGCCTTTACCGGTTTTGACCAGTATCGGGCTGGCGCCGACAGTCTGGGCTGTCTGGAGGTCGCGGAGCGAATCTCCGATAACAGCCATGCCGTTCAGGTTGACATGGTGGTCGGCGGCGAAGGCCTCAAGCAAGCCCGGCTTGGGTTTGCGGCAGTTGCAATCATCGTCCGGACCATGGGGGCAAAAATAGATCGCATCGATTTCCCCGCCTTTCTCTTCGGCCATACGCTGCATTTTTGCATGGATTTTTTCCAGCGTTGGGGCATCGAATAAACCGCGGGCCAGACCGGACTGATTAGTGATTACAACGACTTTGTAGCCATGTTCATTGAACAGGGCAATGGCTTCAAGGCTGCCTTCGATCGGCAGCCATTGTTCCGGGGATTTTATGAAATCGTCTGAATCGTGGTTAATTACGCCATCACGATCCAGCAATACGTAGCGGTTTTCAGGCATGCTTTTATATAGTGCTTCGGTACACCATTCGCAAATGATGCGCTTCACTGCGTTTAGCGCATCCTACGGTATTCTCGCCGGAGCGTGATGATGATAGACGTTTCATTTACGATTGCAGTTTGGAAATATCGGCGCAGGTCAAAAACTGTTCGGACAACAGGTTCAGCAATGCCAACCGGTTGGCGCGCAAGTCAAGATCGTCGGTCATCACCATCACATGATCGAAAAATGCATCGACGTCATTGCGCAACCCCGCCAGACGGTTAAGTGTTGCCTGGTAATTGCGCTGTGCCAATAACGGTTTAATATCATCTTCGGATTGCAGTGCAGCTTGCAATAATTGTTTTTCTTGCGGTTCAAGCAATGCGCCGATCTTTGCTGCCGGTTGCGATTCCGATTTTTTCAGGATATTGCGGATGCGTTTATTCGCGGCTGCCAGGCTTTCGGCTTCGGGCAGTTGCCTGAAAGCTTTAACCGCTTCTAAACGCTGCATAAAATCCAGCGGTTCGGTGGGCATTACAGTAATGACGGCATCGAATTCATCGGCAGTGTAGCCGTGATCCAGGCAATAGCCTTTCAAACGCTCAAAAATAAAGTCGATAACCCGGTCGGCTGTTACGGATTGATCGGCAGTTGTTTTAATTTGGGCGCCTGCGAATTCCGTCAACTCAATGATATTGATGTTGAGCTTGTTCTCTATGATGGTCCGGAGTATGCCTAATGCGGCGCGGCGCAATGCATAAGGGTCTTTGTCGCCGGTAGGAATCAATCCGACCGCAAAAATACCGACCAGAGTGTCTATTTTTTCCGCAATAGCAAGAATTTGTCCAGTTGTGCTGCCAGCAGTCGGACTGCCGGATTGTTTAGGAAAATATTGTTCTTCAAGCGCAATAGCGACCGCTTTCGGTTCGTGCTCCGCCAATGCGTAATAACGCCCCATAATGCCCTGAAGATTGCCGAATTCGCCGACCATTTCGGTCATCAAATCGGTTTTTGCCAATAATGCCGCGCGCTCGGCTAGTTCAACATCGGCGCCCAAATGACCGGCAATGAATTTTGCCAGGTTTCGAACCCGTATCGTTTTATCGTAAACCGTGCCCAAATTTTCCTGAAAAACAACGCTGGACAGGCTTTCCACGCGATCTTCCAGCATTTTCTTTCTATCCTGCTTCCAGAAAAACTCCGCATCGGAAAGGCGCGGAGTCACTACGCGCTCATTACCCTGTTGTATGGATTTGGGATTGCTGCTTTCGATATTGCTGAAGGTAATAAAGTTCGGCAGCAAACCGCCGTCTGTATTTTTAACCGGAAAATATTTCTGGTTGGTTTGCATCGTGGTGATCAGAACTTCCGGCGGCAGCTCCAGGAAACGCGGATCGAAAGTCCCGGTAATCGGCACCGGCCATTCGTTCAACGCGGCGATTTCTTCCAGCAAATCGTCTTCGATATGGGCAATGCCGTTCACAGCAGCGGCGGCTTTTTGCGCCGCGTCATGGATGATGGTCTTTCTTTGTTCAAAATCGGCAATGACGCGGCCCTGCTTGTAGAGAGCATCCGCATAGTCTTCCGGCTTGGCCAGAGTGATTTCTTCCGGCGCGTGAAAGCGGTGTCCTTGCGTAGCTGCGCCCGTTTTGAGGCCCAGAATTTCGGTGTCAATGACATTTTCGCCGTAAAGCAAGACAGCCCAGTGTACGGGTCTGACAAACTCGGTAGTAAAACTGCCCCAGCGCATACGCTTGGCAATCGGCAATCCGGCGATGCTTGATCGGATGATGTCGGGGATCAGATTTTCGGTTGCTTGTCCTTTGATGGCTTGGGTAAAGCTAAGCCATTCGCCTTTGTCGGTAAGCAGGCGTTCCAGTTGATCGAAACTGGTGCCGCAGCTGACTGCAAAACCCAAGGCCGCTTTGCTGGGTGTGCCGTCGGGGGCAAATGCCGCTTGCAGTGCGGGGCCGCGTTTTTCCACGGTTTTGTCGGGTTGCGCGGTGGATAGGTTTTCGATGAAAACGGCCAGACGTCTGGGCGTGGCGTAAGCCTTGCTGCCGGTAAAAGTTAACTCGGCGGCGTTAAGGCCTTGAATGATGCCGTTCAATAAAGCGTTGCTCAGTTTCAACAAGGTCTTGGGCGGCAGTTCTTCTGAACCTAATTCGAAAAGTAAGTGTTGTTCGGTCACGATAAGTTGCCTTTATGTGTCATTATAAGTTTATTAATTCGTGCTTATCAGCATTATAAGGATGTTCTTTTAAATACTTTGTCCAATTAGCCAACAGATTGATACCGATTGAATTTTGTTTTTGTAAGTCGCGGAATAAGATTTTGAACTTTGGATCTTTTTTACTGAACTCGTTTTTTGTCTCATTAATGAGCCCTTTTAATGTCGTTGGCAAATTATAAAACTCTAAAGAAATACCTACTTCTTGAGCTTCATCAAGAAGCCATTGCTCAATTGGAGGGTGAAAGATCAAGTAATGATTTTTTTCTTTATGTTTATATAATTTTAAATTTTGCTTTTTAACTACTAATTCAAATTCAGAAGTACGTGATAATGCTCTTCTATCTTGATCGACAATACCTACAGCAAAATTATCTTTCAATTTCCCTATCATTTCATCAACGATTTTATTGCAACTATGCTTATGGTTATATCCGTGTGTATTACCAATTCTTTCGGGAGGTACAATCGTTTCAACTAGATTAGTGTCAATATAACATTCCGGCATAATGCAAAAGTTAATATTAAATTTCATCCGTAAATAGCTCAGCATTAAAGAACAGGTCTAGTCCGTATTCATAAACATCATTTAATTCACTATCTGTCAGTCTTTTAATAACAGTCTGACCGTCTTTAAAATCGGCCATAAATATTGCTAAATCAACGCGAGCATTTTCTAAGAAAGCATCAAGAATATAAGGACTATGTGTAGCAATAAAAAACTGGTTGCTTTCCGAACTAATTATTTCTTTAGCAATATGCGTAATGTAAGGAGGAAAGCAGTGTGCTTCGGGTTCCTCAAACAGCAAAATAGAGTTTTTATTAGAGGCAATAGCTGTTTTAAAGAATATTATTCTTTGCAGCGTATCGGCTATAGAGCTGTAAGGAAACGAAACCATTGCATTATCTTCTCTCAAGGTCTTCATTATCCTTAATGTATGGCTTGTTTTATCTAAAAGAAGTTGTAACCCATACTCTGAAAACAACTTGGACAATTCCTTTTCAAGTGACTTATTACGTTGAATAACATCAAGTAAATTAACTCCAACAGGTGGTATTAAATGAGACGTTAAGTTATTAAAAAGGTCCGATTTCTTTGATATAAAAGTCTCAGGAAACTTATAGTAATTAACTTTGCTTGGCGAAAATCCAGTTGATGGGCGAGTTCCACCTTTAAATCCTAAAATAAATCGATTATTGATACCAACCTCATATATATCGCTCGCTCTAAGATTTGACTGAGCTAATATATCTTTCAAAAGAGACTCATCAATGGGAAAATCTGGCTTTAAGTCTATTTCAAATTGAACTAAATTTTGTTGCTCTAAATAATCGACAATACAATAACTATTATCATCGGTGCGAACAGTGATTTTCTTGTCAACATTCCCATCAAAAAATAATTCCGCGATATTTTCAAACCGGACCATTTGAGTCAATAAATTTTTATTCTTGCCATATCTAAAATAAGGCAAACTAAATAAACCAATCGCCTCAAGAATATTCGACTTTCCAACATTCGGTTTTCCAATCAGCAAATTAATCCGCTTGCAATCGCTTAAAGTGACATCCTTAAGCGACTTGAAATTGGTAATATGTACCGAATTGAAAAACGTGGACATGAATTACTCGGCTGAACTCTGACACATCGGAAATCCCAGCGATTCCCTGCGTTGGTAATAGGCTTCGGCTACAGATTTGGCTAAATTCCTGACTCGTAACAGATAACGTTGACGCTCGGTAACCGAAATCGCATGGCGCGCATCCAGCAGGTTAAAGGCATGCGAAGCTTTCAATACCATTTCATAAGCCGGTAACGGCAGATTCAATTCGATCAGCTTGGTGCATTCCTGCTCGTAAGTGTTGAAACACTCGAACATGAACTCGACGTTAGCATGCTCGAAATTGTAAGCGGACATTTCCACTTCATTTTGATGGAACACGTCGCCATAAGTAACGGTGCCGAACGGGCCGGTAGTCCAGACCAGATCGTAAACGCTTTTAACGCCCTGCAAGTACATCGCGATGCGTTCCAGGCCGTAAGTGATTTCTCCGGTGATCGGTCTGCATTCAAGGCCGCCGACTTGCTGGAAATAGGTGAACTGGGTCACTTCCATGCCGTTCAGCCAGACTTCCCAACCCAAACCCCATGCGCCCAAAGTCGGCGATTCCCAGTTGTCTTCGACGAAGCGCACATCGTGCTCCAGCAAATCCAGGCCTAAATGGCGCAACGAGCCCAGATACAGCTCCTGGATATTGTCAGGCGACGGCTTTAAAACCACTTGATATTGGTAATAGTGTTGCAGGCGGTTGGGGTTTTCGCCAAAGCGGCCGTCGGTCGGCCTGCGCGACGGCTGCACATAGGCCGCGTTCCAAGGCTCCGGGCCGATGGCGCGTAAAAATGTGGCGGGATGAAACGTCCCCGCGCCAACTTCCTGATCTAACGGCTGCAATAAAATACAGCCTTGGTCCGACCAGTATTTCTGTAAGGCCAGGATGAGTCCCTGAAAAGTAGATAAGTCGTTGTTTATGCTGGACACGGTTTAATGCTCTTGGGCAATAAAAATGGGGGATTATAACCGAAAAGCCGGTATTAGGCATCGTTAGATTAGGCGCGCAACTTTATACCGGTAAAACCTGCAAGCGTTTGTTATACGTAGCATTACGGGTTCTGCACGATTAGTACCTATACAAAATGGAATTGTTTATACTCGAACGCTATTAAAAATTGAAGCGGTGCCGGACATCGTTATCAGGCTTTAATGAATATGAACAGATGTTGACTTAACGTTAGATGGCGTATTTTTTATATAAGGAGAAACGACATGAACGATCAAGAAAAACAAAAAGCGGTAGAAATCCTGAATAAAATTATGGAGCTTGAACTGGCAGGCGTTGTTCGCTACACGCATTACTCGCTTATGGTTTATGGCTATAACCGCATTCCAATTGTTTCCTGGCTTAAGAGTAATGCTGACGAAAGCTTGATTCATGCACATAAAGCGGGTGAGCTGGTGACATTATTGGGCGGACATCCTTCTCTTAAAATCGGCCCTTTATTGGAAACAGCCAAGCATGATATCGGCGATATTCTAAGGGAAAGCCTGGAGCATGAGAAAACAGCGATAGCCGCATATTTTGAGCTGCTGAAACTTTCTGAGGGCGTTTCGGTGCTGTTGGAGGAGTATGCAAGAGAAATGATAGTCGGGGAAGAGCTGCATCTTGACGAGGTCAATAAAATGCTGCGGAAACCGGGCGATGTTCAGCCGTTTAATGCTTAAACCTATTCAGCATTTAGAAAAGCGATAGTTCACGAAAGGCACAAAAAACACGAAAACAAGGAGACCAGACTGTAAATTGTCGCTTAGGATGTTTGTGTCTTTCGTCGATCAAACGCCATTTCAGGGATAAACAAGGCTTACAAAACACCTACAGCATGCCGCAAATGCAGTGTAGCCAATGCGGCGTCGTAAGTGGCATTGTTCAAATTATCATGAGTGATGGTGCGTAAGTCTTCCGCTTTCAGCACATCGGTATTGGTGGATAAGCCCTGCTGGTAGCGGTCGGTAGTGACTTTTAAATTTTCATCGGCTTGAGCGATGGCTTGTTGAGTCACGGCGATGCGTTTTTGCGTCTCCTGAATATCCAGCCAGGCTTGGCGTACCTGCAAGCCGATCATGCCTGCTAAATCATCGCGTTGTTCTTTTAAAGCAATAGCTTGCCGGGTCATCGCATCGCTGCGATGACCCGAGCTGCCGTCAAATAGCTTCCAATCCATGCCGACATTGGCCATCCACATGCCTTCAAAGGCCTGATAGCGGTTTTCCTGGTATTGATAACCGCCGTTGACGGCGACTTGCGGCAACAAACCTGCTTTTACACTTTGCGCCTGTTGGTCCAGCGACTCAATTTGTTGCGCCAGCGTGACCAATTCGGGACGTTGCTTTAACGCATTGCCGCTCAGGTCGATTAATGATCCTTTCGGGGTTTCAGGGAATTGATGAGCCAGTTTAACCTCATCGGCAAGATTCCGGTCCAATAAGCGGTTATAACGGGCCTTGGCAATGTCCAGCTGATTAGTCGCCTGCACGACCAGTTGCCGGGCATTAGCCAGTTCGACATTGGCCGCCAGTACATCATTGCGCGCGACGATGCCTTGATCGAACAGGTCGTTCACATCTTTCATGTGCAGATCCAGGCTGTCGACATGGCTTTGCGCTACCTGCAAGGCTCTGTCCATGCGCAATACCGTGATATAAGCTTCCGCCACCTGCATTTTGATATTTAATACCGAGGTGATTTCATTGGATTGAACGGCTTGCAAAGAGGCTTCGGCCGCATCGATGTTATGACTGATGCGCCCGCTGGTAAAAATCGGTACAGAGGCAATTGCCTGGGCTTTGACGCTTCCGGCTTGATTGGTGCTGAACTGAGCTGTTTGGCCTGCAATCTGGGTTTTTGCTGCCGGTGTTTCACTCAACTGCGTGTAACCGCTGCTGACGTTAAGATCGGGCAACCGTTGCCCCTGCGCCGCATGCAGCTGCTGTTCGGAAGCGCTGGTATCGGCTTTCGCCGACTTGATCTGATGGTTGTTATTAATGGCGCTGTTCCAGGCGTCTTCCAGCGTTTCCGCTACAGCTGCGGTGCTGACAAAGATTATTAATGCGCCGATCAAATGCTTTTTATGCAACAGCATAGATCATACCCCGCATATAAAAATCAATGACCTGCAAGACCAGGCGTTGTTTCTCGTCAGCGGATGGCCGTAGCGTTTTCGACAATAGGCAGCGCAAATGCAGGTCGCCTTTCAGCATGCTGAAAAACGCATCCGCCGCGAATACCGGATCAGCAATGTTAAAGATTCCTTCGGCATTCAATTGCCGAAAATAATCTTCCAGCTGCGTCAATACGGTTTGTGGGCCGCTCTGATAAAACAATTGGCCAAGTTCCGGAAAATCCGGGCTTTCCGCTACCACCAGCCGGTAAATGGCCAGCGCATCTTCGGTAAAAATCAAATCCACTGCGGAGTTCGCGATTTGGGTTAGGTTGTATTTCACATCATCCGAGTCGATAGTTACCTGAGCCATGGTTTGCAATAAAGATCCGCAAAGGCCGGAAATGACTGCCGCGAGCAGGGCGTCTTTGCTGTCGAAATGGTTGTACAGTGTGGCTTTGGAAACCGGCGCAGCCTGGGCTATTTTCTCCATGCTCACGTTACGGTAGCCATGCGCCAGGAACATGCGGGTGGCGCCGTTAAGAATGGCTTGGCGCTTGGGATCTATGGATTCTGTAGTCATTTATTTGTTAAATGTAAAGATGATGTGATGGTAAATAAAGCATCACGAACGGCTGCACGGATGCAGAGCAATTGCTACTGCATCGCCCAGCAATAGTTGTCGTTCGTGATGATTCCACTCGTTCCCAAGTTCCAGAGACTGGGAAAACATTAAGAATTCGGAGTGCAAACCCAGGTTTTCACTCCGTCATTCATTAAAAATCAATAGCTTAAATGCAAGGCAACGATTTTTTAAGGCGGCTTTTTACAATACTTTCACAGTCTCTCCAGGCTGGGAGGTAATGTAATGGGCTGGTTTTCTCCGTGTCTTAATGGTGAGTTCGTTTTTTTGTTTTTGCGTAAAAGTAAACGATACGTTAGACTAAACTAAACCGTTTAGTTTATCAAGGTCGTTTTATGCCCCGTTTACGTTCCGCTTTACTGATTTTATTGATTGGCGTTCCTTTAATCGCCGGAATAGGCTATTGGCTGCTGGAGCGGCGGCATTATGAAACGACAGACGACGCCTATTTACAAAGCAACATTGTATTAATCAGCCCCAGAGTGCAAGGATATGTGACGAATGTCGCGATCAATGACAATCAGGCGGTCAAGCAAAATGACGTTTTGCTTACGGTTGACGATCGGGATTATCTTGCCAAAGTCATTCAAGCCGCAGCCGATGTCAACGAGGAAATCGCACACATCGAGCGTTTGCGTGCAATGAAACTTTCTCAGCACGCGCATATAGAAACTGCCGGAGCCAATGTAGTGGCTGTGCAAGCCAGACGGGAACAAATTCAACAGGATTTACAGCGCTTCAATAACCTGATTGATCGTGGTTCGGCGGCCCGGCAATCGCTGGATAAAATTCAATCGGAATCCAAACAGGCAGCGGCTGAACTGAAAGGTTCCCAAGCTTCAGCCAGCGCCGAACATAGCCAATTGGCCGCCCTCGATCTTGAAATCACCGAAACCGAAGCGCGTGTGGAAAATGCCAAGGCGCAATTGAGCCTGGCGAAAATCGATCTGGAGCACACTCAGGTAAAGGCGCCGATCGACGGCATCATCGGCAATCGCGGCGTGCAACTCGGACAACTGGTTCGCCCCGGCGTTGCGCTGGCCTCTCTGGTGCAGAACAGCAACATCTGGGTGGAGGCGAATTTTAAGGAAACCCAGCTACAGCATATGCGTTTGGGGCAGTCGGTTACGGTAAAAGTGGATGCTTATCCGGATCTTGAATTGACCGGCAACGTGGACAGTTTTTCACCGGCCAGCGGTTCCGAATTCAGCATTCTGCCTGAGGAAAATGCCACCGGTAACTTCACCAAAGTTGTGCGCCGGTTACCGGTAAAAATAGTCTTTGCTTCGGCTGCGAATGTGCAGTTATTGAGACCGGGCTTGTCGGTTGAAGTTAAAGTCAAAGTGCATTAATCCTAACGTCCGCGAACAGCACGAAAGCCACGAAATAGGTGTATTACAAATCGCGTTCTTTTCGTGTCTTTGGTGGACAAAATTGATTTTTATAGGTTAATCCCGTGGCAATAACAGACAAGCAAGACACAGAAACACCGCTAACGATGGGCCAGTGGATCGGCTTTTTCAGCATGGCGATTGGCGTGTTCATGGCGGTGCTGGATATTCAGATCGTCGCCAGTTCCTTGCAGAAAATCCAGGCCGGTCTGTCCGCTACGCAGGATGAGATCGCTTGGGTGCAGACTTCTTACCTAATTGCCGAAGTGATCGTTATCCCGTTGTCCGGCTGGCTGGGCCGGGTGTTCTCAACCCGCTATTTATATGTCATATCGGCAGGCGGCTTCACCGTAGCCAGCCTGCTTTGCGCATTCGCCTGGAATCTGCCGTCGATGATCGTGTTCCGCTGTTTGCAGGGCTTTCTTGGCGGCGCGATGATTCCGATGACGTTTACCGTGATTTTTATTTTGTTCCCGCCGCGTTTGCAAGCGACCATGAGCATCGTACTCGGCTTGATTGTAACGATGGCGCCGACTGTAGGCCCTGTGCTGGGCGGTTTTCTTACCGAAACCTACAATTGGGAATTGCTGTTTTTGATTAATATCATTCCCGGCATAGGGGTCTGCATAATGGTGTGGCGGTATCTCGATATTGATCAGCCCGACTGGGCGCTGTTGCAGAAAATCGATTTTGTCGGCATAGCCCTGATTGCCGTTTTCCTGGGCAGCATGCAGTTCGTGTTGGAAGAAGGCGTCCGCAAGCAGTGGTTTGAGGATTACCTGATAGTCACGCTGACGATTGTTGCCATCGTCAGCGGCATCGCGATGCTGATTTGGGAGTTAAAAAGCCCTCACCCGATTATTGATCTTTACGCTTTCCGCAATGTTAATTTTGCGATTGGTTGCGGCTACAGCTTTGTGCTGGGCGTGGGGCTTTATACCATTATTTATTTAACGCCGATTTATCTGTCCAGCGTTTAAAGGCCTTAACAGCCTGGAAATCGGCTACTACCTCATGGTCGTCGGCGTCTTCCAGTTGGTGTCGGCGTTCATAGCCGGGCCATTGGAGAAAAAAATGGATTTGCGCTGGATGCTGTGCCTGGGACTTGGCTTGTTTGCGTTGGGCTCATGGATGAATGGCAATTTAACCGGCGAGTCCGGTTATTGGGAATTCTTCTGGCCTCAGGCTATTCGAGGCAGCGCGTTAATGCTGTGTTTCCTGCCCATCAACACCCTGTCCTTAGGCCGATTGCCGATGGAAGAAGTCAAAAACGCCAGCGGGCTTTATAACCTGATGCGTAATCTGGGCGGCGCAATCGGTTTGGCGGTTGCCAATACGCAAATGATTTATTTAACCAAAGTGCATTATGCAACGTTGCGCGAATCGGTTACCGCAACCAGCTATCAGGCTCAGCAAATGCTGGAGGGATTAACCGCATCAATGGCGCAAATGAATTTGCCTGATCCCGACTTGGCCGCGTTAAAGCAGCTTACCGGGCTGGCCCTTCGGGAAGCGGAAATAATGACTTTTAATAACCTGTTTCAAGTTATCGCGGTTATTTTCGCGGCTTCGCTTGTTGTTGCGCCTTTTCTAAAGAAGGTGGATGGAGAAAAGGCAGCCGTAATTCACGAATGAGGTTGTCCCAGCGTAGGGCGCCTACATAAGTTTTGTTGACGTTTGCATGATTTAGGTGGAATTTAACTATTTTTTAAAAGCGGAGAATTTGTTATGAATAAAACCATACTCGCCCTGATTATTGGCGCTACGTTGAGCCTGCCTGCTACCGCCGCCGATTCTTATACGGTCGATCCCAGGCATACCTTTCCCAGCTTTGAAATCAACCATTTGGGTTTTTCCATTCAACGGGGACGCTTCAACCGGACCAAAGGTAAAGTGATGCTGGTTCCGGAATCAGGAACCGGCAATATTCAAATCAGTATCGACACCGCTTCGATCAGCACCGGACTTGCCGAACTGGAAGAACACCTACGCGGCAAGGATTTTCTCGATGCTGAGCGCTATCCGCATATTACCTTTACATCGGATAAATTGAGCTTTAGTAAAGACAAGCTCGTTTCTGTTGATGGCAATTTAACCTTGCACGGTATTACCAAGCCGGTGCATTTGGTGGTAGATTATTTTCATTGCGGAATGAATATGATCGCGATGAAAAACGTTTGCGGCGCCAACGCGACCACAACCATCAAGCGATCCGATTTTGGCGTAGACAAATATGCGCCGGCCCTTGCTGATGAAGTCAACATCGTGCTTCAAATTGAAGCAACCAAAGACTGATCGGCCTTGTTTTGTTAATACAGCTCAGAGGAAAAAAGTCATGAAACTTTATTACAGCAAAGGTGCTTGTTCGTTATCTCCCCATATCACAGCCTGTGAAGCGGAACTACCGATTGAACTGGTTGAAGTTGATTTGAAAAGCAAGCGTACCGTGGCCGGAGAAGATTTCCGGCTGATAAATCCAAATGGCTATGTACCGGTATTGATCCTTGACGACGGCAATAAGCTAACGGAAGGCCCTGCAATCGTTCAGTATCTTGCCGATCAGGCGCCGGATAAAAAATTAGTCCCATTAGCGGGGACATTCGAGCGTTACCAACTGCAGCAATGGCTGAACTTTATTTCAACCGAGATTCATAAAAGCTTTGGCGCTTTATTTAATCCCGCTATGCCTGAGTCCGGCAAACAAGTGGCGATTACTACGTTGATCTCACGGTTGGAGAATGTCGCAGAGCATCTTTCGAATCGGGCATTTTTGCTGGGTGATCATTTTACCGTGGCCGATGGCTACTTGTTTGTGACACTGAGCTGGGGAGCTCATGTGAATGTTGATATAGGCCGTTGGCCGGTATTGGCGAACTATGTTGCCAAGATTTCCGCACGTCCCGCAGTACAAAAAGCGTTGAAGGAAGAAGGGCTGGTTTAAGCTTCGCTGGTTTGTAGTTCGTAGGATGGGCTTCGCGGGACTCTACCCATCTACGAGCTAAATTTTTTGATTTATGGAATAGTAAAGCTTATGCTCGATTACTTGAAAAAGCCTTCTCAGAAGCATCAATGTTGCCTGAATTACAGCAAAACATGTTAGCAAGATGGATTATTGATGAATTATGGGCTGAAAAAAAATGGGATTCGCTGTTTTCTGAAACAGAAGATTCATTAGCTGAATTGGCAGATGAGGCTTTAAACGAACACAAACAAGGCAAAACGCAAGTGATGAATTTGGATGAGTTGTGATTTCCCGAACAACTGAAAAATTCAGGGCTTTGTTTATTCCTTTGCCTAATACGGTTAAAGCTCAAGCAAAAGAAGCATATCAACAGTTTAAAAGCGATCCTTATCACCTAGTCTGCAATTTAAACGTGTCCACTCAAGTAAGCCGATTTATTCAGTAAGGATAAATTTGGATTACAGTGCGGTTGGAATCATACAAGACAATGAAATCATCTGGTTTTGGATGGGCTCCCATAATGTTTATGAAAAATTGCTTAAAAAGCTATAGGCAAGCCACAAAGGAGTAACAATGAGCAACCGGAACACATGTTTGATCTTTGCCCACCGTGGCGCTAATAAAGAAGCCGCCGAAAATACCCGAGCGGCCTTTAATAAAGCATTGGAATTTCCGATTGACGGTATTGAAACCGACGTGCAGCTGAGTCTGGATGAGGTACCTGTACTTTGGCATGACTGGCAGCTGGATAAGCTGGGCCATCCGGGAAAATGCATCGACGATTTTAATTTCAAGCAGCTTGAACAAATGGATTTTGCCGGATATTGCTCATCCGATGCGTTATCGGAAGGCGCTTTAAGCCTTAAGGAGTTTATCGACACTTATCGGGGGCGTTGCGGTTTGGATATTGAGCTTAAAAGCCGCGACGGGGAATCTGATCAGCGGTTGGAAAGTAAGATATTGAAAATACTGGCCGTCATCGGCACATCGGCTACCGATGGCGTGTTTATTTCCTCATTCAGTCTGCCCGGGCTGATTTTTGCCTATCAACACGCACCGGACTTACCGCTATATTATTTGCTGTCCGGTCACCACACTCAGGCCGATATTGAGCAGTTCCTGAAAGATTACAGCTTTTTGGCCGGTTTCTGCCTGCCCATCGATATCCATAATGATTCCATTGCAAGACTTTTGCGGGAGCAAGGCAAAAGTGTCGGCGTTTATACCTGCAACAGTGAGCCAGAGATTCAAAAAGCGCTGGATCTGAAGGTCAATATCCTGATTACCGATTACCCGCAGCTGGCATTGCAGATACGAGATTAGTGAAGCGGGACTTTGCGCAGTTGGCCGGGCAGCATTTTGATGTGTTGGTTTGCGGCGGTGGTATTTATGGCGCCTGGACAGCGTATGATGCTGCGTTGCGTGGGCTGAAGGTAGCTATCGTCGATCAGGGCGACTGGGCCTCGGGTACCTCATCGGCTTCCACCAAATTGATACACGGCGGGCTGCGCTATCTGGAATCGCTGGATTTCAAATTGGTTAGAAAAGCCTTACGCGAACGCGAGATGTTAAAGAAAGCCGCACCGCATCGTGTTTGGCCTCTGCGTTTTGGCATTCCGGTTTTTAAGGATAACCGGCTAAACAGCATTCGCTTGAAACTCGGCTTAATGCTGTATGATTTTTTTGCCGGAATGCTTAGCTCCGATCAAGCCCACCGTCATTTCAATCGGGTCGCATTTGCGGAGCGATTTCCCTGCCTTGATCCGGTCTTATTAATAGGCGGCTTTACCTACGCCGATGCACAGACTGACGATGCCCGTTTGGTTCTGGAATTGATTGATGGTGCGTTATCGGCTGGAGCAGTCGGTATGAATTACTGCAAAGTGACTGGCTTTATTAAAGATGGGGGAAAAGTCTCTGGTGCTAAAATTCAAGACAGGGTTGGCGGAAAAATCGCCGAGGTATATGCCCGTCAAATCGTTAATGTAACTGGGCAATGGACGGCTGAAAGCGGTTGCCGGTTAACTAAAGGTGTGCATTTGATCTTGCCTAAAGTACTGGGCAATGAAGCGTTGTTGTTGACCGCGAAATCGGATGGGCGGGTGTTTTTTATAATTCCGTGGTACGGTCTGACGCTGCTGGGTACTACCGATACCGATTATACCGGCGATGTCGATCAAATCGGTGTAAAAGCAGATGAAGTCGATTATCTACTGACCGAAGCTAATCATGTGCTCAATATAAAGTGGACTGAGGCCGACATTATCGGCCGTTATGCAGGGCTGCGCGTTTTGAAAGAGAATTCAAAAGCAATGCCATCTGCGCTCAGGCGCGACTGGGAACTGAAAGTTGCCGATAGCGGTTTGCTGACTTCCATCGGTGGAAAAATCACTTCAGCGCGTGAGGATGCGGCTCAAATTGTCAATACACTTTGTGAAAACCTAGGCAGCAATGAACCATGCAAAACTTACGGCAGACCATTTCCGTGGTTGCCGGATGAAGATTACCGGCTATGGGCAGATGCGGCTTTGCTCAAAGCCGTAACATTGGGCATAGATAGGGAAAGCGCCCAATGGCTCATACGGCGACACGGAAAACGCGTGTCGATGATTTTTCAATTAATCGAGCAAGATGCTGCGTTGGCACAGCGGATAATACCCACGCTGCCTTTTATACTCGCCGATTTAGTGTTCTGTGCCGATAATGAAATGGTTGTACATCTGGACGATCTGCTCAGACGGCGGATTCCATTGTTAATTTTGGCAAAAATGACTCAGTCCGAGCTACGTTATCTAGCCGAAATGGCAGCAAGAACATTGGGCTGGGATGAGGTTACTTTAACTAACAAACTTGAAATATGCGTCAAAAAATATGGGCTGCAAGAAATTCATTTCGACCGCTTTTTAGAGCCTTGAACGACTGTATTAATGATTCATTGAAGGAAAAAATTCATTAATATCCATACGTATTTTTACGGTGCTTTATTTTTCTTTAAAGGCTATTATTGCGGCTTATTATAAATTTTAAAGATATCGTAATGATCCACCCAAAGACTTCTTTCTTGGTATTAGCGTGCGGTAACGAAAGATACTAGAAATGAAACACATCTTGTCTATCTTCTTTATTTTTTCTGTGTTTATTACCGGAGGTTACTGGTCCGCCCATTCTGATGAGGGATCGGTTATCTATTTTTATAATCCGGAAACAAATATCAATAATTTTGCCACGCTAAAAACAGCTTTTGATACGTATTTGGTAAATCATGGTGGTTATTATTTCCAGCCTTTTGATCTTAGAGAAAATTTTGAATCGGTAATCAAGGAAAAAAAAGGCGATGTTTTTTTATTATCCAGTTGGCATTTAAAGGCATTACAGCAAAAAAATATACCGCTGAAAATTGCCTTGGTCGGCACGTCAAAGGGCAACACCATGCAAAGGAAGGTATTAAGTACGAAAAAAGACATTACCGATGTCGCTATGCTTAAAAATACCGTGGTTGCAGGTGCAGGAAGTGAAGAATACATTCACAGCGTGTTAAAGCAAATACTCGGTAAAGAGCAGGAGGCTCTGCTTAAAGATATAAAAATACTCCTCGTGCCTAAAGACATCGATGCAATTATGGCGGTGGGTTTTGGAATGGCGACTGCCGCCATCTCCGCAGAAAGTAGCTTAGACAAACTGGCAATGATTAATCCCAATCAATTTCGAGAGCTACATGGCTTGGGTTTTAGCGAGAAAGATTATTTATTAGTCGCGGCAACATTAAAAAAACCGGAGCAACAAGAAGCACAGCTACTTGAAGTGTTACGAAAAATGTCGGAGGCCGATGCAGGTGAAGAAAATTTAAAATTACTGGGGATAGATGGTTGGAGGGCAATGCAATGAAATGCTTCAATAATCGCCGCACGTCTTATAAAGACGGGAACCCACTATGAAAATAATAAATTTTTGTAAGGTCTTAATCCTATTGAGTGTCTTTTTGGTTAACACCGGATTTGCCCAGCCGAGTAAAGTTCTGATTGTTAATAGCGATAATAGTGTTTTCCGATATGAAGCAATCGCTACGGAATTCAAAAAAGTCATACAGCAAAGCGGTTATCAATGGACCGAGTTTAGTTTAAACAGTCGCTCCAATGCTGAAGCGGAGCTGAAACAGCTTATTCAACAAGAAAACCCTGAGCTTATTTATTGCATAGGAACCAAAGCTTATTCGTTAGCACGTAATTATGCTAATAACAAGAAGTTGTTATTTTCAGCTGCTATTAATTGGCGCAGATTGGATATTGGCGAAGGAACTTATGGTGTAGCCAATGAATTGTCGTCAGCGCAAGAAATATCGTTATTACGATATTTTTTTCCAACGATTAAAAATATCGGCTTGCTCTACAACGATAAATTTAGCCGGGAATACGTAGAAACCATTAAAAAAGATGCCTTAGCATTAGGTATAAATATCATTAATCAGCCCATCAATGATGCGCAAGAAATAGGTGAGGCACTCAATGAATTATTGCCGAAAATAGATATGTTCTGGATTATTTCCGATCCGGTTCTTTTAAGCAGCAAAGCGTCGGTACAGCAAATTTTTCAATCGGCGCAACAACAAAAAAAGCCTGTTTACGCCTACAGTGACGTGTTTATAGAACAAGGAGCGGTTTTGACAATTTCTGCCGATCTTGCAACGATCGGACGGCAATCGGCAAGTTTGGCCCTGATGATGGATAAGGATAAAGTGCTTGGAGGAACCGTGCAAAGTCCTGCGGGTTCAACAGTTACTTTAAATAAATGTGTTCTTGAGGCATTGCGGCTCAAATTTAATCAAGATGCGCTGGATTCGGTTAATAAAATCGTGGGGTGTGGCAAATGATTAAATATTTATACACTCTGTTGGTAGGTGCATTGGTCTTGAATTCGAGTGCTTTTGCAGATGCATCTGCACAGAATGATGATCTGGAAAAAGAATTGGCCTATCTCGCCGCAGAAAGGCAAGTTGTGGTTACAGCCTCGAAAATAGAAGAGCATGTGGACAAGACTATAGCCACAACTACCGTTATTACTCAAGACGATATTGCGCATATCGGCGCACGTAATTTGTTGGATGTGCTGCGTTTGGTTCCGGGGATCGGTATTACTCAAACTCAGTTTGGATTTCGTGAAATTGAAGTGCGCGGTGTTAAAACATTGGCGTCTGAAAAAGTACAGATTATGTTGAATGGTCATCCATTGGATCATAACCTGCAAAATGCCGGTAGTGTCTGGGTTTATGATGATTTGCCGGTTGATACAATTAAACGCGTGGAAGTGGTGCGCGGACCGGGCTCGGCTTTATATGGCGCGAATGCTTTTCTTGCCGTCATCAACATTATTACCCAAAATGCCAAGGATTTGAATGGCGTGCAAACTTCAGCCGGTTGGGGTAGTTTCGACACCCAACAATACCGGGCATCCTGGGGCAAGCAATTTGATAATACCGCTGAAGCCGCGTTGCATTTTAATTTTGCCGATACCAACGGTATCAATTCGCCGATTCCTGCTGACAGTTTGAGCATTCAGGGAATCAATTCTTCGGCTCCCGGTAGAAGCCAGCTTACTGAAGGTCGCTACGACTTGGAATGGCAGTTAGGATTCCAGGACTTTAAACTGGACGGGCGTTATATCAATAAAAAAATGGGCACATTTTTTGGTATATCATCTGTTCTTAGCGATGATAGAACTCAACAAAATTATAACGATTATTTCCTACGCTTAAGCAGAACTTGGAAGATTAAAGATAATTTCACGGTAGACACCCAAATATTTCACGATTTTTTTAGTGCAGATAACACATGGCAACTTGCTTCTACCCAATTTAGTCGTACCGGCTTTCAGGACACTCGTACAGGCGGTGAAATTCAAGCTAACTACCATATCAGCGATAGACAAACCATAATCAGCGGTTTTTCTTATGCAAAAGAACGGCAGGGTGACCTCATTGATCAGTTAGGACTCGATCCGGCGCACTTGACGCCGACACTGCCTACTACAGAAGAAAGAACACGCAGACGTTGGGGAGTTTATATTGAAGATGTCTGGGATCCGTTAAAAAATGTACGAATGACCTTGGGGGCTCGCTATGACCGATACAGCGACTTTGGTGGCACATTCAATCCCAGAATGGGTTTTAATTGGGAATTTATTAAGAATTATTCTCTGAAATTTTCTTACGGTACCGCTTATCGAGCGCCTGCCTTCGGTGAACTCGGTCTTGTCAATAATCCTGTGTTATTTGGCAATTCAATGCTTAAACCAGAGGAAGTTAAAACCTTTGAAACGGGCATTATCGCTCATCCTGTGGTGGGTTTGACAACTCAGGCTACGTATTATCATTCTGCAATTAATCAAATTATCTCGCCCGTTTCTTTTCAAACGACGGCTTTGCATTACGACAATAATGGCAGCGTGGTTGCCGATGGTGTTGAATTGGAGGCCCGTTATGATTTCAATGGCGATCTGCAAGGGTCTTATATCAGCGCCAATCATGTTTTACAGCATAGCGTTCAGCTTGGTCAACAGTTAGCGGATGTACCGCGGCATCGCACCAACCTGATAGCAAATTGGGCATTTGACAATACCTGGAGTAGCTTTGCCCATGTCCTTATCAAAGGCAATACATTGCGCAATTTAGGCGATACTCGCAATGATGTTCCCGGATACGCCTTATTGGATGTGGGCTTGCTGGGGAAAAATATGTTCGGTAAAAAAGTAGACATTAGTTTTAATGTCTACAACTTATTCGATAAACGTTATTACGATCCGGCTCCCAGTAGCTTGAGTTTTATCGGCGATTATCAGATGCCTGGAAGAGTGTTTTTTGGGCATGTCAGCCTGAAATTTTAATTAAGGAACACGCATATAGAGAGGTGGATTGCCTTTCGGCTAATCCACCTACAGATTAGAATTTTAATAGAAATAGAACATATCGATTCTCCATTCAAAAAGATTATGTGAAAAACTCACTGGTTATGAGCATCGGTTTGCCCCATATCAAAAACGCAATCAGGAGGGGCGATCCTGAGTGTCATCTAACAAGTTATTCCCTATGTTTTGTAATTCGAAACTAAATCCGACAGGGCGACATAGCTATCGGGAACAGGTACATGATCTTCAGGGAATGCAGCCAAAGTCTCTTCAATATTTGATAAAAACAAGTCAACAAGCACAGTATCTTGCAACTTTTCAGAAGCACATAGTCCAATAATACCAATTGCTGTCCCTAATGGTATATGTTTGGGGTTTTTTTCGGAGTCACTATTTATATCGGCATTCGACAAGGGTTGAGCATCGTTCTTGGCAAGAAAATTTATTGAATCAGGACCCATAGCAACATAGCATTTTTTTGTTGCATTCCATGCCAATAAACTTTCATTTTTATAATAGATAAAAAATGTTTCATCTTTATTTGATACGGTAATTTTCCCGGCGTCAAAACCGCTTATTTCTCTCTCTTCTTTGTTGCTAATAATGCCTTCAAATAATGTATAGCTAGTGACTGGAAAGCTACTCAAAAGCTCCATGAATTTATTATAGTTCCTGGATTCAATCATATTTCGTCCCAGGTTCCATGCCAGTCCTACTGTCCATTGATTAAATTTAGCCCAATTTTCATCGGAAAAATTTGAACAATTTAAATCAGCTCCTTGCATCGGATAACATGCCAGACCAGCTGTGCTGTTATTTGACTTGGCGAAACGCCGCGCTTGGTTTTCCGCATCTATCGCATCATTTACCTGTACGATTATTTTTTGATAATGTCCTGATTCGTCTGTATCTGAAGTTAAGATAACAGGATTTATAGGTAATTTATTAATGTTGAAGAGCGTCATGCTCAATTCCGGCATTGCCCTGCCACAAGGATCTCCATTAATTATCTCAATTCCTTTTCGAGCTGAAATTATAAAAGGGATTAGGACATTAATTGCACCCATTTCAACCGGTATTAAATAACCCAACGGTTTTTCGCCGGAATGAGTTAAATAATTATTCATTTCCAAGAAAGCATTTAATGACGCGGTTTGCCCGAAACCTTCAAATACCTTATCAGGCGAGCCTAAGCCTGCTACAAAAGCTATGTTTTTATTTGCCTCAAGGCTATCAGGATTTACATAATGCATAACATCGGCGTCGTGAATCGTTTCGTCCATAAAAAGCAAAGCCAATCCAATTGATCCGCCGCCGCCGGATGCTAAAAAACACGCGCCATACACGATATAGCTAATGTCTTTTTTTGTTAATTGATAATTGCCGGGGCCAAAGTATTTTATTTTGTAGTTACTTGCATCGACTTTTTTTACCTGTTCTCTTTTATTAATAGATGATTTTTCAATTGAAATATCATTAAGCATAAAAAAACTCTTCCTTAAAATTAAATGAATTATATTTATCTCGGTTGAAGCTTATCTTCGTCAAATATAAAAGAAATATTGGGTTGACTTGGATAAAATATTCTTAACAGGCTAAGGGGGATATTGTAAGCTGTAACGTCAAAAATATGCTGCAAAAGCTGACATAAAAATTAACCGCTGCTATTTTCAGTATTTGCAGACAACGCGATTGATCCTTTATCACATCGAAAAATACCCATTAATTAAGAGATCTTAAATTATGCAAATAGACTTTCAATCTCCCGAATTTATAGCGAATCCTTATCCGGTTTATGCCAGATTGAGAGAAGAAGCTCCAGTCTATCAATTAGAGCCTGGGGCTTGGTTAATAACGCGTTACTACGATGTCGAAGACTTATTGAAGAGTCCTCTTTTAAACAAAGACATACCTTCTATGTTTAATCAACGTTATGGCCGAGATATGAGTGATGAACCTGTTTTTCGTATTCATAATAAGTTCTGGGCATCAATGGATTCACCTCTTCGACGTAAGCTGATCGTCAAAGCACTTAATGCCAGTAAAATAACTGAGGTTCGTGCTCTGGTTCAAAAAAGCGCGGAGCAGTTGGTAGATAAATGGATAGATTACGGACAAGCCGATTTAATGAATGTTTTTGCTTGTCCGTTACCTGTGCAAGTTATTTGCAATATGCTTAATATCGAGCTTGAACAGAATCTTGATTTTTTGGCGGAAACTAAACTTCTTCTGAGGCCTGCTGAATCTGATCTGCTTACTGCTGAAGAGCTCGATGTTGCCAATGCTGGAGCATTACGATTGGAAGATTTTTTTAGCAAAATTTGTAAGCAAAGACGCGAAAAACCGGGTAACGATCTGGTTTCACAATTACTGTCAGCCGAGGAAGATGGAGAGCGTTTAAGCGAGGATGATATTATTTCCAATCTTATCATACTGTTTGTGGCTGGGTACGGAACTACCGCCAACGCATTATGCAACACTTTACGTTTGTTGTTTCTTTATCCTGATCAAAGGGAATTGCTAATCACTAAACCAGAGCTTCTATCCAAAGCCGTAGAGGAAGGTTTGCGTTTTAGCTCTTCGGCGCCACTTACCTTTCGTACCGCTATAGAATCGTTCGAATTTAATGGTGTTCAGATTGCGGCTGGAGATGCGGTCTATCTTGCTCTTGATTCGGCAAATCATGATCCAGAAGTGTTTATCGATCCTGATCGTTTCTGGATTGAGAGGCCGACGACTGTTAAAAAGTTACTCTCTTTTGGCTATGGTGGTCATTATTGCTTAGGAGCAAAGTTGGGAACCATAGAGTTAGAAGTCGCGGTGGAAATATTATTCCGCCGATTGCCGAATTTGACTATCGATAATGTAGATCAGTTAAAGTGGGAACAGACTTGGGTAGTTAGAAGCCTGGAATCTTTACCCGCAAGATGGTAGAAAAATATCTTCTACGATAGCTAAGGAGTATTATCGGGCTGGTTTATAGAGTAACCCATATTGAAAAACGTGAATTTGGCACAAGGATGATTTCTTAGACTTCTACCCTTAAACAAGAAGGTGGCATGAATAAAACACCTTATCCCGATGATTGGCCCGATATAGATACCAAGCTCTACAATAGATCGGTCAAGCTGTTTAATGCCGTCAAAAACATGCTGAGCGTCCGGCTTGATCTGCATGCCGATCCTCAGGTTGTTTTGGAAGGCGACATCTTCTTGTTCAATCACTTTTCCCGGTTCGAAACGTTCATACCGCAGTTTCTTATTTACGAGAAAACCGGGGCTTACAGCTGCGCAATTGCCTCAGGAGAATTCTTTAAGGAAGATAATGTACTGTCCCGGTACTTAAAACATGTCGGCGTTTTTCCTCATGATCATGAGCGGCTGTTTCCGTTACTCGCCGGGCAAATTTTACGCGGCCGTAAAGTCATTATTTTTCCTGAAGGCGGCATGGTAAAAGACCGGCGGGTTATCGACAAGCGCGGTCATTACAGTATTTATTCCCGTATCACCGGCAACCGGCGCAAATTGCATACCGGGCCTGCTGTGCTGGCTCAGGGCTTGGAAACCTTTAAAGCGGCTATCCGCCACGCCCATAGTCAAAACGATGCTGCGCTGCTTCGGCAGTGGAAAGATGTCTTGCAAATCGATAGCGTCGATCAGCTGATAGCCGTTGCGAATAAACCGACGCTGATGGTTCCCGCCAATATTACTTTTTATCCGATTCGCTCCTCTGAAAACCTGCTGTTTAAAAGCGTTGAATTATTTTCTGACGGCCTGAGTTTGCGCCAATCCGAAGAATTGCTGATTGAAGGCAATATCATGTTGAAAAATACCGACATGGATATACGCATGGGTGCCCCGATTAATCCTTGTACCGTCTGGGACTGGCGTACCCGATATTTGGTCAATGACATTGCCCCGGAAATTAATACGATAGACGACGTGTTTGTGCTGAATTCCAGGCCTCAAAATTGGCGGCAACGTTTATTAGGAACGTACTTTACAAAAAACGCCCAAACGTCACGCGATCGATACATGCATGGAATTTACGCCAATGTCACTGTCAATTTAAGCCATCTGGCGTCAACGCTGATTATGCATTACATCGGGCAGGGGAAGACGGATATCGAAAAAGACAAGTTTTATCGTATCTTATATATCGCTATCAAGAGCCTGCAAACCAGCACCGCCATTCATCTGCACCGAAGCCTGCTCAATCCCGATGATTATAGCGACCTGTTTAAGGCCACTAACAAGCGTTTCGAATATTTCATCTGCGTGGCAAAAGAAGCCGGTTTGATCAGCGAAAATGAAAACTGTTACCGGTTTTTGCCCAAGCTTTGTATTGAATCCGATTTCGACAGTATCCGCCTGGAAAACCCGATAGCCGTTTACAACAATGAAGCTGCCCCATTGCATATCGTTTGCGATACGCTGATCGAGGCTATAGCCGAATGCGGCAATGCCGATAAAAACAAGCTGGCCGCCTGGCATTTTGAAGATGAATGCCGGAGCTTGGCATGGGAGAAGCAGGCTTATTCAAAACCATTATTTGCCGACATCAACAATGAAGAAGTCGCTGTCGCCGACCCCACGCCTTTTTTCATCCAGCCGCCTGTTCTGAACCGTGACGAAGGGGAACTTGCCAATGGCTTCGGCGTTTTGCTGGTTCACGGGCTGCTCGCCAGTCCCGCTGAATTGAGAGCTTATGGCGAATACTTGGTTAAACAGGGTTACACGGTATTGGGTATCCGGCTAAAAGGCCACGGCACGTCGCCTTATGCATTACGCGATCAGAGTTGGGAGGATTGGTACGGTTGCGTGCAACGAGGGTTCAATATCCTCAAAGTGCATTGTTCGCGTATCTTTGTTGTGGGTTTTTCCACCGGCGGCGCATTGGCATTAAAACTGGCCTCTGAACACTATCCTGAAATGATCGGCGTTATCGCAGCTTCGGTGCCGCTAAAATTCGTCAATCCCGCTTTTATGCTGGTGCCGTTGCTGCATGGTACCAACAAGCTGGTCGATTGGGTTTCGGCCAATGAAGGCGTAAAGCCTTTTATTGATAATGAACCGGAACATCCCAATATTAACTACCGCAATACGCCGGTCAGGGCGCTTTATGAACTGAGGCTGTTGATTGCGCAGTTTGATGACTTTTTGCCGCAGATTAGCCTGCCTGTACTGATTATGTATGGTGACGAGGATCCTATCGTTTCTGCCAAAGGAGCGCCGATCATTATGGATAAACTGGGTTCCGAACATAAGCGGATGCATGCCGTTAAATCCCATCGCCACGGTATTTTAATGGAAAATATCGACGGTGCCTGGGGGGTGATGGACGATTTTTTGAATGAATTAACTGCCGACAATGAAATAAAAATGTAGTTTTAATATTTTTATTTCCTCATGAAGGCATGAAGAACACGAAGTTTCTACCTTGGCTTTTTGCTTCGTATCTTCCTGGCGATGCTTTCGTTATTTAAAACAAATAGATAGGAGGCAATAAAATGAAAAACGTAGTGATTGCAGGATATTGCAGATCGCCTTTTACTCCGGCGCAAAAAGGCCAACTGGCTAAAGTCAGGCCGGATGATCTTGTCGCACAGGTCATCAGGAGTTTAATTAATGATACCGGTGTTGTCCCGTCGGATATTGAGGATTTAATTTTAGGTTGCGCCTTCCCGGAAGGCGAACAAGGCATGAATTTGGCGCGTTTAGTCGTTCATCTTGCCGAGCTGCCTGTTACCGTAGCAGGCACCACCATTAACCGCTTCTGCGGCTCCTCAATGCAGGCCATACATAATGCGGCAGGAGCGATTCAAATGAATGCCGGTAAAGTATTTATCTGCGCCGGTGTTGAATCGATGAGCCGGGTGCCGATGGGCGGCTTTAACTACCTGCCCAATCCTGACCTTTATAAATCTTATCCTCAAGCCTATATCGGCATGGGCGAGACCGCGGAAAACCTGGCCTTGCAATATCATATCGACCGTCTGGCCCAAGACGCTTTTGCATTAGCCAGCCAGCAAAAAGCGGGAGCGGCCCGGCAAAACGGATTGTTCGCCGCTGAAATTATTCCCATTAAGCGAGCTGACGGCGAAACCGTTCAATATGACGGCTGTATCAGGGCGGATTCAACGCTTCAGGGATTATCCGAATTGCAACCGGCCTTTGTTAAAAACGGCAGCGTGACGGCCGGAACTTCTTCGCCGTTAACCGATGGCGCTGCCGCGGTGCTGGTATGCAGCGAGGCATACGCAGATGAACACGGTTTGGAAAAACTGGCCCGTATCAAGGCCATTGCAGTGTCCGGTTGTGAACCTGAAATCATGGGCATCGGGCCGGTCAGCGCCAGCCAAAAAGCCTTGAAGCGGGCCGGTTTGACTTTGCAGGACATCGATATAGTCGAGCTGAACGAAGCCTTTGCCGCGCAATCCTTGGCAGTACTTCATGACTTACCCCTCTCTTCGGAAAAGCTGAATCTGGACGGTGGCGCGATTGCTCTAGGCCATCCGCTGGGCGCATCAGGCGCCAGAATTACCGGCAAAGCCGCCAGCCTGCTGAAACGGGAAAATAAGCAGTTCGCTCTCGCCACCCAATGCATTGGCGGCGGCCAAGGCATAGCGACTATTTTGGAGGCTATCTAATGGACATTAAAAAAGTTGCGGTGATTGGCGCCGGGGTCATGGGCGCCGGTATTGCCGCCCATATTGCCAATGCCGGAATTCCTGTTTTCTTGCTGGATGTTGTTCCTAAAGATAGCGATAACCGGAATAGTATTGCCGAATCGGCGATTGCCAAGTTACTCAAAGCCGAACCCGCAGCATTTATGCATAAGAACTATGCCCGTTTAGTTACGCCAGGCAACATTGAAGACCATCTGGACTGGTTGAAAGAGGTTGACTGGGTCATTGAAGCCGTGATTGAAAATCCGGTCATCAAGCAGGAACTTTACCGGAAACTGGATAGCATCTGTCGCCCCGACACCCTGATTTCATCGAATACCTCGACATTGCCCTTGAAGCTGCTGACCCGGGATATGCCGGACAGTTTTAAACAGCGCTTTATGATCACCCATTTTTTTAATCCGCCCCGCTATATGCGGCTGCTGGAACTGGTTTCATGCGTCGAGACCCGGCCGGAACTGGTTGATGCGGCAAGCCGGTTTGCCGACATTTATCTGGGTAAAGACAGCGTTACCTGTAAAGATACGCCGGGATTTATTGGCAACCGCATCGGTATTTACTGGCTTCAATTGGGCTTGCTGGAAGCGATTAAACTGGGATTAACTGTCGAACAGGCTGACGCGGCGATGTCTACACCGTTCGGTATACCCAAAACCGGCATCTTCGGTCTGCTGGATTTGGTCGGACTCGACCTGATTCCTCATGTTCTGGGCAGCATGAAACTGGCCTTAGCCAAAGAAGATGCGTTTCATCAGGTCAACATTATTCCGCCATTGGTTCAAGCGATGATAGCCGACGGTTATACCGGTAGAAAAGGCAAAGGGGGTTTTTATCGCTTGAATGAGGTGAATGGAAAACGCGTTAAAGAATCCATTAACCTGCAAACCGGCAGTTATCAGCATAGCGAAAAATTCGACTTGCCGGAATTGCCCAAGACGCAGGATGAGCTCGGCGGCATGGATGCAGGAGGTAGAGCAACGCAGGGAGCTGATACTGCTAGGGCATTTTTGTCCGGTGATGATATGAGTTGCCGGTTTGCTTGGCAGGTGCTGTCCAATACGCTGGTTTATAGCGCCGGGCTGATTCCCGAGATTGCCGATGACATTGTTTCTGTCGATACCGCGATGCGCCTGGGTTATAACTGGAAATACGGCCCGTTCGAACTGCTGGATCGTATCGGGGTGGATTGGTTCGTTGACCGATTGCTCGCAGAAAACCGTGAAGTGCCGCCGTTGCTGGTTAATCGCCAGAGCCTGTATCGAGTGGATTCAGGCAGGCGTTTGTTTGTCGATTTAACCGGTAATTATCAGCCCGTCCGCCGAACCGGCGGCTTATTGCTGTTATCCGATATTAAATTGTCGGCTCCGGCCGTGCTGGAAAACCCGTCGGCCAGTCTCTGGAATATTGGCGACGGCGTTGCCTGCCTGGAGTTTCACAGCAAAATGAATACGCTGGATATGGATAGCCTAGAGATGGTTCGGCAAAGCGTCGAAAAGGTCAAATCCGATTTTTCTGCGTTGGTCATTCATAACGATGCCGACAACTTTTCGGCCGGGGCTAATTTAACCTTACTGGTGCAGGCTATCCATAGCCAAGATTGGCCTGCGGTTGAACAATTGATCAAGCGGGGGCAACAGACCTATCTGTCCCTGAAGTATGCACCGTTCCCGGTAGTTGGCGCGCCTTCCGGTCTGGCTTTGGGCGGCGGCTGCGAAATATTGTTACATTGCGACGCGATTCAGGCCCATGCAGAACTGTATATCGGTCTGGTCGAGGTGGGCGTTGGATTGGTTCCGGGTTGGGGCGGCTGCAAGGAATATTTGCACCGCTGGCTGGGATTTTCGAGACGACCCGGCGGCTCGATGCCTGCTATCGCCCAGGCTTTTGAAACGATCGGCATGGCAAAGGTGTCCAAATCGGCGGCGGAAGCCAAGGAGATGCTGTTTTTATCCAGCACTGACAGCATTACCATGAATAAAGACCGCTTATTGGCTGATGCCAAAGCCAAAGCATTGCTGCTGGCGCGAGCTTATACGCCGCCTGAACCCGCCAGTTTTCAGCTGTCCGGCGCTAGTGCCAGGGCAGCAATGGATGTCGCGATCCACAACTTAAAGCTGGCCGGCAAGATAACAGATTATGACGTGGAAATTTCGCAGCAACTGGCAGACGTGCTCAGCGGTGGCCTGTGCGACATCACCGAGCAGCTGACCGAAGATGATTTATTAAATCTGGAGTTGAATGCGTTTTTGCATTTGGTTCAGCAGCCGGGCACTTTGGCAAGGCTGGAGCATCTTTTAAAAACAGGTAAGCCATTGCGTAATTGATTTAAGGAGCTTCCCATGATCTGGTTGATCGCATTACTCATTATCCTAGGCGTGCTGGCTTATATCAGGGCGTCCATTCATTTCACCACACTGGTTGTGGCCGGATGGTTAGGGCTTTATTCCCTGACACTTGGGGATGGCATTCTCGTATTCCTGCTTTGGGTTATTTTCGACGTTGTTTTTATCCCGTTTAATTTTCCGGCTATCCGCAAACTATTATTCAGCAGCATGGTTTTCAGGATCATGAAACCGATGCTGCCTCCAATGTCGCAAACCGAACGCGAAGCGTTGGAAGCAGGCAATACCTGGTGGGATGCCGAGCTGTTTTCCGGTAATCCCGATTGGAGTGTCTTGTTGGATTTACCGCCGGCTAAACTGAGCGCCGAAGAACAGGCATTTATCGACGGTCCGGTAGAGACGTTATGCAGCATGCTGGATGATTGGGACATTACCCGTAACCGCTTTGATTTGCCGGTTGAAGTTTGGGACTTTATCAAGCGGCAAAAATTCTGCGGCATGATTATTCCGAAACACTACGGCGGCCTAGAGTTTGGCGAGTACGCGCATTCCGAAGTGGTGATGAAAATTTCCAGCCGCAGTACCACCGCGGCGGTCACCGTCATGGTGCCCAATTCATTAGGCCCGGCCAAATTACTGCTGGCTTACGGCACCGAGCAGCAGAAAAATCATTACCTGCCGCGTCTGGCAAAAGGCGAAGAAATCCCCGCGTTTGCGCTGACCGGCCCCCATGCAGGCAGCGATGCCGGGGCAATGCCCGATACCGGAGTGGTCTGTTACGGCAAATTCGACGGCAGGGATCAGGTGCTGGGCATACGCCTGAACTGGGAAAAACGCTATATCACTTTAGGCCCGGTCGCCACGGTGTTGGGCTTGGCATTCAAGCTTTACGACCCGGAACACCTGATCGGCGACAAGGAAAACATCGGCATTACCGTCGCGCTGATTCCTACCGATACCGCCGGTGTTTCTATCGGTACACGTCACTTCCCGCTGGATTCGGCGTTCCAGAACGGCCCGAACTGGGGCAAAGACGTGTTTATCCCGATGGACTGGATCATCGGCGGCGTCGGGCAGGTCGGCAATGGCTGGAAGATGCTGATGCAATGCCTTGCTACCGGCAGGGCGGTGTCCTTGCCTGCGCTCAGCACCGGCGCGTCGAAAATGGCCAGCCGCAATACCGGCGCTTATGCCCGTATCCGCAAACAATTCAATCTGCCGATCGGCGAGTTTGAAGGCATCGAAGAGCCGCTGTCACGCATAGCCGGTCAAACCTATATTATCGATGCCGCGCGCAAGGTGACTGCCGCCGCGCTGGACGACGGGCAAAAGCCGTCGGTTATTTCCGCTATCATCAAATACGAACTCACCGAAAGAATGCGTCGGGTCATTAACGACGCGATGGACATACAAGGCGGTTCCGGGATTTGTCTGGGGCCTAAAAATTATCTCGGGCGAATGTACCAGGTGATTCCTGTCAGCATTACCGTCGAAGGCGCCAATATCCTGACCCGTACCATGATGATTTTCGGCCAGGGTGCGGTGCGGTGCCATCCTTACATTCAAAAGGAAATGGCCGCTTTAAGCCAGGACAATCCCGGATTGGCTTTGCAGCAGTTTGATGAAGTGCTGTTTGAGCATATCGGTTCCATGCTGCACAATCTGGCTGCCGGTTTCTGGCTGGGATTAAGCAATGCCCGCTTTATTAATGTGCCCGGCGATCAAAATACCCAAGGTTATTTCCGGCAGATTGCCAGACTCAGTGTTGGTTTTGCGCTGGTTACGGATTTTGCGTTGCTGACGTTGGGAGGTTCGCTTAAACGCAAGGAAAGAATCTCCGGGCGTTTTGCCGATGTACTGAGTAACCTTTATTTATGCTCCTGCGTACTTAAAAATTATCAGGATCAGGGCAGTCCCGGAGACGATTTGCCGCTATTGCATTGGGCCTGTCAACAAACCCTGCACCGCGCCCAACAATCCCTGCTGGCTATTTTTCATAGCTTGCCCTCGCGTATTCCGGCTTATCTGTTAAGAGCCGCACTTTTCCCCGGCGGCAAGCCCTACACGCCGCCTGCGGATCATTTGATCCACCAGGCTGCGGCGCTGCTGCTAAAAAATTCTCCGGTTCGCGACCGCTTAACCCATGGTATTTATATTAACGAAAAGCCCGATGATGCGACCGGCAGAATTGAAGTCGCCTTCCAGGCAGTGCTTGCCGCAGCGCCCGTGGAAGCCAAAATCCATGCCGCGCAAAAGCAAAAACAGCTGACGAAAGGCGCGATCCTTGATGTGCTGGATGAGGCGGTAAGCAGAAATATTGTTAGTAAAAAAGAAGTCGAGTTGATAGTGTCAGCCGAAAAAGCCCGATTTGCAGCCATTAGCGTGGATGATTTTAGCCCTGAGCAATTAAGTAACGGTGGTGTAAAATAGCCATTAATGTATCAGCGACACTCAAGGCGGCTTTGGTCGCCTTTTATATTTTGTTTTCGGGAAGTAGCACACATGGGCTTAAACGCATTATTTTCAAAGTCACGATTTACTATCGTGTTACTGTTTTTATCGATTAATTTAGCTACCTTTGCATTGCTCAGGATGGCCTTGTTGATTAAGCAACTGGCCGACATCGACTCTCCTGTTTATCAGATAGCGCTGGCTTTTCTGATAGGGCTGGTTCACGATCTGGCTTTTTTCAGTTATTTGGTAATCCCTTTCGTTTTGTATCTGCTGGTTCTGCCGAATCGTGTTTATCAAAGTAAAATTCATAAAATCATTGCTATTAGCGTATTTATTGTTTGTTTATATAGCCTGTTTTTTATCGAGCTATCGGAATGGACATTTTGGGATGAGTTCGGGGTCAGGTTTAATTTTATTGCCGTTGATTACCTGATTTATACACACGAGGTCGTTAACAATATCATTGAATCCTATCCTTTGGGCTGGTTGCTGTCGGCTATTTTAGTCGTTACCGTGATTTGTTTTTGGTCGGTAAGAAAAGCGTTATCTGATACGTTTAATGCCAGCGAATCGTTTTTGTCGCGACTGAAAATTACCGGCGTTTTACTGTTGCTGCCGGCGATAAGTTACGCTGCGGTAGGATCGACATGGTATCAATTTTCAGCCAATACTTATCTTAATGAGTTGGCAGCCAACGGGCCTTATCAGTTTTTTTCTGCATTTCGAAACAACGAACTGGATTACCGGCGTTTTTACAAGATAGGCGATGATCAGCAGCTATCCTCTGTTATCAAAAAACAGCTGAGCGTCGAAAATAGCTCCGATAATTTATATGACATCAAACGACTGGTTAAACCGGCAGGCGAAGAGAAACGGCTGAATATCGTTTTAATTACCGTCGAGAGCTTAAGCGCCGAGTTTTTAGCGACCTTCGGCAATAAAGAGAATATCACACCGTTCATGGATGAATGGTTTAAACAAGGTTTATTGTTTACCAATTTCTACGCGACCGGCACCCGGACTATCAGGGGGCTTGAGTCCTTAACTTTATCCATTCCGCCTATTCCCGGTCAGGCTATCGTCAAGCGGCCTGACAACGGCAATTTGTTCAGCTTTGGCCGGGTTTTACAGCAAAAAGGTTACGACACCGCGTTCTTATACGGTGGCCGGGGTTATTTTGACAATATGAACGCGTTTTATTCTGGTAACGGTTACCGCATTGTTGATCAGACTGATTTCACTGAAGAAGAAATGACCTTTACTAATGCCTGGGGTGTTTCCGATGACATCATTTTTAAGCGTACCCTGAAAGAAGCCGACAAAGATTTTCAAGACAACAAGCCGTTTTTCTTTCAGATCATGACCACCAGTAATCATCGTCCCTTCACTTATCCTGGAGGAAAAATCGATCTTCCTTCAGGCAGCGGTCGGCAAGGCGCGGTTAAATATACCGATTTTGCGATACACCAATTTATCGAGCAGGCCAAAACCAAGCCCTGGTTTGATAACACTATATTCGTGATGGTTGCAGACCACTGTGCCGGTAGCGCGCGCAAAATCGAGCTACCTGTGGACGAATATCATATTCCGTTGTTTATTTACGCGCCCAAACATGTGCCGGCAGCAAGAAACGACGTTTTATCTAGCCAGATCGACGTCGCTCCAACGGTGCTTGGGTTTTTAAATAGCAGCTACGAAAGCCAGTTTTACGGGCGCGATATTATGCAGACGCATAAAGATGAAGGTAGGGCGCTGATCAGTAATTACCAGAAGCTGGGCTTGTTTAAAGACAATAAATTGGTGTATTTGTCGCCTCAACAAAAAGTCGATGTGGTCGATGATCCTTTAGGCGCGCATAAGCCGCTGGATGTGGATGCGGCCGTCCCGCTGGTAACGGAAAATATGGCTTATTACCAGTCGGCGGACTATGTTTGGTCGCATCGTTTGAGTCAGTATCAGCGCTAATATAAACGCATATGCCACATAACAGATAGTTGATTTAGGGAGATACCTAGAGTTGTACCAATAGAGGTCATCTGTCACAATAACCTTATTATAGTGACTAACATAAGGACGGCCCCATGGCTGAGATAACTGAAGTACCTAGCCCTTTTTGCGGTATCGGCACGGATGACCTGAACATTCAGGTTGACGGTGTATCGCTGAAGGTGGTTAAAAACGGCTGTGCGGTTAATACACCCGCTTTTGAACAGGCTGTTACCGATACCAGTCCAAGAGTAGATGGTAAGAATGTCAGTCTGGATGTGGCCGTAGCGAAGGCAGCGGCGCTATTAAGAAATACCAACCAGCCGGTTATCGGCGGTTGCGCAACGGATGTCAACGGGATGCGGGCGTTGCTGGCATTGGCGGACCGTAGCGGTGCTGTGGTCGATAACATGAATTTTACCGGCGCACGCAATAACTTTCTGGCCTTGCAGGATTCCGGCTGGATGAATACGACGCTGGCGGAAGTAAAAAACCGTTGCGATTTGTTGCTGGTGGTCGGCGTCGACCTGGAAAGTTTTTCACCGCGCTTTTTCGAGCGTTATCTTTGGAATGAAGAATCGATGTTCCTGGATGATACCGGCAAGCGTGAGATTATCTATTTAGGTAAAGCGCCTTCCGGTGATGCTTCTACTTCACCTAGCGGCCAAAAAGCGCAGGCTTTTGAATGCGCAAACGAAGATTTGCCCGATGTTGTTGCCGTGTTAAGGGCGCTGGTTAAAGGCAACCCGATTCGGGTCGATTCAGTCGGCGGCATTGCTGTAGCTGATTTACAAGCTATTGCCGACAAATTAAAAGCGGCAAGCTATAGCGTAGTAACTTGGGCGGCCGGGGCATTGGCTTATAGCCAAGCCGAATTGACGGTACAGACCATTTCTGAAATGGTTAAAGAAATTAACGACCAAAATACCCGCAGTTCCGGATTGCCGTTAGGCGGTAAAGAAGGCGATCAGACCGCTAACCAGGTTTGCGGATGGACTACCGGTTACCCGGCACGCACGCGCTTTTCCAGCGGTTTTCCTGAATACGATCCTTATTTGAATGACGCCAATTTCCTGCTAAGCAACGGCGAGGCTGATGCGTTGGTTTGGGTTCAGGCATTTAATGCTAAAGCCGTACCGCCGGTAACCGCTTTGCCGACTATTGTCGTAGGCCGTTCCGGGATGACATTTGCAAAAGAACCGGATGTGTTCATTCCTGTCGGTACGCCGGGTATTGACCATGTCGGTCATGCTTATCGTATGGATAACGTAGTCGCAATTAGGCTGAAAAAATTACGCGAATCCGGCCTGCCCAGTACGTCTGACGTACTCAATGCCATTGAACAAGCTTTGTAGGTAAATAATATGTTGATTAGATTAACAGGCGGGGCTGTTTATGATCCTGCCAGCGGGATTGATGGCGCGAAACAGGATATTTACATTCAGGACGGACGCATCGTCAATAAGCCTGTCGGCGATTTTAAAGTCGATAAAGAATACGATTTAAAAGGCAAGGTGGTAATGTCCGGCGCGATCGATATGCATACGCATATTGGCGGCGGTAAAGGCAATATCGCCAGAACTTTGCTGCCGGAAGATCATCGTGCCGATCCAGTTACGCGCACTGATATTACCCGTTCCGGCTGCGGTCATGCGATGCCCAGCACTTTTGTGACCGGTTATCGTTACGCGGAAATGGGCTATACCGCCGGTTTTGAACCTGCCGTGTTGCCGATTAACGCACGTCAGGCGCATATGGAAATGGCCGATATTCCTATCCTGGATAAAGGCGGTTATGTGTTGATGGGCAGTGACGATTATTTGCTGCGTATGCTGACCGCAAAAAAAGACCAAAAAGCTATTAACGATTATGTTGCTTTCACCATGCAGGCCGCTAAAGCCATTGGCGTTAAAGTCGTTAATCCCGGTGGCATTAATGCGTTTAAGTTTAATCAGCGCAAACTGGATCTGGACGAGCAAAATGTTCATTATGGTGTGACTCCGCGTGAAATTTTGCGCGTATTGGCGACAGCCGTTAAGGAGCTGGGTATCACGCATCCTTTGCATGTGCATGGTTGTAATTTGGGCGTGCCGGGCAATATGAATACCACGCTGGACACCATTCAGGGCATAGGCGGCTTGCCAATGCATTTGACCCATATTCAGTTCCATAGTTACGGCAAGGAAGGGGATTTCAAGTTCTCATCGGGTGCGGCGCAGATTGCCGAAGCCGTCAATAAAAACAAAAACATCACTATCGATGTTGGGCAGATTCTGTTCGGGCAAACCGTAACCGCGTCCGGCGACAACATGCGTCAACATGCCAATCATAAGCATGCCAGCCCGAATAAATGGGTGACGATGGATATTGAATGTGATGCCGGTTGTGGCGTTGTGCCGTTCAAATACAAAGACCAGAACTTTGTTAATGCGTTGCAATGGGCGATTGGTTTGGAAACTTTCCTGCTGGTTGATGATCCTTGGAGGATTTTCCTGACCACGGATCATCCGAACGGTGCGCCATTTACCAGTTATCCGCATTTAATCCGCTTGCTGATGGATAGAAGTTTCCGTAACGATATGCTGGCGACGATTCATCCTGAAGCGCAAAAAATGACGACATTGGCGTCAATTGAGCGTGAATACAGTTTTCAGGAAATCGCGATCATGACCCGCGCCGGTGCAGCCAGATTAATCGGGTTAAAAGATCGCGGCGGCTTGAGTGCGGGCAATTGGGCGGATATTACCGTTTATACCGATAATGTCGACCGGCAGCTGATGTTTGAAAAGCCGGATTATGTGTTTAAAGACGGTGAGTTGGTGGTAGTTGACGGCAAGGTCGTTCATACCAAATGGGGTACGACTCATGTCGTTAAACCTGATTTTGATGCGTCGGTAGAAAAGGATTTGCAGAAATATTTTGATCGGTTCCTGACCATGAAACTTAGCAACTTTAAAATCAGTGATGATGAGATTACTGAAGATGGCCGCGGCAGCTTGACGGTGCATCCGCTTAAGGGGGATGTGGCATGATGGGTAAGGGTATTGAATAATGACAACATTGGCCTTTGATACCTATGCGTTTATTCGTAAGCTGAAAGAGTCGGGTATAACCGAGGAGCAAGCGCGGGCGCAAGTAGAAGCACTGAGTTTGGCTTTTGAGCAATTTCAATCTGAATTGCACTTATCCGAGTCTGCCACCAAGCAGGATATTAGAGAGGGTGAATTAAAGCTGGAGTTAAAAATTGCTGAAACTAAAGCCGAATTGGTTCGCTGGATTGTTGGAGCTGGATTTTTACAAACGGCCTTGATCGCCGCATTATTAATTAAACTGAGCGCTGGAATATGATTATTAACGGTGTAGCTATAGACGCAACCTTTGCAGAAGCTTTCCCGATGAAAGCAACGCGCGCAATCATCACTGCACAAAATGAAAAATGGGCGATGATTTCGGCCCAAGCCATGACCGGCTTTGCCACGTCGGTAATTGCCTGCGGCTGTGAAGCTGGGATTGAACGGGTTCTTGATCCATCCGAAACCCCGGACGGTCGTCCCGGTGTATCTATCATGATTTTTGCGATGGGCGGCAAAGGCTTGGCCAAGCAGCTTGAAACCAGGGCGGGACAGTGCGTATTGACATCGCCGACCTCAGCCCTGTTTGCCGGCATTGATGGCGGTACGCGCATCGCGTTAGGTAAAAACCTGCGTTATTTCGGCGACGGGTTTCAGGTCGCTAAACTGATTGACGGTAAGCGTTATTGGCGTATTCCTGTGATGGATGGCGAGTTTTTAACCGAGGCGACGACCGGGCAAGTCGATGCAGTCGGCGGCGGCAACTTTTTGGTATTGGCTGAATCGCAACCGCAAGCTCTGGCAGCCTGTGAAGCGGCGATTGAAGAAATGCGTAAGTTTCCTAATGTGATTATGCCTTTCCCTGGCGGAGTGGTACGTTCCGGCTCCAAGGTCGGTTCAAAATATGCGAATTTAGGCGCATCGACCAATGACGCCTTCTGCCCGACTTTAAAAGGCATGACCAAAACCGATCTTTCACCGGAAATCGAATCAGTCATGGAAATCGTCATAGACGGTTTAACCAAGGAAGACATTGATAAAGCCATGCGTGTCGGTATTCAGGCGGTGTGCGACTTAGGCTCTGCGAATGGCATCAAACGCATTAGTGCGGGTAATTACGGTGGCAAGTTGGGGCCGTTTCACTTTCACTTACAGGAGATTATGGCATGAGTGCTTTAACCTTTACGTTGCGACAAAGACCGGATCAACGCGTGGATATGTCGCCACTGGTTTGCCAGAAACTGGCAAGTTTGGAACTCACTGAAATCGCAGCGATTACCTTGCAGAATGGCAAGCGCAAAATCCGGGTAGATGAAATATTCAGCATTTCAGGTGCCGATGCGCAAAACATCGTGATAAAAAACAGCTTTGGCAAACTCGATTTTATCGGTAAGGAACTGGACGGCGGTCGTATAACAATCGAAGGTGATGCAGGGGCTTATCTTGCGTTGGGCATGAAATCAGGAGAGATCGAAGTATCGGGTGATGCCGGTCTTTATGCGGCCTGCGAAATGAAAAAAGGTTTGTTGATTATTAACGGGAATGCCGGAGATTTTTTGGGTGCGGCTTTGCCCGGCAATAAAATGGGTATGAAAGGCGGCACCATTCTGGTGAAAGGCAATGTCGGCGAGCGTGCCGGTGATCATATGCGTCGCGGCAATATCCTGATTGAAGGCAATGCCGGTGATTATTGCGGTTCCAGAATGACTGCGGGTACTATAGCCGTCATGGGACAGACCGGCAGGTACTTGGGTTTTGCAATGCGCCGGGGTACGTTATTATTGTGGAGTCAACCGCAGGCATCGGCAAGATTTAATGATTGCGGTGCACATACATTGGCGTTTTTGCCGATATTGTTTGCATCGTTCAGAAAGCTTAATTCCAAATTTGCCGATAACTCGGCGGCCTTTAACCGAGTACAACGTTATGCCGGCGATATGTCGGAAATGGGTCGAGGTGAAGTTTTGGTTAAAATAAGCTGATCAATAGTATTCGCTTAAGGATAAACGAAAGCCTCGGTATAAAAACTGAGGCTTTTTTATTGGTTCGCCAATATATCCTTTAACCGGTTTATTCATATAGTTATGTCGATAAAGTTAACAACAACGAACCATAGCCGGGATATTGCCGGGTTAAAGTACGTATATCCGGTGCTTTCCAGGCGAGCAGGCGGCTTATCTATCGGTATCAATTTTAATACTAATAATGCCTGTAACTGGCGTTGCATTTATTGCCAAGTGCCTGATTTAAAAATCGGTGCCGCGCCGGACTTGGATTTTCAGCTTTTGGAAGATGAACTGAGGTTTTTTCTTGACGATGTGTTGAATGGTGATTTCTATCAACGTTTTCAGGTTGATGAGGATAAACAAGTCATTAAAGATATTGCTATTTCCGGTAATGGCGAGCCGACCAGCTTAAAAGACTTTGATAGGGCTGTCGCTTTGATTGGCAGAGTGGCTACAGAAGCAGGAGTTTTACCGCAGAGTAATTTTGTGTTGATTACCAACGGCAGCTTGATACATCGACCTAGCGTCCAGAATGGCCTGAAGAAATTAAAGGAGTATGGCGGAGAAGTATGGTTTAAGTTGGATAGCGCTACCGAAGAGGGTCGGGCGTTAATAAATAATGCCGGGCAAAGTTGTCAGGCAAGCGTGGATAATCTGTTGCTTTGTGCAAAGCTGTGTCCTACAAAGCTGCAAACATGTTTATTGGATTACGATAAACAGGGATTATCCCCGAAGGAAAAAGACGCATTTGTTGATTTGCTGAGAAATATTAAAACAAAGGGCTGTGTGTTGAACGGGGTAATGTTGTATACGATTGCGAGACCGTCTCTTCAGCCGGAATCTAGTCGGTTGGAGAGACTGCCGGTAGAGGTCCTGAATACCTTTGCTGATGAAATCAGGCTTTTGGGTTTTGATGTTTTGGTGAGTTACTGAGTGGTATGTTAACCCTTGATATCCAATAGCGACCCAATCGTTTTTTTATCGGCTTCAAGTAGTTTAGCTGCGGCAGATGTTTCAAGTTCAGCTTCTTTCAGGCTAAGCACTGGCTTGATGATATCACTGGAGTTGAATTCTGGACTGCCGACTTCATCGTTTTGCATAGGCAGCTTAGCTATCACTTGAGCGGCATCCGCTGATTTATGTTGAGCGGTATTGAATAGATTAACTGCGCTGGTGGTTGGTGAAATGCTCATATCGTACCCCTTATACATTAGAGTTGGCTTCAAAGTAATACTACATCCAGTATGGGTAATATGCAAAGATTGGATTTTAATTTAAAGCATAAAGTGTGAATAGCAGGGTGCTTTTAAACGCTCAGCGATTAGGTACTGGTGTGTTTTAAAATTAATAACTTGTTGTATCCGTATAATTACGGATATAATCGCAAGCTCATTCAAAGTGCGAATGTGGCGGAACTGGTAGACGCGCTGGATTTAGGTTCCAGTAGGTTATCCTGTGAGAGTTCGAGTCTCTCCATTCGCACCACCCAATTCATATTAAGAGTTAGCGATTTGTCTCGTTAACTCTTCAGTTCTTTTAAGCCGTTTACCGGTGTTCTATAAAAATTCTTATTTAAATTTTAATTGAGGTAAAGAAATGCAAGTTTCTGTCGAAAAGACATCAGAATTAAGCAGAAAGATGACTGTTAGCGTGCCTGAAGAGGTTGTTCAGGAAAAAATGGCCGCTCGCCTAAAGTCGTTAGCGCGCGAAGTTAAAGTTGATGGCTTTCGTCCGGGTAAAGTACCCCAGCATGTCATTAAGAAAATGTATGGAGATCGGGTTCGCGGTGAAATAGCGGGGGATCTGGTTGAAACCACTTACTTTGAAGCATTGAAAGAGCAGGATTTAAGGCCTGCCGGTTATCCTCATATTCATTCATCAGATGAGGCCGAAGGTTTCAAATATACTGCTGAGTTTGAAGTTTATCCTGAAATATCATTGGAAGGCGTTGAGCAAATTGAAGTGTTGCGTCCTGTTGCCAACGTTAAAGATGGTGATGTTGATGACATGATTGAAAAGCTCAGAGCGCAAAAGAAAAGTTGGAGCATTGTTGAGCGAGCATCTCAGGAAAATGATCGCGTAACAATTAATTTTTCAGGTGCTTCCGATGGCGAGAACTTTACTGACGGAAAAGTAGAAAATTATCAGGTTGAAATTGGCGCGAAACAAATGATTCCAGGTTTTGAAGAAAATCTGATTGGTCTCATTGCGGGTGCTAATAAAACCTTTGAAGTGTCTTTTCCAGAAGAATATGGGAGTGAAAAATTAGCCGGTAAAGTGGCTGAGTTTGAAGTTGAAGTTGTCAGTGTTGAGGAAGCAGTGCTGCCGGAAATCGATGACGCTTTTATCAAGGCATATGGTATTGAGGGTTCGGTGGATGCGTTCCGTGAAGATATCAGAAGTAATTTGGAAAGTGAGCTCGAACAGGCATTGCGAGGCAAACTCAAAAATGCAGTAATGAATGCGTTATATGAAAAAATTCAGATTGCCGTTCCAAATACATTGGTCGATCAGGAAATCGAAAGTATGATGAAACCATACATCGAGACTGCCAAAAGACAGAAAATGAAGCTGGAAGATTTGAAATTGCCCAGAGATGCATTTGAAGAACAGGCAAAACGTCGTGTGGCGTTGGGCTTGATCTTAGGTGAAATTATTCATAAAAACGATATTAAAGTGGACGATAATAAAGTACGCTCTACTATTGAAGACATGGCAAAAAGCTATGAACGTCCTGGAGATGTTGTTGAGTGGTATTATTCCGACGACAGCCGATTGAATGATGTACGGCAGATGGTTTTGGAAAATCAAACTATCGATTGGCTGGTTGCGCGAGCAAAAGTGTCCGATGAAGCTATAAATTTTACTGACGCAATGAGCAAATAAGGGTAAGGAGTTTAAATGTATAACCAGTATGTAAGAAATCAAATGATAGCTCCAGAAGCAGCAGGTGGTTTGGTACCTATCGTTATTGAGCAGACAGCTCGAGGTGAGCGTTCTTTTGATATTTATTCAAGATTATTAAAGGAGCGGGTGATTTTTCTGGTAGGGCAGGTTGAAGATTACTCGGCTAATCTGATTGTTGCCCAATTGCTTTTTTTGGAATCGGAAAATCCTGATAAAGATATTCATTTGTATATCAATTCGCCTGGCGGGTCGGTGACGGCAGGTATGTCAATTTATGACACCATGCAGTTTATTAAGCCTGATGTCAGCACTATGTGTATTGGTCAGGCGGCCAGTATGGGGGCCTTGCTTCTGACTGGCGGAACAAAAGGTAAGCGTTATTGTTTGCCTCACTCAAGAATGATGATTCATCAGCCATTGGGCGGTTATCAGGGGCAGGCTTCTGATATTGATATTCATGCCAGAGAAATACTGTTAATCAGAGAAAAACTGAATAAAATTCTCTCTGATCATACCGGTCAGCCGATAGAAAAGGTTCAGCAGGACACTGACAGAGATAACTTCTTAAGTGCAAATGATGCTGTTAGCTATGGTCTTATTGATCAGGTGCTGTTGAGTCGAGCAACTGTTGCTGATAAATAACGGTTGGTATTTTTTGGTATTTCAATATATTCTTTGCTCAATCGAAAGTAAAAACATCATCTCCGGATGTTTGCGGGAGTCCAATTTATGAGTAATGACAAAAACAGCAAAGATGACGATAAACTGCTTTATTGTTCTTTTTGCGGTAAAAGTCAGCATGAGGTTAGAAAGCTTATTGCGGGGCCATCAGTTTATGTTTGTGATGAATGCGTAGATCTTTGTAACGATATTATAAAAGATGAATTACAGGATGATTCCTCTTCTTTTGGTGGTGGTGAGCTGCCCAAGCCGAAAGAGATAAAAGAAGAGCTTGATAGCTATGTTATTGGGCAGGAAAATGCGAAAAAAATCTTGGCGGTGGCTGTTTATAATCACTATAAACGCCTGCGTAGTAAGTCTAAAAAAGATACCGTTGAATTAGCCAAAAGCAATATTTTGTTGATTGGGCCAACGGGGTCAGGAAAAACCTTACTGGCTGAGACATTGGCTCGTTTACTTGATGTACCTTTTACCATCGCTGATGCAACTACGCTGACAGAAGCCGGATATGTAGGTGAGGATGTAGAAAATATCATTCAGAAAATTCTACAAAAATGTGATTATGATGTAGAGAAGGCTGAAACAGGTATCGTTTATATCGATGAGATCGATAAGATTTCCAGAAAATCCGATAACCCGTCAATTACCCGTGATGTTTCAGGTGAAGGTGTTCAGCAGGCTTTATTAAAATTGATTGAAGGAACTATTGCTTCGGTTCCTCCTCAAGGTGGACGCAAGCATCCACAGCAGGAGTTTTTGCAAGTTAATACGGCAAATATCCTGTTCATAGTCGGAGGTGCTTTTGCCGGTTTGGATCGAGTCATTAAAGATCGCTCGGAGAAAGGTGGAATCGGTTTCTCAGCTGAAATAAAGACCAAAGACGAGTCTAAAAATATCGGACAACTCTTTGCCGAAGTCGAGGCTGAAGATCTGATTAAATACGGATTGATTCCTGAGTTTGTTGGCCGCCTTCCGGTTGTCGCAACATTAGAAGAATTGGATGAGAAAGCATTGGTGCAGATATTGACCGAACCTAAAAATGCGCTGATCAAGCAATATAAGCATTTATTTGAGATGGAAGGCGCTGAGCTGGAATTTCGCGATGATTCTTTGGTTGCGATTGCACGTAAGGCTATGGAAAGAAAGACGGGTGCAAGAGGGCTAAGGACAATTGTTGAGAATGTTCTGCTGAACACCATGTATGAGTTGCCGTCTGCGGATAATATCTGCAAAGTGGTAGTTGATGGGAGTGTTATTTTAGGTGAATCAGAACCTATTTTGGTATATGAAACCGAAAAGAAAAAGGCTTCTGCTGAGTCTTAAGTCTTACAATTTACTTACTGGATGATAAAAAGGGAGCTTTTATTTTAAAGCTCCCTTTTTTTTGCACTGTAGATACTTAAATTTTGAGTCGGCATCCTTGCTATTTTAATTAACGCCCCAATAACGTTCTTTTCTGAGAAATAGTTAGAAGGTTTCATTTATGGAAACGCACAAGATGACAGAGATACAACAAATAAATGCACTAATTCCGGTATTGCCGCTCAGAGATGTCGTGGTTTATCCGCATATGGTAATTCCTTTGTTTGTCGGCCGGGAAAGATCGATTGATGCTTTAGATGCAGCGATGAAAGACAATAAACAGATTTTGTTGGTCGCGCAGAAAGAAGCGGAAGTTGATGAGCCGGATATTGCTGATCTTTATGAAGTAGGTACTCTGGCTAATATTCTGCAGATGCTGAAATTGCCTGATGGGACAGTTAAGGTTCTGGTTGAAGGGATTCAGCGAAGTAAAGTATTACACTATAAAGAGACTGAAGGCTATTTTTCCGCTGTGGTAACGGAAATTTACAATATTTTAAAGCTAACCGAGCAAGAGCAAGATGTATTGCAGCGGACAGTAATTAATTCGTTTGATCAGTACGTTAAGTTGAATAATAAGATTCCTCCGGAAGTCTTGAATTCATTGTCGGGCATTGATGACCCGAGCCGGCTTGCTGACACTATGGCGGCTCATATGACTTTAAAAGTCAATGAAAAACAGGCTATTCTTGAAACGGCAGATATTGAAAAGCGCCTTGAGGATTTAATGGCATTAATGGAAGGGGAAGTTGACCTGCTGGAGATGGAGAAAAGAATCCGGGTGCGCGTTAAGCAGCAAATGGAAAAAAATCAAAGGGAATACTATCTGAATGAACAGATGAAGGCGATTCAAAAAGAACTGGGAGATATGGATGATGTCCCTAATGAAATTGAAGAGCTAGCGAAAAAAATTGAAAGCGCCGGTATGTCGAAGGAAGCCAAAACAAAAGCGGATGCAGAGCTTAATAAGCTCAAACAGATGTCGCCTATGTCTGCCGAAGCAACTGTGGTGCGTAACTATATTGACTGGATGGTCAATGTGCCCTGGAAGAAGAAAACCAAAGTGCGGCATGATTTAAAAGTTGCCGAGCAGGTTTTGGAAGCCGAACATTATGGTTTAGATAAGGTTAAAGAGCGTATTCTTGAGTACCTTGCGGTTCAGCAGCGGATGAAACAGCTTAAAGGCCCGATTTTGTGCTTGGTAGGGCCTCCAGGTGTGGGTAAAACCTCATTAGGCGAATCCATTGCCAGGGCGACCAATCGTAAATATGTGCGTATGGCCTTGGGCGGCGTGCGTGACGAAGCCGAAATTCGTGGTCATCGTCGAACTTATATAGGTTCTATGCCGGGTAAGATTTTACAGAATTTGTCCAAAATTAAGACGCGTAATCCGATGTTTTTGCTCGATGAAATTGACAAGATGGCTGCCGATTTTCGAGGAGACCCTGCGTCAGCTTTATTAGAGGTGCTAGATCCCGAGCAAAATCATACTTTTTCGGATCATTATCTGGAAGTGGATTTTGATTTGTCGGACGTAATGTTTGTTGCGACGGCTAATACCATGAATATTCCTCCTGCATTATTGGATAGAATGGAAGTTATACGTATCGCCGGTTATACAGAAGACGAGAAAATTAATATCGCAATCCGGTATTTAATTCCAAAGCAAGTTAAGAATAACGGTCTTAAGGAGCAGGAAATTCAGATCACAGAAGAAGCAGTTAGAGATGTAATTCGTTATTACTCTAGAGAAGCAGGGGTTCGAAGTCTTGAACGGGAAATTTCGAAAATTTGTCGTAAAGTGGTTAAAGATTTGTTATTGATGCCGAGTAAAACAAAAGTCGTGGTTAATTCTGAAAGCTTGGATAAATATCTAGGCGTCAAGCGATTTCATTATGGTCTTGCTGAAGAGAAGGATCAGATCGGGCAGGTTACCGGTTTGGCTTGGACCGAAGTGGGTGGCGAATTATTAACCATTGAGACAGCGGTAATCCCGGGGAAAGGCAAGCATTCAGCAACAGGTAAGCTCGGTGATGTGATGAAAGAGTCAATTGAAGCTGCAATGACGGTGGTCAGGAGTCGATCAGACATTCTGGGCATTGATAATGAGCTGTTTCAGAAGAATGATATACATATCCATGTTCCTGAAGGCGCAACGCCGAAAGATGGTCCTAGCGCCGGGGTAGGTATGTGTACCGCCATTATTTCAGCTTTGACCAAGATACCTGTTCGAGCTTCTGTGGCAATGACCGGCGAAATTACTTTACGAGGTGAGGTATTGCCTATCGGTGGCTTAAAAGAGAAGCTTTTGGCTGCTCATCGCGGCGGTATAACAACAGTTCTAATTCCTGCTGAGAATGAAAAAGACTTGGCTGAGATACCTGAAAATATTAAGCAAAATCTGAAAATAAAACCTGTCCACTGGATAGATGAGGTATTGGAAGTTGCTCTGCAATATATGCCCGTTCCTATTGAAAAAATAGAAGCTGAAGAGCAAGGGAAAAATGAAACTGAAGCGGTTAAGGTAATAAAACCGGGTCTAACCGCGCATTAATTAAATTGTGGTTTTGTCGAGAAAGTTGGCAAAACCACAAAAATCATGGCTTGCAGGGTGGTTAGTGCTTGACACTGCGTAAGTCCAGTTGTTATAAATACCGGTGTTTTTCGTGCCGTTGACAATGGGACGTAAGAATTATCGTGCTAGTCTTCTAGAATATAACTTTAAAAATGACTTCCTAAGGGGGAATGATGAATAAATCGGAACTTATTGACGCTATAGCAGAGTCTGCTGAATTGACTAAAGTGGATGCAGGACGTGCATTGGATGGCTTTATTGGAGCTGTTACAAAAGCATTGAGCAGCGGTGATTCAGTCGCTTTAGTCGGATTCGGAACATATGCGGTAAAAGAAAGGGCGGAGCGCAAAGGACGTAATCCACAGACTGGCGCTGAGATTACCATTAAGGCTGCAAAAATTCCTTCATTTAAAGCTGGTAAATCTTTAAAAGATGCTGTAAACTAGGGTTTCTTTAGTCGGGTGCTTAGCTCAGCCGGGAGAGCATCGCCCTTACAAGGCGAGGGTCGGGGGTTCGAACCCCTCAGCACCCACCAGACTTTGGAGTGGTAGTTCAGTTGGTTAGAATACCGGCCTGTCACGCCGGTGGTCGCGGGTTCGAGCCCCGTCCACTCCGCCAAAATCAAAAAGCTCCGGATCGATTGGTTCGGGGCTTTTTTTTTGATTAAAATTTAAGTTGTTTCTTTAGGACAGAGCTATGCTGACAAAGATTAGAGAAAAAGCACAAGGTGCTTTTGCATGGGGTATTTTGATAATAATTTGTGTGCCTTTTGCTTTATGGGGTATTCAGAATTATCTGGATACCGGAGAAGAAGCTCCCGTCGCTTCCGTAGGTGATAAAGATTTTTTTCAGCGCGATGTTAATAAGGCTTATGAGCAATATAGCCAGAATCTTCAAGGGATGACGATTGACGAGCAAAGCTTGAAAGCGCAAGCGCTAGAGAAGCTGATAAAGGATGAAGTTTTATTGCAGTACGTGCGTGCCAATGGTCTTGTCACAACTGATGATACCGCGCGTGAATTTATACAATCGCTGCCTTATTTTCAGGTAGATGGTAAATTCGATGACAAGCGATATAAGACAATGCTCAATTTACAAAAAATGTCTTCAGCGGAATTTGTAAACAGAATCAAGAATGCGTTGATCATGGAACAGTTTCAGCGCAGCATTATAGATAGCAGTTTTGCAACGAAATATGATGTAGAGAGCTTCTTCAAAATCCAAAATCAACAGCGCGACGTGGATTATGTCACCGTTGCGGTACAAAAGTTGGCAGAACAACCCTCAGACGAAGAAATTGCAGCCTATTATCAGCAGCATCAGGATTTATACCAAACGCCTGAGCAGGTTTCTGTAGAGTACATAGAATTGGCGCTTGAAGACATAGCCAAGACGATAGCGGTAACTGATGACAAGTTGAAAGTCTTCTATGAAGAGCAAAAAGATCAATACACCACTCCCGAGAGAAGAAAAATCAGTCATATCCTGTTCGCAATTAATGACAAGGCCGACGAAAAGACTGCGCTCGAAAAAGCTTTAAAAGCAAAAAAAGAGCTGGAGAATAAAGACTTTGCCGCTTTAGCCGCGGAAGTTTCCGATGATAAATTAACTGCTAAAACAGGTGGAGATTTAGGTCTGTTTAATGCCGGCGTTATGGAGAAAGGGTTTGAAGATGCGGCGAGTGCTTTAAAGCTCGGTGAAGTATCAAATCCCGTTAAGTCGGGATTCGGTTATCACTTGATTAAAGTGACCGAATTAGTGCCGGGTGAAATCAAACCGTTTGACTCAGTCAAGAATGAAGTAACCAAAGCATATCAGAAAGCCCAGGCCGAAAACGCTTTTTATGAAGCCGGTGAAACTTTGACCGAAATGAGTTATGAAAATCCCGATAACCTGAAAACAGTGGCGGATGCTTTAGGCGTCACTATCAAGAAATCAGCGTTGTTCACCAAAGATAAAGGCGATGGAATTGCTATTGACGAGAAAATTCGTAATACTGCCTTTACTGAAGAAGTTCTGCATGGCAACAATAGTACGCCAATAGAGCTGGGAACCGATCGTTTAGTTGTGCTACGAATGCTGGATCATAAGCCGGCTGCAGCGCGAGAGCTAAAAGATGTTAAGCAGGACATAGTGGCTGTATTGCTGACTGATAAAGCCAAACAACAGGCTGTCGAAAAAGCTCGTCAAATCAAGGCTCGTTTGCAAGCAGGAGAGTCTATTCAAACCGTTGCGGCTGAAGATAAGCTGCAAGTAAAGACAGTCGCAGGATTAACACGGAGCAAGGAAGATGTATCGTTACCGTTGAGTCAGGCGATTTTCAAGGCGGCTAAACCTGTTGGCGGCAAACCGACCGTTTTTATGGCCGAATTACCCGCCGGCGAACAAGTGGTAGTGAGTTTGTCAAAAGTAAAAGAAGGCGTAATGACTGAAGATGACAAGAAACAGATGGAACTGGCGACTAAAAATATCGCTAAAGCTTTCGGTCAGACTGAATTCAATGCGTTGATAAACAGTTTGCAGGCGGATGCTGATGTAGAGGTCAGAGCACCTAAGTAAAGCGCTGTAATCAGGAATAAAAAAGGGAGCTTAAAGCTCCCTTTTTTGTGTCAAGGTTTTTGCGTTAGGATGCTGCTAAACCGGCAATATTATAGCCGCAATCGACAAAAGTGATTTCGCCGGTAATACCTGAAGCCAGATCGGAACACATGAATGCCGCAGCATTGCCGACCTCTTCAATGGTTACATTTTTCTTTAGCGGGGCGGTATCGGCTGCTTTGTTGAGCATCGATTTAAAGTCATTAATACCCGATGCGGCAAGGGTTCTGATAGGGCCTGCTGAAATCGCATTGACGCGTGTACCTTCGGCACCTAAGGCCACGGCCATATAACGGACATTGGCTTCCAGGCTGGCTTTAGCTACGCCCATGACATTATAGTTAGGAATCGCCCTGTCGGCGCCTAAATAAGTCAGGGTCAACAGAGAACCGTTACGGCCTTGCATCATCGCGCGTCCGGCTTTCGCCAGAGCGGTAAAGCTGTAGGAGCTGATGTCATGGGCAATCTTAAAGTTTTCGCGGGTAGTGACGTCAACATAATCGCCATTCAATGCATCGCGGGGCGCGTAAGCAACCGAATGCACGATACAATCCAAGCCATCCCAATGCTCGGCCAGCTTGCTAAATACAGTGTCGATATGCTCATCAATGCTGACATCACATTCAATAGTAATGTTGGAATCGCATTGCCCAGCCATTTCTTCGACCCTGCTTTGCAGCTTTTCATTTTGAAAGGTAAAGGCTAATTCAGCGCCTTCCCGGTGCATGGCTTGAGCAATACCCCATGCAATTGAACGGTTACTGGCTAAACCCACAATCAAGACTCGTTTGCCCTGCATAAAACCCATTATCATCTCCCAATGTTTTTGTTGTTACAATAGAGTTTCAAGTATCTATGACCCTTTTATTGATGTCCAGTCTTTTGTCTATGAAGATGCAAACCTGCAAAGCTCGTGTATTAGTTTTGATATTGTCGATTATATTTTGGGCAGGCTCGTTTTTATATGCGGTGTCGGCATCAGCACAACTGAACAACCCTTACTCCGAAGACGAGGGTAAACAGGCGGTTTTGTATGAATCATTTTCGGAGCGTCCCAAACATTTCGATCCGGCTGTAGCCTACAATGCCAACGAATATGCCTTTATCGCGCAGATTTACGAGCCGCCGTTTCAATACCATTACCTGAAACGGCCTTATCAAGTGGTGCCGTTAACAGCCGCTCGTATGCCTGAAGTTATTTACCTGAACCAAAAAGGCGAAAAGCTGGCCAATAGTGCAAATGACAGCGACATTGCATTTACCGATTATATAATTGAAATCCAGCCTGGTATTAGCTACCAACCGCACCCCGCTCTGGCTAAAAACGCTCAGGACGAGTATCAATATCACCAGTTAGACAACGCGCAAATCGACGCCGTTGCATCGCTGAATGATTTTATTGTCACCGGCTCGCGTGAGCTCACCGCAGAGGATTATGTTTACCAAATTAAACGTCTGGCGCATCCCAAAATTCAGTCGCCGATAGCCGAAATCATGAAGAACTATATTGTCGGTTTTGACGATTTTTCCAAACAGGTCAAAGATAAACCCAAGACAGCGATCAGGGATCTGCCGATAGAAGGAGCAAAAGCGCTCAGCCGTTATCAATACCGCATTCGCATTAAAGGCAAATATCCGCAGTTCAACTATTGGTTAGCGATGCCGTTTTTTTCGCCGATGCCGTGGGAAGCGGATGTGTTTTATGACCAGGCCGGGCTTGCCGACAAAAACATTACCCTGGATTGGTTTCCGATAGGTACCGGGCCTTACCTGATGGCGGAGAATAACCCGAACCGGCGTATGATTTTGCTTAAAAATCCGCTGTTTCATGTTGAAACTTACCCGGTCGAAGGCGAGCCTGAAGACAAGCAAAAAGGCTTGTTGGTCGACGCAGGAAAACAGTTGCCGTTTATCGATAAAGTGGTTTTTATGCTGGAAAAAGAAACCATTCCCTATTGGACAAAATTCTTACAAGGCTATTATGATGCATCGGGCATTGCCTCGGACAGTTTCGATCAGGCGATACAATTTACCGGTAGCGGCGGCGTCGCGTTGACGCCGTCGATGCTGGAAAAAGGCATTCAACTGCAAACTTCGGTAACAACATCCAGTTTTTACATGGGCTTTAATATGCTTGATGCGACCGTCGGCGGTGCGACCGAACAAGCCAGAAAATTGCGGCAGGCAATTGCTATCGCGGTCGATTATGAAGAGTTTATCTCTATTTTTATGAACGGGCGCGGCGTTGCGGCACAAGGCGTGTTGCCCCCAGGTATTTACGGCTTTGACGATACTAAAACCGGAATCAATCCTTATGTCTACGATAGTGAGGACGGAAAAGCGCAACGTAAAAAAATCGATGCTGCGCGGCAGCTGATGACCGAAGCCGGTTATGCCGGCGGCATAGACCCAAAAACTAAAGAAGCCCTGATTTTGTATTTCGATACCACGGCCACCAGCGTTGACGACCGTCCCAGAATGGGCTGGTATCGCAAGCAATTTGAAAAACTGGGCATCAAGCTGGTGATACGATCCACTGATTACAATCGTTTCCAGGAAAAAATGCGCACCGGTAACGCCCAGCTTTTTGTGTGGGGCTGGAATGCCGATTATCCTGATCCAGAGAACTTCTTTTTCCTGTTGTACGGCCCAAATTCCAAAGTACAGTACGGTGGCGAAAATGCTGCAAATTATCATAATCCTGAATTCGACCGTCTATTCGAGCAAATGCGCAACATGGATAACAGCGAGCAGCGTTATCGGGTTATTCAGCAGCTACAGGAAATAGTGCGACATGATGCGCCGTGGGTTTTCGGCTTTCATCCGAAAAATTTTTCACTGTTTCACGGCTGGTATAAAAATCTTAAACCGAATCTGATGGCGAATAACCAGCTTAAATATACCCGCATTGATACAGAGGCCCGAGTCGAAAAAAGGCAACAATGGAACAAACCGGTGGTTTGGCCTTTGATATTGGGCGGTGTAGTGTTTGTGCTAATGCTGATTCCGGCGGTCAATGCCTATCGCCGCCGTGCCCGGGAAACTGTTCAATGACTCAATATATTATCCGTCGGCTTTTGTATAGCCTGCCCTTGTTGATGGGCGTCAATATCTTAACGTTTGTGCTGTTCTTTGTTGTCAACAGCCCGGACGATATGGCGCGCATGCAACTGGGGCAAAAACACGTTACCGAGCAATCCATCGCCAACTGGAAACAGCAACACGGCTACGATGTGCCGCTGCTCTGGAATAGCGATGCGCAAGGCGAGAAAAAAATAACCGACACCATTTTTTACCAAAAATCGGTCGGCTTGTTTTTGTTTCGTTTCGGAGTGTCCGATAGCGGCAGGAATATCGGCGCAGACATTAAAGAGCGCGCTTGGCCCAGTCTTGCCGTGGCGTTGCCGACGTTGATCGTCGGTCTGCTGGTGAATATTTGTTTTGCGTTGATGATGGTGCTGTTCCGTAACAGTTACCTGGAACATGCAGGTATCGTGTTGTGCGTGATTTTAATGTCGATTTCCTCATTGTTTTATATTATCGGCGGGCAGTTTTTCATCGGCAAAGTCTTAAGGCTGGTGCCTATTTCCGGCTATGATGACGGTATGGCGGCAATCAAGTTCCTGGTCCTGCCGGTATTGATCGGCGTGTTTTCAGGTATCGGTTCGGGCGCTCGCTGGTACCGGACCTTGTTTTTAGAAGAAGTCGAAAAAGACTATGTGCGAACCGCAAGAGCCAAAGGCCTGTCGGAAACTCAAGCCCTGTTTCAACATGTGCTGCCCAATGCGATGATTCCTATTTTGACTGGTGTCGTGGTGGTGTTGCCGCTGTTATTTATGGGCAGTTTAATCATGGAATCGTTTTTCAGTATTCCCGGTTTAGGTAGTTATACGATTGATGCGATCAACAGCCAGGATTTCGCCATCGTTCGCGCGATGGTTTTCCTGGGTTCGGTGCTCTATGTGATCGGGCTGTTGTTGACCGATATTTCCTACACCCTGGTTGATCCACGCGTGAGGTTGTCGTAATGGTAGTGTTATGGACGGACGCGCTGATCTATTTGCTGATTGTTGTAATACTGGCGCTGGGTTTGTATCTACGCGGTAAGGAACATATTAAGCGTCCGTTACAACAGATTGGCCGCAGTAAAATCGGCATGGTGTCGCTGGTGGTATTGCTGTTTTTTGTGCTGATCGGCTTGCTCGATTCCGTACATTTTAAGCCCAGCGATGATAAGAAAAACGAAATTATCAGCCTGCTGGACAATTGGGCGACGCCGCTACGCGAGCATGGCGAGAAAACCTATTCCGCGCCATTTGCGACCACGCTGTATAGCAAGGAAATGATGACACTGGCAGACGGCTCCATGCAATGGGGGTATCCGCGCCTGGAATTTGGCGGCAGGCATTTAAATAATCCTGAGACGGAAAAAATCCCCGATATTCTACAAAAAGCATTTTATGGCTTAGCTCAAGGCGCCAGCCTGATGGTTTTTTTCATATTTCTAATGTGGGTGCTGCGTGCTAAGCAGTATCAGCGCCTCATGGGTAATTCAACGACGAAAACAGTCTTGGCGGTCGTGTTTGTTATCGTATCGTTTAGTTACGCTTTAATCTATCTATCCGGCTATTATCACGTTTTCGGTACCGATAAAGTCGGTGAAGATGTCTTTTATCAAGCCGTAAAAAGCATCCGCACCGGTTTGGTCATCGGTACATTGACCACGTTAATCATGCTGCCGATGGCGATTATCTTCGGCATTCTGGCTGGATTTTTTCGCGGTTGGGTGGACGACATCATTCAATATATCTACACCACGCTCAACTCCATTCCTGGCGTGTTACTGATCGCCGCTTCCATCCTGATGGTGCAGGTCTATATGGCCAATCATGAAGCGGCTTTTACCAGCGTTATCGTCAGGGCAGATATGCGCTTATTGTTTTTATGCATGATCCTGGGGGTGACCAGTTGGACAGGCTTATGCCGGTTGCTCAGGGCGGAAACCCTTAAACTCAGGGAAATGGAATACGTCCAGGCCGCTTCTGCGTTGGGCGTTAAGCAAGGCGCTATTTTACTGCGCCATATCCTGCCGAATGTGATGCACATCGTGTTGATTTCCGTCGTGCTGGATTTCAGTTCGCTGGTGCTGGCCGAAGCGGTATTGTCCTACATCAACATCGGCGTTGATCCGACCAGCTACAGTTGGGGCAATATGATTAACGGTGCACGGCTGGAAATGGCGCGTGAGCCAATTGTATGGTGGTCGTTATCGGCCGCTTTTGTGTTTATGTTCGCGCTGGTGCTGGCAGCCAATTTGTTTGCCGACGTGGTGCAGGATGCGTTTGATCCGAGACGGAGCGGCAATGAATAATCCGATACTGGCCGTCCGGCATCTTAGTGTTATCTTTAATCATCGGCAGACGGTAGTCGACGATATCAGTTTTGAAATCCAGGCAGGCGAAACTTTTGCGTTGGTCGGCGAGTCCGGTTCCGGCAAATCGATCACCGCATTGTCGGTACTCAGATTATTGCCGAACAATGCAATGCTGAATGCCGATGCGATTAACCTGCACGACGAAAATCTACTGAAGCATTCGGAATTTGAGCTGTGCAAAATTCGCGGTCGACGTATCGGCTTTATATTCCAGGACCCGATGTCTTCCCTGAACCCGGTGATGACCATTGGCAGCCAGATAGAAGAAGTCATCAATCTTCATTTTAATTTGTCCAGGGAAGCCGTTAAACAACGTGTGCTGGAATTATTGCAGCAAGTTGAAATACCCGAACCGCAGCAGCGCATTAAAGATTATCCGCATCAGCTTTCCGGCGGCCAGCGGCAGCGGGTGATGATTGCCATCGCATTAGCAGGTAAGCCGGATTTATTGATTGCCGACGAGCCGACCACATCATTAGATGTGACCATACAGGCGCAAATCCTGGCGCTGTTGAAAAATATCCAGCAACAAACCGGTATGGCGTTGTGGCTGATTAGCCATGACTTGGCGCTGGTGTCTACGATGGCGGACCGGGTTGCGGTCATGCAGCAGGGCAAAATCGTCGAAACCGGCGCGACCTCCGAGTTTTTTAGCCAGCCCAAACATCCTTACACCCGCAAGCTGCTGAATGCGCTGCCGTCGATGCAAAGTTGCTTAAAACACAGCACCGAGGAACAACCGCCGCTATTACAGGTCAGCGATTTTTATTGCTACTACCCGATCCGAAAAGGCATTTTCAAACGGATTGTCGATTTTGTCCGGGCAGTCGATGGCGTCAGTTTTAATATACAACAAGGTAAAACGCTGGCTTTGGTCGGCGAATCCGGTTGCGGCAAAACCACGTTGGGCAAGAGTCTGTTAAACCTGATTCCCGGCAACGGACGGGTTGTGATCAACGGCGTCGAGTTGAATGCCTTAACCGGCGAAGCTTTACGGCGGCAACGCGCCAATATCCAGATTGTGTTTCAAGACCCGTTTTCATCGATGAACCCGCGCATGCTGGTCGGCGATATCATCGCCGAAGGCATCAGAGCCTTGCATCCGGAAGTGAGTTTCGATCAGCGCAAGGCCATAGTCCGGCAATTGTTGCAGCAAGTCGATTTGCCGGAAGATTCGGCGTTGCGTTATCCACATGAATTTTCCGGCGGCCAGCGCCAGCGTATTTGCATTGCCCGCGCCTTGGCGGTCGATCCCAAACTGATCGTCTGCGACGAGCCGACCAGCGCGCTGGATGTATCGGTACAGGCGCAGATTATCCAGTTGCTGAAAACTTTGCAGCAGGAAAAAGGCGTCAGCTATTTGTTCATTACCCATGATCTTGCTGTGGTTGCGGAAATAGCCGATGACGTTGCCGTGATGTATCGGGGCAAGATCATAGAGCAGGGCAGTGTGGCCGAGGTTTTGACCAATCCCAAACAGGCTTATACCAAAAAGCTGCTGGCTGCTGTGCCTGTTTTGAAAATGGATCATTGAGAGTAAAACTTGAATAGGTTCGCGACAAGGATTTAATATCCAAAGCAGCGTTCAGGTAATAAAGACAGTATAACTTCTTAACTTTGTGGATAAACTTATGAAAAAACAAATCTTGCTTGCGGCAACAATAGTTCTCGGCTCCTTAGCTTTTACTGTGTCAGCCGAAGAAATCGGTGATGTAACCACGACATTTAAGCTGCTCGGAGCTAATCATAAAATTGTGGTTGAGGCTTTCGACGATCCTGATGTTCCGGGTGTTGCCTGTCATATATCACGCGCTAAAACAGGTGGGATGAAAGGCGCAGTCGGTCTGGCTGAAGACCCAACGGAAGCATCGATTGCATGTCGGCAAATAGGCCCAATTGATACGAGTAAATTGGATAAATTGAAAAGCGGCGATGTGGTGTTTAAAGAAAACCTGTCGCTGGTTTTCAAGACGCTGCAAGTGGTGCGTTTCTACGATAAAAAACGCAATGTCCTGGTTTATCTGGCTTACAGTGACAAAGTGATTGAAGGTTCGCCAAAGAATTCCATTTCATCTGTGCCGGTTATGAAGTGGGATTAGTCCGTAGTCTGTAGAATGGGTACAACTGCACGGATGCAGGAGGTACGACCCCACGGATGGGGAAGTAGAATCGCGTCGGGAGCAGCGATCGAGAGCAATGCAGGAGCAATTGCCGAGAGCGTTATTGGGATGGGTTTCACTTCGTGCTTACAAGTCGCGTTGCTACCCATCCTACCTCACGGCAAAACAGCCGCCATAAACGACCAATCAATGCTCAAATCCGGGAACCGTTGTACGACGGTGGGTTCATCCATGCCAAATACCCCGGGTTGTCCGTAGCGTCCTTGCTCATCCGGCGTATATACTAAAATCCAACGGTCTTCCGGGTGGATAATCCAATATTCCTGCACCCCATGCTGTTGGTAAAGGCCGCGTTTGGTGTTCATATCCTTCAGTGCGGTAGAAGGGGAAAGCACTTCAACAATCCAATCCGGCGCTCCCCGGCAGCCTTGGTTGTCCAGCTTGGACGTGTCGCAAATGACACTTAGGTCGGGTTGCACCACTGTTTCCACATTGGCGTCGGCTTCATCCTTTCGCGGCAGGCGCACGTCGAAGGGGGCGGTATAGCCTTTACAGGGCTTGCCTTGCAGGTAATTGCGGATTTGCCCCGCCAATTCAAACACAATATCCTGATGCAACCGTTGCGGTGCGGTCATCGCATACGGTACACCGTCAATCAATTCCCAATGCTCATTTTCAGGCCATTGGGCATAATCGGCATAGGTGTACTTTTGTTGCAATTCTTTTGCAGTACTCATGGTCTTTCTCCAAAACAAAAAGGTTGCACAGCCCACCCTACATGACTCCGTACCGGAGTACAAGGCTCGCCTTGTACTTGTAAAGCGTTCAAGGCCGGCTTTGAACGCCGATCGGCAGAATGGATCTATCACATTCTGTGGTTAGATTCGAAATAGGTTTAAACATACGAGCTTTCCTTTAATAATCAGCCCGACAACCGCTGCTGCCATTCGGCGATTTTCATCCGTAACTCATTAATATTAACCGTAGTCAGATGACGCTGCTTTAACAACCGCTTACCTGCCACCCATACATCGGTGACTTGCTGGCGACTGGCGGCATAAACAATTTGCGAGACAGGGCAATATAACGGCTGGGTTTCCAAATGCGATAGATCAACGGCAATCACATCGGCGGCTTTGCCGATGCTCAACGAGCCGGTTTCATGGTCCAGGCCCAAGGCCTTGGCGCCGTTAATGGTCGCCATGCGCAACGCGGTCATCGCCGGAATCGTGCTGGCGTCCCCGGCCACGGCTTTACCTAGCAGCGCCGCGGTGCGCATTTCGCCGAACATATCCAGGTCATTGTTACTGGCCGCACCGTCGGTGCCTAACGCGACATTGATACCTGCCGCGATACATTTGGCAACCGGGCAAAAACCGCTGGCCAGTTTTAAGTTGGACTCCGGACAATGCACAATATGAGCGCCGGATTCGGCAAAGCGGGCGATTTCGTCATCGCTTAACTGGGTCATGTGCACGGCGATGAACGATGCATCGATCAGCCCGAGTTCATGTAATCTTTGCAGCGGCCGCTGTCCGGTTTTTTCCTGCTCCTGTTCGATTTCATGCAGCGTTTCGTGGACATGCATATGGATCGGCAGTTCCAGTTCGTCGGCAAGGGTTTTGATTTTTTGCAAAGGTTCGTTCGAGACTGTGTACGGCGCATGCGGAGCAAACGGCGTCGAAATCAACGGGTGGTGACGTAGTTGATCATGCAGCGCCAGACCTTTCTCAATATAGGCGTCGCTGTTTTCGGCCCAAACCGTTGGGAAATCGATGACGATCAAGCCGACACTGGCGCGGATGCCGTGCTGTATTGCCTGCGCCGCAGTGATTTCCGGGAAGAAGTACATATCGTTGAAGCAGGTTGTACCGCCCAGTATCATTTCGGCTATCGCCAGATCGGTACCGTCTTTGACAAACGCCTCGCTCATCCATTTTTGTTCCAGCGGCCAGATATGGTTTTGCAGCCAATCCATCAGTTGCAAATCATCGGCAATGCCGCGCATTAACGTCATCGCGGCATGAGTGTGGCTGTTGATCAAGCCGGGCAGCAGCGCATGATTGTCCAGGTTTTCGGTCGTCGTGCCCTGATATTTTTGCCTGGCAATTTCGGTAGGCAACAGGTCGATAATTCGACCGCCATCGATAACCAGCGTATGGTGTTCATAGGTTACGGATTCCGGTTCAACGGGTATAATCCAGCGAGCGTGGATGAGGGTATCGACAACTGTCATAAGATATTCCTGTATTGGGTTACCAAATTATAACTTTTTACCATTGGTTTTTTGATAAAAATGACTATGCAAAATAAATTGACTGTACAAGCTTTGCAATGGACAGGCGATGCTTTAAAAGTGTTGGATCAGCGACAATTGCCGGAAAAAATCGTTTACGATGAATACAAGGATGCTGCCGGCGTAACAGAAGCCATTGCAAGCATGCGGGTCCGCGGCGCACCGGCCATCGGCATAGCCGCAGCTTATGGTGTGGCGCTGTCGGTGCGCAAGCATTACGCACAGTCCAATCATTGGCGGCAAAAAGTCACCGCCGATATCGCTTTGTTGGCGACATCCAGGCCCACGGCGGTTAATCTGTTTTGGGCGTTGGACCAGATGAAGGCTGTGTTGGCCAAGCAGCTTGATAATCCGATAACAGCCGTTCTGGCTTGTGCGGAGAAAATCCATGCCGATGATATTGCAGCCAACCACAAAATGGGCGAGCTGGGCGCCGATATTCTGGCTGGCGCCAAAGGCGTGATGACGCATTGTAATGCCGGCGCTTTGGCAACAGGCGGTTACGGCACGGCGCTGGGCGTTATCCGCAGCGCTTATCAAAGAGAACTGATCAATGTGTATGCGGGCGAAACCCGACCCTGGCTGCAAGGTGCAAGATTAACCGTTTGGGAATTGGCGCAAGACGGGATTCCGGCGACATTAATTGCCGATTCGGCGGCGGCATGGCTGATGAAATCCGGTGCGATTGATTGGATAGTCGTCGGTGCTGATCGCATTGCCGCCAATGGCGATGCCGCCAACAAAATCGGCACGTATTCGCTGGCCGTGTTAGCCAGACAACATGACGTAAAGTTAATGGTGGTCGCGCCGACGACGACCATAGACTGGAAAATCGACAATGGCGACCAGATAGAAATCGAACAACGCAACCAGAACGAACTATTGCCGGGGTGTTATAACAAAGAAGGTTCTTTGGTCAGTGCCTGGAATCCGGTTTTTGATGTGACCCCGGCGGAATTGATTTCAGCGATTGTGACCGAACGCGGTGTCGTGTTGAATCCTTCCGAGCAAGGTGTGAGAGGTTTAAAAAATGCAATTTAATAAAAAAGGCAATAATCCGGTGCTGGCTGTCGGCTTTTTATTTAAGGGCCTGCAATTGTTGACCAGCCCGGAATTGCGCAAGTTTATTATCATTCCGGTATTAATCAACGTGGTGCTGTACAGCGTTGCCTTAACGTTGGGTTATTTTTATATCTCGGATTTGATCGATCAGTTTATCCCCGGCTGGTTGCAATGGTTGAGCTGGATATTGTGGCCATTGTTTTTCATCAGCTTTTTTATAGCCGGTTTTTTTACCTTTACGGTATTGGCGAATATGCTTGCCGCGCCATTTTACGGCAAGTTATCGGCAAAAACGCTGGCGATGGTCAGCGGCAAGCCCTTTGCAACCGCTGAACAGCCGTTGCCTAAAGTTATTCTTGCGGAAACAAAGCGCATGGGCTATCTGGCGACCCGAGCCTTGCCGCTGCTGATACTATCGATAATTCCCGGTATTAATGTCATTGCGCCATTTCTATGGGCATTGTTCGGTGCTTGGGGGATGGCATTGGAATACTTGGCTTATCCGCTGGAAAACCAGGGCGTATTGTTTTCCGAGCAGAAAGACTTGGTCAAAAGTATCAGGCTGGGCGCGTTGAGTTTTGGCGGATTGGCAGTGCTGGGGCTTACCGTTCCGGTGCTGAATATCATCGTCGCACCGGCTGCTGTGATTGGCGCTACGCTTTATTTTAATGAGATTAAGAGGGATTGAGCGGTTAATATCTTGGTTGCGATAAAGTCCATCCGTGTCCCCCTGCACCATATTGCCGAAGAGGCACTGACTCAGTTTTTAAATCCCGCCCGTGAAATCATCTGCTCAACTTCTTGACAGGTCTTTACGTAACTCAATTTAACGTCAGGATGCTGTTTACTAAAAACCCGAAAAATCTCATCAGCAAAAGCTTGGCCAATCATTTCAACGCCTTCAAAATCAAACATAACCACTTTAAAGCGTTCGATTCGCGCCAATAATCGCTTTGCTTGCGAACGGGAAATCAATTTTTCATGTCCATATTGCGCTAAACGCACCGGTACAACAGTTCTCGCAAAGCTATAATCTTCGTCTGTAAAAGAATCAAAAACCTGCTTTATATTTCGATGTGAGTTGTTATTTAGCTGCATAGACACAGTCGTTCCAGTAATAGGAAACTCATTTTCATCAATCCAATCCACTTCCTGTTCTTGCCGATGGTCAAAAAACACATTTCCTGACAGAATCCAAAAACTATCAAACAATCGTGATGAAAAAAAGATACCTTCGCCGCTATGATTATCTGGATCGGTAGTTAATTTTCCTTTCGCCAATTCGAGCAAAGCCTGTCTTTCGTCCGTTAAGTTTAAGATTCGCTGAATCTTCTTGAATATGCCTTCTCCATTGTCGCGTATAATGATCTCGCAGTTTGCGGCGGTTCTTATCAGCTGAATATCAACTTTTGTCCCTGACGAGTGATCAATAGCATTATTGAGCATCTCGGTAAAACCATATTGCCAAATGTCCATAACATTTTCTGACATCTGACCTAATCTTGGTTCAATATCGTTTTGCCAAACAACATGCTCTTCAAGCGCTTTATTCAGTGCATAAGAATTTTCCCAGCGTTCCAAAGATTGCAAACTGTAATGCCTGCTTTGAGTTGTACCACTGAGTTGTAAAGCTTTTTGCTCGACTAAAATTTGAATATGTTTATTAACCGCTTGTCGAGATATATCAAATTTTTTTGCGGTCACATTAGCGATGTCTTTTGGATGATACGCTACATTGGCAACAATAAATTTGCGAATCTCTTCTGTTCTTTTGCGTAATTTAGTCATAGTAATAATCCTATGGTCAACTTTAATTTAACTTATTGTCAATATAAAATATATTATTGTCAATTTATATCAGTCAAGCAGATTGGGCATGCTGTTTATGCCTGACATTTATACGAATTGATTAGAGAAAATAATAATGCAAGCAATAAGACAAATTGTCGAAACCCAAAAGCTTAAAGACCTGATTGATATATCTGACGATTTCAGTTGTGACACCATTGAAATTATAGTTTTCCCAATGCTGTCCACAGAAACCGAAAAAAAACAGTTTAATCCAGAACAATTTTTTGGCGTCAGTCATTTAGAGTGTGTCGATCAATTATTTGAAAATATGCGCGATGAGAGGGAACACTAAAACCCAATGAAATTCGCAATACAAGTTAACGCCAGCCCCTATCAGTCCAATGCCGGCTATACCGCGTATCAATTTATCAAGGCCGCCTTGGCAGCGGGACATCAAGTGTTCCGGGTGTTTTTTTATCATGACGGCATTTATCACGCATTCAAATACGCGACACCGCCGGATGACGAACTCCAGTTCACCGCACAATGGAGCGAGCTGGCAAGACTGCATCAGATCGACTTGGTAGTGTGCATTTCCGCCGCCCAGCGGCGAGGCTTATTATGTAGCGACGAGGCCAAGCGGCAGGGTAAGCAGGATGATGATCTGGCTGAGGGTTTTCGTATTTCCGGTTTGGGGCAATTGGTCGAGGCTACCTTGAAAGCCGACCGCTTTATTGTATTCGGGTGAGAGCAATGAAAAGTTATTTATTTGTCCTCCGTAAACCTCCGCACAGCGGCGCCCAAGTTCAGGAAATGCTCGATATTATTTTAATTACCGCCGCTTTCGACCAGAAAGTCAGTATTCTGTTACTGGATGATGGCGTGTTCCAGCTCAAAAGCGGCCAGCATCCTGAAATCGCGGGCATGAAAGATACTGCCGCTATTTTTAAAGCGCTGGAAATCTATGATGTTAACGATATCTATACTGAGGTGGAATCGCTACAGGAGCGCGGCTTAAAGCCGGGCGATTTGTGCTTGCCTGTACAGGAGTTTTACCGGAAAGACATAGCCGGATTGATGAAGCGGTTTGATGTGGTGTTTGCGGGGTAGGGGTTTAAGCAGATATTTTAATTCACCACGAAGACACGAAGAGCACGAAGAAAAGCCAAGATAAAAAAACTTCGTGTCTTCGTGGTTTTATGTTCTTAACCAGTCAGCTTCTTATACTTCAAGCGATGCGGATTATCCGCATCGCTACCCAAGCGGCGATGACGGTCGGCCTCGTAGTCTTCATAGTTGCCCTCGAACCAGACCACATTACTGTCGCCTTCAAACGCCAGCATATGCGTGGCGATTCTGTCCAGGAACCAGCGATCATGCGAAATAACTACCGCGCAACCGGGGAAAGACAGTAACGCTTCTTCCAGCGCGCGCAGGGTTTCAACGTCCAGGTCATTGGTCGGCTCATCCAGCAGCAGCACGTTGCCGCCGGTTTTGAGCAGCTTGGCTAAATGCACACGGTTGCGTTCGCCGCCGGAAAGATCGCCGATACGTTTGCCCTGATCCGCACCTTTAAAGTTAAAACGACCGACATAAGCGCGGGATGGGGTTTCATATTTGCCGACGGTAATCAAATCCAGTCCGTCGGAAATTTCATCGAATACGGTTTTCTTCGGGTCGAGGTCATCGCGCAACTGATCAACATAGGCGAGTTGAACGGTTTGCCCCAATGTTAGGGCGCCCGAATCGGGCTTGTCGACACCGGCCATCATGCGGAACAGCGTGGTTTTACCCGCGCCGTTCGGGCCGATAATGCCGACGATGCCGCCGGGCGGCAGTTTAAAACTCAAACCGTTAAATAGCAGCTTGTCGCCGAAAGCCTTGCTGATGTTGTCAGCCTCAATCACTATGTCGCCCAAACGAGGTCCAGGTGGAATATAAATTTCCTGGGTCTCGTTGCGCTTTTGCACGTCGGTTGACGATAGTTCGTCAAAACGGGCCAATCGGGCCTTGCTTTTGGCATGTCGGCCTTTAGGATTGGAGCGCACCCATTCCAATTCTTCTTTCATGGCTTTTTGGCGGGAAGATTCTTGTTTCTCTTCCTGCAACAGACGGTTGCTCTTTTGCTCTAACCAGCTGGAGTAATTGCCTTCCCATGGAATGCCGGAGCCTCTGTCCAGTTCCAGAATCCAACCGGCGACATTATCCAGGAAGTAACGATCATGGGTGACCGCAACCACGGTGCCCGGATAATCATGCAGGAATCTTTCCAGCCAGGCGACCGATTCCGCGTCCAGATGGTTGGTCGGTTCGTCCAGCAACAGCATGTCGGGGTTGGATAATAACAAACGGCACAATGCTACGCGGCGTTTTTCACCGCCTGACAACTTGGTCACATCAGCATCCCAATCCGGCAGCCGCAACGCATCGGCCGCGACTTCAAGCTTGCGCTCCAGGTTATGGCCGTCGCAGGCGTTGACAATGTCTTCCAGGCGCGCCTGGTCGGCGGCTAGTTTGTCAAAATCGGCGTCGGGTAGCGCGTAAGCGGCATAGACCGCATCAAGCTGTTCCAGGACTGCTTTGATTTCGGCGACCGCTTCTTCGACATTGCCGCGCACGGTTTTAGTGGGATCAAGCTGCGGCTCTTGCGGTAGATAGCCGATTTTAATGCCTTTGAGCGGGACAGCCTCGCCTTCAATCTCTTTATCGATGCCCGCCATGATACGCAGCAGCGTCGATTTACCGGAGCCGTTTAAGCCCAGCACGCCGATTTTTGCGCCGGGGAAAAAAGACAGCGAGATATTCTTGAGGATATATTTTTTGGGCGGGACAATCTTGCCGACCCGGTTCATTGAATATATATATTGCGCCATAGTGTTTAGTTGATCAGTTTAATGTTAATAGAGGGTACCAGAAGTAGGCGCCTTAAGCGACCCGATGCCGGCTATTATTCCATGTTATTTAGCAATTTTTAAGTGTTGATGATGGATAGGAGGCTTTATGGGTTTAGCTTTTTATGCAAAGGCTGGACGGATAAGTCTTGATAAACCAAGGTTTGATTAAGTGAGTCGCGCAGTTTTTCTGATTGTTGTTCGACATTTTTTCCGATTCGCGCATCATTCGCAGAGTGAATCAAATCCTTCAGATTAGATGCCGGAAGTAGGTGCTTTAGGTGGCAATTTGCTATTTTCTCATTGCAGGATTCAGCCAAAATTGTACATTTTCAAAGCATCGCTAAAGTTGTTCTTTTTCGTGCATGAGAGTATGCTGAATTTGTTGTATTTGGTAGTCAAACTTTGCCACATCAATTTTCAAACATTGACATACTTGTGTCATTTGCATGAATTTTCAGAACCCCCAACAATTATTTGGAGCGAGTACTATGAGCAAAGAACAAAAAAGCAATAAAGAAGACAAGAAAAAACCGGCATTGAGTCCGAAAGAAAAGAAAGCTGTAAAAAAATCGAAGAAAGATTCCAAGAGTTAATAGATTTAACGAAAATTTAATATCATTCTTCAGGACTCCTAAGCCCGGAATAGGAGCCCTGAAGATATCAGGCCTCAAAAACCGAACGTCCAAACTTGAGCTTGATCGCTGCGGACTCATCTTGCAGTGTTTTATTGAGCTCATCAAATCCGCGACGAGCGCGACGTTTTAAAAAACTTAGCCATTACATTATTGGATCCGGCGAAACATGCTTGAGTTCGGTAAATGCCGGTTTGGTTTTTCTCCAGATTCTATATTTACCTTTAACACAAATCCATTGAACTCTTTTGAATGCTTTGGCTGGTGGATAATGCGTGATTTACGGTTGTTCGTGAATTCGGCAGATCCTAGAGCTCTTACGAAGCAATTTTGGCGGCAGAATGGGGGAATGGTTTTGATTCAATAGTATTTACGCACAGCAACAATCAGTAGCTTAGCGTTGCTTTTGAATGAGCCGTATAAAGTCCGGTGAACAGTCATAAGTCATTGATAGTTTATAAAATTCTTGGTTTGTTGAATTTTTATACGATTTAACAAAACTGTAATAAAAACCGCAAGTAAGCGATAAGTAGAACAATCAATCCACAGAGTTATCCACAGTTTTTGTGAATAACTATTGAACCTATGATTAACGATCAGTCAATAACAAGAAAGACCTTATAAGGATGCCAGTACGGCGGATAATTCATCAAAATTCAATGGTTTGAGTAAATAATGGCTGAATCCGGCCGATTGAGAGCGTTCGTAATCTTCAGTCTGTCCGTGACCTGTTAAGGCGATCAAGGTCGCTTCCTGAGCCTCCGGCAATGCACGCAGCCGTTTGGCGGTCTCATAACCATCCATATCCGGTAGACCGATATCGAGTAGCACAACCTGCGGGTGGAAAACTTGAGCCCGCTCTATTGCTTTCATGCCGCAATCGGCTATTTCGACTTCATGACCTTTTGCCTGCAACAGCATCATCATACTTTCGGCCGCGTCGGCATAGTCATCCACAACCAGAATGCGGAGTTTAGGCGTCGGTAATACAGGTTCGGCCAGCGCGGGTTCGGCAGCAGACGAATCCATCGGCAATGCCGGCAGTCGCACTTTAAATGAGCTGCCTTGACCAATGCCGCCGCTCGCTGCGGTGACCGTGCCGCCATGTATTTCCACCAGCCGACGCACCAGCGTCAAGCCAATGCCCAAGCCGCCCTGAGAATAGGCCAAGCTATGGTCGGCTTGGGAAAAAAGGTCGAAGATATGGGGCAGAATATCAGCAGAGATACCGATGCCGGTATCCTTGACTTCAATCACGGCATTGGCATCTTCACGCATCACGTTCAACATAATTTTACCGCCCTCACCGGTATACTTGGCGGCGTTGTTTAAGAGGTTAGACAGCACTTGCGCCAGCCTGACACGATCGCCGATAAGCCATTGCGGCGGCGTAGTCTGGGAAATAATCAGTTCCTGCTTACGGGACTCGATCAGCGGACGGCTGGTTTCAACAGCATTATTTATAATATCGTTAAGCTCGAAACGCTCAAGCTCCAACCTGACTTTGCCCTGCATGATGCGAGCCACGTCCAATAAGTCGTCAAGCAGCCGCACCATATGAGTCACTTGGCGATCGATAACATCGCTGCTCCATGCCAGCTGAGACGTTGTGGTTTTCTGCATTTTCAGCAGCTGCACGGCATTGCGGATGGGCGCCAGCGGATTGCGAAGCTCGTGGGCCAGCATCGCCAGAAACTCGTCTTTACGGCGGTCAGCCAGGCGTAGCGCTTCTTCGGCACGCTTGCGCTCGGTAATGTCGGTCGCCACGCCCAGCAGCTTGGTACAATGATCGTCGTCGATTAGCGGAATCTTGACCGTGCTGTACCAATGCAGGGAACCATCGGCATGCGTGACTTTTTCCTCCGGGATGATCTTGGGCTTACAAGTGCTTATGATCTCAATGTCATTTTTATAAAACTGAGCTGCTTCGTCAGTGTTGGGATTGACGCTCTCGCTGGTTAAGCCGATCAAATTTTCAATGCTGGTGCCACAAAACCGGGCTAAAGCTTCATTGCCTAAAAGAAACCGCCCCTCCGCGTCTTTGACAAAAATCACACTGGGCACGGCATCGATGACTTGTCTGAGGAAGGCGCGTTCATGTTGCAATGCCTCTTGGCTGTTTTTGATATCGGTAATATCTTCACTCGTTCCGAAACCGCCTAATAGCGCTCCATGCTCGTCAAATTCCAGCTCAGCCAGTTCACGCACCCATTTGACGTTTCGGTCCACTATAATTCGGTGTTCGATATCGTAAGGTTTGCCGGTAAGGGCATCTTGCCATGTCGCATCGACTAACTCCCGGTCTGCCGGGTGGACAGCATTAAGAAAAGATTGATAGGTTAAAGGCGTGTCTTTAGGTAGACCAAAAATTCGGAAATTTTCATCAGACCATTCCAATATATTATTGCGAACGTTCATTCGCCAGCTGCCGACATGAGCAACTGCCTGGGCACGGTTCAGGTCCATCTGACTCTCACGCAAAGCATTTTCAATTCGTTTATGTTCGGTGATATTGGTGCTCACAGTGCCAAAGCCAACTATTTTGTTGCTTGAGTCCTTCAGGGCGAAGACGTTATAGATCATCCACAACGCTGCTCCGGTTTTGAAATGCCGGAAGCGGATTTCGACATCCCCACTGCCGTTCTCGAATACTGTCGGAAAGAACTGATCCACAATAAATGCCTGGTCTTCCGGAAAAAAGAAGTCCTCGACAGGTGTTTTAAGAGCCTGTTCGAGACTGTCCAGGCCGACCAGACGCAGTCCGGCCTCGTTAATAAAAAAAGGTATGCCTTGGGTATCGCACATGCCAATAAACTCGGTGCTGCTTTTAGTCAGTGAAATATATAAGTCCCGCTCTGCTTGAGTCCGGTTGTGCTCGGAAATTTGCTGTTTAAGCTGTTCCTCGCGATCCATGACCCTATGTAATATTTGTTGCTCCTGATTGTGCAGGCGGGTAATCAATAAGCTGGACATCGCGCCTATGCCAACCAAAAGCACAAGACGCACTATTTCGCTAGGTTGAGCTATATAAAACGAACTATAAGGCTCAGTTAAAAAATAATCGCTGGTTGCCGCACTTAACAGCGTAATAAAAAGCCCGGCTCTTAACCCTCCGTACCAAGCGGCGTAAGCGATCAAGACTAAAAAAACTAATTGCTGTGACGGGCCTCCAAAAGTGAGCTGCAGCCATTTTAAAATAAACAAAATCGCCGCAGTTCCCAATATTGCAGCGATATAGATGTTGTTGAAAAAAACTTTAATGGGAACCTCTCATAGCTTTTCCATAACATGCTTCAATGCATGTTGTTAAAAAGTCATATAAAGAATTTTTAACATTGAATAAGTGGAGGTTCTTGGTCAAAGATCCGGCAAATATTGGGGAAGATGTTGGCGAATATCAGCGGCGCTCAACAGGGTGAGTTCTTTGTCGAGTTCGAGACGAACCCGTTTTTTAATCTGTTCCGGTAGATGGTTACGCAGCAAGCCAAGAAAAGAAGGGGGAGCAATAATCAGCAGTTGTTCAAACCGGTTTGTGTTATGAGCGTTTTCCAGATACTCAGTAATTCGATGTGCAAAATTGTCGGATTCATGTTTTTTCGGATCGGTAGGTTGCTCAAAAGCATGTCCGACTGCATTGGAACTCTTGATTCTTCCAGGCAGATCGGACGTTATTTCCCGGTCGTGTAAACGACCTTCAGTATGGGATAAGTCTTCGATTTCCTCTAAAGGAGAAGAAGGCGTGTCAGCAGTAAAAATGCGTGCACGAGTATTATCAGCAACGAGTATCCAGGTCAATTTCATGGTTGTTCCCTCTGTGGCGGTTTTGTTTAAATAACACGCTACTTGCAACAATATTAAACTTCATCCGCTTTTGTATGACTGATAGTAGGTGTAGGCTTTATATTACATGTTGTAAGCTTTTAGGATAGAGAAATTATGGTCTTTAATCAATAAGTAATAATACTAAGCGGCTGAAGCTAATAGTAGGTTTGGTTAATTGCCTCTATCTTGGTCGCACGAAATCTTACGGACAGGGTAAAATAGATCATCCGTAACAGTAACGTGAATCAATTTTTCTAATTTCATGCAGCCGGCATTTGTCCATTTAAGACTTCACACTGAATTTTCCCTGGTAGACGGGATTGTCAAAATAAAACCCTTGGTTAAACGCCTGGCTGAGTTAAATATGCCGGCGATTGCAGTCACTGAACACGCTAACCTGTTCTCGCTGGTCAAATTTTATAAAGCGGCATTAGGGCAGGGCATCAAGGCGATAGCCGGTTCCGATGTACTGGTTTTTAATCCGGAAGATCCCGCTACGCCGTACCGGTTGACCTTGCTGGTCAACAATCACGCCGGGTATATCACGTTGACAGAACTGATTTCAAAGGCTTATCAGGAAGGCCAGCATCAGGGTGTGCCGATGCTCAGGCAAGAATGGATAGAAGCCAATCATAACGGTTTGATTGCGTTATCCGGCGCGATGAGCGGGTGTATAGGCAAGGCGCTGCTAGCCGAAAACCATGATGCGGCCAAACGGCTGGCCGAGTTTTGGGGAGGATTGTTCGAACAAAGCTTTTATCTGGAATTGCAACGGGTCGGCAAGCCGGAAGAGGAGCGTTATATTGCCGCCGCTGTCGAGTTGGCGTTGGAAACCGGTTTGCCGGTGGTGGCGACCAATGACGTGCGCTTTGTCTATCAACAGGATTTTGCGGCTCATGAAGTGCGGGTCTGCATCAATCAGGGTCGGGTGCTGGACGATACGCGCCGTCCCAAGGATTATACCGATCAGCAATATTTACGCAGCGTCGAGGAGATGCAGGCGCTGTTTGCCGATATACCCGAGGCGTTGGAAAACACCGTAGAAATCGCCAAGCGATGTAATTTAAAACTGACGCTTGGGCAAAATTTCCTGCCGGATTTTCCGGTACCCGAAGGCATGAACTTGGGCGAGTTTATGGCCGAAGAGTCGATGAAAGGCCTGGAACAGCGCTTGCAGCATCATCCGGCGGTAGGCAAAGGCACGGACGAGGAAAACCGGCGCGTTTACTACGAACGCCTGGATTTCGAGTTGAAAATGATCACCCAGATGGGTTTTCCGGGTTATTTCATGATTGTTGCCGACTTTATCCAGTGGGCTAAAAACAATTTAATTCCGGTCGGGCCGGGGCGGGGGTCCGGTGCGGGATCGCTGGTGGCTTATGCGCTTAAAATTACCGACCTCGACCCTATCGAATTCGACCTGCTGTTTGAGCGATTTTTGAATCCCGAACGGATTTCGATGCCCGACTTTGACGTGGATTTTTGTATGGATCGCCGGGATGAGGTGATCGATTATGTCGCCCGGAATTACGGCCGCGATCATGTCGCGCAGATCATCACCTACGGTTCGATGGCTGCGAAAGCGGTTATTCGCGACGTCGGGCGGGTGCTGGGTTTTGGTTACGGTTTCGTCGATCGATTATCCAAGCTGGTCCCGTTTGAAATCGGCATGACGCTGACTAAAGCACTAAAAGACAGTCCCGAACTGAAGCAGCTTTACGATACCGAAGAGGAGGTCAAGGCGCTGATCGATATGGCGCTGTCGCTGGAAGGCACGTCCAGGAATGCCGGAAAACATGCCGGCGGCGTGGTGATTTCGCCGACCAAGTTGACCGATTTTACGCCGCTGTATTGCGACCAGGACGGCAATAACCTGGTCACCCAGTTCGACAAAGATGACGTGGAAGCGGTCGGTCTGGTCAAGTTCGACTTTTTGGGCTTGCGTACGCTGACCATTATCGATTGGGCATTGCAGGACATTAACGCCAAACATAAGAAACTGGGCAAGCCGTTGGTCGATATAACGACCATTCCACGGGATGATCCGGCTTCCTATAAGCTGTTAACCGCAGCCCAAACCACCGCCGTGTTCCAGCTCGAATCGCGGGGTATGAAAGAGCTGATCAAAAAGCTCAAACCCGACTGCTTCGACGACATTATCGCGCTGGTGGCGCTGTTCCGTCCGGGGCCGCTGGAATCGGGCATGGTCGACGATTACATCAACGTCAAGCACGGCGCCAAAGCGGAGTACGCCCATTCGTTGCTGGAGCCGATTTTAAAGCCCACCAACGGCGTTATTCTGTACCAGGAGCAGGTGATGCAAATCGCTCGTGAAATGGCGCTGTATACGTTGGGCGGGGCGGACATGTTGCGCCGGGCGATGGGTAAGAAAAAGCCGGAGGAAATGGCCAAGGAGCGGGATAAATTTACCGCCGGTGCGATAGAAAACCAGGTCGATGAAAAAATCGCCACTTACGTGTTCGATTTGATGGAAAAGTTCGCCGGTTACGGTTTCAACAAGTCGCATTCCGCCGCTTACGCGCTGGTGGCCTATCAAACCGCCTGGCTGAAAGCCCATTATCGGCCCGAGTTCATGGCCGCGGTGCTGTCTGCCGATATGGACAACACCGACAAGGTGGTGATTTTGATTGAAGAATGTAAACAGATGAAACTGGAAGTTTGTCCGCCGACCATCAATGTTTCTAAATATAAATTTACCGTTAACGATGCGGGCCATATCGTTTACGGTTTGGGCGCGCTAAAAGGAGTAGGCGAGGCAGCCATTGAAGAAATGCTGATCGAGCGGGAAACTTACGGACCGTTTTCAGGCCTCTATGATTTATGTAAGCGGGTGGATTTGCGCAAGTTTAACCGGCGGGTGCTGGAGGCGTTAATACGCGCCGGAGCTTTCGATGAATTCGATGATAATCGGGCAGGGCATCTGGCGGAGCTGCCCACGGCATTAAAAGTCGCCGAACAGCACGGAAAAAATGCGCAAACAGGCCAGAACGATTTATTTGGCCTGGCGGTTAATGCCGACTCTGCGGATGATGCAGACGCTTATTCCACTGGGGTTGAGCCCTGGTCGGAAAATGAACGGCTGGCTGCGGAAAAGCTGGTTCTGGGTTTGTTTTTAACCGGGCACCCGATCAATCAATACGAGGCTGAATTAAGGCAATTTACCAACGGAACCATAGAGTCGCTGTTGGCGAATGTAGAACGATCCAAAAGCAGGAAAATGGAAGCCCGAACGGCTGGATTGGTCGTCGAAGTGCGCACACGTCAGACCAAGAACGGCAAGATCATGGGTTTTGCGACGATTGATGACCGAACCGGCAGGCTTGAAATTGCGGCTTTCGGCGAAGTTTACGAAAAATACCGGGGCATCTTCTCCCGCGACAGTTTGTTAATTGCCGAGGGTGCGCTGGGTGTTGACGATTATTTGGGCACATTGCGCTTAACCGTCGAAAAACTGTACAGCATGGAGCAGGCCAGAGAAGCTTTTGCCCGGAGTATCCAGTTGGTATGGAATGCGGTGGACGACGATGGTTTTGTGGCGAAGTTGATCGCCGTTCTGGAACCTTTTAAAGGCGGCGGCTGTCCTGTGGGTATCGCTTATACATCAAAGGTTGCAAAAGCCAATCTACAGTTGGGAGATGAGTGGCGCGTTCATCCCACTGATGAACTGGTTGCTCGATTGAGAGCGTTGCTGGGAGGCGAGGCTGTAGAGGTGAGGTACAGGTAGAAAAGAAAGGAGCTAAAGATAGCAGCTGCCCTGTATAGCCATTCGGGGCGTCATGTTTTTAGTTGATGAAGATCGGGGCAGTGTTGCCCCGATCTTCGTTTTATTATTCCGTTTCTTGCCTTACCACTTCAACTGGTTTTGGCGCCGCTTCAACCGGTTTTGGTGTTGGGGCTGGCGTTGCTGCCGGTGCGGCGATAACTGCCGGTTTTCTGGCTTCTGAATCTTGGTTGCCAGTGTCCGCATGGCTGGGGGCATTAGCCGGAGATTCAGGACGTTCGGTTCTTTCCACTCTTTTGGCAAAATCATTATCATAAGAGCGGGGAGCCGTTGGGCGCGATTCGTCGTTGCTGTCGCTGGACGCTTCAGAGACGGTATTTGAATCGCCATTTGTTTCAGGCTTTTTATAGTTTGGATTACGCGGCCTTCTACGATTCGGTCCTCTTCTGGCATTATTCCTTTTGGGATGCTCTCCGGCAACAAGAGCAAGTTCCGGTGCGCTGGAAATAGCCTCGCTAACCTCAACCGCTTCAGTTTTAACCTGTTCGGTTTTTGCTACAGGCAAATTAGCCGGATCGAGATTACGCTTTACGTTTCTATTTTGACCGCGTGGAGGACGGTTTTGGCGAGGAGCGTCCGGGTTTTGTTCAGGCTTTGGTTTTTGTGCCTGTTCCGGCGCTTGAACTTGTTCCTGATTGGGCGTGGGATTTTGACCGCGTCCTTGACCACGTCCGCGGCCGCGGCCTCTTTCCTGGTTTTGACCTTGGCCGGGTCTGTTACCTCTGTTTTTATTCGGTTGACTCTCGTCAATCGCCTTGGTTCTTTCAATAGTTTGAACGGTACCCGCCGTTCTGGCCTTAGGCTCGGCACTGCCGGCATTGGAACCTATCAGTTTATGCCAGAAGCGTTGAATCAGGCTGGCTGATTCATTCTTGTTTTGCACCGGCGCAGGAGAGTCATGCAGGAATTCCTTGACTGCGGGTTTTGCTGTGCTCGGTTTTACTTGCTGGGCAAATTCAGGGATAGTGATGTCTTCCGCTTTGATTTGTAAATAGCTGGCTTTGCCATTTTCGCCGGACTCTTTTTCCTTGATGCGTTCAATGTCATAGGCCGGTGTTTCCAAATGCTTGCTGGGCAGGATCACAATGCCGACTTTCAGCCTGTTTTCAATTTGCTCAATGGCGCTGCGTTTTTCATTTAATAGGAACGTCGCGCACTCGATAGGCAAGTGGGCAATGACTTTTTCGGTGCCTTTCTTCATCGCTTCTTCTTCAAGAATACGCAGAACGGAAAGTGCGACCGATTCTACATTACGAATCGTACCTTGGCCTTTGCAACGCGGGCACGGTAGTTGAGTCGAGTCGCCGAGCGAAGGACGCATCCGTTGCCTGGACATTTCCAATAGGCCGAAACGCGAGATGCGGCTGGTCTGAATACGCGCGCGGTCGATTTTAAGGGCGTCGCGCAGGTGATTTTCAACGGTTTTCTGGTTTTTATTGGACATCATATCGATGAAGTCGATAACAAACAGGCCGCCCAAATCCCGTAGTCTCAGTTGGCGGGCAATTTCATCGGCCGCTTCGAGATTGGTATTTAATGCCGTTTCTTCGATATCGCTGCCTTTGGTGGCGCGTGCCGAATTGATGTCAATAGAGGTCAGTGCTTCGGTATGATCGATGACCAGCGAACCGCCGGACGGTAACGATACTTCCCGGCCATAAGCCACTTCAATTTGGGACTCAATCTGATAGCGGTTAAACAGCGGGACAGCGTCCTGATACAGTTTTGCCTTGGGCAAAAAGTGCGGCATGACTTGTTTTAAGAAGTTTTGCACCAGTTTGAAAGAGTCTTCATTGTCGATCAAAATCTCGTCAATATTACCGCGCAAATGGTCGCGTAAAGCTCTAATGATAACGTTGCTTTCCTGAAAGACCAGAAACGGTGCGGCATGTTCACTGGCAGAGCGTTCTATGGCTTCCCAGAGTTGCAGCAAATAGTTTAAGTCCCATTGCAGTTCTTCGACATTTTTGCCGCATCCGGCCGTTCTAACAATGAGTCCCATGGTTTCAGGAATCTCAAGCGCCGCCATGACTTCACGTAGGTCACTGCGGGTTTCGCCTTCTATGCGCCGTGAAATACCGCCCGCTTTAGGGTTGTTGGGCATCAACACCAAATAGGTGCCGGCCAGGCTGATATAAGTGGTTAAAGCTGCGCCTTTATTGCCGCGTTCTTCTTTTTCAATCTGAACAACAATTTCCTGACCTTCTTTAATCAGGTCTTTTATGGCTGGACGACGGCCGTCGTTTTCGACGCCATCTTGCAGTTGACGGTAGAGGGGAGAGATTTCTTTGAAAGGTAAAAAGCCGTGTTTTTCAGCGCCGTAGTTTACGAAAGCCGCTTCCAGACTGGGTTCTACGTGGGTTACTATGCCTTTGTAAATATTAGACTTTTTTTGTTCTTTCGAAGGTACTTCTATGTCAAAATCATATAGTTTTTGACCGTCTACCAAAGCAACTCGCAGTTCTTCCGGCTGCGTAGCGTTGATAAGCATTCTTTTCATTCAATATTCCTTGTTGTGTCCTGCTCCATGGTCAGATTTTACTGAACAGACTGGTTTTGGTTATCGTGTTTGTGTAGAGGGGTCTGCTAAAGCCGCTCTTACATAACTTAGTTTTTACGGTTTTAATGTTCCGTTTCTGCGTGTTGTCGTTGGTATCCCGCCCTTCACTTAGGTGAAGGCCGTGGATAGTTGCACGGACAGAGTCTAAGCAAATAAATATTTTTTCAGTCTTGGTTGTAAATTCCGTCTTAAACAGGAGTTATAAATCGTTCGTCTAGGGTCGAACGATGAACCCGAAAATCTTAAGATGATGAGCCGGCGTAAGAGTTAATCGCCAGGTTAATCATCATCGAGTAATGCTCCAAAGCAGTTTTGTTAGCGAAAACAGGAGCAAAAGCATGTTTTTTATATTAAAAAAACTTGCTTAATATAACAATCTTATTGCTATACATCAATTTAAAGAATCAATCATAGCCGGATACTGGTATTATTTGCATTATGAATAATGAAGAAAAAAGCGTAACCCCCAAAGTTCAACTGGTCGAAATCACTGAAGATTTGTGCGATCAACGGTTGGATAATTTTTTAATTGCCCGCTTGAAAGGCGTGCCTAAAAGCCGAATTTACCGGATTGTTCGTAAAGGTGAAGTGAGGGTTAATAAAGGACGCGTCGATGTTAAATATCGTCTGGTTACCGGCGATATCGTCAGAATTCCTCCGGTCAGGGTGGCCGAACGTAGCGAAGAATCGTATGTTCCACAGGGTTTGCAAGCGGCTTTGCAGCAGGGTATTTTGTTTGAAGATGAGGGCTTCCTGATCGTTAACAAACCGGCCGGTTTTGCCGTGCATGGCGGTAGCGGCGTGAGTTCCGGTATTATCGAAGGCCTACGCCTGATAAGGCCGGAAGCGCATTTTTTGGAGCTGGTTCACCGACTCGATAAAGACACCTCCGGCTGCCTGATCATTGCCAAAAAACGTAGTGCGTTGAAACTGTTGCACGAGTTGTTTCGCGACAATCATATCCATAAAACTTATGTGGCCTTGCTCGCAGGGCAATGGGCGAGAAAAAAGCTGGTCGTCACCGCGCCCTTGCTAAAAAATGTCAGTAAAGGCGGTGAACGTATGGTTGTTATCAGCCAAGCCGGTAAAGAGGCCGAGACGCTGTTTCGCCGTTTGAAATTATTTAGCGATTCGACGCTGGTCGAGGCCTCGCCAAAAACCGGGCGTACCCACCAAATACGCGTTCACGCCGCAAGCCTTGGGCATCCGATTGTCGGTGACGAGCGTTATGGCAGAGATGAAATCAACCGTGGATTTAAGGGCCGAGGCTATAAGCGCATGTTCCTGCACGCGGAAAAATTAAAATTTCAGCACCCTGTGACCGGGGAGCCGTTAACCATTTTGGCGCCTTTGCCTCAGCCATTGGAAGATTTGTTAAAACATGAAGAACAAGTTTGATTTAATCATATTCGACTGGGACGGTACCCTGATCGACTCGATAGACTGGATCGTACATTGTCTGCAAACGGCAGGAAAACAGTGCGGCTGCGATATTCCCGAAACTCAGGCGGCAAAGGATGTGATCGGCCTGAGCATTAGAAACGCCTGTAGCGCGCTATTTCCCGGTGTTGATCAGGAAACGCTGACGCAATTAACCGTCTGTTACCAGCAAACTTATTTATCCAGACAATTAGGCCGGGAAGATTTATTCCCCGGCGTTTATGAGATGTTGGTCGAACTGAAACAGACAGGTTATCAGCTGGCTGTTGCTACCGGTAAAACCAGGGCGGGTTTACAGCAGGCCTTACAGGCGACAGACACGGAAGACTTATTCTGCATCACCCGTTGCTCCGATGAAACCGCCTCTAAACCGGACCCGCTAATGTTGCAGCAGATTATGCAGCATACTAATGCGGCGAATGACCGTAGTTTAATGGTCGGCGATTCCACCCATGACTTGCAAATGGCGATGAATGCCCAAATATCATCCATAGCAGTGTCATGCGGAGCGCATCCGGAAGACATATTGCAACGATACAGTCCGTTGATGTGCTTACAGCAGCCGGCAGAATTATTGAATATTATTAGAGGTTAACAAGGCATGGACAATCAGAACACACCAGAAATTACGCGCGAATCCGGCTGGGAGCGAGAGGTTATTGAAAAACTGGCTCTTTCTGCAATCACCGAACAAACAAGAGCAAGACGTTGGAGCATTTTCTTTAAGAGCTTGATGTTCGCGTATTTGGTCGCCTTGCTCGGAATGGCTATGTATCCAAAGTTTAGCCAGAATATTGGCGGTAATAATAAAGATCATACAGCTGTTGTCGATGTGGTCGGCATGATTGCCGAAGGCAAAGATGCCAATGCCGACAGCATTATCGAAAGTTTGAGAAATGCAGTCAAAGACAAGCACACCAAAGGTATTATTCTGCATGCAAATTCGCCTGGCGGCAGTCCGGTGCAGTCGTCTTATGTTTATGAGGAAATCAAGAAAATTAAAAAAGAACATCCAGATTTGCCGATTTATGCGGTGGTCAGCGATATTTGCGCATCGGGTTGTTACTTTATTGTCTCGGCCAGCGACAAGATTTTTGTGAATCCTTCCAGCCTGGTGGGTTCTATCGGCGTATTGATGGATGGCTTCGGTTTTGTCGATGTCATGCAAAAGCTGGGCGTGGAGCGCCGCTTATTCACCGCAGGCGCGCATAAAGCCATGCTTGATCCCTTTTCGCCATCGAAAGAAGACGAAACTCATTATATACAGAGCCTGTTAAATCAAGTGCACCAGCAATTTATCGGTGCGGTTAAAGCCGGTCGCGGTGACCGGCTTAAAGAGAATCCCGACATGTTTTCAGGATTGGTCTGGACAGGCGAAGAAGGCGTGAAGCTGGGTATAGTTGACGGCGTCGGCAATCAGGACTATGTCGCCAAGGAACTGATCGGTGCAGAAACACTGGTTGACTTCACTCGGCAAGAACAGTTGTTCGATAAAATCGCAGGCAAGTTGGGGGCATCTTTCGGACAAGCAATCGGTAGTATGGTTCAAGGCGTGTCGTTGCATTAAATGTTCAGTAGCGATTCAGGGGCATCGGTTAAAATGCTCTTTGCTCAAAGCATTTTGAAAAACGCATTGGGTAGGGTGACGATGGATTTGTGCTCAACACAATTCCGTGGTTTTTAAATTACAAAGCGAGCTTTAAACTCCGGCATCTGTGATTTTGGAGTCCAAAGCTTGCTTTGGTCGTTCAAAGCCTAAGAGTTGGCCTCGCCGTATCTTTTGGGCTGATAACTCTGGATTGCCTATGAGAAATTTGCTTAAAGTAGCTGTACTTCTGTTGACGTTTGCCAATTGTTGTTTTGCAGAAAACAACCTGTTGGCAACCATCAGTTTGGATGAGGCTACCAAACAAATAATCGAAGGCACCTACAACAAAGTATTGGCCGCGCAAACGGAAATAATTGATGGCAAAGCAGTGCATGTCATTAAAGTACTGACGCCGGATGGCCGTATCCGGTATTACAAAATTGATGCCGAAACCGGTCAATTAGTCAATTAACCTCACGCATAAGCAGACTAAAAACATGCGTATTCTAGTTGTTGAAGATGAAGAAAAACTCTGCGAGCAGATCCAGCAATTCTTTGCGGATAAAGGTTTTGCCGTTGATACTGCAAATACCGGTCGCGACGGCTATTACATGGGTAAGGAATATCCTATTGATGCCGCCGTTATCGATATTGGTTTGCCCGATTTTTCCGGCATTGAACTGATCAAGCGCTTACGTAAGGATAAAGTCACAGTTCCCATCCTGATTTTAACCGCCAGAAGCCGGTGGCAGGAAAAAGTAGAGGGGCTGGAAGCGGGAGCGGATGATTATCTGGTTAAGCCTTTTCATTATGAAGAGTTGCTGGCCAGGATTAATGCGTTGATAAGGCGCTCGGCCGGAGTGGCTCATCCGGTATTAACCCATGACAACATTGAACTGGATACTGTGGCGCAAGAAGTGACCGTGTCCGGGGTCAAGCTGGAATTAACCGCTTATGAATACAAGGTATTGGAGTACCTGATGTTCCGCAAGGGCGAAGTGGTTTCAAAATCCGTTTTGACGGCGCATATTTATGATGAAGACTTTGAACGCGACAGCAATGTTCTTGAGGTTTTTATCGGTCGATTAAGAAAAAAGCTTGATCCCGACGGTACGCGTAAACCCATTGAAACCTTGCGTGGCCGAGGTTACCTGATTCATGCCGAGCGCGATTGAGTCAGTTCTCAAATATATTTTTCTTATTGATGAAAGGTAAGTTCTTGGGATACCTATTTATTAAGAACTTACGATCCGTGTTTATTCCTAAAGGCCTTGAGTGCAGATTAAATCATTAAGCTTTCGACTGCTGGTTTCGGCCGGCCTTGTGCTTGCAGCATTCTTTGCTTTGGCATCGGTGGTGCTTGAACAGGGCTTTCGTGAGAGCGCCGAACAGGCTTTAAAGGAAAAGTTACAGGTTTATGTGTATTCGCTGCTATCGGCCGCCGAACTTAAAAATTCCGGTGATTTAAGCATGCCGGCCAATTTGCCTGAGCCACAGTTTGCAACTCCGGGCTCCGGTCTTTACGGCTTTATACATTTGGCAAAAAAAAATCTGGTATGGCGTTCGCCATCGGCTATCGGGCTCAATATAGAGCCCCCGCCGGAATTAAGCGCGGGCAATTCTGCATTTTTGTTAGCCGAGCATGATCGTTATGCGCTGCATTACGCGGTCATCTGGAAAAATGTAGCCGGCGTGGAGCGCGAATATATCTTTACTGTTACTGAAGACGCCCAGTTTGTCAGCAATCAGGTGGAGCGGTTTAGAAAAACCTTAAGAGTCTGGTTATTGGCTTTAGGATTGGTGTTAATAGCGATTCAACTGACCTTGTTGCGCTGGAGCATAAAGCCTTTGCGGATTATCGTAAAAGATCTTGAGGCGATAGAAAAGGGCCGCAAAACCCATTTGGACGGGGACTATGCAACCGAACTGGAAGGTCTTGCCGGTAATCTTAACGCCTTTATCAACAGTGAGCGGGCGCATCTGGAGCGTTATCGCAATGCCTTGGCAGACTTGGCGCACAGCCTGAAAACGCCGCTGTCGATATTACGCGGCTGTGTCGAATCGTTCAGTGTCAATAAAGAAACGGTAAAAGAGCAGATTTTCCGCATGAATGAGATCGTCGAGTATCAATTACAGCGGGCTGCGGCAAAAGGCGAACATAAAACCTCCGGAGCCGTCGATTTATCGGTAATTATCAAAAAAATAAGCGCATCGCTGAATAAGGTTTATATCGACAAAAACATGATTTTCGATATGACAATAGCGGAACAAAGCCTGGTTTATTATGACGAAGGCGACCTGTATGAAATAGCCGGAAACCTGATGGATAACGCCTGCAAGTGGTGCAGGCATACAGTGAAAATCAGCGTCTCCCTGAACCAACGTAAAGGCAGGAAGAATTTTGCAGTATTACTGGAGATTGAAGACGATGGGCCGGGGATTCCGGCCGGGAAACTGGCTGAAATTCTAAAAAGAGGCGTTCGCGCCGATGAAAATATTCATGGGCACGGTATCGGCATGGCCGTCGTTCATGGATTAGTCGGGTTGTTGGGCGGACTATTGGAAGGCAAAAAGAGTGAAACCTTGGGCGGAATGAAATGGAGCGTTTATTTGGCATGATTCGCTCCACGCCGATTTCAGGGTAGTGCGGAACGGGATAAATTGTGTAAAGCCGCGCTTATGACACCTGCTTCAACATACCCATACCGTTAGGCTTTTTAACGACCTGCAGTTGGGCTTTAAAGCGTTTTTGAACCCCTTCAACATGAGAAATAACGCCGACGGTTTTTCCGTGGGTATGCAGGCCTTCCAGCGTGCTGATGACTGTGTAAAGCGTTTCCGCATCCAGGTTACCGAAGCCTTCATCGAGAAATAGCGAATCCACGGACTTGCCGCTATTGGCTAACTCGGAAAGTCCCAACGCCAGCGCCAGACTGACTACAAAACTCTCGCCGCCGGACAAGGTTTTGGGCAGCCGGTGTACATTGCCTTGGTAAGTATCCTCAACTGCCAATGCCAAGCCCTGTTCGCTGGGCATTTGCCGCAGATAATAACGGCCGCTGACTTTTTCCAGCACAGCATTGGTTTGGGATAATAACTGTTCGGCTACGCGTTGCTGAACCCGACGACGAAAAGCCATGCCGCTTTCCTCGGCTATTTGAGCGGCTTCGGCACTGCATAGACGGACAACTTCTTCCTGATCCTGTAATTGCGCCAGAATCTTATCGGTTTTTTGCTTAAGTTGCTTTTGCTCGTTCAACAGCTGTTTAAGACGTTGTGCTTCCAGATCGGCTATCGCCCGTTTTTCGGTCACGCTTTTTAGTTGGGCATCCAACTGCTCCGGATTTAGCTCAGTTGCAACCAGTGTATTTTCTGTCTCCAGCTCGAGTCGGCTTTTTTCCAGCTCTATGGTTTTGGCGTCGATTTCCTGTTCCAGTTCCGCCAGATGACGTTCCAGTTCCGGCTGATGTTGCAGCAGCTCCAATATTTCAGTCAGCTCATGCAGGCTGGTAAATTGCGTTCCCTGGATTTTGTTTTGCAATGCCTGCTTCAATACGTCGAGCTCGGCTTCCTGCTTGGTAATCAGCTGTTCTTTTTCGGCAATCAGTTTTTGTTTTTCAATTAATGCCAAATGTAAGCCGACGGTTTCTTCGCTTTGTAATTGCTGATTGTAACGCTCAAGTTTTTCATTACATGCGGCTATTTCAATTTGGCAGTGCCCGGCTTTTGCTTTTAATGTTTCCAGTTCCTCGGCTAAGCTTCTTTGCCGGAAAGCATAGCTTTGATAATCCTGGCGACGCGCATTCAGCCGGTCAAACAGCGCATCCTCTTTGCCTTTAGCGGGCATTTTTTCGCCCAGTAAGGCTAATTGTGCAATGACTTTGTCGGCTAGTTGTTGCTCTTCCTGCTGACGGGTAGCCAATACGGCGTCGTAATCGATTTCTTCGTTCGGACGTTGCCGCCATTCGGCATCCAGCTGTTGGGTGTTTAGCTGTAAGCGTTCAACCGTGGCTTCGCTCTTGGCGATCAAGGCTGCCAGCTGCTCGATACCGGCCTGTTTTTTTCGATAGTCGGCAATCACGCCGGTGATGGTTTTTAATGCGCTGATTTCGGACTTTAACCGGTGTTGCAGCAAGCCTAATTTATTGATTTTCAGGTCTTCGCTTGCCGTGTTAAGCCGGTTGCTCAAGGTTTGCCATTGGGATTTAATCTTAATCTGTTCTGTCTGGTTGGCCTGATTTTTTTCCGCCAGTTTTCGTGCTGTTTTAAGCTGTAGTTCCAGCTTGCCGGCAGCGATCATTAAGGCTTTTATTTTTGCCTTTTGATCCGTTAGAGCTTGTTGAGAGTTGGCTTCTTTCGGTGGATGCTGGCTATAAGGGTGCTTTAATGCGCCGCATAAAAAGCAAGGCTCGCCATCGACAAGATGCGGGCGCTCTGCGGCCATTTTTCTTAGCAATGTTTCACGGAAAACAGCGGTTTCCAGCGTGAGTTTAATATTTTCTTCCCGGCCGGTTTCTTGTTTTATGACTGCAAGCTCGGATTCCAGCTCTTCAATATCATGGTTCGGCTGCTCTTTGCGACCGAACAGTCCGAAAAAGCTAAAACCGCTTTTGGACAGTTTTTGATAAGCTACAGCCAGATTATAAAGTGCCCGAAAATCATTAACCCGCTCTTGTTGCTCTCGTTGAAACTCTTCAAGTTCAGCCAGGTTTTTACCCTGAGCCAGTCCTTCCAGCGCCTTTTCTGCCAGCGGTAGTTTGTGTTTTAATTCGGCAATTCTTTTATTTTCCTGCGCAATCGCAGATTTGTTATTTTTTAGTGATGCCGCCGTATTTTTTGACCATCTGGTAAATGTTTTTTGTTTTTCTTTCAGCCCAAGCAATTCAGCCCTGAGATTTTTTAATCGGCCTGTTTCGGGAAAGCTTGCCAGCAAAGATTCGTCCGCGGCGTGCTCTTCCAGCCATTTTGACACGCTAGCAAGATTGGCTGTCTTATCATCAATTTGTATGTCTAATGACTGCCATAATTCTGATTCCGATTGTTGCTGGGAAGTCAGCTGACCTATTTGCGCTCTGATTCCGGATAGGGTTTGTCCTTGTTCGGTAACTGATTTATGGGGCAATCTATCCGGAGCTGATCCTGTGCCGATATGGTTTTGTATCTGCTTAAGTTCGCTCCGGAAATCCGCCAGTATTGTTTTACTCTGATGAACTTCATGATTTTTTTCCTTAATCACGTCCAAATCGTCTTTAAAGAGCAGTGCGTCCTGGGCTATCGTCAGCTGATCCAGCTTTTGCTGCTCGCTTGATGCCGATGCTTTGGTTTGTTGCAGGGCTTTGTCCTGATCGGCAATCCGGCTTTGCAGGATTAACACATTCTGCAGCGAGGTTTTCTGCTGTTTCAGGCTGCTTTGCTCCTCCCGTAGCTCGGCCGATTGATCAATAAAATCGATCAAATCATGCTCGCAGGCTTCCAGCTTTTCCGGTTCCATGATCGGTATGACCGATAAATCCTGTTTTAAATAATCCAGGCGTTGTTGTGCGTCAGAGGCTTTTTTATTGACTTCGTTTTTATAGTCCGCATAAATATCGGTGCTGATGATTTTTTCCAGAATATCCATGCGCTCATTGTCCAGCGCGTTCAGGAATGCGGCAAAATCGCCCTGCGCCAACAGTATTGAACGGGTGAAGTTACGGAAATTCATTCCGGTAATTTCAGTAATTCGTGCGCATACTTGCTGGGATGTGGTTGCCAGCACTTCGCCGTCGCTCAAACGGGTCAGTTTCATTTCAGGTGGCGTTAATTCAGCTTCCGGGGCCGCGTCATGCCTTTGTGCATGCCAGCTGGAGCGGTATTTCACCTTATCCAGGGTAAATTCAATTTCCGAAAAACACTCCGCCGTGTGTTGGGTCATCACATGTCCGGCAGGCCGGTCAAAACGGAAAGTCTCGCCATACAGGCCCAGCGTAATGGCATCTAAAATACTGGATTTTCCGGATCCGTTAGGACCGGTAATCGCAAAAACTCCGGTGTCTGAAAAAGGCGATTGTTCAAAATCAATCCGGTTCTCGCCTTCCAATGAGTTGATATTTTTAAAATGAATATTGAGTATTTTCATTGGTTGACGACTTTAAGTTTTTGCAACAGCTGGGGATTTCTAAATAAAACATTATAACGCTGTCTGGCGATTTTTTCCCACCTATGCGACATGCTGTAATAAGCCGGAAATATAATGACTGAAGCAAAATAGTTGAGAGATAACTGATGAGTCAAAACATTGCCCGTGACTCTAGCGTTCCAAAATTAAATAAAACATCTGCTAAAATGGCGCAAGGAGGAAATTTAATGCTGAAAAAAACTTTACGTTGGCTGCTGACCTTGATTTACAAGGTTGAAATCAAAGGGCTGGACAACTACAAAAATGCCGGAAAACGCGTTCTGATCATATCCAACCACACTTCTTTTCTGGATCCGTTACTGTTGGGTGTATTTCTACCCGATGAAATCACTTTCGCGATCAATACCCAGATCTCCGAGCGTTGGTGGTTAAAGCCTTTTCTGAGGTTATCCCGCGTTTTCCCGATGGATCCGACCCATCCTTTATCCCTGAAAGATTTGATTCATCATTTGCAGCACGATACGCGCACCGTTATTTTTCCTGAAGGACGCATTACCGTAACCGGTTCGTTGATGAAAATCTACGACGGCACCGGTATGGTTGCCGATAAGTCCGAAGCGGCCATCTTGCCTGTACGGATTGAGGGGGCTGAATATACGCACTTTTCCAGGTTGCGCAATATCGTTCGCTTGCGTTTATTTCCCAAAATTACTATCCAGATTTTGCCTCATACTTTCGTTTCCCCGCCTCAAGGCTTGACCGGCAAAAACCGTCGCAAATACAGCGGGCATGTTTTGGCCGATATTATGACCGAAATGATGTTTGCGACCAGTCATTACCGGCAAACCATCTTCGCCAGTCTGCTTGAAGCGCGCAAAATACACGGCGGCAAACATACTGTTGCCAATGATCTGGAGCGAATTCCATTATCCTATGACAATTTAATTACCCGAACCGTTGTCATCGGTAATGCTTTAAAGAAGATTACGGTCGAGGGAGAAAATATCGGGGTTTTTTTACCCAATTCGACCAAGACCCTGTCGGTTATTTTGGGCCTGCAGCTTTATGGCAGGGTGCCGGCCATGTTGAATTTTTCCACCGGTTCGGCCGGTATGGTTTCTGCTTGTAACATTGCCCAAGTCAAAACGGTTTTGACTTCCCGCCGGTTTATAGAGTTGGGCAAGTTAACCGAGGAAGCCGATCACTTGGGCGAACAGGTTAAACTGGTTTATCTGGAAGATTTGGCCGCACGCCTGTCGGCTTGGGACAAGTTTCAGGCGTTGCTGCAATGCAAAACCGCAAATATCTGGTACAAACACACCCAATACAGTCCTGACAGTCCGGCGGTGGTTTTATTTACCTCCGGCTCTGAAGGTACGCCCAAAGGCGTGGTGCTGTCCCACGCCAATATTCTGTCCAATCTTAAACAGCTGGAAGCCCGGATCAATTTTAATGCGCGCGACGTGGTGCTCAACTTTCTGCCGATGTTTCATTCTTTCGGCTTTACCGTCGGCACTATGCTGCCGATATTGCATGGCATGACCACTTTTTTTTATCCAACCCCTCTGCATTTCGCGGTCATTCCTGAAATCGCTTATGAAATCAGCGCCACCATTATGTTCGGCACCAATACCTTTTTAGCCGGATATGCTAAAAAAGCCCATGCCTATGATTTTTTTAATATGCGTTATGTGGTTGCCGGTGCGGAAAAATTGCAGGAAACCACTCGCCAACTCTGGGCGGATAAATTCGGCATACGCATACTGGAGGGTTATGGCGCGACCGAAACGACGCCTATCGCCTCCGTCAATACCCCGATAGACTTTAAAGCCGGGACTGTAGGGCGATTTATGCCGTCTATGGAATATAAACTGGAGCCGGTCGAAGGCATTGAAGACGCAGGCAGGCTGCACGTCAGTGGACCCAATATCATGCTGGGTTACCTGTTGGCCGACAATCCGGGCAAGCTGGTGCCGCCCAAATCGATCTATGGCGAAGGCTGGTACGACACCGGCGATATTGTGAATGTCGATAATGAGGGATTTATCAGCATTCGCGGCCGCAGCAAGCGCTTTGCCAAAGTCAGCGGTGAAATGGTCTCATTAACCGCAGTAGAGCAGTTGGCCTCCCATGCTTGGCCGGATGCGCATCACGCTGTCATCAGCCTGCCCGATCCCAAAAAAGGCGAGCAGGTTATTTTGGTCACCACCCAAAAACAGGCGACTGTCACTGACTTGGCGGCGGCATCTAAAGGTGTGGCTCAAATATCGTTGCCTAAAAAGATTTTGATTGTGGATGCGATTCCGGTGATGGCGACCGGTAAAACCAATTATATTGCAGTGACGGAACTGGCGGCCGGCAAGGTATAAAAGAGGCTAAAGGCTAAATTCTTAGGCGATGTCCGGTAAAGAATATACCTCGTATAATTTATTTTTTATTCACCACGAAGATACGAAGGACACGAAGTTTATGTTTTTTCTTCGCGCTCTTCGTGTCTTCGTGGTGAGAAAATAATGCGTAATTCGGGTATGTTCTTTCATGGAAACGGCCTTAAACCGCAATGCAAGTATTTTTTGCCCTTCGTCCTTCGCCTTTTGCCTTAAATAATTATGAACAAACAAATCTATCCGTTACTGATCGCCCAGTTCTTATCCGCATTTGCCGATAACGCTATTTTATTTACAGTGATTGCGATGGTGATGCAATCTACACAGCTGGCCAGTTGGTATGTTCCTGCTTTGCAGAGCGCGTTTTTGGTTGCTTTCGTATTACTTGCGCCATGGGTGGGCGGATTTGCCGATAATCATTCCAAATCCAGAGTGTTGATTATCGGCAACCTGATTAAAGCGGTGGGCGCAGCATTATTGCTGTGCAAAGTCGAACCGCTGATTGCTTATTGCGTGGTCGGAGTGGGTGCGGCCATTTACAGCCCGGCAAAATACGGTATTTTGCCGGAGCTGGCAGGACATGAATTTCTGGTTAAAGCGAACAGCTGGATCGAAGGCTCCACTATTTTGGCTATTTTGCTGGGCATGATGATAGGCGCCAAGGTCGCGGATTATTCGATAGCTTGGGCGCTGATTGGAACCATCGTCATTTTTATAATCTCTGCCTTGACCACTCTGTTTTTACCGGTCAGCATTGCCAAAAAGACGACTCCCGGTTCGGTATTGCTTATGTTTTGGCGGGAAATAAGCCTGTTTTTTACTACGCCTCGATCACGCTTTGCTATTCTTGGCGGGTCTTTATTCTGGGCTGCTGCGGGAACATTAAGAGTCATTATTGTTGCTTGGGCGCCGCTGATTTTATTGTCAAAAAATGCGTCTGAAATTGCGGAACTCACCTTATTTATCGCTATCGGCATCATAGCCGGATCAGCATTGGTGCCGGGACTCATTCCTCTTGAACATTTACGGCGGGCCAGAGTCCCCGCTTATTTAATGGCTTTATTTATCGTTGCGCTGAGCCTGACTGACAGCATTTGGCCTGCCCGGTTTATGCTGTTTTTTATAGGCGTAATGGGCGGCATGTTTATCGTTCCTGTCAACGCCGCATTGCAGGAACTGGGGCAACAGAGCATCGGTAGCGGCAGTGCGGTTGCTCTGCAGGGTTTTTTCCAGAATCTCGCCATGCTGGCGGCGGTCGGCAGCTATACCTATGCCGCGTCACAACATGCCGATCCTGTTTTAGCCTTGTTGAGCTTGGGTATATTGGTTTTTATAGCGACTTTTCTGGTATCGCTGCACCTGCCGGATAATTATCCTGAAAAGCTGAGTTGATTCATCGCTGCAACAGCGCTAAGTCCGGTTTGAACACCCGTTAATCGGTATTGTCGATTATTGCAGCGGCTTTGCCTCTGCTCTCATTGACCCTGAACAGCAAAACCAGCCCGACGATAAAAAACGCTAAGGTCGACAGCAATGACATCCGGTGGTTGCCGTTGCTCCAATAATTTATCAGTCCGTAGCTTAATGGCCCGACTATGGCCGATAAGCGGTTGACCAATCCCCATAAGCCTAAGAATTCTCCTGCCCGTTCGGTGGGTGAAAATTTACTGACTAAAGCGCGTCCGACAGACTGGCTTGCCCCCATAGCCAAACCGATAATATTTCCGGCTACCCACATCATTGCGGGCGTGGTGGCAAATAAAGCTACCATCACCGCGACAATCCAGAGCAGTAGCGTAATTGCCAGCGTGGGAATCGCCCCTATCCGATCTTGTAAATGTCCGCAAATAAAAGCACCAACGGCGGCAGTTACATTAACGACCATAATTAGCACAATCAACGATTGGGTATCAAAGCCCATGACTTCTTGGGCATAAACGGCGGCCAGAACCACCACTGTGCTAACCCCGGACTGATACACGGCCAGTGTTATTAAAAACCGGATCAGGTCACGAAAGCGGGCTGCTTCTTTAAATGTATGCGCCAGCCTGGCATAACTTATCTGTAGGTTTGACAAGGCCTGATTTAGCGCCCCCGGAATTGCCCGTTCATGAAGCCAAAGAAAAGTAGGCGTGGCCGTTAATGCAAAGATTGCGGCGGTGATCAGTAAGGTAACAGGAACAAAATGCGTTTCCGCCAGCCCGTGTTGCTTGGCCCAGGTAATGTAGGCAAGGCAAATCGCTAATGTCAGAAGGCCGCCGAAATACCCCAGGCTCCAACCGTAACCGGACATTTTGCCCATATTCTGTTCAGGCACAATCTCCGGAAGAAACGCGGCAATCAGGTTTTCGCCGCTGGCAAACATGATGGCGGAAAGAGTAACCAGCACCATGCCCAGCCATATATCGCCGGGACCGACCAGCGCCAGCAACGCTGTGGATACTATGCAACCGACGGAGGAAATCAGCAGGAAAAGTTTCTTGCAAGCACGATGATCAGCTACGGCCCCTATTAGCGGTCCGCTGATCATGACTATAAAATTGGCAATGCCGATAGCCAGGGACCATAGCAGGGTCGATAAGCCGGGGGCGATGCCTTGTGCCTCACCGGCAACCACACCAACAAAATAAGCGCTGAATATAGTGGTTTGCACCACGGTGGTATAGCCGGAGTTGGCAAAATCGTATAAGGCCCATGCCAGCAATTCTTTACGGCTGGCGTTGCCAATGAGTTGGCTGTTTTCGTCAGTAGACGGCTTGTTTGGATCACTATTCATACTCTGGACTTTCGCTACAATCATTAGTTGTCATCCTTCAATATCGAAGGAATTATTTTTAATTTAAAGTGTATCAGTTAAGCGCCCCCGGCTTACGACAATCACTTTTTAATTTTCATATGGAATACG